>JAEEGL016480627.1_pt1 | contig 23952 bp, 19 predicted proteins | sample 9134231 | NCBI WGS metagenome assembly JAEEGL01 (sample SAMN16246548, study PRJNA631951) | gut metagenome | biome: gut microbiome; feature: rumen; material: fiber-attached | host: Bos | place: Iran: Karaj | collected 2018-10
CTGATCAGTAACATCCTGATTGCAGACAAACCGCAGATCTTTAATGAGGAATGGAAACACAGGATCGGCTCCTTCATAACCGATACGGGTAATGCGCTGGAACCGGACGCGCTGATCACATGGGGCCGGGAGATCAACGTGGAAGCGCTGAAAGAATATATGATCGCGGTCGGAAAGAATACCAGACAGATCTTATCCGGCCTGACCATGAAACAGATCCGGTCCATGGTTCCCGAAGAGCGGGTCATGCGGATCCTGGAAGAAGGCGGTGTGACAACGGACTTCCGCTCCATATGGCTGCTTGTCTTCTGGGGAAGGCTGACCGTTGGCGGGATGATCTTAACACCGCTTACATGGCATCACATGATGCATCTGCCGACCACTATCGACCGGGTGAAAAATCTGCACACACAGGCAACCGGAATGACCTACGAAGAGATCGTCCATCTTGTGCGTGACGCGTATGAAAATGCCGACGCAAGAAATATATTCGAACACATTGCCTTACAGGTGAATATGACCGGTGAGGGTGCCGGTGTCTTCTACATCGAGGCCGCCGGACGAGCCATCTGTGTAGAGCCCTATGATTATTATGACTGCGACGGACAGGTGACTTTATCATCGGATACCGTGATCAAAATGGCTAAGGGCAAAATGCATTATACGGAAGCCAAAGCCCTGGGCCTTATGAAATCGGAAGGCAATCTTGAAAAGATCCGGAAGCTTGGCGAAGTGAAACCGAAAAGAAGACAGAAAAAGAAAACCGAGTAAAATCAAAAAAGGACATGAACCGTTTGGCTCATGTCCTTAATTTTTCTGACGTTTTATTCCGCTTCGGAATAAGAAACGCTCCACTCTGCGATACTGCCGTCATCGATCATCTTCTGCAGGGATGCATTGATGGCATCAAGCAGTTCCGTGTTGCCCTTCTTAACGGCGATACCGTACTCTTCCACTTCGAAGGTTCCGTCATCCTTTACGATCTTTAAGTTCGGGTTATCCTTTACGTACTTTTCTGCTGTTGCGGAATCGATCACCACAACATCACACTTTCCGTTGTTCAGCTCTAAGATCGCCTCGGTACCTTTCTTGAAGGCCTCATACTCAAAGCCGAGATCCTGTACACACAGTTCGCCGGTGTAACCCTGGATGACGACGATCCGCTTGCCTTCCATGTCGGCAGCAGTCTGGATATCCGAGTTCTGATCAACGATCATGACCTGGGTTGCCTCATAATACGGAATGGAAAAATCAACCGACTTCGCTCTCTCTTCCGTGATCGTCATGCCCGAAATAACGGCATCGATCTGTCCGTTAGCCAGTGCGATCAAAAGAGAATCAAATTCCATGTTCTCGATCGCAACCTCTTTACCGGTCTGCTCGCCGATCGATTTCACGATCTGCATATCGATCCCGTCATATTCGCCGATCACGCCCGATGACGCAACATACTCAAACGGCGGAAATTCCGCATTCGTGCCGAATTTGATCGTCGAAGAGGATCCCTTGGATCCGCATCCCGTGAGTACTGCAAGTGCGAGCACAATACTCAGTACAACTGTGAACTTTTTCATAATTTTCTCCTCCTGTCTAAATAGATATATAAATGGTTTTATACCAAAACCTTACTTAAGAATGACTGTGTTCTCTCCTGCTTCGGATGATTCAGGACTTCTTCCGGTGTTCCTTTTTCAAGTACCTTTCCTTCATCGATAAACAGCAGTCTTGTGCCGACTTCTCTGGCAAAGCCCATCTCATGGGTGACAACCACCATTGTCATGCCGCTCTTGGCAAGATTTTTCATAACGTCCAGCACTTCTCCGACCATTTCGGGATCAAGCGCGCTTGTTGGTTCATCAAAGAGCAGGATTTCCGGTTCCATGGCCAATGCTCTTGCGATCGCGATACGCTGTTTCTGTCCGCCCGATAAGGATGCGGGATAAGCCCCTGCTTTCTCGGACAACCCGACACGATCCAGCAGTTCCAGTGCTTTTTTTCTGGCCTGCTCCGCATTCATCCGTCCGGTCTTCAAAGGTGCCAGCGTAATGTTTTCAAGCACCGTCAGATGCGGAAACAGATTGAAATGCTGAAAGACCATGCCCATCTTCTGGCGCAGTCTGTCCACATTCACGCCGGGCATGTTGATCTGTTCCCCGTCAATATAGACTTCTCCCTGATCGGGTGCCTCAAGCAGGTTTAAACACCGAAGGAACGTACTCTTTCCGGAGCCGGAGGGGCCGATCACGACCACGACTTCTCCCTCGTTGATCTCTTCGGTGATCCCGGTAAGGACCGGCGTATCGTCAAAACGCTTGTGAAGATCGACAACCTTGATCATCTTATCTGACCTCCGACTTTCTTAAATGCTTCTCATATTTTCCGAGTGCCAGTGTCAGCAGTTTGATCAGCACAAAATAAATGATCGCCGTTCCGACAAGCGGCATAAACGCTTCATAGGTCGCGCTCTTGATAAAATCACCGGCCTTCTGGATATCCATCAGTCCCACATATCCGACAATGGCCGTCTCTTTGATCAGCGTGATGAACTCATTGCCCATGGCGGGAAAGATATTCTTGACGGCCTGCGGAACAACGATATAGAGCATGGTCTGCTTCGCAGTAAGCCCTAAGGATCTTCCGGCTTCCGTCTGTCCTTTGTCGATCGAGAGGATCCCTGCCCTGATGATCTCCGATACATAAGCGCCCGAGTTGATCCCGAATGCGATCGCCGCAATGATCCATTTGGACCAGTTGATCGTTGCGAATACAACGAAATAAATGATCATCAGCTGTGTCACCGAAGGCGTTCCGCGGATCACATCCGTATAGATCTTTCCGATCACGTTCAGCGTCTTGTTTTTGGACAGATTACAGAGTGCGATGAAAAAACCGATGAAGATACCGATCACCACCGCAAGCAGCGATACCTTGATCGTAACGCCGATACCGGAAAGCAGCAGCAAATATCTGTCTTCATTGACAAAACATCTGTAAAATGTCTCGGAAATGCTCAACCACAATGCCATCTTCTATTTCCTCGTAATATAATAATCAACGCCTGCCGATCTGGCGGCTTCCCCGTCCTTCACATCCCGGTCACCGACCATAAGGACTTCATCCGGGGATAAACCATGCTCTTTCATGATCAGCTTCAGTCCCATCGGGGACGGCTTCAGCGCGATCTGCCGTTCATCTCCGGGCGCATACATGCCGTCTGCTTCAAGCTCCAGAGCCGCAAGTTTCTCCTCGATCGGATAATCGGAAAAAATAAAGACCGGGATATCTTCCTTACGAAGATCCCTGATATAATCAGCAAGTTTATGATCCGTGCACTTTGGCAGGGCGGATAAGGGATTCTCATAGATCCAGCGTTTCACGACCGCTTCTACCAGGGCAGGCTCCACGTGATGCTTAACGGCAACCGCTGCATACTGCAGAGCATCCACATCCGTACCGTCTCCCGTCCAATTGTCCCTGACCTGCCGGAAGGTTTTTAAAAGCCACAGTTCCCGGATCTTTCCCGGATGACAAAGATAGTATAAAAGCAGCCGCAGCGCCATAATGAGCCGCAGTTTTTTCTGGTCATAAAGCGTCCCGTCAAGATCAAAAACAAAGGCACGATAACTTCCTTCATGAGGCTTTGGCAGCGCGTCAAGTTTTGCCATATCATACCTCTAACAGGAACGGTTCCACCCAGTAATTTAAGATGGGAACATCCACGAACGTGAGGATCGCAAGGATCACGATCAAAACGGCGATATAAGCAAGCAGTTTCTTCTCGCGGTACAGCTTTTCCGGCTTCTGCGCGGCCGAATCCGGTTTGAAAGCAATGGCCAGATAAAAGCAGAATAAACCAAATACAAACGGCATCGCGATCAGATATTCGATCCGGTATTTGATCATGAAGATCCCGATAAAGAACGTTGCCGTCATGGCATAGAAAAATGTGGAGATGAGCAACGACTGCTCCGTATATCTCTTGAAGGATTTGCGGTAGAGTCCCGCCGTTTCGGGATCCCCGATCATCCTGTACTCGGCAAAGCGTTTCGTTGCCATTAAGAACGCACCGGCGAACCAGTAACCGATCAGAATGGAACTTGGCGGCTGATAAGCATCCGTGATGATGAACCACCCAAGAAGCAGGCGGATCATGTTGTTGACGGATTCACTCAGCACATCCAGATACGGAATGTCCTTGGTCCGGATCGGCTTCACGTTATAGAGCACGCCCATGATGAGCAGCCAGATCTCCATAAGCAGGAACGGCGTATTCACCAGAAGTGATAAGCCGATACCGATGACGATACAGAGCGCATACTCCGCCATCACAAGCGAAAATTTCATATTCTCCGATACCACCGGCCGGTATTTCTTGGTCGGATGGAATTTATCAAATTCCGCATCCAGCCATTCGTTGATCACGTAATTGGCAGATGCGATAAAGCAGGTTGCAAAGAACCCTGCCAGAAACTTCCACACCGTTTCCATGGAAAAACTGTAATCCGTCAGCAGCATCGCGATCGCAATACCGGGAAGGATGAACGCATTCTTGACCCAGTGATCCGGTCTGGCGATTTTGATATATTTATTCATGAGCGGTTTCTCCCATCAAACAGTTCTTTGAAATAGGTGACATTCTCCTGAATGTTGCCGCCGAATACGGAGGACCCCATGACAAAAACATTGGCCCCGGCATCCATGACGTACTCCACGTTCTCTTTGGTTATGCCGCCATCCACTTCGATATCCGCACCAAGGCCCTTCTCGTCAAGCATCCTGCGCAGTTCCCGGATCTTATCCGTGCAGACATCCATGTAATCCTGTCCGCCGAATCCCGGCTCTACCGTCATGATCAGGAACATATCCGCACTGGTCAGATAGGGTTTTAAGACGGATACGCTGGTATTGGGCTTGATCGAAACACCGGCTAACATTCCGTAGCTGTGAATCTTATCGATCGTATCACCGATACTGCCGCAGGCCTCATAATGGAACGTGATCAGGTCTGCTCCCGCATCGTAAAAATCACGGATATAGCGTTCCGGCCTCTCGATCATGAGATGCACGTCAAAAGGCTTTTTGGTTGCTTTTCTGACAGAGGAAATGAGCGGAATCCCAAAAGAGATGTTCGGTACAAAATTACCGTCCATGACATCAATATGAAAATAGTCCGCGCCGGCCTCGTCCACCATACGCATCTGTTCTCCGAGACACGTAAAATCCGCCGCCAGAATAGAGGGTGCCAAAATATACATATTGCTCTCCTGTTTATTCACTGTGGTTTCTCTTTGCCCGTTCTTTCAGTTCCCGATAAATCTCAATATAGTGCTCGTAACGCTCCTGCGGGATCTGTCCTGCATCAACCGCCGCCCTCACGCCGCAATCCGGTTCATGGATGTGTGAGCACGGTTGAAAGTAACAGTCTGCATATTCTGCAAACTCCGTGTAGTAATCCTGCAATCCGTCGCAGGTGATACCGGTTACGTCATAAGAAGTAAATCCGGGGGTATCCATGATATAGGTCTCATTCCCGACCGGTATGATCTCGGAATGCCTGGTCGTGTGCTTTCCCCTGGAGACCTTTCTGCTTAAGTCCCCGGTCTCCATCTCCCGGTCTGTCTGCAGACAGTTGATCAGGGATGATTTTCCGACACCGGAAGGTCCTGCGACCGTTGTTGTTTTTCCTTTCAAAAGCGACTTTACTTCCGCGATTCCTTCTCCGCTCTTGACACTCGTAAACAGCAGCGTACAGCCGCACTTTTCGTACATGCTGCGCACACGGGATACATCCGCATCTTCCACGAGATCCTCTTTGTTAAAGCACAACAGGATCGGAATGTCCTGCTGCTTATACTGCAGGATCAGCTTATCGAGCAGCAGATAATTGGGCAGGGGGCTTTTCAGCGCAAAAATGAGCAGGGTCTGGTCAACATTAGCCACCTGCGGACGAATCAGTGCGTTCTGCCGTGGCAAAATACCGGTAATGTTTCCCTCCATATCCTGCTCACTTAAAGATTGTATCGTCACATAGTCCCCTACCAGGGGCTTTTTGTTATCCTTGCGAAAGATGCCCTTTGCTTTGCATACATAGGTGCCTGCGTTTTCCACATAAACATCATAGAATCCGGCAACCCCTTTTACGATGCGTCCCTGCATGCACTACTCCTGCGAAAACTGTACGGCGACCGGAGAAGTCTGATGCCATTCGCCATCCGTCCCCTGGTACTGTACCGTCACATATCCCATTTCGGAAGAGATTCCCGCCTGTGTGACCGTGTACGGGAAAGAACTCGTTGAGAAGCGGTTCACTTCCGCATTTGTGATATCCGTCAGGATGACAAGCGCTTCCGTTCCCTCAAAATAATCTGCGGGTGCGGATACATCCAGATGGCAGGTATAAGTGGAGGAACCGAGACTGACAATGAAATCGACCGTGGTTCCGGGCTTTACTTCCGTATCCGCTGCTACCGACTGTGACAGGATCAAACCTGCCGCAACGGAGTCATTATGTTCTTCCGTGATCGTGCCCCAGCTTAAGCCTGCCGTTGTCAGCATGGATTTCGCGGTTGTTTCGTCTTTCCCGACCAGATCCGGTACCTTGATCGCATCCGATTCCGGCGGACCGCTGCTGATATAGATCGTAACCGTACTGCCTCTGGGAGCCGTTGTGGCACCAAGCGGGTTCTGGGAGACGACCTGTCCCTCCGGTACCGTTTCACTCGGTGTGGTCTCTACTGCAAGCACAAAGCCTTCCGCATCCAGAAGCACCTTGGCTTCCGCTTCCGTCTTTCCGGTAAGATCCGGAACACCGGAGCCGCCGTCGACTTTGCCGGAACTGATCACGAGTTTTAACTGCGTTCCCGCTTCCACTTCCGTTCCTGCTTCAATATCCTGTGAAATGATATAGTCTTTTTCATATTCGGTGGATTCCGCACGCTGCGCAGACGCGGTCAGACCCGCCTGTGTCAGAAGGTCGGATGCCTCTTCAAAGGTCTTACCGACAAGATCCGGCACGATCGCCATACCTGCTTCCGCTTCCACCTGTGTTTCTTCGCTGCTGCCCGATTTGCCGAACAGCCCGAATATATTGCCGATGATGATGAATGCGACAACCGCGATCACGACTGCGGCAACGATCATTAAGATGGTCATGATCTTCTCCATCTTCGGATCTACATCATCCTCATCCTCAAAATCATCATAATAATCTCTGGAATCCCTGACCCTTCTGTTTTCCTTTGGCTCGTTCCGGCGGTCCTTCTTCGGGTTCTTGGGGTTTCTCTGCACCGGTTCGGGCGCACTGTTACGGTTTGTGCCCCTTGCTGCTCTTGGCGAGAACAGATCTGCCTGTGCCATCTCATCCTCTGCCGCAAACTGCTCATACGGATTCTGATAGCCGGGTGCGCCCTGCGGATAAGGGTACGGTGCACCCTGCTGGTACGGATCAGGCTGATAAGGATCCGGCTGCTGCGGTGCTTTGGCAAATTCCGCGCCATAGCCGTTTGCCCCGTTTTGCGCATAATTCGGTGCAAACATCTGATCGGCATTGACCTGCTGTCTGATGCTTTCCCGGTCATTATCGGAAATTGCCTTGGTTCCTTCGGAACTTGCGGCCTGATTGATCACAACAAAATTCTCATCCGGATTGATCAGGGAACGTTTCAGATCCGCGATCAGCTCACTGACGTTTGCATATCTCCTGTCCGGATTCTTCTGTGTACATTTATAGATGATCTGTTCCACGCTGATGGGGATCTCGGGGATATACTGTCTGGGAGACGGCATCTCTTCCTGGATGTGTTTGATCGCGATCGCGACCGTTGTTTCCCCATCAAACGGAACACGCCCCGTCACCATCTCAAACATCGTGATACCGATGGAATAGATGTCGGATTTGGCATCGGAATAACCGCCTCTGGCCTGTTCCGGAGATGTATAATGCACGCTGCCCATGGCATGGCTTGTGATCGTATCGCTGGACGCTGCCCTGGCGATACCGAAGTCTGCCACTTTGACTTTGCCTTCCTTGGAGATGATGATATTCTGCGGCTTGATATCCCTGTGAATGATGCCGTTATTGTGGGCGGCCTCAATACCCATGGATACCTGGATTGCAATACTGATCGCTTCCTTCACGGACAGGCGGATCTTCTTCTCAATGTAGTTCTTGAGCGTGATGCCTTCCACCAGTTCCATGACAAAGTAGTACATGCCGGCTTCTTCCCCTACATCGTATACGTTCACGATATTGGGATGCATGAGTCCGGCCGCGGACTGGGCCTCCACACGGAACTTGGATACAAAGTTCTTGTTGGAGGAATATTCAGCCTTCAACACCTTGATTGCCACATAACGGTTCAGCTTATGGTCTTTGCCCTTATAAACGTCCGCCATGCCGCCGGTGCCGATCAGTTCTATGATCTCGTAACGATCTCCTAGTATCATTCCCGGTGCTATCATTCGTAATTCCCTTCTTCTATGATCACGACGCCGATATTATCACTGCCGCCGTTATGATTTGCCACTTTGATCAGTTCTTCCACGATCTGCACGACATCTCTCTGTGCCTTGACCACCATGCGGATATCCTCATCCTCCACCATGTTGGTCAGACCGTCCGTGCACATCAAAATGATGTCGCCCTCTTTGAGTTCCACTTCAAAGAAGTCCACATCTACCGATTCCGAAACGCCGAGCGCCCTTGTGATGATGTTCTTATCGGGGTGCTCCCTTGCCTCACTTCTGTCAATCCCGCCGATCCTAACCATTTCTTCCACAAGCGAATGGTCTTTGGTGATCTGCTCGATCTCGTCGCCGATGATGTAAAGCCTGCTGTCCCCGACATTGGCCACGAGCAGAGTATGATCCACGATCGTCGCAACGACAGCCGTTGTTCCCATACCGCGCAGGTGCTCATCAGTGCCTGCTTTTTCATAGATCTCCGCATTCGCGCATTCGATCGCCTCACGGATGATGCGGATCGGTTCTTTTTCCTCGCAGATCATGACCTCGCGCTCGATGGCCTTGACCGCATATGCCGATGCAAAATCACCCGCCTTGTGTCCGCCCATGCCATCACAGACAATGAACAGATTCGGCAGGTTCCCGAGAGGTACTTCGCAGGTATAAACGTTGTCCTGATTGATTTTCCGCTTACGGCCGATATCGGTCTTGGAAAAAGTTTTAAGCATTCCTTCTACCTACAACTGCGTTTCCTGAAAATGAGCCGCGAATCTGCGACGTAACTGCCCGCAGGCACCGTCGATATCCCTGCCCATTTCCCTTCTAATAGTAACATTTATATGATTTTTTTCAAGTTTATTTTTGAATGCCAATACCGCATTTTTCTCGGATTGATGATAGTTTCTGCCCGGAACGGGATTGACCGGGATCAGATTCACGTGGCAGTTTAACCCTGCGATCAGATCACGCAGTGCCTGCGCATCTTCTTCCGTGTCGTTTTCCCCCTTGATCAGGGCATATTCAAACGTAATGCGACGGCCGGTTTTTTCAAAGTAATCCCTGCATACACCGATCAGTTCAGCAAGCGGATAACGGTTTGCGATCGGCATCAGGGCTTTTCTCTTCTCATCCGTTGCCGCATGCAGCGAGATCGCAAGCGTCAGCTGGTATGCATGCGCCGAAAGTTCACGGATCTTTTCAACCAGTCCGCAGGTACTGACGGTCAGGTTGCGCTGGCTTAAATGCAGGCCTTTTTCATCCGTTAGCATTTCTATGAAAGCGATCAGGTTTACATAATTTTCCAATGGTTCTCCGGAGCCCATGACCACGACATTGGAGATCTTTTCCCCGGTATCCTCCATGATCCCGTAAATCTGCCCAAGCATCTCCCCGGCAGTTAAGTCCCTTGCTTTTCCGTCGATCGTGGACGCACAGAACCTGCAGCCCATGTTGCAGCCCGCCTGTGAGGAAACACAGACCGAATTGCCGTGTTCATAGCGCATGAACACACTCTCGATCATGTTCCCGTCATGCAGGGCAAACAGATACTTTCTGGTCCCTTCGATCTGACTGATCTGCACGGTTTCCTTTTTCAGCCGGAAGATCTCATATGTTTCCGACAGTTTCGAAAGGAGGTCTTTTGGCACATTGGTCATCGCATCAAAATCATCCGCACCCTGTACATGCATCCACCGGTAGATCTGATCCGCGCGGTATTTCTGCCCGCCAAGCTCCGTGACGGCATTCTTCAGTTGTTCATAGGGGAGTGATCGCAAATCTTTTTTCATCATGTCCATGGTCCTGCCCGTTTATCCCTGCTTTTTGGTAAAGATTGCAAAGAAAAATCCGTCATTATGATCACTCGGATAGATCTGATGCATCTCCTGCAGGGCAAACGGCAGATTGTCACTGATCCATTGTGCCTGCTCTTCGTTTTCGGCCGGGTTCAGCGTACAGGTGGAATACATGAGCGTGCCCCCGGCTTTGACGTAGTCTGCGATATTGTTTAGGATCTTCCGCTGCAGCATGACCAGTTCTTCCATCTGCTGCAAACTCATGTGGTATTTGATATCCGCTTTCCTGCCGATGATCCCGAGTCCCGAACAGGGAAGATCCGCGATCAGGACATCCGCGTAGTTAACATAACTGTCTATCCGTTCCGTGGCATCCGCGACTTCGATCCGGATGTTGTCCAATTTGCAGCGTTCCGCATTTTCGCGGATCAGTGCGGTTTTCTTCTCCGTTCTGTCACAGGCTGTAACGCTTCCCCCGCCTAGTTTACATAATATATCTGCTGCCTGGATGCACTTCCCGCCGGGTGCAGCGCATACATCCAGTACCGTATCACCCGGACGTAACGGAAGATGATAAACAGCCTGCATGGAAGCCATATCCTGCACCTGCAGCAGCCCTTCGGTAAACGCCCCGATCTCTGTGATCCCCGCGCCTTTTACGCAATATGCCGTCTCCTGCTTTGCAAGCCCATCTATCGGAGGAATTTCCCGCAGCACATCTCCCGCTTTTGCAAGCAGCTCTTCCTGCCCTATGCGCGATACCATCCTCCGTACGGTAACACCCGCCTCCTTGAAAAAGGAGCGCATGATCGCATCAGCCCTCTCCGGATAACAGGTACGAAAATGCCGCACCAGTTTCTCAGGCATCGAGTATGCGATCATATCATGATATATGGGATCCGTTTCGGCATCCGGATACGGAATCGCATCAAGGTTTCTTGCGATCGTCCTGAGCACCCCGTTCACAAAGCCTTTTAAGGGCCCGAAGCTCTTTTTTGCGGCCAGCTTCACCGCCTCATTGCAGACAGCCGATGCGGGAACGGAATCCATGTACAGAAGCTGATAGACGCTCATTCGCAAAATACACAAAATAACAGGCTTCATCCTGTCGGTCTTTGTCTTCGAAAAACGGTCGATCACATAATCCAGACGGATCCTGTGTTCCACACATCCTTCCATGACACGTTTCATAAAACCGCGATGTTGCCTGTCCATATAGGCGTATTTATCCAATACGTCCGTTATGATCCTGTTGCTGAAGTCCTCTCCCTTTTCGATCAGGAGAAGCGTCTCCAGAATGATCTCCCGCTCATTCAACCCAGCACGTCTCCCGCCTGTATTTTCGCTCCAAGCAGAAAATCCTTCACACTCATGCGTTTCTTTCCTTCCAGCTGTACCTCTGTGATCTTCAGTACCCCGTCACCGGTTTTCACAAAGAATGCACTGCCGTCCACACGGATCACGGTTCCGGGTGCCTCAGTACTCTTTTCCGGAAATACCTCTGCCGCCCAGATCTTTAAGATCTTCCCATGCAGGTAGGTATAGGTACTCGGCCACGGATTCAGTGCCCGGATCATGCGCTCGATCCGTGCCGATCCGGCCTCAAACCGGATATTTCCCATGCCCTTATCCAGCATTTTGGTATAGGTCGCCTGTGCGCTGTCCTGCTTCACGGGATTGACGTTTCCCTTTTCGATCTCATCCAAAGCCTTTACGATGAGTGCAGCGCCGGTATCGGCCAGTTTATCATGCAGGCTGCCGCCTGTTTCCTTCGGATCGATCGCAACCTTCTGTGTAAACAGGATATCGCCGGTATCCATGCCGGCATCCATCTGCATCACCGTCACACCGGTCTGTGTCTCGCCCTCAATGATCGCCCACTGGATCGGTGAACTGCCGCGGTATTTCGGCAACAGGGACGTATGCACGTTCACGCAGCCCTTCTTGGGAATGGACAGGATCTCTTCCGAGAGAATCTGTCCGTAAGCCGCAACGACATAAATATCCGCATCAAAGGAGCGCAGGGTTGCAACCGCCTCTTCTGTCTTGATTTTGACCGGCTGAAAAACGGGAATGTCATGCTCTAAGGCATAAGCCTTGACCGGCGGCATGGACAGTTCCTTGCCCCTGCCCTTTTGTTTATCTTCCCTGGTCACGACCGCCGTGACATTATGGGAACTCTGTACGATCGCATCCAGCACGGTAACGGCAAGATCCGGCGTACCCATAAATACAACGTTCATGTATTATTCCTCGTCCTCTTTTTCCTCTGTTACCGTCCGAAGCGGTCCGACCACCTTTTCGGTGAACAGATGCCCGTCCAGATGATCCAGTTCATGGCAGATCGCACGTGCAAGCAGTTCCGTTCCTTCGACCTCGATCTGCTCCATATTTTCGTTAAAGGCAACGACCTTGACATAGTTGGGTCTGGTCACGTCCCCGCATTTTCCGGGAACGCTTAAGCATCCTTCCTGTCCCGTCTGTTCTCCGTCCGTCGCCACGATCTTCGGATTGATCAAAACGATCGGATTCTCATCCACGTCGATCACAACAAGACGCTTTAAGATCCCGACCTGCGGCGCGGCTAACCCGACTCCGTCGGCCTCATACATTGTCTCAAACATATCCTCGATGAGTGTCTTGATGCGCGGGGTCACTTCCGTGACCTCCTTGCAGACCTTTTTCAAAACATCATCACCGATCTCGCGGATGGTTCTCAGTGCCATTTCCTGCCCCCCGTTTATAATTCAGAATTAATATCCGTACAGCGGGTCAAAATCAAACGTGACCCGTCCTTTGGCGATCGGGTGTGCATCCGTATATTGTTCGGCCTGATCCTTGATGCGCCTGAGCTCGCCAAGATCTCCCGATTTGATATAGAGGACCTGACGATAGACATCACTGATCTTCTTTACGGTTGCTTCTGCCGGCCCGATCATATTGATTATATCATTTTTCAAATACGCTGCCAAATGAAGCGCGTAGTCTGACGCCGTATCTTCCTGCATGCTTTCCACCAGGATCGCAAGCATGTGGGCACACGGCGGATAGGACATCAGTTCCCGGTACGAGATCTCTTCCCGGTAGAATCCCTCATAATCCTGCGCGGCCGCATGGATGATACTGTAATTCTCCGGATTATAGGTCTGGATCACCACATCCCCTTTGATCCCGCCTCTGCCTGCCCGGCCGGCCGCCTGTGTCAGTAGCTGGAAAGTCCGTTCGCTGGCTCTGTAATCGTTCGCATAAAGAGAGAGGTCTGCGGCAAGGATTCCGACGAGGGTCACATAGGGAAAATCATGTCCCTTGACGATCATCTGCGTGCCGACCAGAATGTCCGCTTCACGGTTGGCGAACGCACTTAATATCTGCTCGTAACTGTCTTTACTTCTGGTCGTGTCCGCATCCATCCTAAGGACTCTTGCCTGCGGAAAACACTTTTTGATCTGCTCCTCGATCTGTTGCGTCCCGGCTCTCATCCCGCCGATCAGTTTGGAATGACATTCCGGACATTCCGTTACGGATGCGCGCTCATAACCGCAGTAATGACAGACAAGCCTGCCTCCCTTATGTTCCGAAAGGGACACGTCACAGTGCGGACACTTGATCACATGCCCGCAGGATCTGCAGGTTATAAAGCCCGCATATCCCCTGCGGTTTAAAAACAGCATGACCTGCTCGTCCTTATCCAGTCTCTCTTCAATCTGCTCACGCAGTTTCCGGCTGAAGATCGACCGGTTTCCTGCCTTTAATTCTTCTCTTAAATCCGCGATCGTCACATCCGGCAGCTTCGCCTCTTTGGCACGTTTATCCAGCGTGAACAGTTTGTAATTGCCGTGCACGGCCTCATAGTATGAGGAAACGGACGGAGTCGCGGAGCCTAAGATCACGGAAGCATGATGCATTTTAGCCAGTTCGATCGCCACATCCCTGGCATGGTATTTGGGCATCGTATCGCTCTTATATGTCGGCTCATGTTCTTCATCGATAACGATCAGACCGAGGTTTCCAAACGGCGTGAACAATGCCGACCTGGGACCGATCATCACATCGATCTCCCCTTTTCTGGCACGTTCGAACTGATCGTAGCGTTCCCCCTCGGACAGTTTGGAATGCAGTGTGGAAACACGGTCACCGAAGCGTTTGATAAACCGTAAGACCGTCTGATAAGTCAATGCGATCTCCGGGATCAGGACGATCGCCGCCCGTCCCGATGCCACGACCGCTTCGATGATCTCCATGTAGATCTCCGTCTTCCCGCTTCCGGTGATCCCGCGGATCAGATAGGTCTGCGCGTGATCCCTCTGAATATCCGACAGGATCTGATCTGCGATCTCACGCTGTTCTGTATTCAGCTCGGGTTTTACGGTTCGTTCCGCATCGAGCTTCATGTTCCGGTAGACCCGCTCCTGCTCGATTGAAAGAACACCCTGTTCGGCAAGCAGACGCAGGGTTGCCGCGGAAATGTTGAGTTTTGTCGTGACCAGACGGTAATCGAGTTCCTTCTCCTCGATCAGCGCCTGTAAGATGCGCTCCCTCGCGGTCTGGTGTTTCTTTTTGAAGAGCTGCAGTTTTTCGGCAGCCTCTTCTTCCGTAAGTTTTAAAACGATGGTCCGCTTTTCGAGTGCGCGCACCTTTTTCTTGACGGGCAAAACGGTCTTCAGTGCCGTGATCATTGTGGAGCCGTAGGTCCTGTGCATCCAGTCTGCAAGCTTTAAAAGCTTGGATTCCACCGGATCGCCTTCTTTGATGATGGCTCTGATCTCCTTTTGTTTTGCGGGATCATAGGCGGCCTCCTCTGTCAGGTTCAGGATATAGCCGTTTATGATGCGGTCTCCCTTCCCGAACGGAATCTCCACATAATCGCCGACAGAAACAGTACCCTCAAGCGCGGAGGGTACTTTATACTGAAAGGTCTTGTCCAGATTTTCGTGAGAAATATTGACGATGATATCTGCAAAAAGCATGGTGGACCTCCGATATTATTTTACGTCATTTTGATAGCAAAGGATAGTTCCAACTTTGAAAATGTTAACATAAAGTTCATATTTTAAACATTGTTTTGTCATAAACACAATGTAATATGACAGTATAAAATAGATTACAAGAATTTCTTTTTCATAAACCTGTGGGGTAACCCACATCCTCCCTCCAATAAACCAAAGTAAGGCAGCCCTGTTAAACAGGGCTGTTTTATTAATTTTGACGCCTGATAAAAATCCCGTTCTGCGTACGAAGTGCAGACCGGGATCTGTTTTTTCCATTCATTAACATAATGTTGTTTCAAATATGATTTATGACTCCCTCGATGCCCTGCTCACGGTAGATGGTTTTATAATAGGCCACCTCCCGCTTGATGATCGAATCGATCACCTGGATCCCGAGAAGCTCCACAGGCGCTTTATCATCCGTTAAGATCAGATCACCGCCTGCGTAGGGAATCACATCACCCGTTTTGGTGATCAGGAACTTCTTCAGTTCGTTATCCTCCATCTCGAAAACGGAAGTTTCCAGTTTGGGAACCATCTGCGAATTCTTGGAGGCAAACAGTTCACAATTCGTATTGCCTTTTACATCGAACGTATACACGCATGGGAACACCGATGCGATCGTATCTTCCAGATATTCACAGATATTCCCCGGCTCATCGGTCTGCATATTCATGTTGACGACCATGACGCCGTCATCCGTCAGATGCTCTCTGACCAGTGTAAAGAATTCCACGCTCGACATCTGGAACGGGATCGTAATATCCTGATATGCATCCACAAGGATCACGTCATATTTTTCCTGATCGGCACTAAGGTACGCCCTGCCGTCGTACGTGATGACCGGAATGTCATCCGGCACGTTAAAATACTTCCCTGCGAGGCTTGTGATCTTCTCATCGATCTCAACGCCCGTGATCTGCAGATTGGGAAAATACCTGTCACACTGACAGGCATATGTCCCGGTCCCCATGCCGAGTACGAGCATCTTCGGTTCTTCTTTCTCGGTCACACCCGCCATCAGCGGCGCCGCCAGCGCATAATCGTAATACATGCCGGTCAGCTGCTTATCCTTCATCATGATCGACTGTACGCCGAAAAGCACGTTGGTGGAAAGGACCACGCTGTCTCCGTCCTCCTTGACCTGCAGATAATTGTAGACGGATTCTCCCTCATACAGCAGGTTATCCTCCCAGAACGCAAAACTGTCTTTGGCGCCAAAGATCGCGCTGATGATCAGAACGATCACGCCGACAATGCACTTGATACTCTTTGTCCCGCTCGAAACAAAATAGAGGGTGGATAGGAGTAACAGGATCGCGGCAAAGATCAGAAAGGTGATCGCGGTCCCGACACTCGGGATCGTCACAAAAGTCGGAAGGAATGTTCCGATGATACTGCCGACCGTATTATAAGCACCAAGCGTCCCAACGATCTCACCCGAACCATCCACGGAATCCATCGAAAAGCGGGCCAACGACGGGGTCACGGTGCCAAGCAGAAACAAAGGAAACACAAAGATCACCATGCAGGCAAGAAACGCCGCCACGATCAGAAAGCCGTTTGAGATCGTCAGGATCAGAAGGCCCGATATTCCCAGAATAATGTACTTCCCAAGTACCGGGATCAGGGCGATCCAGATGGCCGCGACCGCGATCCGCCCGTAGAGACGTTTCGGATCCGGATCCTTATCCGCGATCTTTCCGCCGTAGATGTTGCCGAGTGCCATGGCGATCATGATCGTACCGATGATGATCGTCCACACGATCTGTGAAGAGGAAAAATAGGGGGCCAGTAATCTTGAGGCCCCCAGTTCAACTGCCATCACACTCATCCCCGCGAAGAATTCCGTCGCGAAGAGATAGTACTTATTATGGATTAACTTATTCATAAATGTTCTTTCTTAGTGATGGAACAACCTCACACCGTTACATACCATCACCATATTGTACTTGTCGGCACATTCGATCACGAGATCATCGCGGACCGATCCGCCGGGCTGCACGATATATTGTACACCAGAACGGTGTCCTCTTTCAATCGAATCCGGAAACGGGAAGAACGCATCGGATCCGAGCGACACGCCGGTCATCTGATCGAGCCAGATCCGCTTCTCTTCGTCCGTGTAGATCGTGGGTTTGACTTTGAAGAGTTTCTGCCAGGTCCCCTCTGCCAGAACATCCATAAATGCTTCCCCGATATAGTTATCGATCGCGTTGTCTCTGTCTGCTCTCTTAATGTCATCCACAAACTGCAGGTTCATAACCTTCGGGCTCTGACGAAGCAGCCAGTTGTCTGCCTTCTGTCCTGCCAGGCGGACACAATGAACGCGGGACTGCTGTCCGGCACCGATACCGATCGCCTGTCCGTCTTTGACATAGCATACCGAATTACTCTGCGTATATTTCAGGGTGATCAGAGAGATCATCAGATCATGCTTTGCTTCCAGCGGCAGATCTTTGTTCTTCGTCACGATGTTTTCCAATAACGCATCGTCTACCTTCAGATCGTTCCTGCCCTGTTCGAACGTGATGCCGAAGACCATCTTTTTCTCTGCCTTCGCCGGCACATAATTCTCGTCGATCTGGATGATCGCATAGTTGCCTTTCTTTTTGGACTTTAAGATCTCGAGTGCCTCCGGCTCATAGCCCGGGGCAATAATGCCGTCGGACACTTCTCTCTGAATCATCTTTGCGGTACATACATCGCAGGTATCCGAGAGGGAAATGAAGTCACCGAAGGAAGACATTCTGTCCGCACCTCTTGCTCTTGCATAAGCGCATGCCAGAGGAGAAAGTTCTCCGAGATCATCCACCCAGTAAATCTTTGCAAGGGTATCACTCAGGGGAAGTCCTACCGCAGCACCTGCGGGGGATACATGCTTAAAGGAAGTGGCTGCGGGAAGTCCCGTTGCTTTCTTTAATTCCTTTACAAGCTGCCAGCCGTTAAAAGCATCCATGAAGTTGATGTAGCCGGGCTTTCCGCAAAGTACTTCGATGGGAAGTTCTCTTCCGTCGTTTACGAAGATTTTGGAAGGCTTCTGATTCGGGTTACATCCGTATTTTAATTCCAACTCTTTCATACTGTCTCTCCTTAATCGCTTTTTTAGTTATTCTTATTGCAGATACGGGTTTCGTACTTGCCGGTCTCGATATCGATAAAACGAACAAATAAGGAAACCTTGTTATCTTCGTTTAAGTTGTTCCATACGAGATTGGTGAACTCATCGATATTGCCCTTGATGTCCACCCATTCCGGTTCGCCTTCAAAGGAAGGTAAGGGATTGCCGTCTTCCATATAAGTATGAATGAAGCGGCCTTCGCCTTCAAACGGATGCTCATATGCAAAAGTATAGCGGTTGCATGCGCTGTCACGTCCGGCATCGGATTTTAAAATCGACATCGCATAGCTGTATTTGCCGTTTTCAACATGCATTACGCCGGAGATACGCGGAGTTAAATTGGGCGCGTCGGGCTCGAATTCACGGCTTCTTAAGGACTGTTCAAAAGTAAGCTGCTTATCCATTCCCTCATAAATCGTATCGGTCTGGTCACCGTTTGTAACGATGGTCTTGTTGCCGAGTACACGAACGGGTGCATAGATTATCAAAGACGGATCTTCCATCTTGGAAGGGTCAAAAGCCTGTGTACGGATTCCTTCGCCGTCTTCCACGAAGACACGGTTTCTCGAATTCGTGCTTCTTCCCATAATAAAATAGGCACAAACCGCACTCTTACCATCCTCGGATTTACCGATGACAATCCCTCTTCCGGGATATGCGTTTGCACCAAGCTGCGCTGCCAAAGATCTTTTTTCCATAGCGACTCTCCTTGTAGAATTATTACTGTTTATCGTCAAATCGCACACGCAAATACCATGTGAAAATATACGATATGACTAAAAGAAAACTGCTTTGAATATACCATATCCTGCTGCCCTGTGGCAACCTAAATCAGGCAAAAAAATCGGGCTTCCCGCGTCTCGGGAAGCCCGTAATTATAAGCATTTACATAATATTTTTCGCGTTTGTTCACATAGCGTGAAGCCTGCGGTTTTTGGTTGACATAACTCTCAGCCTATTCTTTGGAAGAATTATTTAGCTACGATCATGTCGGAATCCATAACCGTATCATACGAGCAGCTGGACAAATCGTTGATGTCGCGCTTCTTTCCGGTCTTGTCGCTGTGTGCGATATAAACTGCAAAATGGGAACCGGTGCTGTCCACACATACACAGAGGATTCCGTCCTTGCTTGCCGGATTGGATTTCATGTAATTATGATGAAGTCCGCTTCCTTTAAACGGGTTAAATCCGATGGTCTCGGCTACGGACTTACCGAATAAGCTTTCCGCAAGCGTATCGCCGTAACGGTCCAAACGGAAATTCGCATTCGGTTCGGTAAAATCATCACGAATTCCGTCACTGCCGGCATCCGCAATAATCTCCGGATCGTTGATTGCCACTTCGATTGCACGCTTTACGGTATCGCAAAGCTGCGTATCCGCCGACACATTCGTCTTTTCAATGTACTTAATCAGCTGCGGTGCCATAACACCGACCAGAATTGCCATAATGGCGATTACGATAATCAGTTCCACCAGCGAGAAACCGCCGTTCATTTTGTTTTTTCTCATTCTTTCCCCTCCCCTGACGGCTGATTCGCGCCTTGCCCGGCCTTCCCCTTACGAATCCCGCCTCAATATAAAAATATCACAGAATTTTCACATTTTCAACATTTTATTCATAAATTTAAAAACACACTGCCGAATTTCGGCAGTGTGTTTATATACCGGCTTTTAACCGGACTTTATCCGAGTTTGGGGCCTTCGGGTTTCTTGGTAAAATCCGTCTTGATGGTAGGATCTTTTAAGTCTTTTATCTGTTCCTCCTCCACCGGATAATTCATCATTTTCACACCCTCAAGAATCTTGGAACCGAATTCTTCGGCCATGGTAACCAAAACGGCGGCCTTTGCCATATTTCCTTTCTTTACGGTCTTGAGTTCTTTCTTCTCCGGATCTTCTTCGAATTTCGGCATTACATCGTCATATGCATTCATAAGCGCATAATCAAGGGTTCTGACAACATCCTTATGTTCTATGGAACCCTTATTGTCAATGTACCATTTCAATCCTTCTCGGAAACGACCCGCAAACGGTTCCGTGCTCATCATATCCGTAAAATGCTGGATATTCTCTTTATCGCGGAAGCCGAACGAAAGTGCTTTGCGAATCTTCGGCTCATCTTCCGGAGCGACAATGCCCTCTTCATTCTCCGGCACATGCAGTCTCATTATAATCAGCTGAATATATAAAGAACGGCATGCGGAATCGACGATTCGTTCCATAATCTGCTTCTTTGCGGGTTCCTCCGCATTTTTGTATTGATTTGTTAGTCCGTTTCGAACCGCTTCTTCACGGTTCTTAACATTCAGGGCATACTCTTTTACCGATTGTCCCGGCGCAAGAACTTTTTCGGGGCTTAAATGCACAAAACCTTCCTGCATCTCAAACAGCCGCTCCTCATGTTCTTCCCTGCGTCTTTCTTTCCGATTCTTTACATAATTCGAATATTCATCGGATGCCTCCAGCGTCTCCTCGCTGATAACCGGAGACAGCAGAATCCGCTTCTGATCTTTCACAATCTGCAACTTTGCATCCAGAACGGCCGATTTAAATGCCGCTTCAATTTCCGACGGATGTTGGATTTCCTGAAGCTTTTTGGACAGTTCCTCAATTTGTCCGGCAAGAGGTATCACATTTTTTTGAAGTTCACCCGCCGGATACTGACCGGTAACAAAGAATTTCGACTCTGCCGCGGCAAGTTCTTTGTCAAACTTTTTCAGTTCCTCGTAAATTGCCTTAAACTCTGAAAAATGCTCCTGATTCTTCGGCACATTCCGAATTACGTTTTCCATATCGTTTAGAATATCAACATATGCATGACCTTCCATCTGATCGGCCACTCTGTTTAACAAATCGTTCTTCTCTCCGCGAATATCTTTCAGTGCCTTCCCTTTCAGTGTCTGATACTCTTGCGCGATGTAATTCTTATTCTGATTCAAAACACCGTCAATGTAATTGTTCATAGCGGTGATTTTTCCGATTTGCCGCTCCAAAGCCAGTCTGGTTTCAAAATCATGATCTTCCGTATTATTCTTAAACGACTTAAGTTTGTTGATTGCAGTTTTGTTTCTGTTAAATTCCTCTTTCAGTTTCTTAATGCGGCTGTCATAAACATCCCAGGCTCCCTCCGCATTGTTTGCCATATCCTTAAAAGATCTTGCCTGTGTCCCTGCCGCAAGAAATTCTTTCAGGTCTTTTCCGTTCATGCCGGAAAGATTCATGTCATCGGCCATAAGTTTTACGGCCTTTGTCATAAATTTAATTTTTCCCTCAGTTGCGAGAGCGTTGGTCCCCGTCCAGTTCAGTGTCGGATCCCATCCACGATTATCCAGCGACTTTCTGCTGATATCCGCAAGGTATTCATTCATTGCATAACGGGCAATCACGGTTCTCATCTGTTCTTCGGGAATGGCTTCGTCTGTAATCTGATCAAGAATCCGCCTGTTCTCGTTTTCAAAATAAAGTGCCTTGATTTCCGCTTCCAGAAGCGCTTTGTTCTTAACAAGTTCCTCTTTGGTCATGCCGTATCCGGCAATCAGTTCCTCCGAAATCCGATCAAGTTCCCCGGCATTTTCCTTTGCCGTAAAATACTTAAGACTGTCGGAAACTCCCAGATACTTCTCATTCAGCGCAAGAAGTTTGGAGGTAGCATCGGGATCGCGATCGCTGATTGCTTTCTTCTCCTGCAGATAATCCGGCGAAACCTTTATGAATTCGTGGTTTGCCTTGTGCATTCCGTTCAGAATCTGCGCCTTCACATAATCCTTTGCATTAAACGCACCCTTATTATCAATCGAGCGGGAAACATATGCCGCGTAGGCTCTGATGCGGTCCACCTGCTGTAAATCCACCTGTTTCTCCTTCGGCAGTTTTGCGTTCAGTTCATCAAACTTCGCACGAAGTTCCGGGTCACGGCTTAAAATATCCTGATACCCCTTGAGATAGGAATAATACAGAACTGCATCGTTTTCGACCGTATCCAGTACATTGGTAACTTTGGACGTAAAAGCCTTCATTCCGTCCAGAACAAGCTGTGCCACCGGCTCCTTATTACCCTTTACATATTCATCCAGAGCTGTTTTTGCTTCCGTGCGGCCGATGGATACATAATCGGCATACTTGTAAAATTGTGCCCTCGGACCGCTTTCGTAAATACCGGGATCCATAACCCAGCGATTTGCCAGATAGAGAAAATCCTTTTGCGGATCAACTGCCTGCGCCTTCTCCCCCATCGCACCGGCAAGTCCGAGTACGGTAATCTCCATCTCCGAGAACGGCAGATTCTCCGGATAGTCCAGCTTTTTCATTTTCTCTTCAAAGACATTTCTGTCAATGACTTCAGGCTCCCAATTCGGATGGAACACCGGATTCGGCCCGTAGATATCCATGACATTTATTACTCTGACAAGATTTCTGCCAAGAACCTTATAGTCAAGTCCCTTTGCGGCATTGCTCCTTTCAGTCGGATTGTCGGTTTCCGTTTCGCGCACCGTTTTATCCTCGGAAACGCCGTTCAGGGAAGCCTGGACAGCTGATTCCAAAGGCTTATAAAGCGGTGAAAGCTGAGTTTTCTTCGATTCATGCAATGCGGCATCCGTCATCAGTCCGTTGGCGTTAAACTGATACTTCCTGAGATACTCTTTGCTTTCCGCCGGGGTCCATCCGAATAACTCATTGGATGCTTTCGTGTAAGATAAATCAACGATTTTATTGTAGTATTCCATGACGGATTTCAGTTTTTCCGGCAGTTCCGCAGCAGTTGCCGAAATTTCGAACTTTCCGTCTGCGGCAAAGTTTCCGAATTCTTTCCCGTCTGTTTCTCTCTCAAGATAATTCCTGATAGCTTTCGGAGCGGAACCCTCCGCAAACACCTTGTCGTAATTGTAGGGTTTTCCGGTATTCAAATTTTCCTTATCGGCAATATCCTCGGAAGGAACGATGCCGAGACGTTTTTCGAGTTCCTCTAATTCGCTGACTCCGTTTGGATCCTCATCCTTGTAGACGAGATATCTGCCGAAACCGAATTTTTCGCCGTCCTCCACTTCACCCGGATCCAGCGGTTCCGCTTCGTAATCTTCATATCCGAATTGTTTCATCAGATCTTCCCGGACTTCGGAATGTTCCTCGCTTAAATCTTTATTGAGGACATACATCAGTTCCCCGAGTTCCGTGTCGAGAAACTCGCGTCCGAAATCCTTATTCTTCTTCGAAATGCGAAGATTGATGTCCTGTAAAAGCTTGTCGTGTAAATTTGCTCTTTCAAAAAGAATTTTGAGATTCCCTGCTTTTTCTTTGATGGTTTCCGGTTTCAAAGCTTCTTTCAGATCATCCCAGTCAAAATCCGGTTCATTAATAATCGAAGTGCGAACGCTCTCAATATAAAGGCTTCTGTAAACGGACTGTACGAATTTATGATCGGCATTTACATTCTTGGAAGGATAATTATTCTTACGGAACGTTTCTTCCACGCGAAGTTTGCGTGCAACGAGTGCCATACCGTATTCGGCTTCGTGCAGGGAAGCATCTTCCTTAAATTTACCGACCGACTTTTCAAGATGGCAGTCGAGTTTTTTAATTAAGCC
>JAEEGL017417947.1_pt1 | contig 23952 bp, 16 predicted proteins | sample 9134231 | NCBI WGS metagenome assembly JAEEGL01 (sample SAMN16246548, study PRJNA631951) | gut metagenome | biome: gut microbiome; feature: rumen; material: fiber-attached | host: Bos | place: Iran: Karaj | collected 2018-10
ATCACCCACGAGCCCACCCGCAAGGACATCAACATCTATAAGATTCCCGCCACCGCCAAGGCTCAGGAAATGGGTATCAGCAAGGTGTTCAACATGGTTGTCCTCGGTGGTTTCTTGAAACTGAAACCCATTGTGGACAAGCAGTACATCCACGAAGGTCTCGAACACTCCCTGCCCCAGCGCCACTGGAACCTCATTCCCCAGAACGAGGAAGCCATCGAGATTGGCAAGGGCATCATCGAACCCGTCCAAGTTCTCTAAGCATTGGCATGCGGACACTTCCGCTCCCAATACACTTCAAGCCGGAAGCCCCATCACGGAGCTTCCGGCTTTTTAATACAATCTAAAAAACACCATGACAATACAAGAAGCCATCCTTGCGCGCCACAGCGTGCGCCAATACAGCAACCGCCCATTGTTGTCCACCCAAGTGGAAGCCCTCAACCAGCAAATCGCTGCAAGCAATGCCGCCAAAGGGCTCCATATCCAACTGGTGACCAACGAACCCAAAGCCTTTTCAGGCCTGTTCTCCAAATTCCTGCGTTTCAGCGGAGCCATGAACTATATCGCCATGGTGGGTCGCGACCTGCCCCACCTGCACGAACATCTTGGCTACGAAGGCGAAAAACTCGTCCTGCTGGCCCAGACACTTGGACTCAACACTTGCTGGGTGGGCGGTTCGTTCAGCAAAAACAGGAACGTGAAAGTCGAACCACACGAGATGTATGTGGCAGTAATAGCCATCGGCCACGGCACCAACCAAGGTCGGCGACACAAAAGCAAGCCCATCGACACCTTCGCCGACATGAATGGCAAGCCCGACTGGTTCCGCCAAGGTGTGGAGTGCGCCATGTTGGCACCCTCGGCCATGAACATGCAGAACTTCCATTTCGCCCTCCTATCCGATGGCTCGGTAAAAGCCACTACGAAACCCAAACCCTTCTCCGGCATTGACCTCGGAATCGCCAAACTGCATTTCGAGCTGGGTGCCGGCAAGGACAACTTCCGTTGGGCGGAATAGGCCTCTCCCAACCCAATCTCCTTCTTACAAAGCTGCACGTCCACATCCTTCTACAGGAACGTCCCAATAAGGTCTTATACAAATTTTTCCCTATAAAAAAGTGCAACATCGGGAAAAAGTTGTATCTTTGTAATTTGGGAATAAAAACATATATCTGTATAATAATCTATCAAACAATAAAGTATGTGCGGAATTGTTGGATACATCGGGGACCAGGAAGCCTACCCCATCCTTATTAAAGGGCTTCATCGTTTGGAATATCGTGGCTACGACAGTGCTGGAATCTCACTCATCAATAGTCAAGGCACCCTTTCCGTCTACAAAGCCAAAGGCAAGGTCTCAGCATTGGAAAAAAGTGTTGAGGACAAGGATATCAGTGGCACCATCGGCATTGCCCACACCCGCTGGGCCACTCATGGCGAACCCAACGCCACCAACGCCCACCCCCACTTCTCCCAATCCAAGAACCTCTCTTTGGTGCACAACGGCATCATCGAGAACTACAAGGCTCTTCGCGCCGAGCTGGAAAAGAATGGCATGACCTTCTGTAGCGAGACCGACACCGAGGTGCTCGTTCAACTTGTCGAATACATGATGAACTCCCACCGTTGCGACCTCTACACCGCTGTCCAGCTGGCCCTGAAGAATGTCGTTGGCGCTTACGCCATCGCCATCCTCGAAAAGAGCCATCCCGACCAGCTTGTCTGCGCCCGCAAAGGCAGTCCGCTCATCATCGGGGTCGGCACCACCCCCTCAGGCCGCAAGGAATTCTACCTCGGCTCCGACGCCACACCCATCATTGAGTACACCAACCAGGTCATCTATCTCAACGACGAGGAAATCGCCATCATGGATCGCACTGGCAGACTCGACATCACCAACCTCAGCAATGTCAAGCAGACCCCCCAGCTCGTCACCCTTCAGATGAACCTCGATCAACTGGAGAAGGGCGGTTATCCCCATTTCATGCTCAAAGAAATCTGGGAACAGCCCAATGCCCTTCGCACCTGCATCCGCGGTCGTCTCAACGTGGTGGACAAGGACGTGCTCCTTTCCGGCATTATCGACCATAAGGACAAATTCATCAATTGCCGTCGCATCATCATCTGCGCCTGCGGCACCTCTTGGCACTCCGCCCTCATCGGCAAATACTTTATCGAGGAGGCATGCCAGATTCCCGTTGAGGTAGAATATGCCTCCGAGTTCCGCTACCGCAACCCTGTCATCCGTCCGGACGACATCGTCATCGCCGTCTCCCAATCCGGCGAAACCGCCGACACCCTTGCAGCCATCCAGCTGGCCAAGGAACACGGTGCCTTCCTCTATGGCATCTGCAACGTCATCGGCTCTTCCATTGCCCGCGCCACCCACACTGGCACCTACCTCCACGTGGGTCCCGAAATCGGTGTCGCCTCCACCAAGGCCTTCACTGGCCAGGTCATCACCCTCTGTCTGCTTGGCCTTGCCATTGCCAAAGAGAAGAAATCCATCCCCGAAGACCTCTTCCACCTCCTTGTCGACGAGCTCCAGCAAATCCCCGACAAGATGCAATGGACCCTCGAAAACAACAAGGACATCGACAAATTTGCGCAGATGTTCACCTACTGCAAGAACTTCATCTATCTGGGTCGCGGCTACAACTACCCCGTAGCCCTCGAAGGAGCCCTCAAATTGAAAGAAATCAGCTATATCCACGCCGAGGGCTATCCCGCTGCCGAGATGAAGCACGGCCCCATTGCCCTCATCGACGAGGAAATGCCCGTTGTCGTCATCGCCCCCAAACGTGGCATGTACGAGAAGGTTGTCAGCAATATTCAGGAAATCAAATCCCGCAAAGGCAAAATCATCTCCGTGGTCACCCAAGGCGACGAAGTCGTCAAGAACATGAGCGACTACAGCTTCGTCATCCCCGACACACGCGACTGCTTTGTGCCCCTTCTTGCCGTCATTCCTTTGCAGCTCCTCTCCTACTACGTGGCCATCTCCAAGGGACGCAACGTCGACCAGCCTCGCAACCTTGCCAAGAGCGTGACCGTCGAATAGCCCCCTTCGAATGTGTGATTGTGTTAGCGTGCCAATGAATCTCTCGCCGGCACGCCATCCTCCAACAAAAAAGCACATTCAAACATTATCGGATTCATAGCAACCCACCACCAACATGCTGCCCGACCCTGATCAACATGCCGTTATAGACATTGCTCAGGGTCGGCATCTTGTTCTTGCCCCGCCCGGTTGTGGCAAGACCTTCATCCTTGCCCAGCGTGTTATCCATGCCCATGCACGCGGTGTCGACTACGCCGACATGCTCTGCCTCACCTTCACCAACCGCGCCAGCCGTGCCATGCGCGAGCGCATCAGTCTCCACACCCACAATCCCGTCCCCACCGACCTTTTTGTGGGCAACGTCCACCGCTTTTGTTCCAACTACCTTTTCGACCAGAAAAAGATTCCCCAAAACAGTGCCGTCATTGACGACCTTGATGCCGAAAGCATTATCACCCATCTGGCACACCTCGACCCGGACGACGACAACTCCCACTACTCCTCCGACATCGTCAACCTCCAGCATGCCCTCAGCCAGCAAGCCGCTGCCATGCCCCGCAAACTCATTGTTCACGCCGACCTCCTGGACAAACTGGACGACCCTCACTGGCAGCGCAAAGCCGAGGTGGCCAGACAATATGCCGAATACAAAGAGACGGACAATCTTTTAGACTTCGAAGACCTTCTTGAAAAGGCCTACCTCTGCGCCCTCGACGACCCCGAGCGCCGACGCTACAGCTGGATACAGATTGACGAGGTGCAGGACCTCAACTTCCTTCAACTGGCCATTATAGACCTCTTTTCCACACCCGAATCCACCGCCGTCTATCTGGGCGACGAGCAGCAAGCCATCTTCTCCTTTGTGGGGGCCAAACTGGATGCTCTCGAAGAACTCAAAAGCCTCTGCCAACCCAATCTGCACCATTTAGGCCAAAACCACCGCTCCCCGCGCTACCTCCTCGACCTCTTCAACACCTACGCCACCTCCCAGCTGGCCATCAGCCCTGACATCCTGCCCACCACTGCGGACCGCTCTGCACCCCAACCTCAGAATTGCTGCACTTTCCGCGCCTGTTTCCACGACTTCTCACACCTTTACCACAAAGAGGGTCACCGATGCCTGCACGACGGCACCCCCTGCGCCCTCTGCCAGCGTTCCGTGGCCGACGAGTACCGCCTTGCCGTCTCATTAGCCAAGCGCTATGCCGCCATTGACCCCGACGGGCGTGTGGCCATCATCGTCCCCACCAATGCCAACGCCGACCGTCTGAGCCTTGAATTCGGCCAGACACCGCACTTCAAAATCTCCGGTCGCGACCTCTTCTCCACCCCCACGGTCCAGCTGCTTTTTTCACATCTCAACATCATCGCCAACGAGACCTGCTTCATCGCCTGGGCCCGCCTGCTCTATCACCTTCAGGTCATCCCCCAGTACGCCGCCGCCCGCAACCTCATGCGGCAGCTGCGCAGCCGTGCCATCTCGCCCACCGACCTCCTCATGTACGACAACGGCGACAGCTACCTGCAACACTTCGCCCGTGTTATCGATACCGAAAATGTGGTACTCTTCGACACCGAGACAACCGGCCTCGACATCTTCCGCGACGACATCATACAGATTGCTGCCATCAAAGTCCACCAAGGCCGCTACGTCGAAGGCTCCGACTTCGAAATCATCATTGAGACCACCAAGGAAATTCCCACCCTTGTGGGCGGCCACGACAACCCCATGCTCTCCGTCTACATCAACAGCGAACGCCTTGACCGTCGCGAAGGGCTTTCGCGCTTTTTAGACTACTGCCAAGGCCATGTGCTCATAGGCCATAATGTAGAGTTCGACTACAACATCCTCGACCACAATCTGCGCCGCACTCTCGGCATCAGCCTTGGCCACCGCCAAAGGTTTGACACCCTCAAGCTGGCCCGCCTCGTCGAACCCCGTCTGCGGGTCTACAAGTTGGAAAAACTACTCGAAACCCTTCACCTCGAAGGCACCAACTCCCACAACGCCATCGACGATGTCCGCGCCACCCTCTCACTGCTTGCCTACTGCCGGCGGCGCGCCGATGCCTATCTGGAGCCCCAACGCCAACTGCTCTGCTCACCCCAAATGCGCAACCTCGCAATCAACTTCCAAGAAGCCTACCTGCCCCTGTTTCTGCACAGCAACCAGCGGCTCTACGACCCTTCGCCCATCAGCCCCGACCCCAATGCACTGCCCGCCATCGTCGACGAACTGCAACACATCTACCACCATCTGTTGGCCAAAGGAACCATACAACCTGTGGACAAGTGGCAACACATTGTGGACTTCCTGTCCATTGACATGGTCGACACCTCCCTCGCACCAACCTTCCGCGAGCAACTGGACCGCTACCTGACGGAGATCAACACCGTCCGTGAGTCGGACCTCTGCGACAGCTCCAGTATGCTGCGCCATGGCACCGAACGCTTCTTCATAGCCACAGCCCACAAGGCCAAAGGCCTCGAATTCGACAGTGTCATTGTCTTCAACGCCACCGAAGGCGCCTACCCCTATTTCTACAACCTCCGCAACAACGACCAATACCATATCCGCGAAGACGCTCGCCGCTTCTATGTAGCCATCTCGCGTGCCCGCAAACACCTTTGTTTCACCTACTCAGCCGTGGGAGGCAACGGCTCGCCCGTGCGTCCCACTCCTTTCCTGCAATCCATTGCTCACAAACTCACCCATTTCGGTTTCAATCCCGAAACCGGCAAGACCGAATCCTTAGACGCTGCTCAATAGCCCCAACTTCGCTCCTTCTTCCTCAGTTCTCTAACATTTGTTCCTCATTTGTTCCTTTTTCATTGGACAACTACTATACGAAATGAAAAAGGGCTGGGGAAGAAGGAGCGAAGGAACACTGAAGGAACGACAATGCGTGTCAGCGCAGACTGCCAGTGGTGCCATACCACAGTTGCAGCAAGGCCTGTGTGCGCTGCAGCCGACGGGGGTCGGAGGGGTAGGCCGCATCCGGCTCGGAAAGGGAGAGGCAGTCGTAGTTGGTGACACCTGTCGAATCGATATAGAAAAGGCCGTTCTTGTAGGCATTGACGGCAAAGCGGTCACGATAGGACGGGGCAAGGACGTTGCGGCTGAAGGTGAAGGCGGTGTCGGCCATGCCCAACTGCGCCAACAGCGTGGCGGCCAGGTCGGACTGGTTCATCAGCAAGTCGAAGGTGCATGGTTGCTTAACCGCTCCGCCGACCCAGAGGATGGGGATGCGCGATGCATGATGCTTGCAGTCGGGTGCCAGCCCGTCCACAGGAACGCCGTGGTCGGCCACAATGACCACCAACAGGTTGTCCCATGCGGGAGTGTGGCGCAGACTGTCCAACCACGCGCCGAGACAGGCGTCGGTATAGGCAAAGGCATTGCGGCGGGGGTCGTGCAGCCGGTGGGTGGGCACGTCCCAAGGCTCGTGACTGCTGAGGGTGAGCATGGCGGTGAACGAGGGATGGGCTGGAAAGAGCGGCGTGAGACGGAACAGCTCCTCGTCGGCCACACCCCAGTTGGCACGCACCGACGCTGCGGAGAAGTACTCCTGACCCTCCACGCGGCCAAAACCCGACTCGGAGAGATGTCCGCGCATGTTGGTGAAGTCGATGTCGCCGCCATAGTAGAAAGCTGTGGTGTAGCCCGCCCGTTGCAGCTGACGGGCCAGCGCGGGCAGCTTGCGCCCCATGTCAGCCTTTTTCATGAGCGAGGTGGTGGGCAGTCCCGGCCAACCATTGACGATGGCCACCAGCCCCCTATCGGTTCGAAAACTGTTGGCGTAGCAGTTGGAGAAGAAGACACCCTCGCGGCTCCAGCGTGAGAATTGCGGAGCCACGCTGTCGTTGAGCATCATGGCGCTGCCAGCGCCCTCCCAAACCACCAACAGGATGTCCGGGCGGGAGGTATTGAGAAGAGTGTCGGTGACGGCTGGGTCGGCGGGATAGGTGCCAGCGGTGAGCGCAGCAAGGCGGTCGTCGTCATAGAAGCGGAACTGGGCGGTGAGGTCCTCGGTCTTGAAGAGGGAATGGGTGATGTTGAAGAGGGGGTTGATGGCGGAGTGGTTGAGGAATGGTGTGGATGAGAAATAGGCATAGCTTACGTTGGCAGTGGAATCGCTGAGGCCGCCTCGGATGCCGACAAACTGGAGTGCCACCACTGCCAGCATGACGGCTGAAGAGGCAGGGTTGACCCGGTCGAAGCCCTCGGGCGTGGCGTGGCGCAGCCGACGGAGGTAGTGGAACACCAGCAACGCCAACAGCACACCGCCCACAAGAATGGCGGGCAGCGTAAGACTGGCCAGCATGTCCTTGGGGTTGGCGGCATAGATGAGGTCGGCAGCGTCCATCTTGGCCCCCCAAAAGCGGTACAGAACCATGTCAGCGGCAAAGGCAAGAGCCATGAGGGGGGCTGCCAAGGCATAGTAGCAGGTGAGCACACGGCGCACAGGCATCCGCCACCAAAAGAAGGAAAGCAGCACGACAAGGACGGGTACCGCCATGAGATAGCAAGCGGTGACCGAATCGAGCCGAAGCCCATGGAGCAGCACCCCTGCCCATCCGCCCACAGTAGTGCCCGCAGCCGACGGCAGATTGAAGAGCATGAAGACAAGTTTCTGCGTGACAAAAAATAGCAGAAGGGTAATATAAAGACGGAGGATGAAGAGGAGCCTTTTGACCATGATTGATTAATAACTGAGCAAGGGCTTTTTTATTGTCCACTGCAAAAAAGAATGGTTGTTGATAACTTTTTTTATAAAAAAAGTGTCTGATTGAAATAAAGTTGTTATACTTGCACAAAATTTCATTCCCTATGAATACTCGCAGAACTCGAAAGAAAAACCTGATAGTCAGCTACAAGAACCTATCCGAACAACTAAAAGAATTGTTCAAGGAACGCTATCCCGATGGCTACACGGAGTACCTACAACGCTTCGAAAAGCCCAATGGAGAGACAATTTTCGTTGTCCCCATGGAAACAGAGGACACTGTATACATGATAAAATTCGATGTGAAAATCGATACCACCTACACCGACGAGGATACAGAAAAGGACTTCTTCGACGAGGAGGTGGAAAAGGCCGAGAACCAGTTTGCCCCGTTGCAGGAAGCTATAGAGCAAGAGGAAGGCGACCCCACACACAAGGAGCGCAATGTGCGCCACGGCAACTATGACGACAGCATGGAAAACGGCAAGAAGAGGAGCGTGGAACACGGAGCACTGGGAGCACTGGGAGCTGAGTTGCAGGAGGCCTTCAGCGATGACGGCGACGAGGAAGACTACGACGACTATGCCGACAACGAGGGTATGGACAGCGACGACCCCGACGACGAATACGAACCCACCGACGAAGAGTTGATGGACGTGGACGGAGAGGTGTTTGCCAACGCCGAAATCCCCCCGGAGGAGCTGGCCCGCATGGCTGCCGAGGAACTGGTGGCAAACGAGAAAGCCCACCTGAATGCCTCCGAAACGGAGGAGAAGGCCAAAAGGCCGGGCAGACCCCGCAAGAGCGACGTGGAGGTTCCCGCCGAACCCAAGAAGAAAGGGCGGCCACGCATCAAGAACAACTAAAATAGCAAGGGCGGAGTCGACAACGGCTCCGCCCTTTTTCTTTTTCTGACCGAAGGCTACTTTTCGTAGAAGTGCATCTCGGTGAGGTATTGGTAAACCGGTTCGGGAAGGAGGTAGCGGACATCGTGGCCGGCGCGGATCTGCTCACGGATGTAGGTGGAAGAGATGTCAATCTGGGGCACGTCGACCATGGTGACATGGGGGTGCGAGGCCAGTTTGCAATCGGTGTGTCCCGGACGAGGGTAGACATAAATGTGGTAGTGTTCGAGGATGAACTCCCAGTTGCGCCAACGCTCGAAGGTGTCGAGGTTGTCGGAACCCATGATGAGGCAGAATTCCTTGTCGCGATACTTGTCGCCAAGATGGGCAAGGGTGAGTACGGTGTAGGAAGGTATGGGGAGATGGAACTCTACGTCGCTGGCACGCATGCGGTAGTTGTCGTGGACAGCCAGACGGACCATTTCGAGGCGCTGCTGGTCGGCAAGGAGGGTTTTGCGCTCCTTGAGGGGATTCTGTGGGGAGACAACAAACCAGACCTCGTCGAGGTCACAGTGAGCCAACATGGCGTTGCCGACGATGAGGTGGCCGATGTGGATGGGGTTGAACGAGCCAAAGAAAAGACCAATCTTGCGCATAGGGCTTTGGGACTAAATGTTGAACATGGTGATGGAACAGAAAAAGGGGCGGCACAGAAGCCCTCCCCTTTCTATTTTGCTATTGGCGCGGGCTGCAATCAATAGTATTTGTAGCGGCTGATGATCTGGATGTGACGGAGCTTGTTGCCCTTGAAGGTGTAGATTTCGCCCACCTCGGCAGCACCGGCGATGACTTTCAAGACATTGATGTCGGCGGTGTAGGACTTGGGGTAGCTCTTGAAGACGGTCTTGAAGACCTCCTCCTTGGACATGCCGACATGGACGCCGTTGTCGAGAACCACGGCGGTGTCGGTAATCTTGGCAGCCACCATCTCCAGCTTGTCGGTCCAGATGCTGCGATAGACGTTGATGTTGGTGCCGTCGAGGCGTTTGAGGGTGTTGACGGCAACAGTCATGGTGTCGTAGAACGACTTGTAGCCGCTCTCGCGATACCAGAGCAATTGGTTGTTGGTGATAAATTGTTCGACGGTGCTCCATTTGCCCAGAGGGTAGATGGGATAGTCCGCCAACGAGAACACTGTCATGGTGTCCGCGTAGACTTTTACATCTTTCACTTGGTATTCGGGACGTGCATAAGCGAGCATTCGGACGGCTTTGGCACGGGAACTAACACGCTGTGCATTAACAGAGAACGCCGCAATCAAAAGGGCTGCAATCAGGATAGATTTCTTCATAAGTTTAGATACTTTTCGCAATGCAAAAATACGCTTTTTTTGAGATATAACGAAAAAAAAAATGTTTTATTGCTCCCACGCAGCACAAGCAAGTCGAAAAGGTGCTGACGGCTCTTGCCCCGGCCAGGGGAAAAGAGGCAGACCTTTGGTGGGGAAACAGGGCGCAATGCATTGTCCACATTTTATATACGCCACCTGATTAAAAATAAAAAAACAACAATAGCAAAAAAAAATTTCCAGTTGCCAAAAAATCAGTATATTTGCATCACGAAACATCAATTTGAGAAGATATACAAACATTTATTAATCAATAATTTCCACAAAAGCCGATGGGTCTGATGGCTTATAACAAGACTGAAAAACAATGAAAAAATTAGTATTAGTAGCAATTGCCCTCATGGTGAGCGTGGCATCGTTTGCCCAATTCAGCGCTATTCCACAGGTCAAAGGCAAGGCTGCCACAAAGGATGGTTTGCCCGATTGGACACACATTCAACAGACCTTTGTTGCTGTCGACATCAACGGTAACACGGTAAACATTGCCGACACCCTTGCTGCTGGCAAATGCATCGTTATTGACTACTCCGCCACATGGTGCTCCTGGTGCTGGGTACTCCACACCACAGGTACGCTGGATGCCATCCACAACCAACTTGGCGACTCCGTTTGCGTGCTGTGGGTTGAAGCCGACCCGAGCACTGATGCTACTGGCATCTATGGCGGCGCTGGCTCCCAGGGCGACTGGACCAATGGCGGTACCGTTCCCTATCCCATCATTGACGACCCCAACACCACTTGCTTAGTAGGCGATGAGGTGATTACCGGCTATCCTTCGGTGTTCTTTGTCTCGCCCACGGGTTATTACTGCGATTTGTACGCCACTTCTTGGGGCTTTGGTCCTGATGACGATCCCAGCCTTGCCGTTTCACAAGTCCGCAACCTTATGCGCACCTATCCCCGTGCCAATGCCGCTCCTGTTGTCAGCATCGGAGGTCGCAATGCTGCCCTCAAAGGTACCCCTGCCAACTTCACTGCCAATATCGTCAGCGTTGACTCCATCACCGCTATCGAATGGGCTTTCAGCAATGGCGACCCTGCCACTGTCAGCGGCCAAACCTCTGCTACCACCACTTGGAACACGATCGGAATGGAGACCGTCACCCTCACTGTTACCAACACCACCGGTTCTACCACCGCCACCCTCAGTGTCAACGTGTTTGACTACAGCCAGTGGGGCGACGAAATGGACTATACCAATGGTGCCGAATACCAGACTTCCCTCGGACTCACCTCGGGTGGTGTGTTCCAATGGGGTGTAAGATATCCTGCCAACCTCCTGGCCGGTCGCAACTACCTGAACGAGGTTAAACTCTATGGCAACGCCGCTGCCAATGTAACTATGTACATCTATCAGTGCAATGCCAACAGCCAACCCACCGATAACGACCTCGTATACACCTACAACTACACTATTGACCCCCAAGGATGGAACTCATTCCCCATCTATAGCCCCGTTCAAATTGATGCCAACAAAGACCTGTATGTCACCTTTGCTGGTGCAGGTTATATTGCCAGCGGCTGCGAATTCAACGGCGACCCCAACAGCTGCCTGATTCTGTCCGATGGCTGGCAGCCTATCGTCGACATCAATCCCAGCCTTAGCTACACTTGGATGATTAAGGCTGTCACTAATGACCAACCCGCTTTCAATCTGACCATTGCTGGTCCCGACGTTACTACAATTGGCCAACCCGTCACCTTCAATGCTATCACTATTCCTAATGCCACAGTCAGCTGGGAATTTGAGCATGGCAATCCTGCCACCTCCACCAGTTTCTCTCCCTCCGTCACCTGGTCTGAATCCGGTTCCTTCCTCATCACTCTGACCGCCACCTTCAACGGTGAGACCTTGACTGCCACCAAACATATCAACGTCCCCCTGTTCTTCTGTGGCTTCGAGGCTAACGAATCCGTGAGCGATTGGAACTTTGTTGATGCCGACGGCGATAGTCATGGTTGGGATCTCAGCAACACTTTCTCCTCGCTTGCACACACAGGCTCTGGCATCGCTGCTTCCGCATCCTATATTAACGGCCCAGGAGCCCTGCATCCTGACAACTGGATGATTACCCCCAAGATTACCATCCCCGCCAGTGGCGCTACCATCGAATGGTGGGAATATGGTGTTGACAACAACGACTTTGCCGACCACTATGGAGTATTTGTTTCCACCACTGGCAACACCCCCAGCGACTTCGGCCAAAACACCGTCTTCGAAGGTGCTCCCACCTCTGGCAAAACTTGGGTCAAGCACAGCCGCTCCCTTGCTGGCTTTGCTGGTCAGGACATCTACATTGCCTTCCGCCACTGGAACGTCACCGACATGTACTGGCTGCTCATTGACGACATCACCGTCATCGAAGGCAACCACGCCGGTATCAACAATGTTTCCGACGTTCGCGTAGCCCTCTTCCCCAACCCCACCAGCAGCATCCTCAACATCGCTGCCAATGGCGTCAAGGAAGTCAGCGTGCTTGATGTCAACGGTCGCACCGTAATGACCGAGAAGAATGTCAACAGCATCGACATGACCGAGCTGGCCAATGGCGTGTACTTTGTCCGCGTCATCACCAACGACGGCATCTCCACTCAGAAGATTGTCAAGAAATAAACTCTTGACCCCATACCCAAAGAGCCCGCGCTGCGGGCTCTTTTTTTCTTACCACCCCCCAAAATCCATCACCGTGAACTACGCAACAATCATTGCCGAGCAACTCAACCTCGGACCCCGTCAAGTAGAGAAGACCATAGAGCTCTTGGAACAGGGTGCCACAGTCCCCTTCATTGCCCGCTACCGCAAAGAGGCCACCGGAAGCCTCAACGAAGTGCAGATTACCGCCATCCGCGACCTGCTCATCAAACTCAAAGAGCTGGACAAACGGCGCGAAGCCATCCTCGCATCTATCAGCGACCAAGACAAGCTGACCCCTGAACTGGAGCAGCAGATACGCTCCGCTGCCAACATGACGGAACTGGAGGACCTCTACCTCCCCTACAAGCCCAAGCGCCGCACCCGCGCCACCATGGCCATAGAGCGCGGCTTGGAGCCCTTGGCCAACGAGTTGCAGAAGCAGTACTCGTGCAACATTGACGATATGGCCGCCAAGTATGTCAATCCCGACAAAGGCGTCAACACCCCTGAGGAGGCCCTTTCGGGTGCCCGCGACATCATCGCCGAACGCGTAAGCGAGAATGCCCAGGCGCGCAACCGTGTCCGCAACCTCTTCCGTCGCAGTGCCATGCTCAGTTCAAAGGTGGTGAAAAACAAGGAGGACGAAGCTGGCAAGTACGAGTCATGGTTCGACTGGAAAGAGAACGCCATGCGTGCCCCCTCGCACCGCATCCTTGCCCTCTTCCGCGGCGAGGACGAGGGGATGCTCCGCGTCCACGTGCTGCCCGACCAGGACGAACCCGCCTACGAGGCCCTGGAACGCCAGTTTGTGAGCGGACGCTACAACTCGTCGGAGCAGGTCCGCCAGGCCGTCCGCGACGGTTACAAGCGGCTCCTCCAGCCCTCCATTGAGACAGAGTTCTACAACCTCCTTAAAGAGAAAGCCGACAAGGAGGCCATCCGCGTCTTTGCCGAGAACCTGCGCCAACTGCTCCTGGCCTCACCTTTGGGGCAGAAACGTATCCTGGCCATCGACCCCGGCTTCCGCACCGGCTGCAAGACGGTCTGTCTCGACGCGCAAGGCCAACTCCTGCACAATGAAACCATCTATCCTTTCACCTCCGTGCGCGAGGAGCGCGCAGCCATTGCCAAACTGGAGGCCCTTGTCGAGGCCTTCCGCATCGAGGCCATTGCCATCGGCAACGGCACCGCTGGCCGCGAGACCGAGGAGGTGGTGAAACGTTGCCACTTCAAGTCCAAGGTCATCGCCGTGATGGTGAGCGAGAACGGAGCCTCTGTCTACAGCGCCTCCGAGGTGGCGCGCCGCGAGTTCCCTGACTACGACGTCACCGTCCGCGGAGCCGTCAGCATTGGCCGTCGGCTGATGGACCCCCTCAGCGAACTGGTGAAGATTGACCCCAAGAGCATCGGCGTGGGCCAATACCAGCACGATGTGAACCAGACACTCCTGCAAGAGAGCTTGAACGACGTCGTGGTGAGCTGTGTCAACAGCGTCGGTGTCGAACTCAACACCGCCAGCCGCGAGTTGCTCAGCTATGTGAGCGGCATCGGTCCCTCTCTGGCCGACAAGATTGTGGACTACCGCAACCGCGAAGGAGCATTCCTCTCACGCCAAGACTTGAAGAAGGTCGAGCGGCTGGGCGAGAAAGCCTTTGAACAGTGCGCTGGATTCCTCCGCGTGCGCGAAAGCGCCAATCCCCTTGACCGCAGTGCTGTCCACCCCGAGCGTTACGCCTTGGTGGAACGCATGGCGACAGACTGCGGCGCCACGGTCCAGCAACTCATGGCGGACAAAGAGCTGCGCAACAAAGTGGACATCAACAAATATGTCTCACCCGACTGCGGCCTTCCCACCCTTCAGGACATTATGAAGGAGCTGGACAAACCCGGCCTCGACCCGCGTGCGCGATTTGAGGTATTCGAATTCGACAAGAATGTCACCCGCATCGAGGATGTCAAGGAGGGGATGGTACTGCCCGGCATCGTGACCAACATCACCGCCTTCGGGGCTTTTGTCGACATTGGCGTGCATCAGGACGGTCTTGTCCACATCAGCCAACTGGCCAATCGTCGTGTCAACGATCCCTCTGAGGTGGTTCACCTCCACCAGCATGTACGCGTCAAAGTGCTTGATGTCGACCTCCGTCGCCGCCGCATCTCCCTCTCCATGAAAGGTCTCTGACCTGCTCGGCACCGCCAATTGTGAGAGGGTTGAAGCGGTGCTTCACCAAGCCACACTCTCGCATTGAAAAACGGGCATGGACTTCAACGCTGAAGTTCATGCCCGTTTTCAGAATCCCGCTCCTTGGGGTAGCGCGGGGTGTGAGGTCAAGCCTTGGGCTTGAGGACGATGAAGGGAATCAGAATCTCCTCCATCGATATGCCGCCGTGCTGGAACGTGTTCATGTAGTATTGCACGTACTGGTTGTAGTTGTTGGGGTAGGCAAAGAAATCGTTCCTGTGGCAAAAGATGTAGGGCGAGGTGATGTGCCTGCGGGGCAGGAAGACCTTGGCGGGGTCCTTCACTTCGAAGACATTCTTGGGGTTGTAGTCCAGCAGTCGCCCCTGCTTGTAGCGGAGGTTCACGCTCACGCTTGCGTCCCCCTTCACCTTGACGGGGTTGTCAATCCTAACGGAGCCGTGGTCCGTGGTGATGATGATGTTCACATCCTTGCCCATCAAAGCTTTGAATACCTCCACCAACGGCGAGTGCTCAAACCAGCTGAGCGTCACGGAGCGGTAGGCCTTCTCGTCCACAGCCAACTCGCGCACAATGTTGGAGTCGGTACGGGCGTGCGACAGCATGTCGACAAAGTTGTAGATAATCACGTTCAGCTTGTTCTGCATCAAGTTAGGGATTCCCTCCACAAGCTTGCGGCCATACTGGTTGTTGAGCACCTTGTTGTAGCTGTGCTTGATGTTGAGTCCGTGGCGGCGCAGGTTTTCGTCGAGCAGCTCGTTCTCATACTGGTTCTTGAAACCCTCCTGATCCTCGTTAATCCAATATTGGGGATACTTGCGTTCAATCTCCGACGGCATCAGTCCGCCGAACATGGCGTTGCGGGCAAACTGGGTGGTGGTGGGGATGATGCTGTAGTAAATTCCGTCCTCCTCGGTGCGCAGATACTGCTCTATGGCCGGCTGCAAGTACTTCCACTGGTCGTAGCGGAAATTGTCTATCACAATCAGAAAGGTAGGCCTGTTCTCCTTCAGCAGGGGGAACATCTTGTCCCGCAGCACGGTGGTGGAGAGCATCGGCTTGTCCGTGGTTGTGGCGGTGCCGGCCAGCCAGTCCACATAGTTCTCCTCGTAGAATTTGCAGAACTGCTGGTTGGCCTCCTCCTTCTGCGAAGAGAAGATTTGGTGTATATTTTCGTCGTCGGTGCTGCTCAGCTCCAAATCCCAGTACACCAGCTTGCGGTACAGCTGCTGCCAACCCTCGTGGTCCAGCCGGCCTGAAAGCTCCATCCCTATTTCGCGGAACTGCTGCTGGTAGTTCATCGTGGAGCGCTCGCTCTGCAGCTTGCGGGCCTCGGTGTGTTTCTTGATGGCCAGCAGAATCTGGTTGGGGTTGACGGGTTTGATTAGATAGTCACTTATTTTGCTGCCGAGGGCTTCGTCCATGATGTGCTCCTCTTCGCTCTTGGTAATCATAATCACCGGCACTTGGGGGTGGCGGGCTTTGATCTGCGTCAAGGTCTCCAGTCCGCTGAGGCCTGGCATCATCTCGTCAAGGAAGACGATGTCCACCTTGTTATTGTGTTCTTCCAGCTCGTCCAAAGCTTCGCTGCCGCTCATCACGGGGATGACCTCATAGCCCTTCTCCTTCAGGAAAAGGATGTGCGGTTTCAAAAGGTCGATTTCATCGTCGGCCCAGAGTATTGTTATCTTATCCATGCCCATATAACGCAATCCGGCCCATATTATTGTACCCACTCCGTGTTTCTTTGGGAGCAAAAAGTTCAATAACAACCTGTTTATTTCACAAAAAAGATGTATCTTTGCAATTCTTTTCGACCTATGCTGCTGACAGACATATACACTAATTCACAATTAGTTGAGCGAATCAACACACTGCTGCATTCCGGGCAGGACCGCATCCATACCAGTGGCATGACAGGTTCGCTGTCCGCCATCGTGGCCTCCACGCTGGCAGTGCTCAACCCGGACCGCAACCAGCTGTTCATCGCTGGCAACAAGGAAGAAGCCTATTATCTGGTGAGCGACCTTGAGATGATGCTCGACGAGGCCAATGCCGACATGGACCAGAAGCGGGTGCTCCTTTTCCCCTCCTCCTATCGCAAACCCCGGCGCAAGGCCGACGGAACCGACAACCCCTCCCTTCCGCCCGTGGTGGACGACGACGGCGGCGACCTGTTCGGCACCGACAACGCCAACATTCTCCAGCGCAGCGAGGTGGTCAAACAGCTCGACGCAGGGCGTCCGATGCTCATTGTCACCTACCCCGACGCCCTGTACGAGAAGGTCGTCTCCTCCCGCACGCTGACGCGCAACACCCTCCGCCTTACCAAAGGGGCGGAGACGGACATCGACTTCATCATCGACATACTGCAAGAGTATGAATTCGACCGTGTAGACTTTGTTGTCGAGCCTGGCCAGTACGCTGTGCGTGGCGGCATTGTGGACGTCTTCTCCTATGCCGGGGAGCATCCTTACCGCATCGAGTTCTCCGACACAACCATCGAGTCGCTCCGTTCTTTCGACCCCGTCTCGCAGCTCTCCATCCGCCTTTACGACCAAATCAGCATCCTTCCCAACCTGGCCCGCCGCGGCCCGGACACTGTGACGGTGGAGGAGAAAGTGCCGCTGCTCCACTATTTCGGCAGCAACGACATCGTGTGGGTACAAGGCCTGATGTTTGTCAGCGAGACCATCCAGAACCTCTTCGCCAACACCGGGCAGGACAGTCAGCACTACTGCTCCGCCAACGAGTTCCTCAAAGCCCTGTTGCGTCTCCGCATCATAGAGCAGGGCAACAGCAGCTTTTTCGACAAGGCGGCAGCCGTCAGCACCCACTCGCAGCCCCAGCCACCTTTCAACAAGCAGTTCGACCTCCTGCTGGACACCCTCACGCAGTATCGCGACCGGGGCTACCGCTTGCTCATCACCGTGGCCAACGACCAGCAGCAACGCCGCCTGGAGAAGGTCTTCTCCGGTGCCTCGCCCACGGCTGACCCCATCTCCATTGCCAACGGCAAGGGCATACACCTTGACAACCTCATCGGCCATGTGGAATTCCTACAGTGCCAGCCCAACCACGGCTTTGTCGACGACGACGAGCACCTCCTCTGCTTCACCGACCACGAAATCTTTGAGCGCTACCACAAATACACCGTCCGCGACATGCGCGACACCCACCAGGCCCTCACCCTCAAGGAGCTCTTCGAGCTCAAACCCGGCGACTACGTCACCCATATCGACTACGGCGTAGGCCGTTTCAGCGGGCTGGAAAAGATTACCACCAACGGCCACACGCAGGAGGTCATACGTCTCATCTACAAGAACAACGACACCCTCTACATCAGCATCCACGGGCTCCACAAGATAAGCCGCTACGTGGGCAAGGAAGGCACGGCACCCACCCTCAACCGCTTGGGCAGCAACACGTGGCAAGTCCTCAAGCAGAAGACCAAGAAGCAGGTCAAGGACATTGCCAAGGACCTCATAGCCCTCTACGCCAAGCGCAAAGCCTCGCGCGGCTATGCCTTCAGCGCGGACAACTACCTGCAACAACAACTCGAAGCCTCCTTCTTCTACGAGGACACACCGGACCAGCTCAAAGCCACCCAAGAGGTGAAACACGACATGGAGGACTCCGCCCCCATGGACCGCTTAGTGTGCGGCGACGTGGGCTTCGGCAAGACCGAGGTGGCCATCCGCGCAGCCTTCAAAGCCTGCTGCGACTCCAAGCAGGTGGCCCTCCTCGTCCCCAACACCATCCTGGCCTTCCAGCACTACAACACCTTCAAAGAGCGGCTCCAGGGGCTCCCCGTCAACATCGACTACCTGAACCGTTTCCGCACCACCCGCGAGAAGAACGAAATCTACCGTCGTGTGGCCGAAGGCAAGATAGACATCCTTATCGGCACCCACGCCATCACCAACAAGAACCTCAAGTTCAAAGACCTTGGCCTCCTCATCATAGACGAGGAGCAGAAATTCGGTGTCAGTGCCAAGGAGAAGCTCCGCCAGATGAAGGTCAACGTTGACTGCCTCACCCTCACCGCCACGCCCATACCGCGCACGCTTCAGTTCTCGCTCATGGGTGCGCGCGACCTCAGCGTCATCCGCACCGCGCCGCCCAACCGCCAGCCCATACAGACGGAGATATGCAACTTCAACGAAGAGACCATCCGCGATGCCATCCGTTTCGAGATGTCCCGTGGCGGGCAGACCTTCTTTGTCAGCAACCGTGTGGAGAACCTGCCGGAGATGGCCGGGCTCGTCTCCCGACTGGTGCCGGACGCACAAGTGGCCATGGCCCACGGCCAGATGGACGGCAAGACCGTCGAGGACACCATGATGCGCTTCCTCCAAGGCGAGATTGACGTGCTTGTCTCCACCGCCATCATCGAGAACGGCTTGGACATCCCCAACGCCAACACCATGATCATCAACAACGCGCAGAACTTCGGCCTCAGCGACCTCCACCAGATGCGGGGCCGCGTGGGGCGCAGCAACAAGAAAGCCTTCTGCTACATGCTCATCCCCTCCTACAGCAGCCTCACCGACGACGCCCAGAAGCGCCTCAAAGCCATCGAGGAGTTCAGCACCATTGGCAGCGGCCTCAACATAGCCATGCGCGACCTCGACATCCGCGGAGCCGGCAACATCCTCGGCGCCGAGCAGAGCGGTTTCATCAGCGACATCGGCTACGACATGTACCACAAAATCCTCAATGAGGCCATCGAGGAGCTCAAAGAGACCGACTTCCGCGACCTCTTCCGCCAGGAAGCTGAGGAGAACCACGAGTACGTCAGGGAATGCGTCATCGAGACCGACCTTGAAGTCCTTCTGCCGGACAGCTACGTCACCAGCGTCAGCGAGCGTCTCCTCCTCTACAAGGAGCTCAACGACCTCACCACCGACGACGAGCTGGACGCCTACCGCAGCCGCCTCGTGGACCGCTTCGGCCCCATCCCCATGCCCACCGAGGAACTCATCAAGACCATCTCCCTCCGCCGCATGGCCAAGGACTTCGGCATCGAGAAGCTCGTCCTCAAGCAGAACCGCCTGGTGTGCCATTTCGTGGCCAACCCGGACAACCCCTTCTACCAGTCCGCCAACTTCGCCAAGATGATACGTTATGCCCAAGCCCATCCCGCTGACATTCACCTGCGCGAAACGCCCCAACGCCTCACCCTGGTCTGCGACAACATCGGCAGCATCAGCCAGGCCATCGCCCGTCTGCACGGACTCACCGGTGCTTCGCCGTCTGCCTCATGACGGCGTGTTGGGTGTTTTTTCCCCACCTCCCTGTCACATTTTCGCCTTTTTTACAACTAATCTTACAGAGGGAATACCTTTCCACCGAAAAGGACCGGCAGCCTTCCCGTGGAGCATGCGCTGACGACGACAACCCCTATGATGTAAAAACATGGCAAACGAGACCAAACAACAAGCCGACTTCATCAACATGCTGACGCGATGCCGAGGCAGCGTGCTGAGGGTATGCCTGTTCTACACCAAACTCAACGGGGAAAACTTCCAAGACCTCTATCAAGACATCCTTTGCGCCCTGTGGGAAAGCTGGCCCTCCTTCAAGGGCAAGAGCAAAGCCAACACCTGGGCCACTCGCATCGCCCTCAATGTTGGTGCCTTGAAATACCGCGCCCACAAACGGATGCCCACCTTCATACATATTGACGAGGAGATATGCAACAACATCGCCGACGAGACCTCCGTCCCCTACCACGACCTCCTCTACCAACTGATTGAACGGCTCGACAGCGAGGAGGACCGACAATTGCTCTACCTCTACCTCGACAGGAAAAAGCAAAGCGAAATAGCTAAAATCCTCGGCATCTCAACCGAAGCCGTGAGGCAACGCATACATCGCATCACAGAGAAACTGATAAAACTTAACGAACAAGATAAAAATGAACAGTAAAAAGCACCGGCTCATAGCCGGAAACAAGCCGTGGACCTCCAGCGGCAATAGCCTGCCCCCCCACGTGGGCGGGCAGACGCTGGAACAGATGCAAGACCAGTGGGACGAACTGAACCGCCGGGTGGGGAGCATCCTATCCCGCCACCGCGCGCAGCCCTACCGTGTCGACCCCGCGCTGCGCCGAGCTATCCGCCGCCACCGCCGCCAAGTAGCCACCCACTGGCTGCTGACGGCATGCAGCCTCTTCGCCGTGGTCTACTGGGCCTTTGCCATGACGGAATACACCACCTGCACCCAGGTCACTGCCGCCACCCTCCTGCTCGAAACCGTCTTCATCCTCGCCACCGCCTACAGCTTCCAGGCCACCCGCCTGGCCCTCCGGTGGGAGGAGCCCTTGCTGCTCAACCACTACCTTCCGCAGATGTCCACCATCATCGTCGCCATGCTGCTGGTGTTCCCCTTTGTGTCCGAAGGACAGCTGGGCGACGGCCTTGTCATCACCCAGTCAGCGGCCTCGCCCTTCGACTATGCCGCTCGTGTGGAAACCATACAAACCATAGACAATACTTTGAATGGAATATGAAACAGTCTAAAACAGGATGGATAATCACAATCTTATCCGTGCTGGTCATTGCCAGCGGGGGAATTGCCGTCAAGCTATGGCCACGCACCGTCCCCGTTGAGGAATGCAGCCCAGTCTACAGAGAATATGCCGGCAAGCCCGGCATCGAAGCCTCCTATGTCAAAGACTACCGCATCAACGACATTACTACAATCAACGTCACCACAATCCAGGCCACCACCGACTCCGCTTGGCTGTGCCTACTACACGACTTTATCACAGACTCATTACTCACAAAACACCAAAATCAACTCCAACTCAAAAACGCAATTCAATTTTCAATACAATCCAAACTCGATTACCATAAGCCCGCTGACATATCATCACCGGAAGGATTTGATCTTATCGCATTATCAACCAAACAATCCTCCGTCAGCATCTTTCACACAGAAAACATTTCACAGTTAAGAGCTATCATCTCCATACAAACCCAAACATTATCATCAAAATAAACTCATATTTATGAAGAAAAAAGTTATTTTTGCTGCGCTTCTGGCCCTGAGCTGCGTTGCACCTACAAGTTGCTCAAAAGAGAACAAACAAACATCCATGAACTTAACGTTCGAAAGCCACACAGGGAGAGTCATCCGTTATTCTGTAAATGGGGCTGATTACCGCTGTGTCATCAGAAGCAATGAGGAATGGGACAAACTCATTTCCAACATTCTTGCCCTATCACGTGAAGGGTTCACCATTCGTATTACCGACGAGAATCACGCCTATGGAGAATCCATGACAAAAGAGACCGTCACGCTAACCACTAAAGACAAAAGCGAAGTTGACGAATGGATCTTTAAGAGATTGTTAGAAGGATACGAAGTCATTGTTTCTTACAATGATAACACTGGCGAATACACATGTATCGCCACCAAATAACCCTTTTTATTAACCCATGGACCGACCCTACCATCCGTCCATCAAAAAAAACATTTATGAACAACAAAGCAGAAAGCCCCGCACAAGCTGTTGCGCCATTGTGCGGGGCTGGAATTGAGGATGAAGAAAACGATGGAGACCTACCAAAACTCGCTCCTTCCTTTCTCAACATCCAAGGCATAGAACACGCTATGTATAATCATAACGCATCTCACCCGATTCTATTGTATGGTATCACCTCAAATATGCATAATACCAGCAGCAACTCCGCATACAATTTATCACACATACAATGTACTAAAAAATCAACTACAAAAAAAAGAAGAAACAATGAAAGCCATAAATAGATTATTTATTATCGCCCTCATAAGCTCCGTCTTCTTGGGGTGTGGAAAAGAGTCTCAAGAAGAACACACTGCAACCGTACCTTTTCAACCCAAAGAAGCCGCCCCAGATTCCTTTTTATTTCAAGTGGTGAATGACTCATGCAGTGACTATTGGAAACTGCTAAATGCCGACAGCAACATTTGGTCGTGGAGAAGATTCCATCTTGGGGAGTTTGTTGGAGAACTTGACTGTTTGCTCGAAGACGAAGACGACATCAATAATTATACATTCTTAGAACTTTCAAACAACTCTTTCAGAATCGATTACAGCGACGGAAACACCATACACGTCTTTGATTTGAATTATCACGAGGACGACATAACATTTTATTTCTCCAACAACGAGGAGGACTCAGCGTTTTGCACTATTTATTGTTCTATACCTATCAACATTATGGAAATAATGGCTGACAATTCCATGCCGAGCAAAATGGACGATCAGGGCGGCGCAATTTTTTCCGAATTTGTGGGTAAATGCGTAAAACGCGCTTTTCATTACATTAGAGAGAAGAATATACCTTGTCGGAATCATGCAATGGAATCGGCCAAACTATGTAACAACTGTAGTAACTGTTATTACCGTTTTCAACATGCGGCGACCTCCGTTGAATGTCTTCCAAGACCATTTGTTTCAGGCGATTGCCTTTGCTCTAACTACTCTTATTATTGCCACTAAAAAGTGGAATCGGAATCTCCTATGCAAAACCTTACACGTAGCGTGAGGAACCGCAAAGGGGATTCCACCCCTTCAATAATTATCCACATCCAATAAACAACCACTATGGAAACCACACAAAACACCAACGTAAGAAAGAAATCCTACAGATGGGCATTATTTGTCGGCCTGTCGCTCATGATAGTGTTCGGCTTTATAAGTCTATTTGTCGACACCGCCCCTGCAAACCGAGGGCCTGCAGTTTCATTATCCATTCTATCCATCATATCCACTTGCCTCATTGTTCCCGTTTTAGAGGAATTATCCTACCGCCTGTGGTGCATTCGGAAAAAATATGCCCTCATCGTATCGTTCCTGCTCATTGCTGCGGACCTTCTTATCAACTACACCGACTCCTATCTGACTGACTCCCCTCTACAGGGTATAATCATCAGCTGCGCCATCCTCATACCCCTGGGCTATTGCTTCTATCAGGTTCCACGCAAAGAGATTTTCACCCCAATCCTGATAGTGTTCACCTCTATCGTATTCGGGGGAGCTCACGCTTTCAACTGGCTGGATTTCACCTCGCTCCCCGCCATA
>JAEEGL010167095.1_pt1 | contig 23951 bp, 24 predicted proteins | sample 9134231 | NCBI WGS metagenome assembly JAEEGL01 (sample SAMN16246548, study PRJNA631951) | gut metagenome | biome: gut microbiome; feature: rumen; material: fiber-attached | host: Bos | place: Iran: Karaj | collected 2018-10
GAGGCGTTTGATAAGGCTGTTCAAACTGCTTACAAGGCTGTTATGCAGCCTAAGGAGGGTACAATTCTTACTGTTGCCAGAGGCGCTGCTGATAAGGCTGCTGAGATGGCAGGTAAGACTGATGATATTGTTGAGTTCGCTGAGGCTGTAATTGCAGAGGCTGAGGATGTTCTCGCAAAGACTCCAGATATGCTTCCTGTTTTAAAGCAGGCAGGCGTTGTTGATTCAGGCGGACAGGGTCTTGTTTGTGTACTTCAGGGTGCTTATGATGCACTTATTGGTAAGGAGGTTGATTACACAGCCTTCAATCCAGCTGAAGCAGCTCCTAAGGCGGCTACAAAGTGCAAGACTACTGTTGAGTTCGTCATCGAGAGTGATAAGCCGCTTGCTACATATCAACTTAAGGAATTAAAGGCAAAGTTAGAAGGTCTTTCAGTAGGTACTGTTACTGAGCTTAAGATTGGAGACGAGGCTGTAGAGGCTCCTAAGTCAGCTCCAGCAGAGCCTGAGACTCCAGCTGAGCCAGAGAAGGATATGGGCTTTGTATCTATCGCTACAGGTGAAGGTCTTACATCTATTTTCACAGAGCTTGGATGTGACTATATGATTCCTGGTGGTCAGACTATGAACCCTAGCACTGACGATATTCTCAGCGCAGTTGAAAAGGTTAACGCAAAGACAGTATTTGTTTTACCAAACAATAAAAATATCATTCTTGCAGCAAACCAGGCTGCCTCAATTTGCAAGGAGAAGAAGATTGTAGTTATCCCTACAAAGACAATTCCTCAGGGAATTACAGCACTTATTTCCTTTGATCCAGACGCTAGCGTTGAGGACAATGAGGCTAATATGTCTGAGGAAATTAAGAATGTTAAGACTGGTCAGGTTACCTATGCTGTTCGTGATACCGTTATCGATGATAAGGAAATCACAAAGGATGACTGGATGGGTATGGCTGATACAGGATTACTTTCTGTAAATGCTGATATTGACGTTGCCTTTAAGGATATGATTGACCAGATGGTTTCTGAGGATTCTGCCGTTGTTTCTATTTACTGGGGTGAGGGCAGTGACCAGGAAAAGGCTGAGGCTCTTGGTAAGGCAGTAGAGGAGAAATATCCAGACCTTGAGGTTGAAATCTCAGAGGGCGGTCAGGCTGTTTACGCGTACATCGTTTCAGTAGAATAATTTTCGAGGCATAAATAATGGATCTTTTGTCACCAGTAGACACTATAAAAGGTGTGGGAGAAAAGACAACTAAATTATTAAATAAGTTAGGAGTATATACCATAGAGGATATACTCCTTTTTTTTCCACGCACATATTTAGTTTATCCTGAACCAACAGTACCGGATAAGGATTCTGTAAATGCGCTGATTAGCATTGAGGGAAGGATTAAAACATCACCCAAGGCATTTCGTTCTAAAAACAGAATGGACATTTTGTCAGCTATAGCCTACGTAGGGGATGTACCGGTAGACCTGGTATGGTTTAATTCAAATTATTTAAAGGGGACCTTTGAACCCGGAAAAGTATATATTTTTTACGGAAGACTTATTTTTGAAAAAGGTAGATTCAAATTATCCCAGCCGGCTATTTTTGCTCCCGAAAAGTACCAGGAGCTTCGTAAGGAAATCCAGCCTATTTACCACTTAACAAAGGGCTTAGGCAATAATATGGTTTCCAAGGCTGTAAGAACTGCTCTTGAAAATTGTTGTATCCCGTCAGACAGGTTGCCTGAAGAACTGGAAAGTAAAAATAATTTTATGCCTTACGTTAAGGCACTTTACACTTACCATTTTCCTGAAACCTTTGACAGCCTTGTGCAGGCCAGAAAGCGCCTTGCCTATGAAGAAATGTTTTTCTTTATCCTAAATTCAAGGCTCCAGGAAGGTAAGAGTGTATCCTTTCCAAATGAGTACAGCATATCCCATCATCAGGAGACAGATGATTTTAGGGCGAAGCTAAAATATAGCCTGACAAGGGATCAGGATAAGGTTTTGTCAGAGATTATAAGTGATTTAACGGGAGAGTTTTCTACCCAGAGATTAATACAGGGTGATGTTGGTAGTGGAAAGACCATAGTAGCCTTTCTTGCTATGCTTGATGTGGCTTTGTCAGGCTACCAGGCTGCCATTATGGCACCTACAGAGGTTCTTGCAAAGCAACACTATGAGAGCTTTTGTGAGTGGGTAAAGCTGGCAGGCTTAGATATTCCAGTTGCCTTATTTACAGGTTCTATGAAAGCCTCCGAGAAAAAGGCTATGCAAAAGCTGGTGGATGAAAATAAGTCCTGCTTAATTATTGGTACACATGCATTGCTTACAGATGGTAGGGAATATGGGGAACTAGCTTTGGTAATTACTGACGAGCAGCATCGTTTTGGTGTCCAGCAGAGGGATAAGCTTTCATCAAAGGGAAGTCACCCTCATATTGTAGTTATGTCTGCTACACCTATTCCACGAACCTTGGCAATGATTTTGTATGGTAATATGCACGTTTCCACCATCAAAGAATTACCTGCCAACAGACTTCCTATCAAGACCTGCGTCATAAAGGAAAGTATGAGGCCAACCGCCTACAAATTTGTTTCTGACGAGGTAGATAAGGGACATCAGGTTTATATTATTTGTCCTCTGGTAGAAGCCTCAGAGACTACAGAAGCTCAAAACGTCACTGACTATAGCAAAAAACTTAAGGAATACTTTAAGGATAAATATGAAATAGGCGTTCTTCACGGCAAAATGAAACCATCCGAGAAGAATCAGGTAATGGAGGATTTTGCCACTCATAAGACTCAGATTTTGGTATCTACAACTGTTGTAGAGGTAGGTGTAAATGTACCTAACGCCACAGTAATTATGATTGAAAATGCTAACCGATTTGGACTGGCGGCACTTCATCAGTTGCGTGGTCGTGTAGGCCGCGGTGATGCTCAGAGCTATTGTATTCTTATGAATGAAAGTCGGGATGATAATCAGTCAAAGCGTCTTGAGATTATGCTTAAGTCCAACGATGGCTTTTATATTGCCAAGGAGGATTTAAAGCTGAGAGGACCTGGAGATTTGTTTGGAGTGAGACAGAGTGGTGAGTTTAGCTTTAAGGTTGCTGATATTTATCAGGATGCAGATGAGCTGGAGCTTGCTTCCTCAGATGTTGATTTAATATTAAAAGAGGACCCTAATCTAGATAATCATCTAGAACTAAGGTCCACTCTGAATTTATTCCTGGCTAACCAGTTTTACGTGCTCTAAGGTCGGCGAAACCACCATTGAGTAATTAGTATAATATACTACAAAGCCTGCCATAGCACTGGCGGGCTTTTTTACGTTCTTTTTCTGGAGATAATCGATTTCCACTTTATCGGTGTCTCTGCCAGAGGAGTAGTAAGCAGCCAGCTCGGCGGCGTATTCATAGGAGCTATCTGGAAGCTCTTTGCCATTTGTTTTAACAATAACGTGGGAACCGTGTATTTTTTTAGTGTGGAACCACCAGTCATTGCCTGTGGCAAACTTGAAGGTAAGCTCATCATTTTGATAGTTGTTTTTACCTACATAAATGTCAAAGCCATTATCATCTACAAAGTGTAAAGGCTTGCTTTTCTTAACCTTTTCCTTCTTACTTGTGCTGTGCTTCTTGATAAAGCCATAATCCACAAGCTCTTGTCTGATATCAGCTAAATCGCTTTCTGTTTCGGCGATATTTAACGCGGTTTCGATAGTCTTTAAAAGCTCTAATTCCTGCTGAGACTGGGCAATGTATGTGTCCAGTGCTTCCGCGGTACGCTTAAGCTTAGCGTACTTGTCGAAATATTTTTTGGCATTTTCTGTAGCTGAAAGGTCAGGATCAAGAGGGATAGTAAGCTCTTGATTGTCATAATAGTTGATTACAGTAATTGATTTATCGTTAGGCTTTGCCTCATAGCCGTATGTGTGAAGAAGCTCACCATAAACCTTATATTTCTCACGCTTTTCTGTGTCCTTAAGCTGTTTTGTCTGTAAATCAAGCTTCTTTGAGGCACGCTCAATATGATTTGATATGATTTTTCTCAAATCTGATGATTTCTGTCTGATGTTGGTGTACTGATTTCGTTTTGCATAGAACTCAACCAGCACCTTTGACATTGTATCAATGGATTTAACAGTCATATTCTGATACATCTTAAGCTCGACAGGGGCGTATTCAACCGGCTCATCCTTTGAAGGGTTTATAATGATTGAATATGAATACTGATTTTCCTCCACAGCCTTCATTAACCCAGAAAATTCTCTGTAGAAAGCTTCCTTATGTTCATCGAAAAGTGAAGCACAGCTGGCATCAGAGTCAATTCCGGCTCTAAAGCATATTTCATTTGCAATAGTAGGGCTGATTCCAATAAAGGAAGACATAATTGCCTTGTAAATAGAATCGCTTCGCTTTAATACAGCGTTTTTAATGTAATCCTCTGAAGCCTCCAATGGATTAATCTTGCCTTCCTGTGCAGGGATAAAGTAATCACGTCCTGGAAGAACCTCTCTGACAGAGCTTACAGAAGAAGGCACATGCTTGATGGAGTCAAGAATCATATTATTCTCATTGCAGAAGATGATATTTGAGTGCTTGCCCATTATTTCAACGTATAAATATTTAAAGGTGATGTCACCCATTTCATTTAAATGCTGAATTTTAAATCGAACAGCACGCTCTAGTCCAAGCTGAGAAATCTCTATGATACGTCCGGCACCTATGTGCTTTCTAAGAAGCATACAAAAGCCTGGAGCTGTGGCTGGTGCAGGCTTGTTGTCCTCGGTGATGTACATAAATGGGAGAGAAGCGTTTGCAGAAATTAAAAGCCTCTTATTTCCTTCAGATGTATTGATGGTAATGAGCAATTCCTCGCGCTCTGGCTGAGATATTTTATTTATTTTTCCGTTAAGTAAATTTTGGTTGAATTCATGCACTAAGGCATGTATTGATATTCCGTCTAAAGCCATAATTAAGTCCTTTCTAAGTTGACTATTATAATACATTTAATTATAATTAAAAACAACTATGTGAAGGTGGATAAGTATGCTTAGCATAGTTTCATAAGGAGACAAAAATGGTACGAAGCATGACAGGTTACGGCAAGGGAATTGCCGAAAACGAAGACGCTAGAGTCACTATTGAGATGAAGTCTGTTAATCACAGATATCTTGACTTGAATATCAAGCTTCCTAAGAAGCTCAACTTCTTAGAGAGTCAGGTTCGAAACAAAATCAGCGAAAGTATTTTCAGAGGAAAAGTAGATGTTTATATTACTCTAGATGAGCATTCAGATGCCTGCTATCAGGTATCTGTTAATGATGCAATCGCACTTAAGTATTATGAGTCTATTTCCGCTATGGCTGAAAAGCTTGGAGTTGATAATGATATGAAGGCCAGCAGTATTTCACGCCTTCCTGATGTTATCGAGCTTCAGGAGATGGATGCTGATGAGGACAGCCTTAAATCGCTGGTTATGGAAGCCCTTGAGGCTTGTATTTCTCAGTTCATTGCTGCCCGTATTGCTGAGGGCAATCGCCTTGAGGATGATTTGATTGCAAAGATGGATGAGATGCTTGCTTTAGTTGATAAGCTTGAGGAGAGAAGTCCAAAGATTATCGAGGAATACCGCAGCCGTCTCACAGCAAAGGTACACGAGCTTCTTGAGGATTCTCACATTGATGAAAATCGTATTGCTCAGGAGGTAGTCATCTACGCTGACAAGGTTTGTATCGACGAGGAAATGGTTCGCCTTAAGAGCCACGTTTCAGAGACCAGAAGTGTATTTGATTTAGATAAAGAAGTAGGCAGAAAGCTTGATTTCCTTGCACAGGAGCTTAACCGAGAGGCTAACACCATTCTTTCTAAGTCTACTGACGTTGAAATTGCAGATATAGGAATCACTCTCAAGACTTTAATCGAAAAGGTTAGAGAGCAAATTCAAAACATAGAATAATTATGGCATTTGTAAACATAGGTTTTGGAAACATTATCAATAGCAAAAAAATTGTATCTATGGTAACCTCTGATTCTGCGCCTGCGAAGCGCATTATTGCCAATGCAAAGGAGCAGGGGAATATCATCGATGCCACTCAGGGCCGTCGCACAAGATGTGTTATAGTGTGCGATTCACACGTAGTTTTATCAGCCCTGATGCCTGACACCATTGCCGGGCGTATTATTGAAGATTCGACAAAGGAGGATTCCGAATATGATGCATGATAAAGGGCTTGTAATTGTCCTTTCAGGCTTCTCTGGAGCAGGAAAAGGAACTATTATGAAGCATTTACTGGAAGCCCATCCAAATGATTACAATCTTTCCATTTCGGCCACCACCAGAGGAATGCGAGCTGGGGAAAAGGACGGAAGGGAGTACTTCTTCAAGACTCGTGAAGAGTTTGATGAAATGATAGAGAAAAATGAGCTGTTAGAATATGCCACCTTCAATGGCAATTCCTACGGAACACCTCGTGCTTACGTAGAACAGCTTATTGATCGCAGAAAGGATGTTATACTTGAAATAGAGATTCAGGGAGCACTTCAGGTTAAAGAAATGTATCCTGATGCTTTACTTCTTTTCACAATGCCACCTTCTGCAAAGGAATTGGAAAATCGTCTTGTGGGTCGAGGCACCGAGACAAGTGAGGTTATTTCACAGCGTCTTGCCATTTCCTGCAAGGAATCACAGTATATGGACAAGTATGATTACCTGATAATCAATGACTCTCTTGAGAGAGCTGTAGATCAGGTTCATAATATAATTCAGGCTGAGCATTACAGGGTTGCCAGAAATACCTCAGCCATCAATGAAATGAAAAATCAGTTAAAGATGTTTGAAAGGAGCAATTAAATATGATACATCCATCATATGTAGAACTTATGGAAAAGGTAAATGAGAACGTTGAGGTTGGTGAGGAGCCAGTAGTTAACTCACGTTACACAATCGTAGCAGCTACAGCAAAGCGTGCACGTCAGATTATTGATGGTTCAGAGCCACTTATCAACTACCACAAGGGTGATAAGCCACTTTCAATTGCTGTAAACGAGCTTAACGATGGTGCAATTAGCATTTTAAATGAGGATACAAACAACTAAAGTCTATGAATGTTTTATTTGTTTCTCTTGGCTGCGATAAAAATCTCGTTGACTCCGAGCATATGCTTGGAGATTTGATGGAGCATGGCTATACCATCTGTGACGACGAGGCTGATGCAGACATTATCGTTGTAAATACCTGCTCTTTTATTGCTGATGCAATGGAGGAGAGTATTCAAAATATCATAGAAATGGGTCAATACAAGGAAAGTGGAAAGCTTAAGGCACTTATTGTTACTGGATGCCTCGCACAGCGTTTCACTGATGATATCCTTAAGGATTTGCCTGAGGTTGATGCCATTATCGGCACCAATTCCTATGATGAGCTTATTAATGCTATCGATGAGGTTCTGGCTAAAAAGGACGTAAAGCCTGTGTACAAAAAGGACTTAACCGGTCTTCCTAGAGATGGAAAGAGAGTTCTTACTACAGGCGGTCACTATGCCTACCTTAAGATTGCAGAGGGCTGTAATAAGCGTTGCACCTATTGCATTATCCCTTACATTCGAGGCGATTATCGCTCAGTTCCAATGGAGCGCATTTTAGCTGAGGCTAAGCAGCTTACTGAAGATGGTGTAAAGGAGCTTATTCTTGTAGCCCAGGAGACCACAGTATATGGTAAAGATATCTATGGTCGTAAGGCATTGCCAGAGCTTCTCAATAAGCTTTGTGAGCTCGATGGTATTAGATGGATTAGAATTCTTTATGCTTATCCTGAGGAAATTACTGATGAGCTTATAGAGTGCATGGCCAGCCAGCCAAAGATTTGCCATTACATTGATATGCCTATTCAGCATTGTAATGATGAGCTTCTCAGAAAAATGGGACGCAAGACAGACAAGGCTGATATTATGAATATTGCGGCTAAGCTTCGCAAGGCTATGCCAGATATTTCCCTTAGAACCACTCTTATTTGCGGGTTCCCTGGTGAGACTGCAGAAATGCACCAGGAGCTTCTTCAGTTTATTAGGGATATGAAGTTTGACAGGCTTGGAGCATTTGCTTATTCTAAAGAAGACGGAACTGTTGCAGCTACCTGGGAAAATCAGGTAGAAGAAGAGTTGAAGCAGCAGTGGCAGGAAGAAGTGATGCTTTGCCAAAAGGAAATATCACTTGCCAACAATCAGGCTTATGTGGGAAGAACATTACCTGTATTTATTGAGGGCAAGCTTCCTGAGGATGGCGTGTTTATCGGTCGTACATACAGAGATACACCATCAGTAGACGGTTTTATTTTTGTTAACAGTGACACCGAGCTTACTAGCGGACAGTTTGTGGAAGTAACCGTTACAAGCTTTGATGAATATGATTTGATAGGAGATGTAAAGTTATGAATTTACCAAACAAACTAACACTAATCAGAGTAATTTTAATTCCGTTCTTCGTATTTTTCTTGCTTATCAATCCTGACAGCACTGCACTTCGAATTATTGCAGACATCATCTTTATCGGTGCATCACTCACTGATATGGCTGATGGCAAAATCGCTCGTAAGTACAATCTTGTCACAAATTTTGGAAAATTTATGGATCCTCTTGCAGACAAGCTTCTTGTTTGCTCTGCAATGATTTGTCTTATTTCTACTAAGCAGCTTTATGCTTGGTATGTAATCATTATCATCGCGAGAGAGTTTATCATTTCAGGCTTCAGACTTATTGCAGCTGAAAATGGTCTTGTTATCGCTGCTAATATCTTCGGCAAGATTAAGACTACAACTCAGATGATTATGATCGTTATTTTAGTAGCAAATCTTCAATTTGGATGGCTTCAGATTCTTGGAGAGATATTCAAGTGGGTTGCACTTGTAATGACAATTCTTTCCCTTGTTATTTACATCTATCAGAATATTGATGTACTTAAGGAGCAGAAATAATGGATGTTTCTGAGCTTATAGGTAAGCTTGCCTCTAAGGGGCTTTCTGTGGCTACAGCTGAGTCCTGCACTGGTGGGCTTATCGCAAGTTCCATTGTGGATGTCCCTGGTGCGTCTGATTGCTTTAATGAGGGGTATGTCACCTACTCAAACGAGGCAAAGATGAAAAATCTTGGTGTGAAGGATTCTACCCTTACCGCCTATGGTGCTGTTAGCTACGAGACCGCTTCAGAGATGGCAAAGGGTGTCAGGAAAAAGGCAAAAGCAGACTTTGGCATTTCCAGCACTGGTATAGCAGGACCAGGTGGTGGTTCTCCAAAGAAGCCGGTGGGTTTGGTTTATGTAGGGTGTGCCTTCGGGCAGGACCAGTGTAAGGTTCTTGAGCTTCACCTAAAGGGGGACAGGACTCAGGTCAGACAGGCTGCAGTCAGCGAAGCTTTAAAGCTACTTGAAGAATGCTTAAATAATATCGAGGAATAAAATTGAGAGTTATTTCAGGAAGCAAACGAGGTATGGTTTTGGAGACTCCAGAGGGTCTTGATACCAGACCGACCTCTGACAGAATAAAAGAGACACTTTTCAATATGATTGCTTTTGGTATTCCTGATAGCTGTTTTCTGGATTTATTTTCAGGAAGCGGACAAATGGGAATAGAAGCACTTAGTCGTGGAGCTAAGGAAGCAGTTTTCGTTGAAAAGGATAAGAAGGCTTTGAGCTGTATTTCAAAGAATCTTAGCAAGGCAAAATTTGATAATTCAACTGTTTATTCAGAGGATGTATTTTCTGCCTTAAACAAGCTTAACAATCACGAAGTTTTTGATTTTGTTTTTATGGATCCGCCATACAACAAAGAAATCGAAAAGCAGGTTCTTGAACAGCTTATTACAAAGCCTTACATAGACGAGAATACCACTATTATTGTGGAAGCAAGTCTTGAGACAGATTTTAGCTATATTAGTGATTTGGGTTATACCATTTTAAAAGAAAAGCTATACAAGACTAACAAACATATTTTTTTAGAGAGAGCATAATTAAATGAAAAGAGCAATTTATCCGGGAAGCTTTGACCCAATCACATTTGGTCATTTAGATATCATAAAAAGAGCAAGCAATTTGTGTGATGAGCTTATAGTTGGAGTCCTTAACAATAAGCAAAAAACACCATTGTTTTCAATTGATGAACGTGTTAGTATAATAAAGGAATTGACAGAAAATTTAGAAAATGTCAGAGTCGAAAGCTTTGAAGGTCTATTGGTCGATTTCGCAAAGGAAAAGGATGCACAGGTAATTGTTAGAGGTCTTAGAGCTGTTACAGATTTTGAGAACGAGATTCAGTTGGCTCAGTCTAATAAGGTGCAGTACCCAGAATTAGAGACACTGTTTATGACCACTTCTTTACAGTATTCTTATTTGAGTTCTACAGTCGCAAAGGAATTTGCGTCTTATGGGGGAGATATCAGCCTATTTGTTCCATCTCAGGTAATTCCTCTTATAGAAGCGAAATTTAAAAACAAGGAGAATTAGAAAAATGGCAAATGCGAGCAAAATAGAAGATATAATTGATGAAATTGAGAACTATATTGATGAGTGTAAGCCATCAGCATTTTCTACTAGCAAAATCATCGTAAATAGAGATGAACTTGAAACTTTATTACAGGAACTTAGAACTAAGACTCCAGATGAGATTAAAAAATATCAGAGAATGATTGCTAACCGTGAGCAGATTTTAGCAGACGCTAAGGCAAAGGCTGACGAGATTATTAATCAGGCTCACGTTCAGACAAATGAGCTTGTTTCTGAGCATCAGATTATGCAACAGGCATATGCTCAGGCTAATGAGGTAATTCTTATTGCACAGAAGAATGCTCAGGAGAAAATTGACAGAGCTACAGAGGATGCTAACAATATCCGTATGGGAGCTATAGCATACACAGATGAGCTCCTTGCTAACATTCAGACTATTTTAGCAAATTCTATTGAGACTACTCGCAATCGCAACGAGACATTCCTTGCTACAATGCAGACATATCTTGATACTGTTGATGCTAATAGAGCTTCTTTAGTACCAGATTCCATTAACGAGGGTGTTGCTGATCCTGCAGCTGTTGAATCCACACCAGTTGAGTCACCAGTTAAGGCAGAGGAGCCAGCGACTACAGCCAGCCCAGCAAAAACTGAAGAAGAGGATGTACCTGCTTTAGACATTCCAGATCAGTTTTTTAACAAGGAATAATTATTACAAAATCTAGAGGCATCCAGATAATGGATGCCTCTATGTGTCTCGGCGGCAGAGGAAGATAATTGCTTACAGCAATTGCCGCCTCGCACTGTTTGAGTTTTGCTTTGCAAAACTCTTTATTATTTATGAGGTTATTATGCAACGATTTTTACCAGTTTCAAAAAAGGATATGAAAGAGCGTGGCATTGAACAGCTGGACTTTGTCTATGTCTGTGGTGATGCCTATGTGGACCATCCTTCCTTTGGGGCTGCTATTATTTGTAGAATATTAGAGTTACACGGATATTCAGTAGGATTTATTGGTCAGCCAGATTGGAAGGATGACAATTCTATTAATATTCTTGGTGAGCCACGTTTAGGCTTTTTCGTTTCCGCTGGAAATATGGATTCTATGGTTAATCACTACAGTGTTTCCAAGCACCGTAGAGATTTCGACAACTATTCTCCAGGTGGAAAGATTGGTCTTAGACCTGACTATGCCACAATTGTATATTGCAATTTAATACGTCACACCTACAAGACAAAGCCGATTATTATTGGCGGTATTGAGGCTTCTTTACGCCGTCTGGCACATTATGATTATTGGTCAAATAAGGTTCGTCGTTCTATTCTTCTTGATTCGGGTGCAGATATTATTTCCTACGGAATGGGAGAGAGAACAGTTGTTGAAATAGCAGATTGTCTTGCTTCAGGTATGGATGTTAAGGATATTACCTACATCGATGGCACTGTTTACAAGACCAGAGACAAGTCCTTTACAGAAGATGGAATTATTCTTCCAAGCTTTGAGGAAATCAAAGCGGATAAGCCTGCTTATGCAAAGAGCTTCTACATTCAATACGTAAATACGGATGCCTTTACTGCAAAGAAGCTGGTTGAGACATATGATGGAGCAATGTTTGTAGTTCAGAATCCACCTCAAAAGCCATTGTCCCAGCAGGAGATGGATGATGTATATGCCATAGAGTATATGCGCACCTATCACCCTATGTACGAGAAGGATGGTGGTATTCCAGCCATTAAAGAGGTTAAATTCTCTCTCATAAGCAATAGAGGTTGCTTTGGTGGCTGTAATTTCTGCGCTTTGACTTTTCATCAGGGAAGAATTATTCAATCCAGAAGTCATGAATCCATCATAGAGGAAGCTAAGCTTATTTCACAGGATAAGGATTTCAAGGGCTATATTCACGATGTTGGCGGACCTACAGCTAACTTCAGAAAGCCATCCTGCAAAAAACAGCTGACAAAGGGTGTTTGTACCAACAGACAATGCCTGTTCCCTACGAAGTGTCCTAATCTTGAAGTAGACCATAAGGATTATGTGGCCTTGCTTACCAAGCTTAGGAAGCTTCCTGGAGTTAAGAAGGTGTTTGTCCGTTCCGGTGTTCGTTTCGATTATGCCATGTACGACAAGGATGATACTTTCATTCGAGACCTGTGCAAGTACCACGTTAGCGGACAGCTTAAGGTTGCCCCTGAGCATATTTCAAATAATGTGTTGTCATACTTAGGAAAGCCGGATATTTCCGTTTATAATTCCTTCTGCGATAAATATGCCAAGATTAATAAAGAACTTGGTTTAAAACAGTATTTGGTGCCATATCTTATGAGTTCACATCCAGGCTCCACATTGGATGATGCCATTGCATTGGCAGAATATCTCAGGGATCACCATTTATCACCTGAGCAGGTACAGGACTTTTATCCTACACCAAGCACTATTTCTACAACAATGTATTACACAGAAATAGACCCTAGAGATATGAAGCCAGTATTTGTATGCAAGAATCCTCACGAAAAAGCAATGCAGCGTGCCTTAATTCAGTACAGGCGCCCTGAGAATTATGACCTTATAAAAGAGGCTCTTATGAAAGCAGGCAGAGAGGATTTGATTGGATTTGGCGAGGAATGTCTGATTCCACCTAGAAAAATTAAAGCAAAAGAGTTTAAGGCAAAGGAAAAGGCTATAGGTGGCAACCACAAGACTGAAGCCAAGCCTAAGACTGGAAATAACATAAAATCTAAAAACAGTAACAAGAAGAATCATTCAAAAAATGAAAGAACTAACAATAAGCGCAAGCGATAGCAATCAGCGTTTTGATAAATATTTAAAAAGGGTTTTAACTGAAGCAAGCACCTCGTTTATTTACAAGATGCTTCGAAAGAAAAATATTACTCTTAATGACAAAAAGGCTGACGGCTCCGAAAAATTAAATACTGGAGATATTGTTAAGATATGGTTTTCTGACGAGACCTTTAAAAAATTATCTGGTGGTTTGAAGACGGACCCATTGTACGCAGAGGTTTCAAAGGCACCAAATGATATCAATGTGGTTTATGAAGATGATGATATGATTATCATCAACAAACCCGCAGGAATAAAATCTCAAAAGGATACCCCTACTGATATTTCTATTAATGAGATGGCAATTTCCTATATGATTGCAAATGGAGAGTTGTCTGAGGAAAGCTTTAAGTATTTTCATCCTAGCGTTTGTAATAGACTGGATAGAAATACTTCAGGGATTGTGCTTTTTGCCAAGAACTTAGGCACAGCCCAGAGCTTATCTGAAGCCTTAAAGGAGCGTACCTGCAAAAAGCTATACAGAGCAATCGTCTTAGGAAAAATCGACTATGAACAGGAGATAGATGGCTTTTTATCAAAGGATGAAGCCACCAACAAGGTTACAATTACCACAAAGGAATCTAAGGATTCTAAGCCTATAAAGACCGCTTATCGTCCGCTAAAATACCTGGGTAATGACCTTACTCTTTTGGAAATTCATCTGATTACCGGTCGTACTCATCAGATTAGAGCCCATTTAGCAGCCATAGGACATCCTATCCTTGGTGACAACAAATACGGAAATACGATAATTAATAAAAAATTAAAAGCAAGAGGACAACTGCTACACGCTTATTCTATCCAGTTTGAGGATAGACGCACCTTTGTAGCTGAACCTCCAAAGGAGTTTAATGTCTACCTTTAAATCACGAGGCCTGCGAGGCTCCACCTTTGAGGAATTTATAAATAAAACAAATGAGGTCTATTCTGAAAATGGACTAGCCATCATACAAAAGATTCCCACACCTATCACGCCCATAGATATGGACAGCAAGAAAGGACATATTACGTTGGCTTACTTTGACCAGAAGTCCACTGTTGACTATGTGGGGGCAATTCAAGGCATTCCGGTTTGCTTCGATGCAAAGGAATGTAACAAGGATACCTTTCCACTGGCAAACATTCACCAGCATCAGATAGACTTTATGGGGAAATGGGAGGCCCAGGACGGTCTGGCGTTCATTTTGATTTTCTTTAGCGAAAGGGATATCTATTATTATCTTACTTACCAGCAGTTAAAGGCATTTTGGGAAAGGATGCTTGAGGGAGGAAGAAAAAGCTTTAGAATCGAAGAGCTTGATGAAAATTTTTTCTTTACCACAAAGCCAAATTTGCTTGTGCCTTATTTGGATATGATAAACATAGATTTAAGCAGTCGCAAAGGTTGACTTTGTGGCTGTTTTTTGATAATGTTACTTTATTACATTAGCAGACTAAAGTGAACGAAGCCGAATGAGGTATTTTTATGAAGAATTTAACTTTACACACTCCAGAGGGAGTAAGGGATATTTATAATAGTGAATTTGAAAGACGATTGGATGTCCTCTATAACTTAAGAAAGTGCTTTAAGTCATATAATTATTCTCCAATCTCTACACCTACCTTCGAATATTTTGATACCTTTTCAAAGGAAGTAGGTTCATGCAAATCAAATGAAATGTTTAAGTTTTTTGACAGAGATGGAAATACACTTGTTCTCAGACCTGATATTACACCATCTGTTGCCAGAGCCGCAGCTATGTATTTTTCAGATACTGATGGTGCGGTGAAGCTTTCCTATGAGGGAAATGTTTTCATTAACTACCACAGCCTTCAGGGACGTTTAAAGGAAAGCACTCAGGCTGGCTGTGAGTTTATTGGAGATAGCTCTGTTGATGCAGATGCAGAAATCCTGACCATAGTAGTTAAGGCTTTAAAAGAGCTTGGACTTAAGGAATTTGAGATTGGTGTTGGTCACATAGATGTTGTGAGAGGCCTGATTGATGCAGCTAACCTTACTGAGGATAAGGAAGAGAAGCTTATCAATCTTATTTCAAACAAGAATTTCTTTGGTGCAAAGGAGCTTCTTGAAAATGAAGGAGTAAGCCATAGTCTTATAGACTTGTTTGATTTAACAGGAAAGATTCTCAATTCTCCTAGCGAGTGGAAATCATATCTTGAGAAGGCTAAGAAATATAAAAAGGTTTATGATGCCCTGGAGTACTTAACAAAACTCTATGAGCTTCTCAATAAAAACAAGGTGATGGATTTCATTTCCTTTGAGCTTGGAATGATTTCAGAGTACAAGTACTACACAGGAATAATCTTTACAGGCTATTCCTACGGAGTTGGTGAACCACTTGTAAAGGGTGGTCGATACGATTCACTCCTTAGCCACTTTGGTAAGGATTCACCGGCTATAGGCTTTGCAATTACAGTTGACCAGTTAATGTTAGCATTGGAGAGACAATCATGAGCGATAGATATTTAACCTTTGCCCTGGGAAAGGGGCGCCTTGCAAAACAGACATTAGCTCTTTTCGAAAGCATTGGGATTACCTGCGAGGAAATGAAGGACCCGGACACCAGAAAGCTTATCTTCACAAATGAAGAGCTTAAGCTTAAATTTTTCCTTGCAAAGGGTCCAGATGTTCCTACCTATGTTGAGTATGGAGCTGCAGATATAGGTGTTGTTGGCGAGGATACTATTTTAGAGGAAAACAGAAATATATACGAGGTATTAGATTTAGGCTTTGGCAAGTGCAGGATGTGTGTATGTGGTCCTGCAGAAGCAGAGGAGCTTTTAAAGCATCACGAGCTTATTAGAGTAGCCAGCAAATACCCACGCATTGCCAAGGATTATTTTTATAACAGAAAGAACCAGACTGTAGAGATTATTAAGCTTAATGGTTCTATCGAGCTGGCACCAATCGTTGGTTTATCAGAGGTTATCGTTGATATCGTTGAGACTGGTTCAACACTTAGGGAAAATGGACTAGTGGTCCTTGAGGAGGTTTGTCCTTTATCTGCCAGAATGGTTGTAAACCAGGTTTCAATGAAGATGGAATATGAGAGAATTACAGCTTTAATCGAAAAGCTAAAGGGAGCATTAGAAAATGAAAAAGCTTAAGCTTACAGCAAATACAATAGATAATATTTTAGAGACACTTCTTAAACGAAGCCCAAATCAGTACACAGAATATGAGGCTACTGTAAACGATATCGTAAATACGGTACGTGAAAAGGGCGATGAGGCTATATTCGCATATACGAAGAAGTTCGACGGTGCGGATATTAATGAGAGCAATATCGTTGTCACAAAAGAGGAGATTGAAGAGGCCTACACCTTAGTTCCAGAGGAGCTTGTTGAGGTTATCAGAAAGGCTCTTGTAAATATCGAAAGCTATCACGCAAAGCAAAAGCAAAACAGCTGGTTTACCTCTGAGGAGGGAATTATCCTTGGTCAAAAGGTTAGCCCACTTGCAAAGGTCGGTGTTTACGTACCTGGTGGAAAGGCAGTTTATCCTTCTTCAGTTCTTATGAATGTTATGCCTGCAAAGGTGGCTGGTGTTGGCTGTATTTATATGACTACACCTTGCGACAAAAATGGAAAGGTTAATCCTAGTACACTTGTAGCAGCTAACGAAGCTGGCGTAGATGTAATTTATAAGTGTGGCGGAGCTCAGGCTATAGCAGCCCTTGCTTTTGGAACAAAGTCTATCGCTAAGGTAGACAAGATTGTTGGTCCTGGAAATATATTTGTAGCCCTTGCTAAAAAGGCTGTTTTTGGATATGTTTCAATCGATTCAATCGCAGGTCCTTCTGAGATTTTAGTTCTTGCGGATGAGACCGCAAATCCTACTTATGTGGCAGCAGATTTATTATCGCAGGCTGAGCATGATGAGCTTGCATCTGCAATTCTTGTTACTACTTCTGAGAAGCTTGCAGATGAGGTTGAAAAGGAAATCGAGCGCTTTGTTAAGATTCTTTCCCGCAAGGATATTATTCAAAAGTCATTAGATAATTTCGGATATTTACTTGTGGCTGAAAATATGAAGGATGCAATTGATTGCGTAAATGCCATTGCTTCTGAGCACCTTGAGATTGTTACTGCAAATCCATTTGAGACTATGACCTACGTAAAAAATGCAGGTGCAATGTTCTTGGGACAATATTCATCAGAGCCTTTGGGTGATTATTTTGCAGGTCCAAACCACGTGCTTCCAACCAATGGAACAGCCAGATTTTTCTCTCCACTTTCAGTGGATGATTTCATTAAAAAATCAAGCATAATTTCTTACTCAAAGGAAGCGCTGGAGGCAGTTTATCCTGACATCGTAAAGTTTGCAAATAATGAGTCGCTTACAGCTCATGCAAATTCTATTAAGGTAAGATTTGAAAATATTTAGCATGTAATACTGTGCATTTTGTACACACCACTTTCCTTTAATTATGAGTATATTTTTTGTATAATAGTGGGCGTGGGAATTAATAAAATTTAGGTGAGAATATGACTGAAGAACGTAGAGCAAAGGTAGCTAGAAAGACTAAAGAAACTGACATTACAATAGATTTTTCTATAGATGGAAGCGGAGAATGTGAGGTAAGCACTGGCATTGGATTTTTTGATCACATGCTGGATGCTTTTACTCGTCATGGTCTCTTTAATTTATCTGCATCTATTAAAGGTGATCTTCAGGTAGATTGTCATCACACCATCGAGGACACTGGTATTGTTCTTGGAAATGCAATTAAAAAGGCTTGTGGAAATAAGCTTGGTATGAAGCGTTACGGCAGTTGCATACTTCCAATGGATGAGTGCCTTGTTCTGGTTGCTGTTGATTTATGCAATCGTCCTTATTTTTCCTATGAAGCACAGTTTCCTACAGAAAAAATCGGATACATGGATACCGAAATGGTAAAAGAATTCTTTTATGCAATTTCCTATTCAGCTGGAATGAATTTGCATATAAAGGTTCTCACTCCAGGTAATTCACACCACATGTGTGAGGCAATGTTTAAGGCTTTCTCAAAGGCTTTGGACGAGGCCACAACTATTGACCCTAGACTTAAGGATCAGACTATGACCACAAAGGGTTCAATCTAATTTAAAGGAGCAAAACTTATGGAGCACAAGAATATAGTTGCCACCATCTATATTAAGGATGGAATGGCAGTTAAAAGTCCTACTGAACTTGACGGAAAGAAGGACGTATTAGAGCTTGCCTCTGTTTACGATGACAGTGGCATCGACAAGATTATTTGTTACGATTTATCTACAGACGATGAAGAGCATGAGAAGAATATTTTAGCTATCCGTGAGATTAACAGAAATATTCAGGTTAAGACTGCAGGTGGCGGAAATATCAAACGACTTGAGGATGTTAAAAAGCTCCTTTATGCTGGCTGTGTTGAAGTTATTTTAAATGGTTCAAAGCCAGAGACTATTGATCTTATTAAAGAAGCCAGCGCCAGATTTGGAGCAGAGAAAATGCTCGTTAGTCTTGCCACAGTTGATTTCCTTTTCAAGACAAAGGACTTTCTTCAGGACAACATTCATGAGCTTCTTATTATGAATACCACATTGCTTGAGGGACTTGAAAATATCACAAGTATTCCATATATCGTTCAGGTTGATGATTTTGATTTTGACTACATTGCAAAGGTATTAAAATCAGATAAAATTCGTGGCATTTCAGGTCAGTTCATTAATGACACCGACTTTGATATTATGCAGATGAAGAGTGATTTATCTGATGTGGGTATCAAGATGGACAACTTCGAGCCTAAGCTTGAATGGTCCGATTTAAAGCCTAATTCACATGGTCTTATTCCTGCAGTTGTTCAGGATTTCCAGACAGGTGAAGTGCTTATGCTTGCATATATGAATGAGGAATCTTTCAACACCACCATTCGCACTGGCAAAATGACATATTTCTCTCGTTCTCGTAAGCAGCTTTGGGTAAAGGGAGAGACAAGCGGACATTTTCAGTATGTTAAGTCATTGACTGCTGACTGTGATTTTGATACTATTTTGGCGAAAGTTTCACAGGTTGGAGTTGCATGCCACACTGGCGCACCTAGCTGCTTCTTCAACGAAATAGTTAAAAAGGAGTATATTGAGCGCAATCCACTTAAAGTATTTGAGGATGTTTACGCTATTATTGCAGACCGTAAGCAGAACCCAAAGGAAGGTTCTTACACAAATTATCTTTTCGATAAGGGCTTGGATAAAATCCTTAAAAAAGTGGGTGAAGAGGCTACAGAGATTGTTATTGCCGCAAAGAATCCTGATTCCGAAGAAACCAAATATGAGATTTCAGATTTCCTTTATCATATGATGGTTCTCATGGTTGAAAAAGGTGTTACCTGGGAAGATATCACATCTGAGCTTGCTCAACGATAATTATTATATGAAAAAACTTGCCTTACCTGACGATATTTTGATGCAGATTGATAAGCCTGCACGTTATATCGGCAACGAATTTAATAGTGTAAAAAAGAATCCTGCTGACGTGGACATCAGATTTGCTATGTGCTTCCCTGATGTCTACGAGGTAGGTATGTCTCACCTTGGAATAGCAATCCTTTATGATATGCTCAACAAGCGTGAGGATACATATTGTGAAAGGGTATATTCGCCATGGCCAGATTTACATAATCTGATGAAGGAGCGCAATATACCTCTTTTTGCGTTGGAATCTCAGGACCCTATCAAGGATTTTGATTTTATTGGAATGACACTTCAGTACGAGATGTGCTATACAAACATTTTACAGATTCTTGATTTGGCCGGAGTTGGCTTGGAGTCAAAGGACCGTGAAAATACCGACCCTATAGTTATTGTAGGTGGACCTTGCGCTACGAACCCTGAGCCAATTGCTGATTTTGTAGATTTAGTTTATGTAGGAGAGGGTGAGACCAGCTATCCTAAGCTTTTAGAGCTTTACAAGGAGCACAAGAAGGCTGGCTTTGATAGACAAAAATTCCTAAGGGAAGCATCACATATTCCTGGCATTTATGTCCCTTCTCTTTATCAGGTTACATATAAGGATTCAGATGGAACTATCGAAAGCTTCAGTCCAATCTATGATGATGTTCCAGCTGTTATTGAGCGACAGGTTGTCAAGGATATGGATGCTTCCAGCTATCCTACAAAAATGCTAATTCCTTTTGTACGTGCTATTCAGGATAGAGTTGTTCTTGAAATTCAGCGTGGCTGCATCAGAGGCTGTCGCTTCTGCCAGGCTGGTATGATTTATCGTCCTAACCGTGAGAAGTCTGTTGAAGTACTTAAGGAGCAGGCAAAGGAGCTTCTTGCCTCAACTGGCCACGAGGAGATTTCTCTTAGCTCACTTTCTTCAAGTGATTATCACGCACTTGGTGAACTTATGGATTTCCTTATTGACGATTGCTTATCAGAGGGCGTTAATGTTTCGTTACCGTCTTTACGAATTGATGCATTTTCTCTTGATGTTATGTCTAAGGTTCAGGATGTTAGAAAGTCTAGCATTACCTTTGCCCCAGAGGCTGGCTCACAGCGTATGAGAAACGTTATCAATAAGGGCCTTACTGTAGAAGATATTATTGGTGGCGCTACACTTGCCTTTAAGGGTGGCTGGAATAAGGTTAAGTTCTACTTTATGCTTGGCCTTCCTACAGAGACTGATGAGGATATGAAAGCTATCCCTCAGCTTGCTAATGAAGTTGCTGCCGCATACTATGACACCGTTCCAAAGGAACAGCGTCAGGGTAGATGTCAGATTACAATTTCTACTTCATTCTTCGTTCCAAAGCCATTTACACCATTCCAGTGGGCTCCAATGTACGAGGCCGGAGAATACCTGCGCCGTGCAAAGGTTGTAAATGACGAGATGAAGGCGCAGCTTAATCAAAAATCACTTAAGTACAACTGGCATCATTCAGATGTTACTGTACTTGAGGGTGTATTTGCCCGTGGAGACAGACGTCTTTGCCCGTCAATTTTAGATGCTTATAAGAATGGATGTTTCTTTGATGCATGGGGCGAGTATTTTGATTTTGATAAGTGGCTTGCTGCTTTTGAAAAGAATAATATTTCTATCGATTATTATGCATACCGCCAGCGTGACTTAGATGAAATTCTTCCTTGGGATTTCATTGATTGTCATGTTACAAAGAATTTCCTTAAGAAGGAGTGGGAGAATGCTATGAATGCCACTGTCACTCCAAATTGTAAAATGAATTGCAACGGCTGTGGCGCTGCAAGAATTGGTTCGGGGGTATGTCATAATGCGCGTTAGAGTTAAATTTGAAAAGACAGGAATAATGAGATATGTAGGCCATTTGGATTTGATGCGTTTTTTCCAAAAAGCTGTCAAGCGCTCAGAACTTCCAATCAGATATTCAGAGGGATTTAACCCTCATCAGATTATGTCATTTGCCTCACCACTTGGTGTAGGTCTTACTTCAGAGGGAGAGTACATGGATATCGATTTAAAGTCTGAGGTATCATCAGCCGATGGACTTTCACGTCTCAACGAAAACATGGTTGAAGGACTTGCCATTACAGGCTTTAAATACCTTCCGGATGATGCTGAAAAATGTATGTCGGCTGTTACAGCGGCAAGCTATCTGGTTACATACAAGGACTCAAAGGATGATGCCTGCTACATTGATAATATTTGCGATTTAAAGGTAAAATTCTTTAATGAGGCTCATGCTATAAATATTGTTAAAAAGACCAAAAAGGGCGAAAGAGAGCTTGATTTAAAGCCGCTAATTTATCGCTTCAACATCGAGGTTAAGGATGGCGTACCTGTTTATGATTTCCTTTTGTCATCCGGAAGCACAGACAATATTAAGCCAGAGCTTGTGGTAAAGGCATTTCATGAGTTTTTAGGTTTACCAGAATTTGATGATTTATCTTTAGATATCAAACGTATTGATATGTTTACAGGTGAGCCAGACAATCTGGTTTCACTGGGAGCTATTGGAGATGAGCATTAAAAAAATCGTAATTACAAAGGGTATTTACAAGGAAAAGGAGCTTAGGCTACTTGTTTCTTTTGATGAAAAAGATAAGCCCCTGGATATAATTAATCTTGATGTCACAAAGGTAGGTACTGTTTGTGAGGCAACAGTAGAAAAGGTTTTGAATGACATCGATGCCTGCATTTTGAAGCTTTTAACTGGCGATAAGGGCTTTATTGAAAACAAAAAGCTAAAGCCAGAATATTTTACAGTAAGACATTCAGAAAAGAAGCTTGTATGCCAAAAGGATATGTTTTGGGTTGAAATTTCCCAGGATAAAAAGGGGAGTAAGCCTTTCTCCTGCAAATTCATTGAGAAAATAAATGAAGACAATACATCGAAAGATTTTATCGATTACTTTTTTAATGAATATGCTAGCCCAGATTGTGATATTATTTCTGACGTGGCTGAAGTAATCCAGAAGGATTTGAATGTCAGACCTTATATTGATGAGGAATACAGTTTATGGAACCTATATGGCTTCACAAAACTCCTGGATTCTGTCACAAGTAAAATTGTATATTTAAAAAATGGTGGAAATATAGTCATTGAACAGACAGAAGCACTTACTGTTGTAGATGTAAATTCTGCGAAAAATGGCGGGAAAGCGACCTTTATGGAGACCAATATCCAGGCACTTGATGCTTTGGTCTCACAGCTTCGACTACGCTCACTGTCTGGAATTATTATAGTAGACTTGCTTAAGGTTTCTAAGGATGAAGAAGCTGAACTTACAGAGCACTTTAAAGAACTTTGTAAGGAAGATATTTCTTCAATGACTGGTCACGGTTTTACAAACCTTGGTCTTTTTGAGATTACCAGAAGCAGGATATTTTCTCCATTTAATATATAAAACATAAAATATTCAACGGTTGATGCTATAATGACCCTTAGTGATTATTTATGAACTAAATTTCTTGTTTAAACACGGAGGTGTTTGAGTATGGATATGAACGAAATCATCCAAGTAGTTCAGGATAAGGCTGTTGAAATTGCTGAGCAGGAAATCGCAAAGTACAATAAGGACTTTCCGGAATTGAATCTCACTGAGGAAGCCAAGGATGCTGTCAGGGTCAGGGCTACATCTCAGCTTACTTTACAGCTTAGCAAATTTAGATTTCATAAAGATGATGAAGAATTCAAGGATCACTTTAATCAATGGTTCAATGCCAATGAAGAAGGTGACCTTAGAAGGGCTTGTAGACATTGTCTTGAGGATGAAGGGGACAAAATTCGTCATTCAAGCGATAAGCATTTAAGCGCCTTAGACACCTACTTAAAAAAGCACTTAGGTGATATTCATCAGATTGATTGATGTTTTTCGAATTTTTCATACAATTACGTTGACGAATACATAATCCTATGTTAATATATCTGAGTATGCCGCTCAGTGTGGTCTTTTGAAGTGTGTTTCATTCCGAGACACCACCGAAACTGGCGAGTAATGATAAAAAGGAGGAACAACCATGTACGCAATTATTGCAACAGGTGGTAAGCAGTACAAAGTCTCTGAAGGCGATATCATTACCATTGAAAAGCTTGGCGTTGAAGCTGGTGAGAAGGTTACTTTTGATCAGGTTCTTGCTGTTAGCGACAATGAGCTCAAGGTTGGCGACCCAACAGTTAA
>JAEEGL011692252.1_pt1 | contig 23950 bp, 19 predicted proteins | sample 9134231 | NCBI WGS metagenome assembly JAEEGL01 (sample SAMN16246548, study PRJNA631951) | gut metagenome | biome: gut microbiome; feature: rumen; material: fiber-attached | host: Bos | place: Iran: Karaj | collected 2018-10
ACGCAGAGCTCCGCCCCCTCCGCGGCGGCGGCCTCACACACGCCCTCTTCGCCCGCCAGCACGCGGACGTCTGTGTCCGCCAGACGGACCTTCAGGTCCGCCGCGGCGGCCTCGTCGGCCATGGCCGCCAGACGCGGCCGGAACCGGCGCGCCTGTTCCTCGGCCAGCGCCGCGTTCTTTCCCGCGGCGATGGCCGCCACGGGGATCCCCTGACGCGCCGCCACGTCCAGCGTCTGCGTGCCGATGGAACCCGTGGATCCCAGCACCGTCACCGCCCGTTTCACAGGGTCACCAGCGTGAACACGCTCATGGCGAACCAGACCACCGGCGCGGTGGTCACCACGCTGTCGAACCGGTCCAGCACGCCGCCGTGGCCGGGGATCAGCCGGCCGTAGTCCTTGATGCCCCGCTCGCGCTTGACGAAGGAGAACATCACGTCGCCCAGCTGGCCCGTGACGCTGCAGACCAGCCCCAGCGGCACCATCACCGCCCAGTTGGGGGAAACGCCGAAGGCGAACCGCAGCACGACGGCGTACAGCGCCGCGCCGACGGCGGCGAAGACCAGACCGCCCACGGCCCCCTCCACGGTCTTGTTGGGGCTGATGGCGGGGCAAAGCTTTTTCCGGCCGAACCATCGGCCGCAGAAGAGGCCGCCGATGTCGGACATCCACGCCGCGGCGAAGGGAAAGAACACCAGATAGGCGCCGGTCTCGCTGCTCTGGATCCCCACCAGGGACGAGAACATCAGCGGGACGACCAGCGCCGAAAAATAGACCGGCGCGAGCTCGGCGAATCTGATCTTCCCGCCGAACATGGCCGCTCCGAACAGCGTCATCGTCAGCGCCACGATCCCGGCCAGCAGCGCCTCGAACCCCAGCCCGGCCCAGCACCAGAAGGGCACGAGCCCCGCGAAGACGCAGGCGCAGACCAGCACGAACCGGGACCGCGTGATCCCCGTGTTCCGCAAAAACTCGATCTGCGCGAAGACGCAGATGAAGGAGAGCAGCGCCGCCAGCGCCCAGACGGGCGCGAACAGGATGATCCCCAGCACCAGCGGGATCCCCACCGCGCCGGAGAGTATTCGTTTGAGCATGTTCCTCATCCTCTCTTTTCGCCGCGCCCGCGCCGAATCGCCGCGGGGCATGTCCCCCGGCGGCCTTACGCCTTGACGCCGCCGAATCTCCGGTTTCGTCCGGCATACCACCGCAGCGCCTCGTCCAGGCGGCGCGGCGTGAAGTCCGGAAAGAGCGTGTCCGTGAAATACAGCTCGGAATACGCGCTCTGCCAAAGCAAAAAGTTGGACAGCCGCGACTCGGCTCCGGTCCGGATCACCAGATCCGGATCGGGCAGCCCCCCCGTCCACAGGGCCCGGGAAAAGACGTCCTCGTCGATCTCGCCGGCGGACAGCTCGCCCGCGGCGACCTGTCCGGCCAGCTTCTGCGCCGCCCGGACGACGTCCAGCCGGCCGCCGTAGTTGACGCACACGTTCACTATTATACCCGTGCAGGTCTCGGATATGACCCGGTTCCGGGCGATGAGCTCCCGGATGTCCTCCGGCAGCCGGTCCAGATCGCCCAGGAACCGCAGCCGGAAATTCTCCTTCGCCAGCTGGGTACAGCAGTCCCGCAGGTACTTGCGCAGCAGATCCATGATGTCGTCCACCTCGTCCTGCGGGCGCTTCCAGTTCTCCGTGGAAAAGGCGAAGACCGTCAGCTGTTCGATGCCCAGACTGTCGCAGTAGCGCACCAGCGTGCGAAAGGCCTCAGCGCCCGCCGAATGACCCACGCCCCGCGGCAGACCGCGTTTTCTGGCCCACCGGCCGTTGCCGTCCATGATGACCGCGATATGCCGCGGCATCACTGCCGCGGCACGCTCGCCGGTTTCTTTTTTTCGAAAAAGTCCCATCAGACTTCGAGGATCTCTTTTTCCTTGGCGGCGGCGACCTTGTCCGTCTCCTTGACGTATTTGTCGACCAGCTCCTGAACGTCCTTCTCGACGATCTTCAGGTCGTCCTCCGTGATCTCGCTCTTCTTCTTCATGGCCTTGTACTTGTCCATGGCGTCCCGTCGGACGTTGCGGACGGCGATCTTGGCCTCTTCGGCGTACTTGCGGACGGTCTTGGCCAGATCCCGGCGGCGCTCTTCCGTCAGCGGGGGGAACGTCAGACGCAGGGACTTCCCGTCGTTGATGGGCGTGATGCCCACGTCGGACTGCAGGATGGCCTTTTCCGCCGCCTTGAGGACCGACGGGTCCCACGGCGAGACCAGCAGCACCCGCGGCTCGGGCACGGAGATGGAGGCGATCTGGTTCAGCGGGGTCGCCGTGCCGTAATACTCGACGTTGACCTTGTCCAGGACCGAGGCGTTGGCCCGGCCGGCCCGGATGGTCGACAGCTCGTAAGAGAGCGCGTCGATGGTCTTTTTCATTTTGCTTTCGATCTCCGGATAGGTGTCTTTCATGTCGTTTCCTCCCTTGTGTCGATATGTCGGTGTTTCCGTTCCTCGTTTGCTCTTGCGCGGGGCTCAGTCCGCCGTGACCACGGTGCCGACGGTCTCGCCCCGGACGGCGCGCACGATGTTCTGCGGGTCCTCCAGCGCGAACAGCAGCAGCGGAACGCCGCTGTCCATGGCCAGAGACGTGGCCGTCAGATCCAGCGCCCTCAGTCCCCGGTCCAGGATCTCCCGGTGGGTGATGCGGTCGAACCGCCGGGCGTTGGGGTCCAGCCGCGGATCCGCGTCGTAGACGCCGTCCACGTTCTTGGCCAGCAGCACAACGTCCGCCCCGATCTCCACCCCGCGCAGCACCGCGCCGGTGTCCGTGGAGAAATAGGGGCTGCCCGTGCCGCAGCCGAAGATCACGATCTTTCCCGCCTCCAGCGCGGCCACCGCGCCCCGGCGGGTGAAGGGGTCGGCGATGCGGGGCATGTCGACGGCGGTCTGCACCTCGGCAGGAACGCCCATCTGCTCCAGCTGGTCCGCCAGCGCCAGCGCGTTCATCACCGTGGCCAGCATGCCCATGTGGTCGGCCCGGGACCGTTCCATCCCGACGGCCTTGGCGCCGCGCCAGAAGTTTCCGCCGCCCACGACGACGGCCACCTGGGCCCCCAGCTCCCGGCAATCCGCCAGCGCGCGGCAGACGGCCCGGACCACGTCCCAGTCGTACCCGAATCCGTTTCCGGAAAGCGCCTCTCCGCTGATCTTGACCAGGACCCTTCCGTACTTCGGACCGGACGCCGTCTGTTCCATGCCCATCGTCCCCTTTCCGTCCGTCCGCGCGCGGTCCCTCCGCGCCGGACGGCTCTGTTCGTTTTATTATACCACAACCCGCGGCCGATTGCAACGGACCGCGCGGGCGGCTTCAGGCCTTGGTGAACCGCACCGCCGCCGTCCCCTGGGGCGGCAGCTCCAGCGAAACGGTCCCGCCGGTCCGGGCCAGGGCTTCCCCGTCCCGCTCACAGGCGTCCGTGCGGAAGGCCCCCGCCGGCTCGCGGCAGAGCGAGATCTTCGCCCCGGCCGCCTCGGACAGCGGGTTGAACACGCGCACGACGATCCCATTGCCGTCGGCGGCGGGCTTCACCGCGCTGAGGGCCGCGCCCTCGACGCGGACGAAGGACCCCTTTGCCGGCAGCGTCCCCTTGTGGGGCCGGACGCTCTGCACCGCCGTCCGCCGCAGGAAGGCCTCGTTGGCCGCGAGCATCGCGTCGCCGCGCCGGCGGCAGACGCACAGCGCCAGGCGCACGTCGGAAAGCCCCTGCTCCGGACAGGGGTCCGGCTCGGTGGACGAGCGGATCAGCGAGACCGACGCGCCGGTCCCGTCGAACCGGAAGCCGTATTTGCCCTCGGCGGCCAGCGCCGCGATCTCCGCCGACGGGTCGGCGGCGTTCTCCGGCGCCAGGATCCCCAGACACGGCACGTCGTGGTCTGCCGCGGCGCGGCGCACCACGCCCATGGGCACCGCGCAGAGCGCGCTCCGGCTCTCGTAGCCCAGCGGCGCGGTGAACACCAGAGACGGGACCTGCCGCCCGTCGCCCCGCTCATGCCAGTCCACGGTCACGGCGGCGCGCAGCATCTCTTCGCCCGCGTCCAGCCAGACGCGCGCGCGCAGTGTCGAGGAAGAAAACGCGATCTCGTACTCCGCCTCTTCCCGCAGAGCCCCGCGGGAGACCCGCGTCACCCGGACCGGGCCGGCCTCGTTCAGGTCCGTGACCCGGCTGCGGCAGCCGACGCGCCACGCCGTCATGCCGCGGACGGTGTCCTCGGTCACCAGCTCGAACCGGCAGCCGGACGCTCCGATCAGCTCGGCGCCGGAACCGGTGCGGAGCGAGACCAGCTTCATGGTGCGGCGGTCGAAGACCGCCGTCAGTTTCCCGTTGGACAGGACCACCGGCCCGTCGCCGTATTCGTCCACGCGGTCGCCGCGGTCGAACCAGCCGCACTCGTCAAAGGGCACGATCCTCTGCGGCCCCTCGGTGATCCAGCACGCCGCCCACCCCATGGGCGGGATCGCCGTGTCGGCCAGCAGACGGGTATAGCGGTGTCCCCAGAAGCCTTTGCCCTGCTCCAGGATCTGCATCCGCCGCTCGCGCCCTTCGGCGTCCAGCAGGCGCATGGGGCCGGCGTCCTCCGGCCAGTCCCAGACGGTCAGCTCCGCCGGGCCGGCCGAAGCGGCCGCGGACGGGTTGAACAGCACGAAGGCCCGGTTCCGGCCCCGGCCCCGCTCGGTCCGGGGCAGCGCGAAGCCGGAGGGCTGGTCCAGCGCAAAGCCGACGCCCGCGCCCTCGGACACGGTCCCGCCGCTCAGGTCCTCCGGCAGCAGCGACACGTCCACCTCGCCGGCCACGTCCGCCATGGCCCGGGCGGAGATGATGTTGGCCGCGGCCAGCGCCTGCTGGAAGCCGCCCATGGCGTACTCCCGCGTGTCGATCTTGCCGCTTCCGGGCAGAATGTCGTGGAACTGGTTGAACAGCACCTTTTCCCAGGCGGCGTCCAGCGTCTCGCCCAGCTTTTCCCCGCAGAACGCGTCCGCCATGGCGGCCAGCGCGCCGGCCTCGGTGAGCCGCCGCTCGCCCAGCGCGTTGGCCATCTTGATGCGGGACTGGGACGTGTAACAGCCGGTGAAGATGAAGTTCTTCTCCCCGCCGCAGAGGGGAAGCCCCTCCCGCACGGGTTCGACCCGGCGGAAGAACTCGCCGATGGTGCCGAACTTCACCGTCGCCATGACGGGCCATGCCGCCATGTCCGCCAGCCGCTCCACGTCCCGCCGGGTGGGCCCGCCGCCGTGGTCGCCCACGCCGTAGAGCCGGATCATGCAGTCCGTGCCGTAGCGGCGGCAGAACTCCGGCGCCATCAGCGCGAAGTCCGCCCCCACCTCGGCGTTGTACCAGGGCCCGTCGCGATAGCAGAGCAGCTCGGCGCCGGAGGGCGAGCGCCAGCGGTACAGGCACTCGTCCGCGAAGCCGCGGCAGTGGTAATAGTACTTCACGCCGCCGGCGGCGCAGATCTCGGGCACGTTGGCCGAATGGCCGAAGGTGTCCGGCTCAAAGTCCAGATCCAGCCCGTCGGGGTCGATCCCCAACAGCTCGGACAGATAGCTCTTCGTCTTTCGGATGTGGGTGACCAGCGCCTCGCCGGAGGACATGTTCTTGTCCGCCTCGACCCACGTCGACGCGGTGACCTCCCACCGCCCCTCGCGGATGCGCTCCCGGATCTCCTCCAGCATCCACGGGGCGTACTGCTCCACGATGCGATAGACCGAGGCCTGGGACTGGCTGAAGGTAAAGTCCGGATACTCGTCCATCAGGTCCAGCACCGTGCGGAAGGTGTCCACCGTCAGCGCGGCGGTCTCCTGGAACCCCCACATCCAGTTCATGTCGATGTGGGCGTGGCCCGCGCAGATCACGGTGAGCCGCCGGCACTCGGCGGAATACTGGGACATCAGCTTTTCCGCGAAGCGCGCCGCCGCGTCGGTGATGACGCCGTCGCTGTCCAGCGAGCCCAGCAGCGAATCCGCCGCCAGCCCGACGTCCCGGTCGAACTTCCCGTCCTCGGCGGCGCTCAGCCGCGCGAGGTACTCCAGCTCCGCCGCGATCCGGCCCGCCCAATAGGACTTGTTCCTCTCGCCGTTGATCCGGACGATCTTTTCCTGAAGCGTCATCCCTTTTGTTCCTCCTGTCTTCGGATCCCCATATAGGTCTCCAGTATCAACGAGGCCGCCACCGCGTCCACCGTGTCCTTCCTCTTTTTACCGAAAACGCCGTTGTCGCTCAGGATGCGGTGGGCGTCCACCGTGGTGCGCCGCTCGTCCACCAGATCCACCCGCACCCCCGTAAGTCCGCGCAGCTCGCCGGCCAGGCCCTCGGCCCGCTCGGCCCGGGGGCCCCGGGTGCCGTCCATGTTGACGGGACAGCCCACGGCCACCGCCGCGGCGCCCTTTTCCCGCACCAGCGCGGCCAGCTTTTCCAAAAGCCGCGCCGTGTTTTTTTCGCGGATCACCGTCGTCTCCCCCACCAGCGTCATGCTGAGATCGGAGAACGCGACGCCCGTCCGGCTGTCGCCCAGATCCACGGCACAGACCTTCACCGCGCTTTTCGCCCCCTTTCGTTTTTCTGCGTCTATTATAGCGCATCCCCCCGTCTCTGGCAAGAACATTTTGTAAATCCTGCCGCGGACGGAAAAAACGCCGCGGGGCTGGTCCGGGATCCCGTCTCCCGGCCGCCGTGCGGCGCGCCGTTTTCTCTTTTCCCGCTACTCCGCGCCGCGCTCGGCGCGGGTGTCGCAGTAGATGCAGCGGTAGACGCCCTCTTCGCTGTCCGACAGGCGGAAGACGTGCTCCAGCTCCTGCTCCACCGAGGTGATGCACCGCGGGTTGCGGCAGCGGATCACGCCGCACACCCGCCGGGGCAGCGCCAGCCGCGTGCGCTTGGCCAGCTTGCCGTCCCGGATCACGTTCACCGTGATGCCCGGATCCAGATAGCCGATGACGTCCAGATCCAGATCCACCACCTCGTTGACCTTGATGATGTCCTTTTTCCCCATCTTGACGCTGTCTGCGTTTTTGATCAGCGCCACCATGCAGTCCAGCCGGTCCAGCTCGAGGATGTCGTAGATCTCCCGTCCCCGCCCCGCAGTGATGTGGTCCAGCACGATGCCGTTTTCGATCTGTCCGATGACCATGTCCGTCCTCTCCTTCCGTCCGTTCAGTCCCCAAGGCCCAGAAGCGTCAGGATCAGGGCCATGCGCACGAATTTCCCGTTCCTCACCTGCCGGAAATAGGCGGCGCGGGGATCGTCGTCCACCGCCACCGAGATCTCGTTCACCCGGGGCAGCGGATGCAGGACGCGCATGTCCGCCCGGGCCGCGCCCAGCTTCTCCGGCGTCAGGATATAGCTGTCGCGCAGGCGGAGATAGTCCGCCTCGTTGAAGAACCGCTCGCGCTGGACCCGGGTCATGTACAGCACGTCCAGCTCCGGCATGGCCTCTTCCAGGCTTTCCGTCTCGCGCCAGTCCGCGCCGCTGGCCTCCAGCGCCTTTTTGTTGTACTCCGGCAGGCGCAGCTCCTCCGGCGAGATCAGCACGAAGCGCACGCCGGGATAGCGGCTCAGCGCGGCCAGAAGCGAGTGGACCGTGCGCCCGAACTTCAGATCGCCGCACAGGCCCACGGTCAGGCCGGAAAAGCCTCCCAGCTCCCGCCGGATGGTCATCAGGTCCGTCAGCGTCTGCGTGGGGTGGTTGTGGCCGCCGTCGCCCGCGTTGATGACGGGCACCGGCGAGCGGAGCGACGCCACCAGCGGCGCGCCCTCCTTGGGATGCCGCATGGCGATGATGTCGGCGTAACAGCCCACGGTCCGCACCGTGTCGGAGACGCTCTCGCCCTTGGCCGCGGACGAGCTCTGCGCCTCGGAAAAGCCCAACACGTTCCCGCCCAGCTCGTACATGGCCGCCTCGAAGCTCAGCCGCGTCCGGGTGGACGGCTCGAAGAACAGCGTGGCCAGCTTTTTCCGCCGACACCGCTCGGCATAGTCCGCCGGGGCGTCCTGGATCCGTCCGGCCAGCTCCAACAGCCGCTCGACCTCTTCCACGGAGAGGTCCAGGATGTCGATCAGGTGTTTCATGCCCGCTCCTCCCCGCAGAACTCGCGCCGCGCCCGGACATAGGCCGCCGCCGGGTCCGCCGCGGCGGTGATGGGCCGGCCCATGACGATGAGGTCCGACCCCAGCTCCCGCGCCCGCGCGGGCGTCGTCACGCGGGACTGGTCCCCCGTCTCGCCCCCGGCGAAGCGGACGCCGGGCGTCACCGTCAAAAACCCGCCGCCGCAGGCGGCCTTGATGGCCGGCGACTCCAGCGGCGAGCAGACCACGCCGTCCAGCCCGCAGGCCGCGGCGTTCCTGGCGTACGCCGTCACGGTCCCTTCCATGGAGGCCCCGATCAACAGCTCGTCCCGCAAGGTCCGCGCATCCGTCGAGGTCAGCTGGGTCACGGCGATGAGCAGCGGCCGCGTGCCGTCGGGCCGGGTCAGGCCCTCGCGCGCGGCGCGCATCATGGCGCTTCCCCCCGCGGCGTGCAGGTTGCACAGATCCGCGCCCAGACCGGACAGCACCCTCATGGCCCGGCCCACCGTGTTTGGGATGTCGTGCAGCTTCAGGTCCAGGAACACCTTGTGACCGCGCTCCTTCAGCGCGCGGACCATCTCCGGCCCCGCCGCATAGAAAAGCTCCATGCCGATCTTGACGAAGGGCCTCCGGTCCCCGAAAAGGCCGAGGAACTCCAGACACTCGGCTTTGCCCGCGAAATCACAGGCGATGATGACGTCACGCTCCATGTGCACCTCCGATGATGGTCTCCAGATCTTTGACGCCGCACCGCTCCATGGCGGCGGGCAGGTCGTTCACGATATCGCGGCAGGCGGTCGGCCGCACCAGATTGGCCGCGCCCACCTCCACGGCGGTCGCCCCGGCCAGCATCATTTCGAGGACGTCCTCCGCCCGCGAGACGCCGCCGGACCCCACCACGGGGATCTTCACCGCCTCCCACACCTGCCACACGCAGCGCAGGGCCACGGGCAGCACGGCCGGGCCGGACAGGCCGCCGGTGACGTTGGCCAGCACGGGCCGCCGCCGAACCGGATCGATCCGCATGCCCAGCAGCGTGTTGACGGCGCAAAGGCCGTCCGCGCCCGCCGCCTCGCAGGCGCGGGCGATCTCCCGGATGTCCGTCACGTTGGGCGTCAGCTTGACGATCACCGGCTTGCGGCAGACCCGCTTCACCGCCGCGGTCACCTCGGCCGCGGCGTGCGGATCGGTCCCGAAGCTCATGCCGCCGCCGTGGACGTTGGGACAGCTCACGTTCAGCTCGATCCAGCCCACGTTTTCGGCCGCGTCCAGCTTTTCCGCCGCCGAAGCGTATTCGGACACGGAAAACCCGCTGACATTGGCCATCACCGGCCCGGAAAAGAGCCGCGCCAGATTCGGCAGCTCGTCCGCCGCCACCGCGTCCGCCCCGGGGTTCTGCAGCCCCACGGCGTTCAGCATCCCCGCGGGACACTCCGCGATGCGCGGCGTCGGATTGCCGAAGCGCGGCGCGGCCGTGGTGCCCTTGATCGAAAGGGACCCCAGTACGTTGAGATCGTAAACCTCGGCGAACTCCCGGCCGAACCCGAAGGTCCCGCTGGCCGGGATCACCGGGTTCTTCAGTTCGACGCCGCACAGGCGCACCGCCGTTCCCGCCACGCGGATCCCTCGCTTTCCCATCAAAAAATCCCGCCGGACACCCGGCGGGACGCAAAACGTCTCACGGCAGCGAAACGCTGTCACAACGACTATGCTGACCCTGCCGGTATCTCTGTACCCTGCTGAAGATCGTTTCCGTCGCCTATGATACCACCTTTGGCCGCGGATGTCAACCCGGGGCGGAAATTTTTCTGCTTCGGGTCCGCGTTTTTTCGCGCGCCGCTGGATTTTCCCCGCCGGCTATGGTATAATGGGCCCGTGCCGAAGGCGCAAATCCAACGGAAAGAGAACGCCCCCTTCATGAACGATCTGATCGCCCGCATCGAGGCGCAGCTCCGCGCGGAATACCCGTACCGCGTCGAGCTGCACGCCCACACCAACCCCGCCAGCAGCTGCAGCGAGATGCCCCCCGCCGAGATGGTCTCCCTCTGCGCCAAAGCCGGCTATCACGCCGTCTGCGTCACCAACCATCTGTCCCGCGGCCGCGGAGACGACGGCCTGTGGCTGGACGACTACTTTTCCGCCAAAGAGGCCGGCGACAAGCTGGGCCTTCCCGTCATCCTAGGCGCCGAGCTTCGTTTCCCCGGCTTTAACAACGATTATCTGCTGTTCGGCATCGGGCCCGGAGACTATCCCGAGATCATCTCCATGCTGGACATGACCTTCGAAGACTTCAGCCGGGCCTATCGCCGGCCGGGCCGCTTCCTGCTCCAGGCGCACCCTCTTCGCACCGGGTGCACGCTGAAGGACTTTTCCCTGATGGACGGGGTCGAGGCGCTCAACGCCCACCCGCACCACAACTCTTCCGTGGCGGACACCGTCCGCCGCGCCCGGGCCGCCGGCATGATCTACACCGCCGGCACCGATTTCCACCACCGCGGCCATCAGGGCCTCGCGGCCCTGCTGTGCCGCACGCTGCCCCGCGACTCGTACGAGATGGCCGCGATCCTGGCCGGGGGCGACTTCTTGAACGAGCTGGGCGGCGCCGTCGTCCTGCCCTGACGGCCGCCGCGCTTTTCCCGCAAAAAGGACCCTCTTTTCGCCCGGCAAAGGCAAAAGAGGGTCTTTTGACGCTCGTTCCCGTTGGATTCCGGCTTTTCGCCGTGATCCGGAACGCGATCGCCGTCGTTTCCGTGTGCGCCGGAAGGCTCGCCTCCACGGCTGCGGCAAAGCGCAGGCAGGACGGGCTGCCCCGCCGCACCCGCGTTTCCCCTGCGTTCCGGCGTTTCTCTCCGAACGTTCCAAAGCCCCCTGCGCGGCGGATCCGCCGCGCAGGGGGCTTTTTCCTTCTTGCCCGGAGGCCGCGGCGGGGTCAGTTCCCCGTCCGATAGACGGCCACCACGCCGGGGACGTATTCCAGCCGTTCACAGCCGAGCCAGTCCAGCTCGGACAGCCGCGCGGCCTCTTCCGTCTCGGTCATCCGGCGCAGATCCAGCGCCAGATACCGGGGAAAGCGGGTCGTATCGTCCAGATCGTAGACCTCGTCGTGAAAGGCCAGATGGGCCGTGAACAGCGTGGACGCCGCCACGGGCGCGTCGGCCGGGATCAGGGACAGCGCCCCGTCGATGGCCTGCCGCTGGGCCGCCTCTTCCCGGTAATAGTCGAAATAGAGGTCCCCCCGCGCGCCGGTGGCGCAGAAGGACAGCGCGGCCGCCAGACACAGGCCCGCGGCGCACACGGCGCTGGTCCGCCGCAGAAGGGGCCAAAACTCTTCGACGGCGCCCATGGCGGAATAGATCAGCAGCGCGCCGCTGCCGAAGCCGTACTGATACCCCACGTCGTGCTGATAGACGTAATCCGGCATCAGGTTCACCAGCGCCAGCGGGATCAGCAGCAGATAGCCGGCCGGCCGCTTCCGCACCAGCGGCAGCCCGCCCAGCGGCAGCAGCATCTGCACGAGGAACGGGATCTTTTCCGCGCTGACGCACTCGCCCAGCACCCGCATGGGGTTCAGCAGACACGCGCCGATCAGCGCGGCGAAGCCGCCCTCGGCGATGTTGTCGTACCGCCAGATCTGGGCCCCCTCGCCGGCGGACAGCAGCGCCACCGCCCCGACGAAATACGCCACGGACAGGGCGAAAGCCGCCGCGCCGCGGCCGCGCCGGCGCAGGCCGAAGAACACGTACAGCCCGATGACCGCCGCGTAGACCGCCGCGTCCTCCTTGACCAGAAGCGTCAGCCCCAGAAAGAGCCAGAACGGGACGCGCCGGTCGTTCTCGGCGGCCCAGAGGGTCCAGAGGATCAGCGGCGCCAGCAGCTTGTTCTCGTGGAAATCGAAGAACGTCCCGCAGACGAAGGCGGGGTAACAGACCCAGACCGCCGCGAAGACCAGCGCCCACAGCGCCGAACCCGTCTTTTTCCGCGCCAGGAGCCACGCGGGCACCGCGCCGGACATCACCGCCGCCGCCTGGATCACCAGCAGCGTTTCGGGGCGCGGGACCAGCCAGTAGACCGGCAAAAGCAGGTACAGGACCGGCGAGATGTGGACGGTGAAATGCGAGACCAGCGCGTCCCGCTCGCAGGTGGTGACGGGAAGTCCCGTCTTGCGCATGTTCTCGAACAGGTTGGCAAAGATGCCGAAGTCGTAGGTCGGCGCGTAATACGCGGCGTACCGCGCCAGACAGACCAGCGCGACGAAGACGAACATCCCCGCCGCCAGCGCCGCCGAGACGATCCGCGAGGCGCGGTCCCCCAGCTCCCGCTCCGGCAGGCGGAGCCGGTCGCCGGTCAGGCAGAGGGCCGCCGCCGCGGCCACGATCACCCAGCACGCCGCCGCGTAGTAGATGCCCGCGAAGCGGTAAGACGCCGTCGCCGCCAGCGCCGCCGCCGCCGCCAGCAACGCGGCGTAGTCCACCGTTCCGGGCCGGAGCTTTCGCGCGGTCAGCGCCGACGCCGCGGTCAGCGCCGCGAACAGCGCCAGCGCCGCGATCCCCGTGAAGCGCAGGTTCTCCAGACTGTACCGGATCCGCGAAACATCCCCCGGCCGGACCAGCATGGTCAGGGTCAGCGCCGCGCCCCAGGCCGCGGCCACCCGCGCGGCGGACGCCGCCGCATAGCCCGCCAGTTTCTTTCCCGTCACGCCGCCATCGCCTCCTTGTCTTTTCTCTCCGCTCCTCCCCCGCGCGGGGAAGGGCGGTTCACCGCCCCAGCAGCCGCTTCAGATCCTTCGGCAGCGGGGCCCGCGCCGTGATCCGCCGCCCTGTCACCGGGCTGACCAGCGAGAGGAACGCCGCGTGCAGCGCGGGGCGGGCCAGAACGCCCTCCGTCCCGCCGTAGAGCGCGTCGCCGCAGAGGGGGATCCCCTCGTGGGCGCAGTGCACGCGGATCTGGTGGGTCCGGCCCGTCTCCAGCCGGAACCGCAGCAGCGTATACGGCCCCGCCGAGGCCACCCGGGCCATGTGGGTCACCGCCGGCTTCCCGCCGGGCCGCACCGTCCGGCGCGGCTGCTCCGGGACCTCTCGCTCGATGGGCGCGGACACGGTGCGGCGGGAAAAGGGCACGGGCCGGTCGGTGACGCCGTAATAGATCCGCGTCACCGCGGCGCGGTCCACCGCGCCGGCCAGCATGTTCTTCGCCGCCAGCACACAGCCCGACGTGCCCGCGTCCAGCCGGGTCACCGTCCGGCAGACCACGCCCGGATACCGGGCCGCAAAGTCGTTGGCCAGCGTGTCGTCCCGGTGGCACCGGGACGGGTGCGACGGCATCCCGGCGGGCTTGTCGAACACCGCGAAATCCTCGTCCTCGAACAGCACGGGGACGTTCTGCGCCCGCGGAATCAGCGACGGCTCTTCGCCGGACTCTTCCCACGTCTCCGGGATCCGCACCGCGACCTCGTCGCCCCCGGCCAGCACGCGGTCCATGCGGGCCGGGGCCCCGTTCACCGTCACGGCCGCGTTGGCCTTCAAGCGAACGAGCAGACTGTGCGAGGCGCACAGTCTGCTCCGTAAAAATCCCGCAAGACTCCGCTTCCCGGCCGCCGCGCCGACGGTCAGAAGGACTGTCCTCGCCATGTTTACTCTTCTTCGCCGCCGCGGTCTTCCGCCGCGTCCTCCGCCGAAGCGGACGCCGCGCCGTCTCCGCCCTCCGGGGCCGGACCGGTCCCGTCGCCGGGCTCCGCCGGCGCCGCCTCCGCGGTCTTCCGCGCCGCCTCGGCCTCGGCCCGGGCCCGGGCCTCTTCCTCGAAGGCGTCCTCCGCGGGCGTCCCCTCGTTTTCGCCGAAAACGCTGTTGAACTCCGCGGCGTTCATCTTTTCGTGCTCCAGCAGGAACGCCGCCACGGCGTGGACCCGGTCGGCCTTTTCCGTCAGGATCTCTTCCGCCCTGCGATAGGCGTCCTTGATGATCCGGGTGATCTCTCCGTCGATCTTCGAGGCGATCTCCTCGGAATAGTTGTGCACCGTTCCGAAGTCCCGGCCGATGAAGACCTCGTTGCTCTCCGAGCCGTAGGCAATGGGGCCGATCTCGTCGCTCATGCCGTACTTCATGACCATCTGGCGGGCCGTGTCCGTGGCCGAGGCGATGTCGGACGACGCGCCCGTGGAGATGTCGTCCAAAAAGATCTGTTCGGCCACGCGGCCGCCCAGCGCCGAGACGATGGACTCGTACATCTCGCTACGCGAGACGTAGGTCTTGTCGTCCTTGGGCAGCCACATGGTATAGCCGCCCGCCCGGCCGCGGGGGATGATCGAGACCTGGTGGACCGGCGACAGCGTGGGCAGGAAGCGCCGCACCACGGCGTGGCCCGCCTCGTGATAGGCCGTCAGCTTCCGGTCCAGATCGGAGATGACCCGGCTCTTCTTTTCGGGGCCCATCTGGACCTTGATGACCGATTCGGAGATCTCGTCCATGCCGATCTTCGTCTTTTTGCGGCGCGCGGCCAGAAGCGCCGCCTCGTTCAGCAGGTTTTCCAGATCCGCCGGGCTGAAGCCGATGGTGGCCCGGGCGATCTCCTCGAAGTCCACGTTGGACTCAAAGGTCTTGCCGCGGGCGTGGATGCCAAGGATGGCCTTTCTGGCCTTGGCGTCCGGCATGCCGATATAGACCTGCCGGTCGAACCGGCCCGGACGCAGCAGCGCGGTGTCCAGGATGTCCGGCCGGTTGGTGGCCGCGATGATGATGACGCCTTCGTTGACGGTGAACCCGTCCATCTCCACCAGCAGCTGGTTCAGCGTCTGCTCCCGCTCGTCGTGACCGCCGCCCAGACCCGCGCCGCGCTGGCGGCCCACCGCGTCGATCTCGTCGATGAAGACGATGGACGGCTGGCTCTTCTTCGCCTGTTCGAACAGATCGCGCACGCGCGACGCGCCGACGCCGACGTACATCTCCACGAAGTCCGAGCCGGAGATGGACAGGAACGGCACGCCGGCCTCGCCCGCCACGGCCTTGGCCAGATAGGTCTTGCCCGTTCCCGGAGGGCCCACCAGCAGCACGCCGCGGGGCACCCGCGCGCCCAGCTCGGTGTACTTCTTGGGCTCCTTGAGAAAATCGACGATCTCAGAGAGCTCTTCCTTTTCCTCGTCCGCCCCCGCCACGTCCGCGAAGGTAACGCGGTTCTTGCTCCCCACGTTGACGCGCGCGTGGGACTTGCCGAAGCTCATGGCCTTTCCGCCGCCGTTTGCCTGACGCATCATGAAGAACCACAGCAGGACCACCACGCCGATCAGCAGCAGATACGGCACCAGCGACAGCCACCAGGGGACCTCGCGGGCCGGGATCAGATCGTACCGGGTCGGGACCTCCTGTCCGGCGGCGCGCTTTTCGTCCATGATCTCGTTGATCTGGTTCAAAAACAGCGACAGATACGGGACCTTATAGGTCTTCTCCGTCCCGTCCTTCATGACCATGGTCAGCTTCGTGTCGTCGACGGTGAACTCCTTGACCTCAGAGTTCCGGAAATAGTCGAGCACGTCCGAATAGGTGACGACGTCCGGGCTCTTGCTGCTGCTGCGGATCAGGATCGTCAGACCGATGATCAGCAGCACCAGCATCGCGCCGTAGACGAGGACGCCCTGCAGGTTTCTCTTTTTCAACTGATTCACACCTTTCCCCAAAAAGCGCAGACGGCCGCCGTTTCCCTTTCCCGGCCGGGCGCCGCGCTATTTCGTGTAGACTTCCGGCTTCAAAACGCCGATGTACGGCAGGTTCCGGTACAGCTCGGCATAGTCGAGGCCGTAGCCCACGACGAATTCGTCCGGCACCGTGAAGCCGGAATAGTCCACCGCAACGCTGACCTTCCGCCGGTCCGGCTTGTCCAGCAGGGTGCACAGCCGGATGCTGGCCGCTCCGCGGGTCTTCAGCAGCTCCAGGATATACGACAGCGTCAGACCGCTGTCCAGGATGTCCTCCACCACGATCACGTGTCTGCCGTTGATGTCGTGGTCCAGATCCTTGAGGATGCGGACCACGCCCGTGGTCTTCTGTCCCTTTCCGTAAGAGGAAACGCTCATGAAATCGATGTCGCAGTCCACCGTGATCTCGCGCATGAGGTCCGCCATGAACACCACCGATCCCTTGAGGACGCTGACCAGCAGCGGCTTGCGCCCCTGATAGTCCAGCGAGATCTCCCGGCCGATATCCGCCACGCGCTTCTTGATCTGCTCCTCGCTCAAAAGGATCCGTTCCACGTCTCTGTGCAGCTCCATCGTCTTTTACCGCCTTACCTTATGATTTCTATTATTGACCGCTTTGCCGTTTTTTTTCAAAAATGATCGCGACCTTTTCGCCGCCGTCCGCCGCCGGACGGTCCGCGTTGACGCCAAGCCCCGGCACGTAGAGCACGCCCGCCCTGTCGGCCAGCACCGGCGTCTGCCGCCGCTCCCGCAGGGTCAGCTTCCGGTCGGAATAGATCCGGCGCAGGGGCTTTCGCCCGCTGCCCGCGTTCCGGCGGAAGGTGTCGCCGCTTTCGGCGGCGCGCACCACCAAAGCACCCTGTATTGTAGCAGAAGTCGTCTCAAAAATGTTGAATATTCTATAAATATTTTTCTCCTGCGCCGGCGCCGCCCCCACGGACACGCGCCATTCGCCGAAGGCCACGGACCGCGTCCCGCCGGGGAACAGCAGCGACGCGGGAAAGGGCTCGTCGGAGCCGGCCTTCGCCCGGAAGGAAAGGGCCCCGTATTCGCCGCGGAAGTCCGCGCCGGGCAGGGACACGGAAAACCGGGCCCGCCCGGACAGGGCCGTCTCCAGCAGACGCCGCGCCGCGGCGCCGTCCAGCTCCGCGCCGGCCTGCGCCGCGGTCTGCCGCAGGATCCTCAGCGCGAGCACCCGGTCGGTGCGCTCCAGCAGCGCCCGGTCCAGCCGCCCGCCGTTGTCGGCCAGCGCGCGGGCCGCCTGGCGGTCCAGGAACTCGTCCTCGTCCCGCAGGATCAGGCTGTTCTCCAGGACCCGCTCCGGCACCGCGCCGGCCTGCGCCTTCAGCTCGGGCACCACCCGGCGGCGCAGGCGGTTCCGCAGGAACGCCTCGTCCGCGTTGGTCGAATCGGTGACGAAGGCCTCGTCCCACAGGCGGCAGACCGCCTCGGTCTCCTCCCGGGTCAGGACCATGACCGGCCGGACCACGCGGCCGGTGCGCGGCGGGATGCCGGACAGTCCCCGCGCGCCGCCGCCGCGGACCAGCCGCATCAGCACCGTTTCCAGATTGTCGTCCGCGTTGTGGGCCACGGCGATACGGTCCGCCTCCAGCCCGGCCAGCAGTTCATAGCGCAGCTTGCGCGCCGCCTCCTCCGTGCCGAGGCCCTCCCGGCCGGCCTTCGCCCGCGCGTCGCCCCGCAGCAGGGTGAAGGGCACGTCCAGCCGCCGGCACAGCGCCTCGCAGAACGCCGCGTCCCGCCGGGACTCGTCTCCCCGCAGCATGTGGTCCACGTGGGCGGCGCAGAGCTCCGCGCCCAGCGCGGGCCCCAGCTCGCGCAGCAGCAGCAGCATGGCCACCGAATCCGCTCCGCCGGACAGGGCGCAGACCACCCGGCTGCCCGGGGCGATCAGCCCGTTCCGGCGGATCCAGCCCAGGACCTTTTCCCGGTAAAACGCCTTATCGCGGCTCTTCATGGGTCCGGTCGCGCGTGGTGAACCGCGTGAACTCTCCCTGCCAGTGGAAGGTGACGGACTTGGTCTGCCCGTGCCGGTTTTTGGCGATGATGCATTCGCACTCGTTCTCCTTCTCCGGCTCGCGGTAGAGGAACAGGACGATGTCGGCGTCCTGCTCGATGGCGCCGGAATCGCGCAGGTCGGACAGCTTGGGCTTGGGATCGTCCTTGCGCTGCTCCGGCGCGCGGCTCAGCTGGGACAGACAGAGCACGGGGATGTTCAGCTCTTTGGCCATGATCTTCAGCGACCGGCTGATCTCGCTGACCTCAAGGACCCGGTTCCCGTCCCGGCGGCCACCGCGGATCAGCTGGAGATAGTCGATGACCACCAGACCCACGTCCCGCTCCCGGCGGGCGCGGGCCTTGATCTCCGCCACTGAGATGTTGGAGGTGTCGTCGATATAGATGGGCAGCCGGCGCAGCCGCATGACCCCGTCCACCAGACGGGCCCACTCGTCCTTGCTCATGTTCGCCGTCCGCAGCTTGCCCAGCTCCACCGAGATCTCGCTGGACAGCAGCCGCTGCACCAGCTGGATCCGGCTCATTTCCAGGTTGAAGATCAGCACCTTTTTTCCGTCGCCGTTCTCGGCGGCGTGGCGCGCGATGTTCAGCGCGACGCTGGTCTTGCCGACGCCCGGCCGGGCCGCCAGCAGGACCAGATCGGACCGGTTCAGACCGGTGATGTAATAGTCGAGATCGCGGAACCCGGTGGGGATCCCGGGAAGCTTCCCGTTCTGCTGAGCCAGCGCGCGCATCTCGCGGATGCTGTCGTTGATGGCCGACTCGATGCTCACGAGTCCCCGGCCGGTGTTGTCCCCGCGCAGCTCGAACAGCTGCTGCTCCAGCGACTCGATCTGCTCGGCAAAGGAGCCGGATTCGCCCAGCGCGCGGGCGTTGGCCTCGCCCGTGATGGCGGCCAGACGGCGCAGCTTGGCCTTTCCCGCCACGATGGCCGCATATTCCTCCAGATTCTCCGCCGAGGGCGTGGCCTCCATGACCTTGAAGAGATAGGCGCGCCCGCCGGCGTCGTCGTAGAGATCCGCTTCCTTGAGCCGGTCCAGCAGCGTGATGGGGTCGATGGTCACGCCGTCGGTGAACATGGCCGTCAGCACCTCGTAGATCTTCCGGTTCTCCGGAACGTAAAAGTCGTCCGCCTTCAGCGACGAGATCGCCGAGGAAAAGGCCTGCGGCGCCACCAGGATGCTGCCGATGACCGCCTGCTCCGCCTCGGCGCTGTACGGCTGTCTTTTCAGGACCAGATCTTCCATTTCACCGGCTTCCTCCCTTTTTTGAGATCAGTATCTCTTATTATAGACCAATCGCGGCGGCCCGTCAACCAAAACCTGCGCCGCCGCGGCCCTCACTTGACCACGACGCAGCCGCTTCCCAAAAGCCGCTCCAGCTCCGCCAGAAAGCGCGGATCCCCGTTCACCAGGTTCTCCGCGCCGCCGGACAGGCGCTTGTTCGTCGAGCTGACCCAGATCACCACCGGCATCTCGCCGGGGAACATCTGGAACAGCCCCTTGAGCCGGCGGAACAGCGCGGGCTCCTCCCGCGCGACCTTCAGAAAGAGCTTCTTCTGGGCGGCAGGCGCCGGATGCGGCGGCCCGTCGAACACGGTGCGGCGGTTGCTCTCGTCGTAGGGCGGCGGCGCCTCCGGCCCGCGGAAGGCGGCCGCCTCGGCCGCCGCCTTCTGTTCGGCCTCGACGGTGGCCGCCGTCCGCGCGGGGCGGCAGTCCTCGCAGATCAGCTTGGGCTCTTCGCCCTCGCGGATGCTGACCCGGCCCCGGACCACCACGGCGTTCTCCTGCCGCAGATAGCCGCCGCAGGCGGTCAGCGTCTTGGGGAACACCAGCATCTCCAGACTGCCGGTCAGGTCCTCGAACCCCACGAAGGCCATGGTCTGGTTGGTCTTGGTGATCTTCTGCTTCACCGAGGTGACGATCCCGCCCACGGTGACGAACTTGCCGTCCATGCTCAGGTCCGGCCCGGCGTTCTCCTCTTCGCCCCCCTCGCCCGTCTCGCCGACGATCTCGGACAGGGGCGTGACGCGGGAGACCTCAAAGTCGCGGACGTACTCGTCCAGCGGGTGGCCGGACAGATAGATGCCCGCGGTCTCTTTTTCCATGGTGAGCAGCTCCCGGCGGGAGAACTCTTCCATGTCCGGCGGCTCGGGCTCCGGAGTCTCGGGCATCTCCTCCTCGCCGAAGAGACAGAACTGGTTCTCGTTTTTCCGGGCCAGCTCCCGGGAGGCGCTGTCGATCAGCTCCTCGTACATGGCCAGCATCTGGGACCGGAACAGGCCGAACCCGTCGCAGGCACCGCAGCGGATCAGCGCCTCGGCGACCCGCTTGTTGAAGTCGTAGGCGCTCATGCGGCGGCAGAACTCCGCAAAGCTGCGGAACAGGCCGTTCTCCTGCCGCTCGCGCACCAGATCCTCGATCAGCTTCTGGCCCACGTTCTTCACCGCCACCAGCCCGAAGCGGATGTTCCCGTCCTCCACGGTGAACCCGTCCTCGCTGTGGTTCACGTCCGGCGGCAGGATGGCGATGCCGAGAGCCTTGCACTCGGCGCTGTACTCCGCCACCTTGCCCGCGCTGTCCAGCACGCTGGACAGCAGCGCGCCCATGTACTCGCCGGGATAGTGGCATTTGAGATACGCGGTCTGATAACTGACCATGGCGTAGGCTGCGGCGTGGGCCTTGTTGAAGCCGTAGCTGGCAAAGCCCTCGATGTCCGCGAAGATCTCCGCCGCGGTCTCCGCGTCGATCCCGCGGCTGGCACAGCCCGGGACGCCCTCGTCGGCGTTGCCGTAGATAAAACTGTTCCGCTCGTGCTCCAGCACGGACATCTTCTTCTTGCTGATGGCCCGGCGCACGATGTCCGCGTGGCCCAGCGAATACCCGCCCAGCACGCGGAAGATCTCCATGACCTGTTCCTGATACAGCGGACAGCCGTAGGTCACGCCCAGCACCTGCTTCAGCAGCGGATGGCGGTACGTGACTTTTTCCGGATGGAATTTTCCCTCGATGTACTTGGGGATCTGGGCCATGGGACCCGGCCGGTACAGGGCGATGACGGCGCAGATCTCCTCGATGGACTGGGCCTTCATGCCGACGGCCACGCCGGTCATGCCGCTGCTCTCCAGCTGGAACACGCCGCAGGTCTTGCCCTCGGCCAGCATCTGAAAGGTCGCCGCGTCGTCGTCGGGGATGGCTTCGATGGAAAAATCCGGCACCTTTTTCCGCACCTGCTGCACGGTGTCGTCGATGATGGTCAGGTTCCGAAGCCCCAGAAAGTCCATCTTGACCAGCCCCAGCTCCGCCACGGTGTTCATGGGAAACTGGGTGACCACGGCCTCGTCGTTCTTGGACAGCGGGACGTACTCCACCGTGGGCCTGGGCGTGACCACCAGCCCCGCCGCGTGGGTCGAGGCGTTGCGGGGCATCCCCTCCAGCCCCCGGGCGATGCGGATCAGCCGCTGGACGGCGGGCTCCGCCTCGCACAGCTCTCTCAGCTGGGACGACTTCTCCAGCGCCTTGTCGATGGTGATGTGCAGCTCGTTGGGGACCAGCTTGGCGATCTTGTCCACCTCGGCGTAGGACAGGTCCAGCACGCGCCCCACGTCCCGGATGACGCCCCGGGCGGCCATGGTGCCGAAGGTGATGATCTGGGTCACGTGGTCCGCGCCGTAGCGCCGGACCATATAGTCGATCATCTCGCCCCGGCGCTTGGGACAGAAGTCCACGTCGAAGTCCGGCATGGAGACCCGCTCGGGGTTCAAAAACCGCTCGAAGGACAGGTCGTACTGGATGGGACAGATCTGGGTGATCCCCATGCAGTAGGCGGCGATGCTGGCCGCGCCGGAGCCGCGGCCCGGGCCCACGGGGATCCCCGTGCGCCGGGCATAGTTCACATAGTCCGCCACGATCAGGTAATAGTCGGCGTATCCCATGCGGGTGATGACGTCCAGCTCGTACGCCAGCCGGTCGCGGTGTCCCTGGGGCGCGTCCGGCCCGTAGCGGCGCGTGAACCCCTCTTCGCACAGCCGCCGCAGATAGGCGGCGCTGTCGGTCTCGCCGGGGGGCAGCGGGAAGACGGGCTGGATGTAGCCCTGGAAGGAAAACTCCACGTGACACCGCTCGGCGATGCGCACGGTGTTCTCCAGCGCCTCGGGGACGGAGGGGAAGAGCGCCGTCATCTCGTCGCCGCTCTTCAGATAAAACTCGTCGCTCCCGAACCGCATCCGGTCCGGGTCGTTCAGCTTTTTGACCGTCTGGATGCACATCAGAACGTCCTGAAGCTCCGCGTCCTCGCGGCGGACGTAGTGGGCGTCGTTGGTGGCAACCAGCGGCAGGCCCGTCTCGGCGTGCATCCGCAGCAGGGCAGCGTTGACCGTCTTCTGCTCGGGGATCCCGTGATCCTGAAGTTCCAGATAGAAGTTGTCCGGCCCGAAGATCCCAGACAGCTCCAGCGCAAAGGCCTTGGCCTCTTCATAGCGCCCCTTGAGGATCAGCCGCGGGATCCGCCCGGCGATACAGGCCGACAGGCAGATCAGCCCCTCGGCGTGCTGCCGCAGCAGGTCCACGTCCGCCCGGGGCTTGACGTAAAACCCCTCGATCCACGCGGCGCTGACGATCTTCATCAGATTGCGGTAGCCCGTCTCGTTCTCGCACAGCAGGATCAGATGCTCGGACTCGGCGTCCAGCTCATAGGTGCGGTCGAAGCGCGTCCGGGGGGCCAGATAGATCTCGCAGCCGATGACGGGGCGGATCCCCGCCTCGGTGGCCGCCTTCCAGAAATCGTAAACGCCGTACATGACGCCGTGGTCCGTGATCGCCAGCGCGGTCTGTCCCAGCTCTTTGGCCCGGGCCACCGCCTCGCTGATCCGGCACGCGCCGTCCAACAGGCTGTATTCGCTGTGTACGTGAAGGTGAACGAACTCTCTCATCGGTCCTCCTTCTTCTCGGGCCGCAGCTCCGCCGCCAGGGCGGTCAGACGGCGCATCCGGTGGTTGAAGCCGGACTTCGACACCGGCGGCTCGGCCAGCGCGGCCAGCTCGGCCAGCGTGGCCTCGGGATGCTCCTCGCGCAGGCGCGCCGCCTCGCGCAGGGTATCGTCCAGCCGCTCCAGCTCGCCCGCCGCCCGCAGGGCGGCGATGGCGTCCAGCTGGTCCCCGGCGGTATCCAGCGTCCGGAACTGGTTGGAGGTCTCACAGTTGACCTTGCGGTTGATCCGGTTCCGCATCTCGCGGATGACCCGGGCCTCCATCAGGCGGATCACCGCCCGGTGGGCCCCCGCGCGGGTCAGGAACGCCTCGATCCGGTCCGCGTCCTTATAGTACAGCACGTGCTCGTCCCGCCGGCGGACGCAGCCCGGGCTCAGCTCCATCTCGCCCAACAGGGCGGACACCTCCCGCGTCAGCGCGGCGTGGGTGCCGGAGATCTCCAGCGTATAGCCCTTTTCCGGGTCGGCGGCGTAACCGCCCGTCAAAAAGATCCCCCGCAGAAAGGCACCGCGGCAGCAGTCCTCGATCAGGTGCCACCCGTTCAGATGCCACGCCACCTGCGACGAAACGTCATAGTCGAAGCGGGCGCAGAGCTTTTTCACCGCCTCGCGGTCGGTCAGCGCCACAGAGCTGCGCCCCTCGCCGCCGCTCACCTCCCACGGCAGCGTCTCGCCCAGCACCGCCTCGGACAGGCTCAGGATCCGGCGGCTGAGCCGCGGCGTCCCCGTATAGACGCGGATCTCCTGTCCGGACAGGACGCTGGCGTACAGCACCATGCCGTAAAGCTCCGCCAGCGCGCAGCAGGCCTTGGCCGGCTGGATCCGGCAGAGCTCGTTCTTCACCTCGGCGGAAAAGGACATCAGATCGCCTCCCGCCCCAGCCCCAGCGGCCGGATCTCACAGGCCAGCGCCACGCCGAACCGGGCGAAGACCTCGGCCCGGACGACCTCGATCAGCGCCAGCACGTCGGCGGCGGAGGCGCCGCCCAGATTCACGATAAAGCCCGCGTGCTTCTCCGAAACGGCCGCGCCGCCCACGCGCCGCCCCTTCAGGCCGCACGCCTCGACCATGGGGCCGACGAAGTGCCCCTCCGGCCGCTTGAACACGCTGCCCGCGCTGGGCAGCTCCAGCGGCTGGCT
>JAEEGL011100354.1_pt1 | contig 23949 bp, 17 predicted proteins | sample 9134231 | NCBI WGS metagenome assembly JAEEGL01 (sample SAMN16246548, study PRJNA631951) | gut metagenome | biome: gut microbiome; feature: rumen; material: fiber-attached | host: Bos | place: Iran: Karaj | collected 2018-10
AGAAAGGAATACGAAGCGTTTTATTCCGAACTGAATGCCGGTAGCGACAACCAGTCAAAATTCAGGGGACTGCAGATAATTCTTGAAATCAGCAACGATTTCAAGAAGGACAATGAACTGGATACCATGGGTCAGGATATTGATTTTGAAAGTACCGACGGTATCATATGGAGCTCTGTTTCGAAGGATCTCAAAACACTTTATGACTATTTGGAAAGTGTTAACGGCAAGAAAATAATCAGAAAGATACAGGATATTTCACAGCGGACCAGCCAGCTTTATGAAAAGATCAATTATCTCGAAGTGCAGACCAAGCTGGAAGAAATGGGAAGCGACTGGGTAAAACGAAAAGAATATGTGGATTCCCTGTATCAGGGCATGGATGAACGTAACAAAGTCAAGAAATCTTATATGGCAAATTTCGTTTTGGAAGACAAAGACTTTCATTGGAACGTTGCTTTTTTGGACGGAAGACAGTACAAGAACCAGGTCGATCTGTTTGTGGGGGGAAGCCCTTGCCAATCTTTTTCTTTGGTTGGCAAGCAAAGAGGACTGGAAGACACAAGAGGCACGCTGTTTTATGAGTATGCAAGGCTGATTGATGAAATCAAGCCCAAAGTATTTATATACGAAAATGTCAGGGCTGTGGTTTCCCATGACAGCGGAAAAACATGGAAAAAGATGCAGGAAGTGTTTAATGAGCTGGGGTATGATTTCAGTTCTATGGTACTTAATGCCAAAGACTACGGTATTCCACAGAACAGGGAAAGGTTGTTCGTTGTCGGAATAAGGAAGGATCTCGCACTAGCCCAGCCGTTTAAATTCCCGGCTCCTGTTCCTTTGCAGAGAAAAATGCAGGATTTTCTTATAGATAATGCTCCCGGGGGATATTTTTTGCCGGCCAAAGGAGTGGCCTTTGTAACGAAGGAGAAAAACCTGTCCAAACGTTTTACCCAGATTGACGGGGACGTGCAGCTGTGCCAAAAGAAGAACCAGCAGTTTAACTGGCACGGGGACTTTGTTTTTCAGTCGGAAGATGAGGCAAAGAAGCATAATATACCTGAACTTGAAAAGTATTTTTTGTCCGAAAAAGTAAGGAAATATGTATTAGCTTCCGGGACTAAAAACTTTTACAGTAAACCAAAAACAGATTTGGAAATTGCAAGACCGTTGCTTACCACAATGCATAAGATGCATCGTGCCGGCGTTGATAATTATGTTACAACAGACGGCAGATTACGTAAATTAACACCTAGGGAATGTCTAAGGTTGATGGGTTTTTCTGACTCGTTTAAGATAGTTGTTTCAGATACTTCAATGTATCAACAAGCGGGGAACTCAATCGTTGTGGATGTATTAATCCATATAATGGGTGAAATATTAAAGAGTTGTCCTGATTTAGAATGAAGCATAATAGTTAGAATCATTCTATAGTTTTATTAATATCATTATTAGGGGGTTATGAAATGTCTTTTACACCATTCGCAAGGTACAGGAATTTTACCCTTGAAAATTTTAAAGCCCTTTTAGAAGTTTACCCTGATGCGGCCAAGAATTACTTATGGAACGATTTAATAAAAGATATAAAAGGCACAGAAGACGATAAAAAAGTATACAAAAAAACTGCATATCAACAAGCGTGCCAATTGGGTTTTGAAGACAGGAGTAGTAATGAGTTCAAAGTTCATAATTATCTTTTTACGTTTGAAGATGAAAATCTTGAAAAGTATTTAGAGTTTTGGATGAAAACATATTATGCACCCAATCCTTATGTTCAGTCTGATGATGCTCCAATGCTTATATACTGCGAGCTGGTTAAAGAAATAATATCATCGGAAAATCATATGGTTGATTACAATGATTTTTTTAACCGAAGAATTGGTGGGAAGAGTAGTGATATATTGTTAAATGCATTACAAATTTCCAATCTTCTTGAATATAAGCATATAGAAGGAAAAAACGTCTTATTGATAGATGAATCAAATCTTCAAAACGCCCGGGAAGAGGTCGAATTTATTGAAAAAGAATTTCCAATCGTGGATCACAAAAACAAAAAAGAGTTTTTTGAAAGATATTCATACTCTAATTTCTGTAAATTTTTTGGTATTTCTAGTGATTTAACTAAATTAACCAGTACTAGTAAGAAGGCTACAGATTTTCCAAGAAACCATATTATTTTTGGTGCTCCAGGAACCGGCAAAAGCTGGACGATTAACAAGGATTTGAAAGACCTTATTGGTGATGATAACGATGCAGATTATGAAAGAGTGACATTTCACCCGGACTATTCTTATGCAAATTTTGTGGGGACATACAAACCAGTACCTGATCACGATGAAAATGGTAAAGAAATAATTACCTATGATTATATTCCCGGACCGTTTATGCGTATCTATGTTAAGGCCATGGAGAATGCCCGGTCAGGTAACGCAAGACCGTTTCTTCTTGTCATTGAAGAGATTAACCGCGCAAATGTGGCTGCCGTGTTTGGAGATGTTTTCCAGCTCCTTGACCGTGATGAATATGGTGTAAGCATATATCCGATCGAGGCTTCAGAAGATATTAAAAATTATCTTGCCAAAAAACTTGGCGGGGCTCCGGAAGATTATGCCAAAATCAAGATTCCAAATAACATGTATATTTGGGCCACTATGAACAGTGCCGATCAAGGTGTATTCCCAATGGATACAGCGTTTAAGAGACGGTGGGATTTTACTTATCTTGGGATTGATGACAGCGATACTGATATCCGTAACAAAACAGTAGTACTGGGGAGCAAGATAAGGAAAAGGGTTGAATGGAACGAACTCCGGAAAGCAATCAACAGTTTCATGGCAAAGCTTAAAATCAACGAAGATAAGCAGCTCGGACCATATTTTATTGCACGAAGTATTGTTGTCCCTGAAAGCGGCAATGAAATTGACAGGAATAAGTTTATCGATACATTTAAAAATAAAGTAATCATGTATCTTTTTGAGGATGCCGCAAAGCAGAAGAGGGAAACCCTGTTTGCCGGTTGTGGGGAGAAAAACAAACGCTATTCAAAAATTTGTGAGGTGTTTGACGAAATCGGTATAGGAATTTTCAACGAAGAGATACAGACTGCAGCAGCTGCTGTTGATGTAGAGCCAGAAACAGTACAGGAGGCCTGATGGCATGTTCTCCGAATATCTGCGGGAGCAAAAACGTTATACACAGAAAGAATTGTGCGTATTATTGCATTGCTCTGAAGATAAAGCAGTACCTATCATACGAAAACTAAAAGAATACGGGGTGTTAAAAACAGTTAAGGCCACCTCCGACCAAAAGAATCTGTCTGATCTTGTCGACGAGGATATTGAGGTTGCCGATGTTGTAATTGGGGAAAACAAATACTATTACGTTTTTACGTTTGTTGGGGTCATAACTGTAGCTGGCAGGATTTTAAAGTGTTATCCCAAGTACCTACTGCATGTGTTTGAACCCAAAAATGAACTTCGGAAAGTTTTAAAAGTTCTTGAAAAATACAACTCAAACGAACAAATAATCCGTATGTTCAATGAAAGCAGCGAAAGCCAGTCGTTCAATCTTCTTGCGGTTCTTCTTTTTTTAATGAACGACTATTATGAAAACGGCCTCTACACAAATATGCAGGAGATAATTGAAAGCAATGGCTCCGGAGAAATTTTGTGGGACAAAACGATAAATGAGACTTTTTCATTCATATCCAAGAACCGGCCTTACTATACAGAGTTACAGACACGGAAACGCGTGAATGATGAATATAATTACTTCAAAAGGCTTCACGAGTGTATCCTGACAAAAGCATCGAAAGAACTGCAGGATGCAGATCTGCTTGATTTGTTTGAGATTCTGGCAGTTGATTTATCGGACGAGGAGATTGATGACTTCGGAGAAAAGGATTATATTCTTTACCGGATTGAAAAAGAACTGAATGTACAGTTCAATTCGAGAAAGCAGATCCTTTTGAAAACGCTGTATGCCTATATTTCCCATCATGGCAGCCTTTATGATATCGACGCGCTCTCCCTTATAGGGACTAACAGCTTTAACATTGTATGGGAAAAAGTATGTGCTGACATCTTGGATAATAAACTCGGCGCAAAACTTGGCTCTTTGCAGCTGCCTGTACCCCTGCGACCGGAATACAACAGAAACCAAAAGCTGATTGACCTGATTGAAAAGCCTTTGTGGACAGCAGCCGGCATGGCTGCCAGTGATACACTGGTCCCGGATTTGGCAAGTGTATCAGGAACACGGTTTATAATTTTCGATGCCAAGTATTACAACGCATTGCTTGAATATGGCCGGCCACCGGAAGCGCAGCCCGGGATTGAAGCGGTAACAAAACAGTATTTGTATCAACTGGCATTCCAAAAATTTATCAAGGATCATAACTTTTCTGAGGTTAAGAACTGTTTTCTGATGCCAACAGAAAAACCTGCCGTAATCAATAAAGGGGAAGCAGTTCTGAAAATGATGTCAGATTTGGGGCTGCAGAATATACAGGTCAGATTGTTACCGGCAGAAGAGGCGTATGATGCTTATTTGGCGGGGAGAAAGTTTGATGTAAGCATATTAGGAATTTAACCGAAGCCTTATAAACATTAAAAAAATGCAATTTAAGGGGTTTTAACGATGAAGAACTTAAAAGAAAATAAGCCGACAGCAGATATATTAATGACTTCAATGCGTGCTATGGGATATTCTTTTGAAAGCGCTATTGCAGATATTGTTGACAACAGTATCAGTGCACATGCAAAAAACATACAGATTTTGTTTCCTAAAAGCCCCTCAGAAATTTATATAGCTATTATCGATGATGGGGATGGTATGAATCAAGAAGAATTGTTTGATGCAATGAAGTACGGAAGTGAGCAAAAAAGAGGAACTAGATCGGATGATGATTTGGGTAGATTTGGCTTAGGACTTAAGGCTGCTTCCTTATCCCAATGTAGAAAGCTAACTGTTGTAAGTAAAAAGGACAACAAGATTTCTGCATATATATGGGATTTGGATATTATTGAAGAAAAAAAGGATTGGTTTATTGTAGAATGTGCTAGTTCAGATATCCCAAGTATAAAATTTGTGAATGAACTTGATACTTACGAGACCGGAACCATTGTTTTATGGGAAGATTTTGACTTAATGGAAAAAGCTACTGGTAGTGTTTATTCTGAATTGATTCAGCATCAAGAGGAGGTAGCAGATTATTTATCGCTAATATTTCATCGGTTTTTAAATGGTCCCTCAAAAGGGGCCGTTAAAATAAGAATTAACAATTATGATCTTGAGGGAATGGATCCATTTCTAGAAAATCATATAAAAACGAATGCCAGAAAACCTTTTGTTTTACCAATAGAAGATAGCGAGGGAATAGAACGTTCAGTGCTAATTAGACCGTTTGTATTGCCATTTATAAAAGATTTATCAGATACCGATAAGAAAAAATCAGGTGGCATTGAAAACTATAGATCTAAGCAAGGCTTTTACATTTATCGTAATGAACGTTTGATAGTTTGGGGTAGTTGGTTTGGCAGGCCCCGTGACGAACTAACAAAATATGCTCGGATCAGTGTTGATATCCCTAATACATTAGATGACATTTGGGGAATAGATATAAAAAAACAAAATGCTAAAATCCCAGCCAAGATAAAAAGAAGACTTACAAGAGCTGTTGATGATGCAATGGATACAGCTATAAAGGCTCAAACTCATCGTGGAAGAGTAGAAAAAATCGATGAAAGAGTGGACTATATTTGGGACCGTATCAAAGAACGTGATAATCATTACTCATATAGGATTAATCGTAATGCAAAAATTTTTGAAATAATAAGAGAGAAGGTCGAAGATGACGCATGGGATTATTTCGATATGCTAATTGACGAAATTGAGCGATCAGTCCCGTATCAGCAAATATACATAGATAAATCGCAGAATATCATTGATGACAACGTTGACGAAGAACGTAATGCAGAAATTGAAGCAAAAGCAAGGATGTTTCTCAAACTAGCTTGTGACATTGGGAATAAAGATTGTTGCGAAATAATAGAAAACCTTTTTTCTTCGGAACCGTTTAATAATTATCCAAGTTTAAAGAAAAAACTTTTGGAGGAGCAAAATGGCCGTTAATTTAGAAACAGTACAGAACTTAACGAGGATGGTTGACGGGCTTATTGAAATGAGAAAACTTGACCGCCAACTAACAGAGGAAAAAGTTGGCGTCTTAATTCATGAAGTTATTAATTTTTGCGGTGCTTTGGTAAACGAGGCAGAAATAGAAGCTGCAAAAAGAGATATATATAGTAAATATCAAGTCTATAATAGAAATCCCGGCGCCAGCGTTTTAGCTGATTATGAACAAGAAAACTGGTATTCAAATATCAAAGATGAAATAGTACCTAAATTTTGGTCAAGGTATAAGAATTATTTAATAGATCAGCAACACTTTAGTCCCAATATTGTTAGTACTTTGGGGGAGGATACACTTGACCAAAAACTGATGAATTATATTCTTAATCCAAATGCTGACTATGGGCAACCAGTTTTACGTAAAGGGCTAATTATTGGTGACGTCCAGTCCGGGAAAACTTCAACATATATAGGTTTTATTTGTAAAGCAGCGGATGCAGGTTATAAAGTATTTATTCTATTGACAGGAACAATTGAGACTTTGCGCAAGCAAACTCAGGAACGGGTTGAAGAGGGATTCGTTGGCATAAACATGTCTGCTGATAATACTGGAGGAAAACGGGTAGGTGTTGGTGAAGACAATAAACCTATTATGGCCATGGCACTGACATCTAGAAAAGGTGACTTTACCGGCGATTCTAACAAAATAGCTGTAGCATTATCAGATAAAAATGCTGTTGTATTTGTAATTAAAAAACAGAAAAATGTTTTGGAAAAATTAATTGACTGGTTGGTTGAATTAAATGCGGATCCTGCTACAGGGAAAATTGACATACCTATGTTAATGATTGACGACGAGGCCGATAATGCGTCTATAAATACAAGCAAGGACAAAGAAGATCCCACAACCATTAATAAACTGATAAGAAAACTTGCAAATGTTTTTAGTAAATCAAATTATGTTGCTTTTACTGCAACACCGTTTGCTAATGTGTTTATTGATCCTGAGACTACAGAAAAAATGGAAACTCATGATTTGTTTCCAGAAGATTTTATTATGTCTCTTCCAACACCAAGTAATTATATTGGCCCCACAAGAATCTTTATGAAAAACGGGGAATTTCATTCGCAAGTAAAATATATAAATGACGCAGGGCGTGAAGAAAAAGACGGATATCCTTTCTATTTTAAACATAAAAAAAACTGGGAGGGAGAATTGCCTGTAAGCTTGACTGATGCAATTTATGCTTTCTATTTAGTGAATGCTATTAGGGATTTAAGAGGTGACATTAAAACCCATCGGTCAATGTTAATTAATATTAGCCGTTTTATTAAAGTTCAAAGATATTCGAAGGGGGTAATTGAAAGTATTCATAAATCTGCCTATCGTTCAATTAAATTCAATCTCAGTTTAGATTTTGAAGATTCAATGAAAGATTCTATTATTAAGCGGATCTACAAAATTTGGGATAGTGAATATTCCCAATTGGAATTCAAATGGGAAGAAATTGCGGAAACATTATACAAATCAATTGAGAATATCCAAATCAAAGTTGTAAACAGTTCCAAAACATCAGAAAAACTGGAATATCCTAAGGATAGCTCCGTAAGAGTTATAGCGATCGGAGGACTTGCACTCTCTAGAGGACTTACATTAGAAGGACTAGTTATTAGTTATTTTTATCGAAATACATGTACTTTTGACGTTTTGATGCAGATGGGGAGATGGTTTGGATATAGAAAGAATTACGAAGACCTGTTCCGTATTTGGACTCATAAAGCATCTGCGGACTGGTATACGGAAATAACTGAGGCTACAGAAAAATTAAAAGAAGATATGATACTTATGCACGAGCTTGGACAAAAACCACGGGAATTTGGTATTCGTGTCCGTAATAATTCTGATGAATTAAACATAACCGCAAAAAACAAAATGAGGAATTCTATAGATGAAGTTGAAATTCTTAGTTATTTTGGTAGCTTTTTGGAAACTCCTTACTTATATTTAAATCCTAATTATCAAATAGCTAATTACAATGCAGTTAATGAACTAGTATACAGATTAGTTAATGATGGCTACAAATTTGAGCGGCAGAAAATACGAAAAGGAAAAGGGCGTTATATTTTACAAAACGTTCCTAAATCAGTTATAATTCCATTCTTAAGAAAATTAAAAATATCAAAATTCAGCTCAAGTTTTGATATTAACCAAATATCAAGTTTTATAGAAAGTTCTTCTGAATCCTGTTTAGAAAAGTTTGATATTGCGTTTATGGAAGGCAATTTCACTGAAGATAATAACCTTGTTGTTAACATTATTGGGCGAAAGATTCCCAAGGTAATTCGACGTACCTGCATAATAGATAGTGAAAACGATAGACTTGACATTGGAAGAAAAGGCAAATTTAGCGGGACTTCTGACGGAAAGGCAGGAATAATCGATTATGGAGGTATGGAGGCCGATCAAATCATTGAAGACGCGATGAAAAAATATCGGGAATGGTATAAAGAAAACAAGAAAATAGATTTCACGCATGATAAAAGTTATCCTTCCGATACATGGTTCAAGTTTATAGAAAAGCGTAAGCCATTATTATTAGTTTATTTTATTGATGTAGGAATTAGCGAAAATGAAGAAAATCAGAAAAAGCAAATTGTTGAGTTTAAAGATGCCATGAACGGTATACCGGCAGTAGGCTTCGCATTAGGATTTCCATCTAACGGCAAAGCAAAAGATGTTATCAAGTTTAAAGCCAATAAAGTTTATAATTGGTTTGAACAAGAAGAGATTTTGGCAGAGGGTAGTGAAGAATAATGGAAAACATAAAAGATATTTTCAATAAGTTTTATGGGCCTTATTATTTTTCCAGGGTAGATAATTTACATCCGCTAGACATCTATTTGGGATTGGATGAAAACACCAACAAGACTCTTGAACTTAGGGCTGAATTTAAAATTAAATCAGTTATTGGAACTTCGTCTATATCAGTTAAACAGTATCACAAAGACGAGTATAATACTATCAGGTTTTCTTTAATTGATCCTAATATTAGCGGGCTCTTTTACAAATTCTGCGAGGATCTAATAGACATTACGAGGACTTCAAGAAACGGCATAGAGGGATATAATTTAATTATAGATCGATTTTTAAAATGGAAGAAGCTGTTTGTTACTTCTAAGAAAAATTTACTATCTGAAAGTCAAATTATGGGACTAATCGGAGAAATTCTTTATATGAGTGGTCCTTTGGCAGCAATAATTGGTATAAGCAATTCTTTAAAAAGCTGGAGTGGGCAAGACTTAACGCATAAAGATTTTTCATTTGATAATACATGGGCGGAAGTTAAGACTGTTCGTAACAGTGCTAATTCTGTAAGAATATCTTCGTTGGAACAACTAGATAGTAAAAATAACGGGGAGCTAGCTATTTATTTTTTAGAAAAAATGAGCCCTGGTTTTAACGGTATTACAATTAACCAATTGATTCTGGAAACTTGTGAAAAGTTCTTAAATGTATATGAAAAAGATGATTTTATAAACAAAGTAAAGTTACAAGGGTATTCTTACAACGATTATTATGATAATTTTGTATATGAAATCAAAGATTTGAAAAGATTTCTTATAGCCGGCGAATTCCCCAGGTTAACAAGAAACAGTGTTAATTCTGCAATTACAAAAGCTTCATATGATCTTTCAATTCCAGAAATTATGTCCTATAGAATTGATCAATAGAGCGAGGTTTTATAATGGAATTTAAAGAGTTTAGGCAAGATTTTTTAAAAAGGTTAAGAGAAGATTCTTCAATAAATGGCTCTGAAACTGAGGACGAATTTATTAATGTTACAATGGATCTGTTTGAAAAAGAGCTTCCTGACCAGCTCGAAAGAACTAACATGGGAGATAAACGTGGACGAGGCGGCAGGGTTATGCGAATTGATGGATACGGAATCGATGAAGCAGACAGAAGTCTTGTTTTGTTTATTTGTGACTTTCAAGATAGCTATGACCCAGTAAACCTAACATCAAAAAAAGTTGATGAGTTTTATTGGAGGATGTATTATTTTTTAGATGAGGCTTGCAATGGGAATTTAAATGATTATTTTGACGATTCGGATGATATTTTAAAAATTGGGAAATTTATTAGAAAAAGAATTAATGCAAATAATGACGATCCTGAGCAGATTCTCAAAATTCGTTTAGTAATACTAACAAACAAAGAACTGGATTCCCGGCTTATTGGTATTAATGTACTGGAAACAACCATAAGAAAAGGAAAAGGAAAAAACAAAAAAACAGTAATAAGAAAAACAAACAAAAGAATTAAAAAGGCTGATTTTAATAACAAGCCTTTGGAGGTTGAACTAATTCCTATTGACCGGTATTACGAAAAGGAATCCGAGAATAGTGACGAGCCTATTATTATAGACGTACAAGACGAATATTTTAGTCGTTTGGGTTATAAAGGAATTCCTTGTATTAAAGGAAATGTTGGTGACAACCTAGGCTATGACGCATATATCGCTATAATCCCAGGAGATTTGTTAGCAAATATTTACATTACATATGGAAGTAAAGTTTTGGAAGGTAACGTTAGAGCCTTTTTAGGAACCAGTGGTTCTAAAACAGTTAATCAAGGGATAAAACGCACAATACACAAAGAACCTACCAAATTTTTTACTTATAATAATGGAATTGCAACGACTGCCGCTGATGTTGAAGTTGTTGAAAATAATGGAGAATCATTGATAACTAAAATTATCGATTTCCAAATTATTAATGGAGGGCAAACCACAGCAACGCTGGCAGAGGCCGTTTTAAAGAAAACAAACGTAAACCTTGAGGGTATTTATGTTCCAATGAAATTAACAGTAATTGAAGACCGGGAAACGGAAAACGAGGAGGGCATACGCTTTTATGATGAAATGGTAAAAGCCATTGCAAAATACGCTAATAGCCAAAATAAAGTTACTGCCGCTGACTTATTTTCAAATGATCCATTCCACATTTGGATGGAAAAAATGTCTAAAAAATACTTGGCCAAACCTGTAAAGTTTTCAACTCCTACGGGTTGGTTTTATGAAAGGGCGAGAAAAAAGTATAAACAAGAACAGGTTAAGCTTAAATCTTCTGAACTGTCAAAATTTATCTTAAAATTCCCTAAAAATCAAGTCATAACAAAAGAACAACTTGCAATGTACTTAACAACAATTGAATGTAAGCCAGATATAGTTTCCAAAGGAAAGAACTGGGTTATTAAAGAATTTAACACACAAATTGGGGACTTATACCGTGAAAAGAAAGAGGTGTTTAACGAGTTTTATTTTAAGCATTGCATATGTGCGGCTATTCTTTTCAGAACAGTTGACCAGTATTTAGAGAAAAACAAGGATAGCGACAGGAATCCCACCGGCTTTTGGTATAAGGTTGGCGGTTACAAGTTAAATATCGTGCCATATACTATAGCTAAGATTTTAAGTTGTATCCCTAATGGATATACGTTAAATTGGGAAAAAATATGGAATGAACAGTCTCTTTCACCTGCATTTATGAGAGAGATTGAAAAAGTTACGAAAATAACCAATGATTTTATTTGTGATAGTCATGGTGTTATTGTAACAGAATACTGTAAAAGAAATTCAACCTGGGTAACATTCAGAGATAATGTTCAATATGAACTGGACGATAGTTTTATAAAAGAGCTCGTTACGAAAGAATATATTGCAGAAAAAGAAAAAGAAGCTAAAACAGAGCAAAAAACGACAAATGAATATGAAGCGCTTTTGCAGGAAATTAATCGTGGGGAAGAATACTGGGCACGCTTGTTAACAGAAGGAACAAATAGAAAGCTTTTAAAAAATAATGAAATTACGGAATTAACACAGTTTCTAAGAATGATTAGAACAGGATCTATTCCTATGGGAGTTAAAGGAAAATTACCCAAAAGAACATTGACGACACTTCAGACAATACAAGAAGTAAAAGAAAAACTGGAAGCAGAGGGGCTTTAATAATATAACACAGTTTTTTTATGCTATAATTTAAATTGTTAAAGCTCATTTTTAGAATGTGAGGATTCGTATATGAAAGTATTATCTTTATTCTGCGGTTGTGGTGGTCTCGATATGGGATTTGAAAACGCAGGTTACAATATAATTTGGGCAAATGATATAGATCATTATGCCTGCCAAACATATGCTGCCAATTTTGGTAATCACGTTATAGAAGGTGATATTTTTAAGATTAGACTAAAAGACCTGCCTGCTTTTGATGTGTTGATTGGCGGGTTTCCTTGTCAACCCTTTAGTATAATGGGTGAGGAGCGAGGTTTCAATGACGCACGTGGCACCCTGTTTTTTAGAATTGCTGAGATAATTAAGCATAAGATTGATATTGGTGAAAAGCCAAAAGTAATCGTGTTAGAAAATGTCAGAACCTTAATAACACATGATAAAGGCAGAACCTTTGCAACTATTAAGTTTATTTTAGAAAAAGTCTTAGGCTATAATGTATTTTTTAAGATTCTCAACTCGTCAGACTACGGTATACCGCAAACGAGAAACAGAACTTATATTGTTTGCTTCGACAATAAGGAGATTGATTTTGTTTTTCCTGAGCCAAAAGAGCTTAAATATTCTCTCCAAGATTTTTTGGAAAAAAACGTAGACGACAAATATTTCTTATCTGAAAGAATACTTCCTACTATTCTTTCAAATGGGACTGGCGGATATAAAGCAAAATCTGAGATTGACTTAAAAATAGCAAGACCACTTTGCGCAACAATGGCCAAAATGCACAGAGCTTGCCAAGATAATTATGTAACTCAGAACGGTAGGATCAGAAGGCTTACGCCAAGAGAATGCGCTCGCCTACAGGGTTTTAAAGATTCTTTTATTATCCCGGTTTCAGATTCACAAGCATACAAGCAATTTGGAAATGCTGTAACGGTTAATGTTGCTTATGCAGTTGCTAATCAAATTAAAACAGCTTTAGAAAAGGCTGGTGAATGGGTGTATGACTGATAAAGAATTCACTGTTGACATTGGAGAGATTAAAGAAATATTAACAGTTTATGATGTTACGACTTGTAATACGGGGTCGCTATTAACACTTTCAAGAATGGCTGAAATAATTGACGAGGATTATTTAGTGCAAAGAGGTAAAGCTATAGTTGCTGCAGTTAATACAGATCCTCAGTTTGCTCAACTTGTTGGAAAACTTGCAAAAAAGTGCGAAAACGAAGAATGTGACAACTGCTTAGTTAGGAAATATTGTAATCATTATATAAACTATAAACGTGAGGCTGTACAGAATGATTCGTATAAGATGATAGATCTTTTTTGTGGCGCAGGTGGTTTATCTTTAGGCTTTTCACAAGAAGGATTTGTTGCAGTACTTGCAAATGATATAGAAGAATGCTGTATAGACACCTATTCCCATAATCATCCAGAAATTCCAAGATTTCGAATTGTAAAAGGGGATATTAATGACATGATAAAAAACCTGAATTCGTACTTGGGAACCGAAAAAGTGTCTATTATTGTTGGGGGACCACCGTGTCAAGGTTTTAGTATGGCAAACCGGCAACGGCTAATTGATGATCCACGTAATCACCTTTATAGAAGCTATGTCGAGGTTGTAAAAAAAGTCCAACCTCCTTTCTTCGTAATGGAAAATGTTAAAGGAATGATGAGCGTTGCCAATCAGGTAATAGAAGACTTTGAAAGCATCGGTTATTCTGTTTCTGCGCGAATACTAAATGCTAGAGATTTTGGTGTACCTCAGAACAGAGAGAGACTGATTTACATAGGAAATCGGGTTGGAGTTAATAACGATAAAGTATTCGATGAGATTATAGAAAGTTCTAGCTCGATTGAATTATATGCTCTTCAAGATGCTCTTTACGGTCTAAAACCTCTTGTTGCTTCGCGCTATCGAAATTCTACAGAGCAATCCTCCGATGAATCTGGCGGAAAAATAACACATGGTACAAGCGAAAAGAACGCTTATATTGACCTAATTAATCAAGGGCGTAGAGTTCCTATCGTTTACAATCATAAAGCTCGATACAACAACGACAGAGACATAGAAATATTTGGAAGATTAAATCCTGGAGACCGATCAGATGATCCCAAAATTGCCGATATTATGCCTTATACAAGGCGAAACGGCATATTTAAAGATAAATATTTCAAACTCGAACCTCAAAAAGTATGTAAAACCATTACAGCGCATATGAAGTTTGATTGTAATATGTACATACATCCGACGCAAGCACGTGGTCTCACACCAAGGGAAGCGGCAAGAGTGCAATCCTTCCCTGACGATTATTTTTTCCGAGGAGCGTATACAAAAACATATATGCAAATTGGAAATTCAGTTCCGCCTCTTTTAGGCAGAGCTATTGCCCACGTCATAAAAAAATATTTGTGAGGTGAAAGATAATGGATTTTAAAGAGGCAATACAGATTGTTTGTGCTGCATTAGCGGCTACTGGGACGATTATATCTGTAGACAATTACGATGGTATTGCAGTAAAAAAGCTTAGTCCATCAAACACACTTGATGAAGGCAGAACAACAACCAGACAAACCCATATTGCAATTACGGGCCCACAGATGGATATCTTCCCATACCTGCGTTCTGAAGGGTATCTAACCGGAAACGAGGATGTTTCAGAAAGGGATTTAAAGAAATACTTTGTTGGTAAAATTCCTGTCGATTTGTATTCGAGCAATGTCGAATATTTAAATGACGGGGAAGAAACCGGGATGGTGTTTCAGAACGGAAAATGTCGGACGAGCACATCAATAATACGTAGCAAACGGAGCGAGCAAGAAAATCAAATTCAAATTTCCCTATTAAGTTTTGACGGTCCTGATTTCATAAAGTTCCGGCGTTTGCTTCATACTGGAACGTATATGATAATTTTAAAAAAGAAGAACATGTTACATTACGATTTCTTTGGCGTTATTCCGAACAAAGAAGTTGAAGGTGATGGTGATCTTGATATAATTAACAGTCAGTTGTTTATTCTGCCGACAAATACAGAAGTTGATATTACTGTATTAACGGATGTACAAAGCCAAGGTGAAACTGCTACCTTCATAGCCACTGGTGGTATTAATAAAATCTTTTATGGTGCTCCCGGTTGCGGTAAAAGCCATCATGTAAGCGATTTGCTCCGTAAAGCTCAAGTTTCAGAGTCTAATATTGTCCGTGTGACTTTCCATCCGGAATACTCCAATGTTGATTTTATCGGTCAGATTCTTCCGACGGTTACAAAAGACGAGAAGAGTGGAGAAGATATAGTGAAATATATCTTCAATCCCGGCTCATTCTCGCTGGCTCTTCAAAAAGCATATAATACAACAGACATGGTGTATCTAATTGTTGAAGAAATTAATCGTGGTAACGCAGCAGCCATATTCGGCGACATGTTCCAGCTTCTCGATCGTGAAATTGACAGCACGAAACCTAACTTCAGTGCAAGCGAATATCCTGTTAACAATCCCAATCTGCAGAAATATCTTATAGAACATGTAAGCAACGATGTTATAAAGGAACGTCTTTCGAACGGTGTATACATCCCAAGCAACTTAACCATTTTGGGAACTATGAATTCCAGCGATCAGAATGTGTTTACACTTGATACAGCATTTAAACGCAGATGGAGATTTGAGCAGATCAGCAATGATATCTCCCAAGATATGAGCCATCCCTATAAAGGGTGGTACGTTCCTGGAACAAATGTAAAATGGGAAGAGTTTCTTAATTCGCTGAATGACAAAATCCTGGATTATAAAATTCATAACCAGACAAATGAGGATAAGCGTTTAGGTAAATTCTTTGTAACTCAGAACTGTCTGACAAAAGATATCCAAAATATTAAAGATGTCCAGGATGAAGCGTTGGAATTCGCATATAAAGTACTTGAATATATATGGAATGATGTATGCAAAATTGGACGGGAAGATTGGTTTGACACAGAAAAATACAGAACACTGGAAGATGTGATTTCAGCGTTTAGGTCTCCTAAGGATGGAGATACCCCGCTTTCTGTATTCCAGAATATAACATTCAAAAAGTAAGCATATGGAGATAAGAAACTTAACTAAAATAGCTGCTACAGGAAAACTGGATAATCAGTTTATCGGAATAAAGATCTTTAATAATCAGATTGAATTTCATTATCCCGAAACCTACAGACTGGCGGAAGACGACGAAGGGCTCCGGAAAGATATCCTTGCAGTTCTCCGCACGGTTTCGCTTGCAAAAACAAAGACAAGCGACATGTCTTCATATTACACGCGGCACAACAATGCTGATGTGTTTCCTCTTGGTGCGTATATGTGGATCATCAATGATTACCTGACCTACGGGCGGTATGAAAACAGAGAAAAGGATTATGAGCATGGCGTAAAAGGAAGAATTGACTGGAAGCGTACTATGCGTTCAAATCCTGTTATTTCACAGGGTAATGTCATATATACAGATATTATTTCCGAGAAGAAAACGCAGAAAGACAATCTGCTGACAGAAATCTATAATTTCTGTGTATGCAAGGCTGTTGATTCCATAGGGTGGCTATACGGTATACTATATGATTCAGATGGAATCGATTATTACAGGTTATTCAATAAGAGGTTGTATCTCAGTGCAATCAACACAGAACTGACTCATGCATTTGACGATCAAAAGAAAATCCGGTTACATAACATGCGGAATATAATCCTTGGACTTGACGACGATATGATCAACACGCGCGAGGTTATCTATGGTGTTGATTCATATGACTACGTATTCGAGAGAATGGTCGATGCCATGTTCTCGAAAGTGGAGAATATCAGGGATTTTTATCCAAATGCCGAATGGGATATGGTCCTTCTTCCCAATGCTGTAGATTCAACCAACCTGCGCCCCGACACAGTTATTGTCAGTAAGAATAAGGAAACCGGAAAACGGAACGTATATATCCTTGATGCCAAGTATTATCGTTACGGGACGACGTTTAAAGTGGGTGATATGCCTGAGACTACAAGTATTCAAAAGCAGATAACATACGGTGAATATGTTAAAGCTGCAAAAGACGGGGAGTACGATGCGGTTTACAGTGCTTTTATTCTGCCATATTCTAAGTATGAGAACCTGCACAGAGACCGTTTTAATCATGATATTGAGTATGTAGGCGTCGGAAGGGCAAAGTGGTTCTCAGAAGAGGAAACGACCGGGGCAACAAATCGTCAGATCGCCGCATTTCTGATTGACACAAGGTTTCTTATCAACAACTGGGTTAGAAAGAACGAAGACAATATCGAGAATCTTATTCAAATGATTGAAAATCATATTGGAGGAACCTCAGGTGAATAATATTAATGAGATTACAGATATCATTTCTTCGCTTGGCGGCGCTGCTACCGCGGAAGAAATCGTTCATGAATACTGCGTTATTCACCATATGATAGTTCAGCCATTCTTTAAGAATGTGGTTGAGCATACGCTTGTTCATAACATATTGTCTGTAAGAAAAAACAAAACAAGCCTGAAGTGGGAATTAGTGATCGAGGAACCGCGTCCTTATCTCGTAATCTGCCGCGTCGCATATATGAAACATTATGATGGAATTACAGAAGATGATATACCTGTAAATGGTGGCAGATATGTAACTATAACTAGTGATGCCGGTGAAAAATTTAATTTCCATTGTCACGAAGATGGGAACTGCTATATATTCATAGAAACAAAATATATGCCCGGTCATACAGCAGAAGAGGAATATGCCAAATCCATCGCTATTGAGCAGATTGATCCATCATATAAGAATAAAGATTCTATTGAAAACGTAAGAGTTGTTCTGATGGCATTTAGTCCTATACTCAAGAAAAACGTGGTTGTTGGTTGGTATGACAATGTAACTATTTACCGTAATAGAATCATTGAACCGGATAAAACATACATGATGAAGTGTTCCTTTGCTGATGCGCATTTGATTCCTGAAGCAGAGCGTATCTTTGAAGTGCCTGGGGCTAGAGGGAATCCTTACGGAATAGGTCAGAGTAACTTTTGGTATATACAAAAAAATCCAGTTGCCCGTGATTATGAAGACAGGTTGACTGAATATTTATCAAATCAATCACCAAAGAGCCAAATAACAATCCCATCGTTATAAGTTGATAAAAGTACTATGAAGGGGTAATAATTCCTTTGCATATGAAAACGTTAATGTATTTTTTCTTAATTACACGGAGGTGCTACCGAAATGTTTGAGAATTCTTTGGAAAAAGCAAAATCTGTTCTAAAAAGACGTACAAGTAAAATTTTAGGTGGCTATATTACAGAATATTTTTTTAAATTAAAATATTCCGATGTTTACGATGGGAGATTATATACTCAAGGCTGGTGGGGAGGAAGAGAAAGGTTTGGGAATAGGGATTTAACTTTTTTTGTAGTAAAAAACGAATTAAATGATCTCGATTTAAAAGTTATTAACAATTTGCAAACACACCACTATCTTTGTAAGCAAATATCTTACGAAGATAGCCAATGGTGGATAAAAGACTCAACCCAGCCAAGATTGTCATTGGAAGAATATTTGAAAGAAAGAGGAACAACATTTGATCAAAACACGTATATCAAAAATGCTAAAGTTGATGCAACTACGGAGTTGTGCATAAAACTTTATGAAAAAGAAGGACTATTAGCAAAAATCGCAACAAGTATTTTTCTTGAAGATACTTTTTTAAATAAATATTATAAAATATCAAATATAGATCTAATTGGAGAAGATGAAAATGGCATACCAATTTATTTTGAAGTAAAGTTTAAGGATGAATTTGAATATACCGTCCGTAATTCTTCGAGAAGCTTTTTGGCTTTTGGAATTGATGAATTTCAGTTTGATGAGTTGTTTCCTGTATTCTATCAATGTGGGATGAAGGTTAATAACGTAATTCTTTATAATGATGTAAAAAAAGGAAAAAACATTAGCAATACGGTAATATTCGATTTTTTAGTAACAAAATTAGGACATCCAGTGACTGAATATAAGTTGACAGATATTTATAGAGAAGTTAAAGATAAATTAGTATGGAAAGAAAAACGCTTAAGTAATTGCTCTAACTATGAGACCTTAGTATTTCGTGCATTCACAAGTTGGAATGGGCAAGGAACAAGAAAAGTATATTGTGTGCCGTTAAGGGAATACAATGATTTTTTGAATGGATATGTTCATAAATCAGCAGATGCGCCTTCAATTAATTATTGGGGAGTTTGTCCAAAATGTGGTAATGGGAGTTATTTTATTCAAGAGCAAAATAACACTGTTTCAAGAAGAGTATGTGAAAAATTGATTTGCAGCAACTGTAGTGAAGTTAAATTAAAATAAAATGGTAAATATCTAATAATCTACCAATAACATAAGAATTTCTTGTTAAAACGACTGCTCAAAAGTGGAAACAAACTTTTGGTGGGAAAGTTAATTAAATGAGTTAATGGTTATGGACGTACTAACCAAAGATCAACGTCATAAAAATATGCAGCATATCCGTGCGAAAGATACCAAAGCGGAGATACTGCTACGTAAAGCTCTATGGAGCCGGGGCATCCGGTATAGGAAAAATTATAAGGCATTACCCGGGAAACCAGATATCGCTATTATAAAGTATCGTATAGCTATCTTCGTGGATGGCGACTTTTGGCATGCCCGTGGCCATCAAGAGTCACCGGGTGAACAAATAGTGACCAATCAAGAGTTTTGGTCAAAAAAATTGAAAAGGAATGTTGAACATGATAAAGAAATAAATGATCTATTATTAGAAATGGACTGGTTAGTATTGCGTTTTTGGGAAAGTGATATTTTAAAAAACCTTGATGCTTGTATAGAAGAAATTATGAGTTATAATATTAAGTAGTAACAATTTAGTGCGAGGTAATTGAGATATGGCAACAAAAACAAAAACTATTAAGATGCTTTTGTACGATGGCTCTTTAGACGGTGTTATGAATATTTCCGACTCTGCTTGGGAAAGTGGAAAATTGTATTCTGCTCCGCGCGAATCAATTAAGAATTTAATATCTCGACAAGATTGTAAAAAATACGGAGTATATCTTCTTCTATCAGATCAACAGGTATATGTTGGACAAGCAAGTGATCTTGAACGTCGAACAAAACAGCATCTGTCTGATAAGAATTGGTGGACTCAAGTTGTTCTTATGACCACTAAGGATGACAGTTTTAATGGTTCAGATATTGATTATCTTGAATCTCGTCTTATCTATCTCGCTGATATAGCTGGAAAATTAGATAGTGATAACAAGAATAAAGGAAATCCTCAAAAAGTTGATGAGTTTAGGCAGGCAGAGTTAGAACAATATCTTGAAGAAGCCTTGTTTTTGTTGGAACTTATAGGAATTCATATTTTTAATAATAGAATGCGTAAAAAGAAAAAGATAGATAATGTAATTGCTTATCCCCAAAATCATCCTTTGATTGTTAATGAAACAAATAGCTTTATACAAAAAAAGCCTCCTCTTCCAGATATTTCTTTAGGTCCATGCGTTTTTGCAAAAACTGCCTTTAAGTCTCTTATTGATAGCGGATTCATATTTAGTGATGAGCAAATTAGGATTTTTAGTTCAATTGAGGGAAGCAAGCAGTTTACAGCTCGCAATCTTCCCATGTTTTGGTTGTTAAAAGAGGGAGAATCACGTTCTACTTGTGAAAAGAATGTACGTTCTCGCTACTGGAAAGATGAGTTTATATCCGGTAAATATCGTTTCTTAATGTACTCACAGTGGTACGATAACTCAAAAAAGGGAGCTACAAAAAGTAATTTTATAAACTGGTACAATTCTCTTTGATGAAGTATGTTTTTTGGGGAGGGATTGCAAAGTGCTCAAAATAGGACAAGAGTATCGCGTAACACAAACACCTGACAAGGTGACACCTATTTTGGATAACTTGCCAAATTTTAACTATGAAACAGCCGTTCCCAACTATCCTATTAGCTTTGCTCCAAGGAGGGGAATTAATAATTTCAAAACAATTAAAGATCCGGATGGAAAAGAACGTATGCCGGTTTTAATTATTCATAGCGGCTTAAAAAAGGGAGGGCGAAACTATAATCCGTGGCATGACGAGTTTCACCCAGAAAGAGGAACGATTAAATATTTTGGAGACAACAAACCACATTTGAAATCTGAAAGCAATAATAGATATCTACTGGAGCAAATTCAATTTAACAAAATGCGCAAGCGTAAAGACAGGCTTCACAACTCGGTACCAGTTATTTGCATGGTTTCCACGTCTCCCGGCACTCAAGTATTTCAAGGATATGGAATAGTAGAACGCGCCGAAATTGTAACGCAATACAGCGAGGAATTCGATTGCTATTTTAATAATTATCTTTTTACAATCTGTATTTTTACAATGAGCGAGGACGGAGAACATTTTGATTGGAAATGGATTGCCGATCGTTGTAATCCGTCACTAACTGCAGAACAGGCAAACAACAATGCACCGAATGCGTGGAAGTACTGGATCGATAATGGTATTTCAAAGCTTCATCTTGTAAGGCGAAACGTGTTTGCAAGCAAAGTCGTTAGTTTAGATAATCAGCGGCCGGAGTCAGGATCAGAAACAGAAAAGATACTTAATGAGATCTTTAAATATTATGATGGCAGAAAGCATGACTTTGAAGCTTTGGCACTTGAAGTCACTAAAATGGTTATCGAGGAGAACGGAGGACGCTGTACCACTGGTTGGACAACAAAAAGATCCGGTGACGGTGGGGTTGATTTTGTTCTTCGCATTGATATTGGTTATGAAAAACTCGCCGGGCTTCAAATTATAGTACTTGGTCAGGCAAAATGTGAAAAGCCTTCCGGCAACGTAAGAGGCATTGATATTGCTAGAACAGTTGCAAGACTCAAACGTGGCTGGGTTGGTTCATTCGTTTCAACACAACCTTTTTCTGAGGATACACAGAACGAAGTAATGGAAGACAATTATCCTCTGTTGCTGATAAACGGTACTAAAGTTGCAGAAACTGTGATTAAGGCGCTACGAGAATCAGAGTGTTCAACGTTAGAAGAATACCTAAAGTCTATTACAGAAAAGTATCCAAGGAAAAACTATCTTCCGGAAGATATCATCAATTAAAAGAATTTGAGCCTAAGATTTAAGTGATTATATTAGTCTACTAAATGCGGTTAAAATCAAACGATAGGAAAAAACATTATAATATATGTAAAAGTTTGTCCACCCTGTTTTCAGGGTGGACCTTTTGGGTTTTTCATATAGAACCGCGCAGGTTGATATGTTGTTAATCAACAGCTCCAGTCTTAACTTTCTCATAAAACGTAGAACTGGAAAGCCCATATTTTCTCATCAAAGACACTGCAGTTATTTTACCTGCTTTCCATAAAGGATAATCTTCTCGCCAAAATGATGTTGGCAATTCCTTATTAGGCCTGCCAAACTTAACTTTGCGCTTGTGAGCAGCTTCGATGCCTTCCTTTTGTCGTTTGCGAATATTATCCCGTTCAGCTTCTGCCATGGTCGTCAGCACTTCAATCAGAACATTATTGACCATCTCCATCAGCATCTTCTGCAGCTTGCTGTCATACTGGCTGAAATCCAGAAGGGTAGTGGGAAGATTAAGGATACGGACGACCACGTCATGCTCTTTGAAAAAACGCAGTTCTTCCATCACTTCCTTTTTGTTCCTGCCCAACCGTTCCATTTCATGGACATATAGTGTATCACCCGGACGGAGCATGGCTTTCAGTGTTTGATAAGCCGGTCTGTTGAAATCCTTGCCGGAAAGCTTGTCGGAATAGATATCACGATCATCAGGTACATACTGTTTCAAACCGTCAATCTGCCTGTCCAGGTTTTGGTCCTTGGAACTGACACGGATATAACCGAATGTTTTAGCTGTGCTCATTACAACACCTCCTTCATAGAGATAGTATGTATTTGAATAACAGGGGATTTGCAAAAATAAAAGAACCTGCCGAAAACGGCAGGTTTATTTTTCGGCAGGTTTCTTGGGATGATCATCAGTATTTCGATAGAAAGCATCAACAGGCATCATACGGGCTATGCAATCGCCCCGGCAAATCTTGACGGTTCCTTTGTCGTATACATTATCCTGATCCGAGACTGTCGTGCCGTCAATAAGCTTATACTCATGAACCTTCTGTAAGTTTTCTTGGCCTTCACAAGTGTTTTCGAAAGAGATTTTTACTTCTTCCTGGGAATAATAGTTGTTCTGCAACACAAAAACGCTTCTGAGATAACGTAAACCGGAAGTCTCCCTTAATCTCTCAATTGGCATAAACATAAGTCCTGTATCATCAGGAAAAATGAAAGCCACTCCCGTACTTACCGCTACAGTTTCATTTGGAGAGATGAACACATCTTCTGCTGCATATAAATCCAGGATTCTTCCATCCTCATCATGAACTGTAGGGGTAGGGGCTTTTTCGTTTACCATTTTATATTGAATAACCATATGCATACCCTCATATTTATAGCTCTTGCTGCTTCGCATAATGCTGCTTACACCTGCCGATTATTTTAATCTGTGCCTTCAGAAACCAGCTTATCAAGCAGTATGTTTAAATTCGTATGCCTTTGCAACGAATTAAGGCCTTCTTTAATAAAATTCCATGATTCGGCATAATCCATTCCCGTTGCTGCATCAGGGTCGTTGGAAATCGCATTCGCGAAACCTTCAGGATTTCCGATATAATTCCTGGCAAACTTTTCTGCCAAACTCGTCTTCAGTGTATGATCAAGGTTAGCCGAGTTGTGAA
>JAEEGL014729388.1_pt1 | contig 23949 bp, 19 predicted proteins | sample 9134231 | NCBI WGS metagenome assembly JAEEGL01 (sample SAMN16246548, study PRJNA631951) | gut metagenome | biome: gut microbiome; feature: rumen; material: fiber-attached | host: Bos | place: Iran: Karaj | collected 2018-10
CCTGTTGAGCAGGAGGCACAGATCCGCCTGATGGAGAAGCTGAAGAACCACCACGGCAAGAACTCTGTATTGGTAGTTCGTCCTGCCGATGCCGAGGAAACCACCGTTTGCTGGCGCATGGCTATGGAGAACATCGATACGCCTACTGCACTCATCTTCTCGCGTCAGAACATTGAGATGCTGCCCGAGGGCAACGACTACAACCAGGCAACCAAAGGTGCTTACGTGGTTGCTGGCTCAGACGATAACTACGACGTAATCCTGCTTGCCTCTGGTTCTGAGGTGTCTACGCTGGAAGCAGGTGCCAAACTGCTCCGCGAGGATGGTGTGAAGGTTCGCATCGTGAGCGTTCCCTCTGAGGGTCTCTTCCGCAGCCAGTCAAAGGAATACCAGCAGAGCGTGCTGCCCGCAGGCAAGAAGAAGTTTGGTTTGACTGCTGGTCTGCCCGTCAACCTCGAAGGTCTGGTAGGTGCCGACGGTACCGTTTGGGGTCTTGAGAGTTTCGGCTTCTCCGCTCCCTACAAGGTGCTCGACGAGAAACTCGGCTTCACCGGCCAGAACGTTTATGAGCAGGTGAAGAAGCTGCTGGCATAAACAAGCTACACCGATTTTATATAAAGGAGGCAAGCGCCATGTGTGCTTGCCTCCTTTTTTGCTGATTATTTCTACCATCCGCCATACGAATAATTTACATATAGCAAAAATATTTTCGTCAAGCTCACGTTATATTGGAATGAAAATGATAACGATATGAATAAGAAGTTTTTACTGATTGCCATGTCAGCACTCTTTCTGCTGACCTGTGCCACCTCGTGCAACAATGGCAAGAGTGCGAACGACAAGAACGGCACCGAAGAGATCAATGAGAATGAAGGCAAGGATGACGCGCTCGTTGAGAATGCAGAAGACGATGCAATCATCCGTGATTTCATCACCAACATGTATGAGAACAAGCTCTACTACGATGAGGATTTCCTCAAGGCACACTGCACAGCCAAGATGCTTCAATACCTCAAAGACCAGTATGAGTATGATGGTGATGGCTATGCTGGCTATCGTTTCCGTACAAGTGCGCAGGACGACAAGCCAGGGGCCGAGGACATCAAGGACAAAGTGCTCAACATCACCAAGGACAGCGAGGGCTGGTATCACTACACGTTCACCGACGGCGGCTGGCATGGCGAGAACAAGATAAAAGTCCGTGTGGAGAACGGCGAAGTGATGGTCGACGAACTGGAACGCGTCTATGACGAACCGCTCGAAGAATATAATCGCAAAGAAGAAATTAGCGAGACTGACTCATCCATGATTGATCCCTTCTATTTTAGTGGGAAAAGAGACCATCAATTCAGGATTGCCAACACCCAGACAATCCCAGATGTAGGTAACAATCAATATGCTGTCAGTTGGTATGTAGACACAGTAGAGTGGGACTTCGATCCCCAAACAAACCATATCTATTCTAAAATCGAATTCAAGAAAGGTGATGCAGTACTTGCATCATTCTATGATGATGATGGGTGGTCCTATATTGGCGTCGAGAATTCCAAGGCTAAGATGTTCAAATCTTTTAGAATTGATTCTGACCACACTGCCGTCGTGTTCAGGGGTGGAATTTATGCCGACGGAGTGTCTAATCTGACGGTTTTCGTTTTGAGTGGAAATGAAGTAAAGGTTGTTTTTAACAAGTTGTATGATTTTGATAAGATAGGAAATGGCAAAGTCTTCTTCAAGTATGATGGGGGAAAATCTGGCTGTCTAAACTTCATAGGTGGTCATATATCCATCTTTTCGAATGACTATCCTACAGGAAAAATCATCTTTTAGCCATAGGCATTTGGTTGCCATTTCTTTCCGATAACGGATATTTATCCGCACTTGTCCTGCATAAAAATAAGGTGAACGAAGGCGAGAATCGCCCAGAGATCACCAAAAGGCTGACGGCTGGAAAAAACGGAAATATGAGCATTTTAGAACTGTCTGATTTACAGACGCTTATGGTTTCAGACTTTTTCCATGGTCGTTTTCTACTGCCATTCAGGCCGAATTGCATAGGAAAAGAGGCTCTTTTGCGCTACGAGCTAGGCTGAATTGCACTGTAAGTGAGGCTCCATTGCATTGCTATTAAGCCTTCTTTCCTATGGAAAAGAGCCTCCATGCAGTCGGAATGGGGCTTTTTGCTGTCAAAATGGGGACATGCGTTTTCCAGAACGAGAAAATAAAATGTCCTGAAAATCGAAAAACGTTCTGCATAAACCTGCAAAACAAACTTAGTAAGGAGAGCCGTGATACCTGAACGGAGAACGTTTTTCCCAAACCGTTTTTTTATGTTTTTTTATTAGGAATCATCGTTCTTGTTTCAGGGATTTTGTTTACCTTTGCATTACATATTATCAAAACACGGTAAAAGACTATGGAAATAAAGACAATCGGACTGGCAAGCGACCACGCAGGCTACGCTCTGAAACAATTTGTGAAAAAGTATCTCGAAGAAAAGGGATACGAGTATAAGGACTATGGCACCTACACAGAAGACTCGTGCGACTACAGCGACTTCGGCCACGCACTGGCAGAAGGCATCGAGAAGGGCGAGGTGTTTCCTGGCATTGCTGTCTGCGGCAGCGGTGAGGGCATCAATATGACGCTGAACAAGCACCAGTCGATACGTGCCGGTCTGTGCTGGATACCCGAGATTGCCCATCTGATCCGCCAACATAACAATGCCAACGTGCTGGTGATGCCTGGCCGCTTCATCGACGAGGAGATGGCTCGCAAAATCATGGATGAATACTTCCAAACCGAGTTTGAAGGTGGACGACACCAGAAGCGAATCGACAAAATACCTGTACAAAAGTAATTTTTTTGCAGGAAAATTTGGTGGTTTGAAATATAATGCTTATTTTTGCAGAAAGTTTTCACTAAACGACACGCTTATGCACAAAAAGATACTCATTCTTTCCAGTTTGGCTCTCTTTATGATGGCCGCACCTATCCAGGCTACTCCGATGGCTATGGAGATGGAGATGGGTGTGGCAGAACAGATTGAGGCCGAACGAAGCATCATTATCAGCGTTGAAGGCAACAGCGTCAACGTACAAGGAGCCAGCGGAATGGTGCTGGAGGTGGTGAGCATCACTGGTCGCCACGTCACAAGCGTCAAGATTGAAGGACCGTCACAAAGAGTAGACCTCAGCATACCGAGAGGCTGCTACATTCTGAAAGTCGGTAAAGTCGTTAGAAAAGTCACCATACGCTAACTGCAAGATAAGAGATGAGTAATGAGAAATGAGAAATGAGCGACGATGCCTGTCATTTCTCATTTCTCATTACTTATCTGTCCTCAGTAAAGTGCAATGCCCACCATAGACGACCAACAACTGAAAACACTTCTCGCCGACCCGAAGACCCTGAGAAAAGGCTTTGAGCAGATGGTGCGCCAGTACAGCGAACAGCTCTACTGGCAGATAAGACGCATTGTGCTCACTCACGAAGATGCCAACGACGTGCTACAGAACTCCTTTATGAAAGCCTGGAACGGCCTGTCGCAGTTCCACGGCGATTCGAAGATTTTTACATGGCTGTCACGCATTGCCATCAACGAAAGCCTGGACTTCATGCGCCGGCAGAAGAACATCAGCACTATCAGTACCGATGACACAGATACTGGTATTGCCAACCAGCTGATGGCCGACAACTACTTCGACGGCGACCAAACCGAAGCCCAGCTACAGGAAGCCATAGCCGGACTTCCTGAAGTGCAGCGCACCGTCTTCACCCTGCGCTACTATGACGAAATGAAATATAGCGAGATCAGTAAGATTACAGGAACCTCTGAAGGAGCACTGAAAGCCTCCTATCACATCGCCGTGAAAAAAATATCTGATTTTTTCCACCAGCGCGATTAAACTTTCTGTATCATTATACGTCAAATCATACAAACAAGGAGATAGAATTATGACGAACGAAGAACTATACCTCAAGACACGCATTGGAAACAAGAATCCGTTCCAAATACCGGAAGGATATTTTGACCAATTTGCCACAGAGCTGATGAAGCAACTGCCACAGGAAGAAGGCAAGCCTATGGCCAAGGAGATACCCATCATCCACCGGCTGAGACCGCTATTCTACGTAGCTGCCTGTCTGTTTATTGCCATCATGAGCATCACCATCTACTTCAACAATGCCGACGCAGAAGACGACGCAGCTCAGATGGCAAGCGCAAGTGAGATGGCGAGCGACACCTTCTTTGAAGAAGCCACAGAGTATGCAATGGTTGACAACACCGACATCTACGCTTGTCTGATGAACGACTAACTACACAAAATACTACAACGATGAAAAGACTCACATGTTTACTTATTCTGGTTATGGGGTTGATTCTCAGCGTCAATGCCCAGAAGCCAATGAAACAGCAAAATCAAAGATTCTCGCCAGAACAGTTTGATGCTGAACTGCAGCATTTCATTACTCAGCAGGCAGGGCTCACCCATCAGGAAGCTGCAAAGTTCTTCCCTGTCTACAAGGAAATGCAGAAGAAACAGCGGGCCATCTTTGAACGGCAGCGACAGCAAGCCCGGATGAAGCCAGGCGACGAGAAAGGCTGCCAGAAGGCCATACAGGAACGCGACAAGACAGAAGTGGAACTGAAGCGCATACAGCAAATCTACCACAACAAGTTCCTCGACATCCTGCCTGCGTCGAAGGTCTACGACATCATTCAGGCTGAAGACCGCTTCCACCGCCATAAACTGAGGCAATGGAGCAATCCCCGTAAGCCACAAGGCAGGTAATCGTTTTTCAGTTCCATTTTTTTGCAGCGTTGCAAAAAAATGGAACTTTTATTCCAGAACTATTTCATATATCAAAGAATTTTTATAATTTTGCACCGCAAAATAATAAACTCATATATTTATCATGAACTATCTTGATAGAAACGAATTCAATTTCGAACCAAGCCAGAAAGTGCTTGATGCCGTTAAGAACTTTAATCCGAAAGACCTGTGCTTTTATACCCGTATTTATGACCAAGGCAAGAAAAGTGTGATTTCCGTACGCCTGAGCGAGATTTATGGTATTCCTGAGGAGCAGGTTCTTCTTGCATACGGTGGCGAGGATATTCTGAAAAACTCCATTCACTACTTCTTGATGAAGGGTGATAATAAGAAGATACTCATTCCCGAGTTCTCCTGGTGGTATTACAACCGTGTGGCCAGCGAGTGCGGAGGAACCTTCGAGATGTACCCCCTGTACGAACAGGAAGACACCTTTGCCTACAACGTAGACGAGGTGATTGAATACACCAACCGCATTCATCCCCGCATGCTGCTGCTGGCTTCTCCCAACAATCCCACAGGCAATAGCCTGACCAGTGAGGAAATCGGACGTATCATGGAGAACATTCCAAACGACACCATCGTACTGGTCGACGAAGCTTATGCCAGCTTCATTACCAGCGATGTGGACTATATCGCTCCGTTGGTCAACAAATACTCCAATCTGATTATCTCACGCACACTCTCTAAGTTCTACGGTCTTCCTGGCCTGCGCTGCGGCTTCGGCTTCATTGGCAAAGGTCATGACCAGTTCCTCAGCTATGTCAACAAGTACTTAGGCTACAACCGCTTCTCCGAGGCCGTTGCCCTGGCTGCACTTGAAAGCGACGACCACTATCGCGAAGTGGCCAATCAGATGGACTGGGGACGCCAGCTTTACAAGAAGGAACTTGGCACGCTGCCTGGCTTCAAGGTCTACAAGTCGGTAGCCAACTTCATCCTGATTAAGTATCCCATTGAGATAAAGGATGCGCTGCTGAAAGCCCTACAGATACAGGACTACAAGATCAAGTTCATGTCGGACAAGGGGCTGGAGTCTTGCCTTCGCATCACCCTCGGCAGACCCGAACAGACTCAGGTGGTGTGCGACACCATCAAGCGGGTCTTCAACGAATCGGTGAAATAATAGTACTGCATCCATTTCATCATGACTCAGAATCAGGATTATTTCGCAACCTTGAAGTCTGCCGAGACGGAAGACTGGCTTGATTTTCATGTAATACGCCCCTTCTGCTTTCATTGTGCAAAGTTCTTTGCAAAGTTCGACGTTCATCCCAATACGATTACCATTTGGTCGATGATCATCGGAGCTGCCAGCAGTTTTTTCTTTGCGCAGGGCTGCTACCACTATGAAGGCGTTTGGGGACTGGCTTGCAACCTCATTGCCATCTTCCTACTCATGTGGGCCGACATCTATGATTGTACTGACGGACAGCTGGCACGCATGACAGGAAAGAAAAGCCGACTAGGCCGCATTCTCGACGGTGTGGCAGGATTCACTTGGTTCTTTCCCATCTATACGGCTCTGGTGTGGCGTTTCTATGTACACCACGACATTGAGTTCGGATGGTTTGGCATTGCCGATACCCAGCAAAATGTACTCATTGCCACAGGCGTGGTCTTTGTCATGGCACTCATCTCTGGCCTTTGGGGACTGGAAAGGCAGCAACGGTTGGCCGACTATTACATCCAGGTACACCTATTTTTCCTGAAAGGCGAGAAAGGAAGCGAGCTCGACAACTCTGCCCGCCAGCAGGAAATCTACGACCAGATGCCAAAGACGGCACCGCTGGTTGAACGGCTTTTCCAGCATTCATACATCGGCTACACCAAGAAGCAGGAGAATGTAACACCTGAGTTCCAGAACCTCATGGCCCGGTTGCGCGGGAAATACGGCAGCACGGACAATATTCCAGAAGACGTACGTGAAGAAATACACCGTAACTCATTGCCGCTGATGAAGTACAACGGTCTGCTCACGTTCAACTTCCGTTCTTTCTGGCTGTTCCTGTTCTGTCTGCTCGATGTGCCCGTGATGAACTTTGTGTTCGAGACCATTGCTATGTCGCTGCTTGCCTGGTACGTCAACCACCGCCACGAAACGTTCTGCCGTAAGATAGCAGAATCGCTGAGATAACCTTTATGAAGTGGACGAAACAAAGGCTCAATAACCTGTTCTTCTTCTTCGGCATTGCTGCCGTGGTAGTAATGCTGCTGACGTTCGACGTGAGCTTTGCAGAGCTCTGGCAACATCTCTGCAAAGCCGGTTATTGGCTGGTGCCCATCATCGGCATCTGGATTTTCGTCTATGCTTTGAATGCCTTTGCATGGCGATACGTCATCCAGGGCAACATGGGCAATGAGAAACTTCCCACCAGTTTCTGGCGCATCTACAAACTGACCATCACAGGCTATGCGCTCAACTATGCCACGCCTGTAGGCGGCCTGGGCGGGGAGCCGTACCGCATCATGGAACTGTCGAAGGACATTGACAAAGAGCGTGCCACCTCGTCGGTGATTCTCTATGCCATGATGCACTTCGTTGCCCATTTCTGGCTTTGGTTTTCCTCCATTTTCATGTATCTGGGACTTGCCGCCATCGGTGATGTGCCACTTAACACGCTCGTAGGAACGGTACTTGGCATCATTGCTGTATTCTGCATGATTGCCTTCTACCTGTTTTCAAAAGGATACAGGAAAGGTCTTGTTGTCAAGGCAATCCGCTGGATTGGCAAGCTGCCGGGACTGAAAGGCTGGAGCACTCGTTTCCTTGACAAACACGCGGAAACGCTCCAGCACATTGACAAACAAATAGCAGCCCTGCACCATCAGGACAAGCGTGCCTTCTACAGCAGTCTGGTGCTGGAATACTTATCGCGCATCGTGCAGAGCCTTGAAATCATGTTCATGCTGTTGCTGTTCGGAGTCGACTGTGGAGGCGGCATGACGGGATTGTTGCTCACGTTCCTTCACTCCATTCTCATTCTCTCCTTCACCACCCTCTTTGCCAATCTCATCGGCTTTCTGCCCATGCAGCTGGGTGTTCAGGAGGGCGGCTTTGTCCTTTCCATCGCCGCCCTAGGTCTCTCGGCCGCCCTTGGCATCTTTGTCAGCATCATCTGCCGTGTCAGGGAAATCATCTGGATTCTCATTGGAATCCTGCTGATGAAGACCGACAAATACACTTAGTAGAGGCTGGCCGGTATCAATTTCTTGGCATTTTCAAAATCCTCCACCGTATCCAGTTCAATGGAGAAGAACTCCGTTGTGTCAACGACGTTGAAGGTGTGTCCCTGCGGAATCAGACGCTCAAAGGCCCGCTCATAGAAGATGTCGATCAGCCCTTCGTCTTCAATCATCTGTCGCAGTTCCTTGAATAGAGCCGCACTATAGTCGGCCGTCATCTTCTCAATACCCACGCTTTCACCCATGGCATCGCTAATAGAGCACACCTTGCTGATTTCAACTACATGCTTCGTGTTGTCAACAATGACCTTGATTTCCTCTTCGCCCAGCTCATGTCGGTTCACAGCCAGCGCACTGCCTTCACTCTTGAGCACAGCAGGAATGATACTGGGGTCGAACAAGATGTCACTGTCAAGCAGCAGGAAATCCTTCCCTTCGGTGTAAGGCCGCGTCAGCCACAAAGAGAAGATGTTATTATTGTGGGCATAGTCAGGATTGTCAATAAAATGGATGGTCAGTGAGGGATAATGCTCCGTCAGGAAGTCGCGGATCATCTGTTGACGATAGCCCGTCACCACCACCAGTTCCGTAAAGCCGGCATCTATCAGACCGTCCACCGTTCGCTGCAGCAAAGTGCGTTCGCCTACCGTGAGCAGACATTTGGGGCGCTCATCGGTCAGTGGGCGCAGTCGTTTTGCCATTCCGGCAGCAAGAATTACTCCAATCATATTTCTTCTTTTTCCGTTTTATAACTTACTGTATTTTGCAACCGTATCGACAAGGGCAGCGGGGTTACCCATGTCAAAGCGTTCACCGCGCAACCTTACACCCATCATGCCGGTCTGTTGTCTCACAGTGTCGAGTGCCGACGTCAATTCTATCTCACGCTCATGGTTGCCTTCTTCGTCGGCCTGCCTGATGTCGGTCTCCAACTGGTGGAAGACCTCCGGTGTCAGAATGTATTGTCCGAAGACCGAGCAGTACTCCTTCTCGCCGTTCTTACCACGCACACCCAGGAATTCCTCGGCATAGCTCGGCGTAGGCTTTTCGCTCAGTGCCGTAATGTTCAGTTCCGAACTGTCCTTGTCTTCCCAAACGCCACTCATGATGCCGAAGCGGCTCACATCGCTGAGATCCACAGGATAGAGACCCACCATGAGCCGGTTGTAGCGCTCGTATGCCTCAATCAACTGGAGGGCACATGGCTTGTTCGATGTCGAACGGTAGAGTGTGTCGCCCAGCATCAGCAGAACTGGCTCACCATGGGCAAACTGGGCTGCCTGATAGACAGCATGGCCAAAGCCACGCTTCTCTTTCTGATAGACATAGTGCAACCGTTTCCCTATGTCAAGAATCCTGTTCTCGTACTCCTGGCTTTCGGAATTGAGTTTCCGCAGGTGTTCGCTGGAAAGCGGACGCTCAAAGAAGTCTGCGTACTGACGACGTTCGTCCTCTGAGCCCAGTACTAGGCAGATTTCCTCAACACCACTCTGGATGAGCTCCTCAAGCAGAATCAGAATGACAGGACGTACCATTCCGTCGGGACACGGTATGGGGAAGAAATCTTTCTTCAAGCCGCGTGTGGCGGGATAAAGACGGGTGCCGAAGCCTGCCACCGGAATGATGGCCTTGCGCACGGTGTGTACGGGTTGGATGGTGAGCGTGTAGGCTGGCATGCCCTTCGACGTCAGATAGTCCACCAACTGCTGCTGGGTCTTTCCGTCGCGGGCCAGGAACTGTACAGAACCGTCGCCGTGCGAACCCACGCCTTTTCCTCCGTAGACAAGGGGCTGGATCTGAGGATCGGCCAGCACTGCCTTCAGCTTCGGTGAAGTCAGTTCCTCGGGACACATCGGTGCCACCTGACGGTCGAAGAGTTCTTCGGCCTCGGTCATCAGTCGTCCCAGTGCTTCCACTTCACCTTCGGCCATGTACTTAATGGCACGCTCAATAATCTCCTGGTTCCTCACGCCCAGAGCCTCATGCTCCAACTTTTCCTTCTCGTTCGTGGCAAAGGGATAGGCTTTGTTCAGGTCGGAAAGAATCTTGATGGTGTCCTTTTCGCCGCAAAGGTCTGCAAACACCCAATGCAGGCGCTTCTTCACATTCAGCGAGCGCACCTCAATCTCGTCGCCGTCGAAGGTCATCAAGTTAGGCTTCACGCCGAAGGCACAAGCCTGATCCAGACGTCCGCAACGGCTCGAGGTACGCAACTCGCCCACATAGGCAATATTCATCTCGCCCAGGGTGTTCAGATTCAAGTTATATAACATATTGAACGCACGCGCGACAAGCACACAGATGGCTGCACTCGAACTGAGTCCGCTCTTCATGGGCAGTGTCATGTCAGTGATTCTGATGCGCACACCGCCCACCTTGTACCACTCCAGCATGTAGCTGGCCACACCGGCACAATAGCAGAAAAAATCACCCGAACGGGCAATGCGCTTCAGTTCCTGCTCGTCCATGCGGCAGGCAAAGTCGTGCCAACGCCCCGACATGTTTGGATCCGCACTTTGCACCTCGAAGATACTCGACTTCTCAACTTCGGCATAGATGCCCTGTTCAATACCTGTTACGATGGCAGCACCCGGAACGATGTCGGCATTCATCGTGCGATAATGTCCTGCCCAGTCAGTATGCTCACCGAAAAGACAGAGACGGCCTGGAACGAAAAGTTTTATCATAATAATTCTTACCTTTACACTTCGTTGGTTAAAACTAACGTGCAAAGGTAAGAATATTTTTCGACAAATGCAATTATTTTGTCTTTATTTCGCTTTCTCAAGCAAGTCAACCTCAACAATCCTGAGTTCTGTCTTGCCCTTGGCGGTCTTCATGCGATCCATTTCATTGGCAGCACCACCCGCCAGTTCCTTTACCTGCCCGAACTTCCTGCTGTCCTGTGCAGGTGCTACCATTCTGATAGTCAACTCATTAGAAACGATGGGCGACGTAATGTCCAGATGAACGTAGCCCAAGGTGGCAGGCGTGACGCCCTCCCACACCTTCTTTTTACCCGCATAGACCTCCAACGGGTAGCATTTCTGACGCCAGCCCGTGAGCTTCATGACCACCTGACTAATGGCAGCCTTACGTGAGAGGCGGTAAGTAACCCACGCATTCTGGCGTTCCCCGTCGCTTTTCCATTCGGTGCTTTCATTGTCGTCGTAGGCTTTAAGGGCATCGGCGGGGGTGCTACCTGCATTTGCATCGACAATATCCACGCTTACCAAGCAGTCCTGATAACTGGGAGTAGAAGGTGTTTCGCCGCGATCAAGGCGCGGAGCCAAGGTCAGAGCTGGGAGTTCCGTTGCTGCAGGAGCAGACTGGGTCTTCAGTGTCAGGTAAGCTGGACGCACACCATCAGCCGTAACCGAAAGACTGATTTCACCTGCATTGACAGTGCTTCGCAACAAGATGCGGTTGACACCGCACTCCACGGGCAGCGACATGGCTCCCACATAGTTGTCGGACGTATTCTTCTTGTTGGCCGAGTCGAGCAAGTTGGGGTCTTTCTCCGACTCAGAACTGGGAACTGAGAACTGAGAGTTGTCACGGGTACCGATACCGCCTATCCAGCGTCCTTCTCCCCAAAGGGCAAAATGAACCATGCGGTCGTCAAGCGGACAACGGCGGCCCTGCTTGTCGAGTACTTCCACCTGTACAAGTGCCATGTCGGCACCGTCTGCCTTGAAGCCTTGCGGATTCTCAATGGCAGTAAGCTTCAGCTGATAGGGAGTGCCTGCAGTCTCCAACTGATGCCGTGAACTCTCCTTTCCGTTCGTATAGGCCACAGCCTCCAGTTTGCCAGGCTCGAATTTCACGTCCTTGAAAGTGAAGAGCCACTGGAACGAGCGTTCACCCTTGCCCTGCGACTTTCCATTGACAAAAAGTTCCACCTCATCACCTGTAGAGACAACATACACAGGCTTTACAACTGACTTTTCGCTCCCCTCGCCCTTCGGAGAGGGGTCGGAGGTGAGGCCCCCATAGTTCCAGTGACCAACGATATGGGTGTGGTCGTGCTCAGGCGACACCCATCCGTCCCACATTACCTGGTGGGCAAAGAAGGCATCCTTGGGTATTCGCATGGCATCGGTGACACCACTGGTACGGTAGTTCGACTCGCCACGGTGGTGGGTGTTGGTGTCAGAGAATACAATCTTCACGCCACCGCTGCTCACCCTCTTGCCTGTTCCCGGACGTTCCTGCCAGTATTCGTGCCAACGCTCCACCATGCCACAGGCCAGCGCATCCATGTTGTGATTGTAGTCAAAGGCCGGGGCACCACGATAGAGCGGTCCGTCGCCTTCCTTGTGGAACGGATAGCTGTATTCGTCCCAGTACTTGCGCAGACCCTCGTCGCGGTAGTATTCCATGGCCCACATGGGCTTGGTGGCCGACTTGTTGATGTAAAGCATCTCACCACCATACTCAGCCTCTGGACGGTCGAGCATCTCACGCGAGCCAATGGCGCGGCCACCGCATGGGTCGTAGTGGTTGCGAATCTCCTTCATCTCCTCCATGTGTTCCTTCGAGATGCGGAAGTTGCCACACTCGTAAAAAATAACCGAAGGATTGTTGCGGTTGTAGATGATGGCATCACGCATCAGTTGGGTGCGCTGCTGCCAGCGCGCTCCGTCCACGTCTTTCTCAGCATCGCCTGCAGGCATGGCCTGCAGGAGTCCCACGCGGTCGCATGACTCGATGTCCTGTTTCCACGGACAGACATGCATCCAGCGCACCAGGTTACCACCGCTCTTCACAGCGAGGTCGTTGCTGTAGTCGCTCAGCCAGGCAGGCACACTGATGCCCACTCCCGGCCACTCGTTGCTGGTGCGCTGGGCATAGCCGTGAACCATCAGCACACGGTCGTTCAAGTAGAACTTTCCGTCTCTGAACTCTGTCTTTCGGAAGCCGGTGCGGGTAACGATCATATCATTCGAAGATGTTGCTGTCTCAAGTTTGTCGCGCAGATAGGTCTCCACCGTGTAGAGATAACCGTAGCCCCACGACCAGAAGTGCAGCCCCTGAACTTCCTTCTCGGCTTTGGCCATGGCAGTCTCTCCGGGTTGCAGGGTTATCATCTCGCCATTGAACCCCGTCACCTTGTTGCCGTCAATGTCCTTGATGACGACAGTCAGAAAGAAGCTGCGCGCCTTGGTGTCTTCGTTCTTTACCTGACTCTCCACATGAATTGTAGCCTTGCGGGCGGCAATGTCAAAGTCGGTGGCATAGATATAGGTGCCCGTAGTACCGAGGTTCGAATAGAGCGGCAGCGTCTGGTAGAGCTTGCCCGTCAGGTGCAAATAGACATTCTTCGGCAGCCCGCCGTAGTTGGCATTGAAGTTCTTGTCGTTCCACTGGTAGCGGCTGTTCAGCTCACGGTCACGGTAGTTCCAGCTGTTGTCGCAACGCACCGCAATCACGTTCTCACCTTTCTTTATATAAGGAGTAAGGTCGAAGCCGAAGGCCATCACGCCATTGTCGGAGAACCCCACCTTCTGACCATTCAGCCACACGTCGGCACCCTGACGGGCACCCTCGAACTCAATGAACACCTTGCCTGCCACCTCGGCATCTGTAAGCACAAAGGTCTTGCGATACCAGCAGATGGTGTCGGTCAGGTCGACAATATCCTTCTTGAAAGCCTCATCTCCGTTGAAGGCGTAGGGCAACGTGACACGCTGCCAAGCACTGTCATCGAAGTCGGGACGCACTGCCTCAGTGAAGTCGCCCACCTGCAACCGCCAGTCGGCATTGAAGTTCAGTTTTTTGCGTTCAACAGCCGATGCCGACAATGTCAGCATCAGGACCAAAAACAAAAGATAACGTTTCATGACATGCGCCTACTTGATTTGTACATTCTTCACCGTACAGTTCTCAATCAACTGTGGGTCGAAGGCTTTCTTCTGGTCTGTCACATCGATGTTCTCGAAGGTGAAGTCAAGGAGGCGGTACTTATCACTGGAACCCACGTCGAAGAAGTTCTTGCAGTCCATGCGGATGTTCCTGAGTGTGATGTTGTTGCACTGCGACAAGGGCATGTCCTCACGCTCCTCGGGCTTGAAGAACTGAGTCCAGGGGCGCACCACCAGGAACGAGGCGCAGTCGCCCGTGAGGTCGCTCACCGTCACGTACTCATAATGTTGGGGCGTGTCGGGACGCATCTTCAGCCACAACACGCGGTTGGCATCGTGTACCTTGCAGCGGCGTAGCATCACGTTTTTGTCGTGAAGGCTCTCCGAGCCCAGTGTCATGCAGCCATGCACCTTGCCGTAGGTGCAGTCCTGCACAATGATATTCTCGCACGGTCCATTGTCAGGATCTTTGTCGGCCCAGGTTCCCTTGCCGCCCTTCAGCACCACGGCATCGTCGCACACGCTCATGTAGCAGCCTGAGATGAGCACATCGCGGCACACATCGAGGTCAATGGCATCACTCGAAGGAGCTCCACGCTTCGGGTCGACGGGCGTCACGTTGTTGTTCGGGGCAAAGATATAGCAGCCCAGATAGCGCACGCGCTCACATTTATAGAGGTGGTTGGTCCAGAAGGGAGAGTTGATAATGCGCACATCCTGCACGGTCACGTCCTTCGAATTTGAAATGTAGACGTTGCGGGGACGCATGGCTTCCAGGTTGGTGCAGTTCTTGTTGAACTTGCGCCGAATCCAGAACTCCTCCCAGTAGGCCTGACCATTGCCGTTGATGGTGCCAGGACCGGTAATGGTGAAACCGTCGCAGCCGTCGGCATTCACAAGGGCGGCAAAGTAGTTCAGCGTCTGACCCTCCATGCGGGTCTTCACCAACTGGAAGTCACGAATACGGTCACTACCGCGCAGTTCGCCGTTCTCTTCAATCAGCAGGTGGGTGCCGGGCTTGAAGAACAGGCTGCCGCTGACCACAAAGCCACGCGGAATGACCACCACGCCCCCACCCTCCTGGGCGGCACAGTCGATGACGGCCTGCAGGCGCTCAGTCTGCACCTGTTCACTGTAGTTCTTCACGCCATAGTCGGTAACGACATAGCGTTTGCCCAACCTTGACACGTCAACACGCGAACTGTCGCTGAACCATACTGGAACAGGCGTTCCGTCGGGCCACAAATCTGGCTTCACTTCTTTCTTCTTTCCCACGGCCACCGCACACAACATCAGCATCACGAGGCCCATAGCAAGTCTTCGATTCATTTTGTAGTTCTTAATTCAGATTAGTTTTCAGCCGCAAAGTTACAATATTTTTTCCAACCTGCGAAATAAATTCTACACGAATATTTCCCAACAGCCCAAAAATTGCATAAGTGAATAAACATGCATTCAGTATCACCACGTAACATCCTACATATCAGCACATTACAACTAAGCCTTAATAACGTTGCAACTGAGGCTCAGTTATCCGACAACTGAGCCTCAGTTACTCGATAACCAAGCCTCAGTCGTTTAGGTACTTCCAATAGTTACGGCATTTCACATAGTCCTCCTCGTCGTTGATAGCCCTTACGATATCTGTGGCCGAGAACCACCACAAGTGTCAATCCTTTTATGATTTGTTCTTATTAATGATTACCTTCAGCTCATCAATTGTGAGAACTATCCCAAATGGAATTGATATATTGTAACAATTCTCCCTTCAGTATTATTGGTGCTCTTATTGAACCATTTAATCCTCTTTTTTTTCAAGCATACATCTATACCTTTTCGGGTGCAAATTACCCAAATTATCCGAATTGCACAAACAAATCATCCCGAAAGGGTATATATTTAACTTTCTTTACAGCATTTATACCCGAAAGGGATTAAACGAAATGAAAAAAAAGCGCACTTATCTTTTGCAGTTCTCTCAACTTTTCGTAACTTTGCAAACTGGAAACGTTTCTAAATATATCTGACAAAATGAAAGAATTTTTCAAGATGGTGTTTGCCACTATGTGTGGCATTGTGCTGCTGTCGATTATCAGCGGCATTCTCTTTATGATCAGTCTCGTAGGCATGATAGCCAGCAGCTCGGCCAAGACCCAGGTAGAAGAAAACTCGGTATTCGTACTGAAGCTGAATGGTGTCATCCAGGAACGGGCCGCAGCCGACAGTCCCCTCAACATGCTGCTGGGACAGGCCGATATGAGCGAGATGGGACTTGACGACCTCCTTTCGAGCATCAGCAAGGCCAAGGACGAAGACGACATCAAGGGCATCTACATTGAAGGCGGCGTTGCCTCGTTCGACTCGCCTGCCACCGCACAGCAGCTGCGCGACGCACTGCTCGACTTCAAGAAGAGCGGCAAGTGGATCATTGCCTACGCCGACCAATACATGCAGACCAGCTACTATGTGGCTTCGGTGGCCGACTCGGTGTTCCTGAACAAGACGGGCATGATCGACTTCAAGGGCCTGGGTGGCAAGAGCCAGTACATGACCGGACTCTACGAGAAACTGGGTGTGAAGTACCAGTGTACGAGAGTGGGAAAATATAAGAGTGCCGTGGAAAGCGTCACCCGCAAGGACATGAGCGAAAACGACCGCGAACAGCGCACTGCCTACCTGCAGGGCATCTGGCAGCACATGCTGAAAGACATGGCCGACAGCCGTAAGGTGACAGCACAGCAGCTGGACCAGCTGGCCAGCGACAGCATCATTGCCTTTGCCTGCCCACAGGACTACATCAAGGCACACCTGATAGACCGCGCCATGTACCCGGAGGAAATCAAGAACGTGATCAAGGCCAAGCTGCAGCTTGACAGCAAAGACGACATCCCGCAGCTGCTTCTGGAGGACATGGCTGGCGTGAAGTCGAAGAAGAAGGACAAGGGCGACAAGATTGCCGTCTACTATGCCTACGGCGAAATCGTCGATCAGACAACCAGCAGTTTCTCGACCAGTGCCAATATTGTGGGAAACAAGACCGTGGAAGACATCAACAAGCTGGCTGCCGACGACGACGTGAAGGCCGTGGTGTTGCGCGTGAACTCGCCCGGTGGTAGTGCTGTTGCATCCGAACAGATCTGGCACGCCATCGAACTGCTCAAGGAGAAGAAGCCCGTGGTTGTATCCATGGGCGGACTGGCAGCCTCAGGCGGCTACATGATTAGCGCTGGTGCCAACTACATCTTTGCCGAGCCTACCACCATTACCGGCTCCATCGGTATCTTCGGCCTCATCCCTAACTTCTCAGGTCTGGTGACCGACAAGCTCGGCGTGACCTTCGACGGAGTGAAGACCAACCGCTTCGGTGACTACGAAGAGAACCTGGTGCTGTCGAAAGACAACGATGAGGAGATTCGCAACTTACAGAGCTACGTGGACCGTGGCTATGAGACCTTCCTTGACATTGTGGGCAAAGGCCGCAACATGACGCGCGACCAGGTTGACTCGATAGCACAGGGACGCGTATGGCTGGCCACTGACGCACTGCCCATTCACCTTGTCGACAAGATTGGCTCGCTCGACGATGCCGTGAAGAAAGCTGCCGAACTGGCCAAGATTGACGACGAATACCACACGGCTACCTATCCCGGAAAGAAAGACTGGAAGGACGACCTCTTCAGCACAGAGAAGAAAGGCAGCTACCTCGACGGTGAACTGCGCGCATTGCTGGGCGACCTCTACGAGCCTGTCATGCAGCTGCGCCTTGACCAGCAGCGCAACAAACTACAGGCACGCCTGCCTTTCACCACGGAGATGAAGTAACTTACTGACACCCTTTTACACATGGAAGGCGATTTCATCAAAATCAACAAGTTGCTGTTGCCGTTCAGCTGGCTCTACGGTCTGGGCGTGGGCTTCCGCAACTTTCTCTTCGACATGAGAGTGCTGAAGAGCCGCAGCTTCGATGTGCCCGTCATCTCGGTGGGCAACATCACTGTGGGTGGTACGGGAAAGACGCCCCATGTGGAATATCTGGTACGCCTGTTGCAGAAGAAGTTGCGTGTGGCTGTCCTCAGCCGTGGCTATAAACGCAAGACAAGAGGCTTTGTGCTGGCCGACGACAGTACTACCGTGGCACAGATAGGCGACGAACCCTATCAGATGAAACAGAAGTTCGGCAATGTGACCGTGGCCGTCGACAAGAAACGGGTTCATGGCATTGAGCAGCTTACCAGTCAGGACACAAACCTCGACGTGGTGCTGCTCGACGATGCCTTCCAGCATCGCTACGTGAAGCCCGGCATCAATATCCTGCTCGTCGACTACCACCGCCTCATCATCTACGACAAGCTCCTGCCAGCCGGAAGGCTGCGTGAGCCGCTGTCGGGAAAGAACCGTGCCGACATCGTTATTGTGACGAAATGCCCCAAGGACTTGAAGCCCATGGACTACCGCGTCATCACGAAGGCCATGGATCTCTTCCCCTACCAGCACCTCTACTTCACCACACTGAGCTATGGCAAGATGTACCCCTTATATAATAATATTAAAGGTATGCGCGCGATAGAACAGATTGGTGCCGACGAACATGTGCTGCTGCTCACGGGCATCGCCTCGCCCAAGCAACTGCAGATAGACCTGGCACCCTACGCCTCACAGCTGACCACACTCACCTTCCCTGACCACCACAACTTCAGAAAGAAGGACATCCGCAGGCTCAACGAGCTCTTCGAGAAGATGCCTGCTCCCAAGTGCATCATTACCACTGAAAAGGATGCGGCACGCCTCAAGACCAATGGCAATTGGCTGAGCGAAGAGGTGCGCAAGAGCATCTACGCCCTCCCGGTGGAAGTGCAGTTCATGCAGGAACAGGAAGCCAGTTTCAACGAAAACATCATTGGCTACATACGCAAAAATTCAAGAAACAGTATTCTGACCAAAGCGAAGGATGGCCAAAAAGCTAAAAGGGACAGCCATCCTTCTGAAAGCAATCCACGGACCATCAGTTTCCGAAACAACTAACAATAATAAATGGAAATAGCAAAACTTGGAGAATTCGGCTTGATTGACCATCTGACAAAGGAGATCAAGCCGCAGAACGAATCAACAAAATACGGTGTGGGCGACGACTGCGCCGTACTCTCATACCCACAGACAGAAGTGCTCGTCACCACCGACATGCTCATGGAGGGCGTACACTTCGACCTGACCTACATAGACCTGAAGCACTTAGGCTACAAGTCGGCCATGGTCAACATCAGCGACATCTTTGCCATGAACGGAACGCCTCGCCAACTGACCGTGTCGCTGGCACTGAGCAAGCGCTTCACGGTGGAAGACATGGAGCTGTTCTATGAAGGACTGCGACTGGCCTGTGAGAAATGGGGCGTCGACATTGTGGGTGGCGACACCACCAGCAGCTATACCGGACTGGCCATCTCAATTACCTGCATCGGCGAGGCCCGCAAAGAGGACATTGTCTATCGCAACGGTGCCCACGACACCGACCTCATCTGCGTCAGCGGCGACCTGGGTGCAGCCTACATGGGCCTGCAGCTCTTGGAGCGCGAGAAGAGCATCTACTACAGTCAGGTAGACGAGATTCAGAAAAAGATGAAAGAGGCGAAAGCAGCTGGCGACACCCAGAAGCTCTCCATGCTCAATGCCCAACTGTCGGCCCTCACCATGCCCGACTTCAGCGGCAAGGAATATCTGCTCCAACGACAGCTGCAGACCGAAGCCCGTGGCGACATCATTCAGAAGTTGCGTGATGCCGGCATACGTCCTACGGCCATGATGGACATTAGCGACGGCCTTTCCTCCGAACTCATGCACATCTGCAAGCAGAGCGGTGTGGGCTGCCGCATCTTTGAAAAGAACATTCCCATTGACTACCAGACGGCAGTCATGGCCGAAGAGCTGAACATGAACGTGACCACCTGCGCCCTGAACGGCGGTGAAGACTACGAGCTGCTCTTCACCGTGCCCATTGGCGACCATGAGAAGATAGAACAACTGGAAGACGTACACCTCATCGGCCACATTACCGACGCTAAATTCGGCCATGTGCTTGTCACACGCGACAACCAGGAATTTGAACTCAAGGCACAAGGGTGGAATCCGCTGGAGAAGTGAATTGCCTGCACAAAAGGCAAGGATTTATAGCAAATGGTACATAAAAAAGCATACTTTTTTCATTTAAAACAAAATTTATGGGTCTAAAGTTTGGCCAATTGAATTTTTCTTTGTACCTTTGCACCCGCAAAAGAAAGGATTGCAAACCGAAATGGTGCCTTAGCTCAGTTGGTAGAGCATCGGACTGAAAATCCGTGTGTCCCCGGTTCGATTCCTGGAGGTACCACTCCTCCTTTCATTATGAATCCCGTCTAAGTCGAGAGACTGAAGCGGGATTTTTTTTTTTGCACCTATCTGAATAATACCCCAAAAAGAACTAAAAAACACTTAATGTATTCACTCGTTTCGTTTTTTCTTTTTATTTTTGCATCGTGATAATCATGAAACCGAAATGAAGAAAGAAGTATTATTAACCGCAGCCATGCTGTTCCTTTCCTCTGGAGCATGGGCCCAATGGACGATACAACAGTGCATTGACCATGCCATGAAGAACAACATCACACTGCAGAAAGCCCGACTGGAAAACAAGTCGGCGCAGGAAGACGTGAAAGGTGCCAAAGGCGCACTGCTGCCCACAGTGAGTGCGTCGACCAACCACAGCCTGGGCTACCAGCCATGGAAGGATGCCGGCATGACCACCGTGACCAACGGCACAGTGAACACCAAGATAGACAAGACCTACTATAACGGCAGCTACGGTGTGAACGCCCAGTGGACGGTGTGGAACGGCAACCGCAACTACAACACGCTGAAGCAGAACAAGCTGACCGCCGAACAGGCAGAACTGCAGGCCGAGGTCACTGCCAACAACATTATTGAGCAGATTGCCCAGCTCTACGTACAGATCCTGTACCTCACCGAAGCCGTGAAAGTGAGCGAGCAAAGCCTGGAGACCAGCAAGAAGAACGAGGAGCGCGGACAGGAAATGCTCGAAGTGGGCAAGATGTCGCGTGCCGACGTAGCCCAGCTGTCGGCACAGCGTGCTTCAGACGAATACAACATTGTAGAGTCGCGGGCAAACATTTCCAAAAACAAGCTACAGCTGAAGCAACTGCTCGAACTCGACCAGACAACCGACTTCGACATTGTGGTGCCTCCCACCACCGACGACATGGTACTCGGCGAGATACCGTCGCTCTCCGACGTCTACAATCAGGCCCTGCTGCAACGTCCGGAGATAAAGAACAGCAACATTGCCGTGGAAAGCAGTGAGCTGAGCATCAAGAATGCCAAGGCCGGGGCGTTGCCCACGGTGAACCTTACGGGCGGTGTGGGCACCAACACCAACTCGCTGTCTGGCAACGGATTCGGCACACAGCTCAAGACCAACTTCGATGCATCGGCCGGTGTGTCGGTAAGCGTCCCCATCTTCGACGGCCGCCAGACAAAGACCAACGTGAACAAGGCTCGCATCAGGCGCGAGCAGGCTTTGCTCGACCTGCAGGACCAGCATAAACAGCTCTATCAGACCATTGAGAACTACTGGCTCGACGCCGTGACCAACCAGCAGAAGTATCTTGCTGCCGTTCTCACGGAGAAGAGCGAGCAGGAGAGCTACGACCTGCTCTCAGAACAGTTCCGCCTGGGACTGAAGAACATCGTGGAACTCATGGCAGGCAAGGACCGTCTGCTCGTGGCCCAGCAAAGCAAGCTGCAAAGCAAGTACCTCACCATCCTGGCCCAGCAGATGCTGAAGTTCTATGGCGGGAAAACGATTTAACGGAATAATAACGCGCAAAAACAATAAGTCATGAAGAATCATAAGAAGTTATGGACCATCGTGGGCATCGCTGTTCTGGTGGCCATTGTTGCATTCCTCCTGCTGCCAGGCGGAAAGAAAGAAGAGAAAGTGCAGTTCTCTACCGCACAGGTGGAGCGTACCAACATTCAGAACTCCATCACGGCCACAGGCACCATCGAGCCAGTCACCTCGGTCACCGTGGGCACCCAGGTGTCGGGCATCGTGGCCAAGCTCTATGTCGACTACAACTCAGTGGTCAGGAAAGGACAGGTCATTGCCGAACTGGACAGGACCAACCTGACCAGCGAGCTGAACGCGCAGAAGGCCAACCTGGCCAGTGCCCAAAGCTCACTGAACTATCAGCAGGCCAATTTCAACCGCTATCAGACGCTCTACGACAAGGGCCTGGTCAGTGCCGACGAGTTTGAGAGCGCACGCCTCAGCTACCTCCAGGCCAAGGAGCAGGTGGCTTCGGCCAAGGAAAGCGTGCAGCGCGCCCAGACCAACCTGGGCTACGCCACCATCACCAGCCCCATCGACGGCGTCGTACTCTCAAAGGCAGTAGAGGAAGGACAGACGGTGGCAGCCTCGTTCAACACCCCTGAGCTCTTCACCATTGCCCAGGACCTGACCGACATGCGTGTGATTGCCGACATTGACGAGGCCGACATCGGCGGCGTGAAGGAGGGACAGCGCGTCAGGTTCACCGTCGATGCCTTCCCCGAAGACTCCTTCGAGGGCAGCGTCACCCAGGTGCGCCAGCAGGCCACCACGGAAAGCAATGTGGTGACCTACGAGGTCGTGATCTCAGCCCCCAACAAAGACCTGAAGCTGAAGCCCGGACTCACCGCCAGCGTAACCATCTTCACCCTCGAGAAGAACGGCGTGCTCGCCGTGCCCGCCAAGGCACTGCGCTTCATGCCCAACGAAGCCCTGATCTCCGAAGGTCAGACCATTGAGGACGTAGAGGCTCCGCAGAAAGTCTGGACGCTGGAAGGCAACGTCTTCAAGGCCCACAAGGTAGAGACGGGCACCACCAATGGCCTGCTCACCGAGATTGTCAGCGGCATTGGCGAAGGCACCGAGGTGCTCACCGACTTCAGCATCAACCAGGGCGACATGCCCCAGGAGCAGCAGGCACAGAACCCCTTCATGCCCAGGCCAAGGGCCAACAACAAGCAGCAACAGAAGAAGTAGAAGACCCACCCCCCAGCCCCTCCCTGTGAGGGAGGGGAGTATTTAGACAAATCTCAATAGAAATGGGATATAAGACAGCCTCGCCGGACAGATACGGATTGCTGAAAGCATTTGCACGGGAGAACCGTAAGAATGCAACAACGGCAGAAACTATACTATGGGATTGTCTGCACAATAATGCATTAGGGGTAAAGTTTCTGCGACAGCACGTGATTGGCGACTATATTGTAGATTTCGTGTCTCGTCAGGGAGGACTTGTGATAGAGGTCGACGGAGGATATCATTCAGAACCTCGCCAACAAGAAGATGATTTGCAAAGAGAGCAGAATCTGGAAAAAAAGGGATACCACATCATCCGCTTCACCAATGAAGAAGTCCTTTATGACACTGAAAACGTTATAGAACAAATAAAAAACTATTTCAACAGACAATAATGAATAAATCAAACGAAAACATAACAGCAAAGCCAACCTCTCCCCTCCCTCACAGGGAGGGGTACGGGGGTGGGTCTGCTGGCGGGTCGCGGGTTGTCATCGAACTGCAGAACGTGAAGCGCTATTTCCAGGTGGGCTCCGAAACGGTGAAAGCCCTGCGGGGCGTCTCGTTCAAGATCTACGAAGGCGAGTTCGTCACCATTCAGGGCACGTCAGGTTCGGGCAAATCCACCCTGCTCAACCAGCTGGGCTGCCTCGACACCCCCACCAGCGGCGAATATTTCCTCGACGGCATCTCCGTGCGCACCATGTCGAAGACACAGCGTGCCCATCTCAGGAACCAGAGGATAGGCTTCGTGTTCCAGAACTACAACCTGTTGCCCAAGACGACATCGGTGGAAAATGTGGAACTTCCCCTGATGTATAATTCAGAGTACAGCGCTGCCCAGCGCCGCGAAGCTGCCATTGCCGCACTTAATGAGGTGGGACTTGGCGACCGTCTTTACCATAAGTCCAATCAGATGTCGGGTGGTCAGATGCAGCGCGTAGCCATAGCC
>JAEEGL013189531.1_pt1 | contig 23948 bp, 21 predicted proteins | sample 9134231 | NCBI WGS metagenome assembly JAEEGL01 (sample SAMN16246548, study PRJNA631951) | gut metagenome | biome: gut microbiome; feature: rumen; material: fiber-attached | host: Bos | place: Iran: Karaj | collected 2018-10
TCGGCGTTGATGATGATCACGTAATCGCCGGTGTCGAGGAACGGGGTGAAGGTGGGCTTCTTCTTGCCGCGGAGGATCATGGCAGCTTCGGTGCACAGACGTCCGAGGGTCTTGCCCTCTGCGTCAAGCACGTACCACTTTCTTTCGATCTCCGAAGGCTTTGCAATGTAGGATGACATTTCTTAACCTCCTTTGTCTACTCTGATGCTTCGCATCTCTTTCGACGCCTACTCAGATGCTCGTCACGCATCGGTTTCGGCACTGGTACTGTAACTCTCGGCCACGGCCGCTTAAGCAGCCTGCGCCTTTTGATGACTTGCGCGGCGCGCTCAAAGAGAGCGAACACAGTCGCGCTCAATTATTGTACTTGCAGCAGGGGATGATGTCAAGAAGAAAATGCCGTTTTTCTTTGATCTTCAGCGGTTTTTCGTCATTTTACGCAGGTAAATCCATAGCCCGCGGCCGCCATCCGGGATACCACGGAGGGAAGTATGCCTTGAGCGTCGTAATAGGGGACGGCGGTCTTTCCGTCGATCCTGACGGAGATGCTCCTGTAATCCAGCGATGGGTGCATGAAAAGGCTTCGGGCGTCGTCTCCGCTTAAGGCGGCCAGGCGCTCCAGTATGCCTTGCTTGTCGTATTCGGAATATACGTAGTCGGCGGGAGTCGGGAGGAAGACGACCTCCCTTTCGCCGTACATGCGGCGGTCGAGAGCCCTGTCGTTTTTATGGTCGGGATGGCACTGGTAGATGAGGTCAAAGCTCTCGGCGGCGAGATCTGCCTGCTTCTTCGTCGCTTCATAGTGCGGAAACTCCCAAAAGCTTACTGTATAGCCCAGGCGGGAAGCGATGTCCTTCGCGTCATCGAACTTCTGTACTATCTGTTTTTTGCTTAAGCCGCAGCCCTTGCCGAACTCGTAGCCGTCGGCGGAGATCTCGTCCTTTTTCTGATGCGAAAGGCCGTGAAGGCCCATGCGGCCGCCGCAGGCGATCATGCAGTCGAGGGTGAAGACGAAATCGGCGTTGTAGAAAGAGACATCGCGGCTTATGTCGTTGCGCATCGAAAGGCCGGGATTGACGTAGAGGGGGATCCAGGCGATGTAGTATCCGTCGGCAGCCGCGCCGAGGTACGAGGCCATGGCGCGGAGCTTTTGAAGGTTCTCGTGGGTAAAGCGGCCGTTCACGCCTTCGTCAGCCATGATGTCTTCAAGCCTTATGTAGCAGGGGTTTGCGGCATTTTCGATGCCTTGCGGAAGGGGCCAGTCGGGCTCTTTCCTGTCCCATACGCAGACCTTTTCTTCGGAAGTGAAGAGGACCTCAAGGCCGCAGGCGGCAGATGCGTCGGCGAGGGATATGTATTCTTCTCCCTCGTATTCCTGCGGGGGATACATCATCGAAGCAGGAATGCCGGCGCCTCTTCCGAGAGCATCTTGCAGGGCTTTTTTACTTACATACGGCCTGGTGCCGAAAAGCCTTACGACGGCTCCGGTCTCTTCACCCCCGTAGAGCACGGAGTATTCGCCGGAAAAGACGGGAGGAAGCTCCGCAGCCGGGACTGCCGGTCCTTCTTTTTGGCCGCAGGAAGACAGGACCGCGAGCAGGACAAGCGCCGCGGCAAGGACTGCCGCCGCTGTCTTTATTCTTTTGCTTTTTTTCCGGATGATCATCTGTGCTCCTTTTGCCGTCATATTCATAAAATTATACCATGAGCGGCGGGAAAGGATTCAAAAAAAACGAAGCGGCGTGGATATTCGCAGGCAGACCCGCCCCAAGGCGTTCCCGCGGACAAGCGATCAGACCTCATGCGACGGTCTGCAGAAGCAATTAAAAGGGAAAAACTGTCTTTTTGCTTGCGCTCAAGGCCTCTCTGCCTTATCATATTCCCAGCGGCCGCGGGGAAAAGCCCGAAGCGCCCTGAAAGGAGACACATGAAAGACCTTTACGATCTGTTCCAAAACGAAAACGAATACTCCGACTTTGACCTTGACGGAGCCTGCGAGAGGCTCTCAAAGGCCGTGCAGTGCAAGAGCGTCTCAGACTGCGAAGATCCGGCGCCCTTCTTTGCCATCCACAAGCTCATACAGGAGGGCTTCCCCCACGTGATGAAGGCCGGATCCTTCGAGGCCGTGGGAAGAAGCGTTCTCATCACCCTGCCGGGCCTTGACCCCTCCCTTAAGCCCGCCCTGTTCATGTCGCACATCGACGTGGTGCCCGTGGTCGCGGGGACCGAGAAAGACTGGACCTACGACGCATATTCAGGCGCCATCGCCGAAGGGTGCATATGGGGCCGCGGTACCCAGGACATAAAGGTACAGGTCTTCGGAGAGCTGGAAGCCATGGAATACCTGCTGGCAAGCGGCAAAAAGCTGCGCCGCACCGTGTATTTCGCCTTCGGCCAGGACGAGGAGACCTTCAACACCGGCGCCCAGGCTATCTCGGACCTTCTCAAATCGAGGGGCGTGAGCCTCGAGTTCCTTCTTGACGAAGGAGGCGGCGGGGTCGACAGCGGCGAAAAGTTCGGAGCCCCCGGCTGCACCGTCGGCATCATCAACCTCATGGAGAAGGGCTATGCCGACCTTAAGCTCAGCGTTGAGAGCAAGGGCGGACATTCCAGCAGGCCCTACGGCGGCACCTCCCTGGAGAGGCTCAGCAGAGCGATCACGAAGATCTGCGACAGACCTTTCGAGCCGAAGATCTCAAAGACCCTCCGAGCGACCTTCGAGGCCGTAAAGCCCTACGTAACAGAAGAGCCCTTAAAGACCCTGCTTTCCGACATCGACGCCAACGAAGACAAGCTGGCTGAGTACTGCAAAAACAACAAGGACCTCTTCCCCTTCGTAATAACCACCATCGCGCCCACCATGATCAGCGGAAGCAGTGCCGCTCCCAACGTAATGCCCCAGAACATGAGCGCAGTGATCAACTTCAGGCTGGCCGCAGGCTACGACCCCGAAAAGCTCATGGCCCGCTGCCGCGAGACCGTCGGCGACGACAGTGTGAAGCTGGAGTTCCTGCAGGCCAACGCCGCCTCGGCTGAAGCCAGATCCGACGGCTATGGCTACGCGATGCTCAAAGAAGCCATGGAGCACTACTATAAGGACGTGGTCTTCCTGCCCTCCATCACCGTGGGAGGAACCGACGCCCACTGCTACGAGCAGATCTGCGACACCTGCCTGCGCTGCGGCCCCTTCATGATGCCCAAAGATGAGCAAGGCGCCCACGGGACTGACGAGAAGATGCGCATACGCTCTTTCGCCCAGGGCATAAGGGCTCTGATACGCCTTATGGAAAAGACCTGCATGGAATAAAGGCGGTTTAAAGAAAAAGGATGCGGGACCCTGAACGGGTCCCGCATTTTCATTGAATTCTCGGATCCAGGTATCGGAAAGCTCCGGATCTCCCATTATCGGTAAGACCTGATGCTTTCGGCGCGGGCAATGCCCCTGATACCGGTATCGGCAGGCACTCAGGATCTTTATATCAGTAAGTCCTGAAGATCCTGAGAAGCTCATCCCTGTCTGAGGTCTCGGTCAAAGCCAGCCTCAGCAGCATCGCCGCCTTCTGGGGCGGCAGGTTGCCCGCGGCTATGCCTCCTATCCTGTCAGCGGCATTCTGGGTCACTACGCCCGAATTGATTCGGGTCGAGACGACCACCGGGATCTCAAGCTTTGAGAGGGCTTCGCCCACCTTGCGGCTCTGGCCTCCCGCTCCCGCGGAGGCGAGGACGAGCCCCCGGGCTCCGTCCGCCAGCCTTTCGGCCAGGATCGGGTCGCAGTCCATGTGGAAGTACAGGATCCTTACCGTCGGCAGGCTGTCAAGACCTTCCGCCGAGAACTCGCTCTTAAGGGTGTGGGGACGGCAGCTGTCGTAGTACCAGAAGATCTCTTCGTCTCGAATTACACCCAGCAGGCCTCCCTCCACCTGGTCGAGGGCGTTCAGCATGTAAGAGTTCCTCTTCTGCACGTCGCGGGCCCCGTAGATGCGGTCGAGCATGACGACCATGACGCCCCTGCCCTTTGCTTCGGGACAGGCGGCGGCGAGCACCGCCTGGTAGAGGTTCATGGGACCATCGGCGGAGATGGCGGTCGCGGGGCGCATGGCTCCCGTTATGACCACCGGCTTGTCGGTCTTCACCGTCAGGTTAAGGAAAAAGGCTGTCTCATCCATCACGTCTGTTCCGTGAGTGATCACGAAGCCGGCGACCTCAGGGTCTTCCGCCAGCTCGTTTATGCGCTTTGCCAGGGTGATGAGCTCCTTATCGCTAAGGCTGTCCGAGGGCACATTGCAGATCTGCTCAGACCTGAGCCCGGCCAGCTTTTCTATGCCGGGAACGGAGGCTATGATATCTTCCACCGAGATGCTTCCTGCCGAATAACCGGTGGTCTTTCCCGCCGCGCCTTTTCCCGATATGGTGCCGCCGGTGCCGAGTATATATACGACATTGGGTCTTTCGTTCATATTCCCTCCATTTTCATCAAAAAGAGCCCGCTTGCAGCGGGCCCGGCCTGTTTTCCGTTCTATTCAAGGGTCTTAAGGCGCTCGACGGCTTCCCTGACCATATCGTTCATGGACTGGGATCTGACTCCTATGACCTGGTTGCTGCAGTGGCTCACCGGCAGCAGCAGCTTTAAGGCTGCGCACTGTCCCACGGCAAGGGCCATGGCGGGGGTCACCTCGCCCAGCAGGGAATCTGCGATCGCGATGCCTATGGGACCTGCTATGACGTCGGCGTCGCGGCAGGCGACTATGACCGGATTCTCGCCGGTCGCGCCCTGGTCGGCTCCCGCCTTCAGCATGGCGGCGGTGGCCACGGCATTGGTCCCAACGGCTGTGATCTCAAGGTCCAGCCCTTCGTTCTTTACGGCCTCGACCAGAAGCTTTCCCAGCCTTCCGCCCTGCCCGTCTATGACCACGAGTTTTTTCATAAGCGCCTCCGAATCATCAACTGACCATATTTTACCACAAAGCGGGGCATTGGGCAATGCCCGCGGCCCCGCGTCATATTTTGGAATAGGAGAACTGGCCGTCGGCTGCAACGGTCCCGTCCTTATGATACAGTTCCACTGCGATTATGCAGGTGCGGGACCCTCTGTGACGCACTTTCGCCCGGCAGTAAAGGCTGCCGTCAGGCTCCTCGGTGCTGACGTAGTACTGCAGGCTGCAGTTCTGGGTCACGTACATGGCTCCGGTTGCCCTGGCGCAGGCTCCGGCCACCGCGTCTCCCAGCGAGTTATAGGCTCCGCCGGTCATGTGGCCCAGCATATCGGTCAGCTCGGGGCGGTATTTGAGGTATCCCTCGGCCGTCTTGGGTCCGGCTTTGGTCACGACTATTTCAAGAAAGCTCGAATAAGGTATATTTTCCATGATGTCCTCCGTTCGCGGTCTTCATCCGCCAACATGTATATTATACCCCGGCAGCCTGCGTTTCCAGCATTTTTTGGATTTGGAAGAAAGCTTGAAAGCTTGCCCTTTTCATGGTTTAATACATATTAGTGAAATGTGCGCCGGAGCTTGAAAGCCCGGCTTAAGCGCCGTAAAGCGCGGCTGTGAAGGCCGAAGGAGAAGACTCATGATGATACTGCCCTACGGAAAGACCGGAATGCCCTTCGAAGAGGGAGGAGCTCCCGTGCTCAGATCCAACGTGTCCGCCCTTAAGAACGAGACCGGCGGAAGAGAGCTGGTGAGGCTTGCCCTCGAGCATCCCATAGGCTCCCCCCGCTTAAGCGAGCTTGCCAAGGGGAAGAAGACCTGCTGCTTTATAATCTCCGACCACACCAGACCCGTGCCCAGCAAGGACATAGTGCCCGAGATGCTGGCAGAGATCAGGGCCGGAAACCCCGATATAGACATCACCTTCCTCGTAGCGACCGGCTGCCACAGGGGCACAAGGCCCGAAGAGCTGAGGGCCAAGCTGGGCGATGAGATCTTCGAGAGCGAAAAGATACTGGTCCATGACTGCGACAGCGAGGACAACGTGCCCGTGGGCGTCCTGCCTTCGGGAGCCCCTCTGGTCCTCGACAAAAAAGCCCTCGACGCCGATCTTCTGGTCGCCGAAGGCTTCATAGAGCCCCACTTCTTCGCGGGCTTTTCGGGCGGACGCAAGAGCATACTCCCCGGCATCTGCGATCGCGTCACCGTGCTGGGCAACCACTGCGGAGCCTTCATAGACAGCGATTTCGCCCGCACCGGAATACTTGAAAACAACCCCATCCACGAGGACATGGTCAGCGCCGTGAGGCAGGCGGGCCTGATTTTCATAGTCAACGCCATCATTGACGAAGACAAGAAATGCGCCGCGGCCTTCGCGGGAGACCCGATCAAGGCCCACGAAGCCGGCTGCAGGGAGCTCCTTCGGTACTGCCAGATCAAAACAAAGCTCTACGATATAGTCATAACCACCAACGGAGGCGCTCCCCTGGACCAGAACTTCTACCAGTGCGTCAAGTGCATGACCGCAGCCGAAGCCGCGTGCCGCGAGGGCGGAGTCGTCATCGCCCTCTCCGAGTGCGCCGACGGCATAGGGGGAGACGATTTCTACGCCCAGATGTCCACTGAAGAGACCGCGCAGCAGCTCTACGACAGGCTCACCGCCGTCCCCAGGGACGACACCGAACCCGACCAGTGGCAGAGCCAGATCTTCGCCAGGGTCCTGGCCCACCACACCGTCATAGTGGTGACCCGCCCCGAGCTCAAAGATGTTGTCGAGAGCAGCAAGTGCCTTTACGCCGCCACCGCCGACGAAGCCCTCGCCATGGCAAGAGCCATCAAGGGCGAAGACGCAAGTCTCGCCGTGATCCCCGACGGGGTCTCCGTCATGGTAAAAGCGGAGGAATGACCTTCCCCCGCTTTGCTGCCTTAAATATATCGGATTTTATCGGTCGAACTTTCTGAGGATCTCTCCCGGAAGTTCTCCTGTGTGCTCTCCGTCCTTTATGACGGTCACACCGTTCACTATCACCCGGCTTATGCCCTCGGGATAGCGGTGCGGATCGCTGAAGGTGGAGAGTTCTTTTATTGTATCGGGATCGAAGATGACCAGGTCGGCGTGATATCCGGGCTTTATGAGGCCTCTTCCCTCTATGCCGAAGCGCTCGGCGGGCATCTGAGTAGACTTATGCACCGCCTCCTCCAGGCTCATCAGCTTCTTTTCCCTCACGTAATGTCCCATGATGCGGGGATAGTTGCCGTAGTAGCGCGGGTGTATCCTGCCCTCGGAGAGGGGACCGTAGGTGGCGCAGGCCCTGCCGTCGGTTCCGAACATGGCGTCGGGATGGGTCATGACGGTCTCCAGATCTTCGTCACACATGCCTTTCCATATGCTCTTCACCGAAGCGTCCTCGTCCACCATGAGCTTGACCACGGCCTCGTACTCGGTGATGCCCAGCTCTTTTGCTATGGACGCTATGGTTCGGCCCTCGAAGCGCTTGTTTGCCTCAGTCTTAAGGCTCGCTATGCTGACCAGATCGCCCCAGCCGTCGCATATCATTATGCTTTCCCAGCCTTCGACTCCGTGCTCCATGTCGCAGAGAGCTTTCGCCTTAAGCTCCGGGTCTTTGAGCCTCTCGCACATGATGCGGGGGCCGTCCTTTTTGACCCAGGGCGGTATGTTGTTGATGAGGCCGGCTCCCCAGGCGGTGTAGGCGTAGACATCAAAGCGCACGTCGAGGCCCTCGGCTCTGGCTTCATCTATGAGCCTTAAAGCTTCCTTCACTTTGCCCCAGTTGGGCTTGTACTTGGCCTTGAGGTGGGAGATCTGTATGCTGACACCGGTCTTTCTGGCAATATCGATGATCTCCTCGATGTTTTCTATGAGCAGCCGGCCGGCGTCCCTCATATGTATGGTGAAGACCTTGTCCCTCTCCTTGAGAAGCCTGCAGAATTCGTAGACTTCTTCGCTGTGCAGGTGGTTCAGGGGCTCGTACTCAAAGGCGGTGGACATGCCGAAGAAGCCGGCGTCCAGCTCCGCGTTGAGCAGGCCCTTCATGCGGGCCATCTCCTCCTCTGTGGGCATGCGGTCGTCAAAGCCCATGACTCCGACGTGTATCATGCCCATGCCGACCAGAGGCACTATGTTGTAGGAGAGACCGTCCCTTGCAGTCCATCTGAGGTACTCATCCTGGCTTTTGAAATGCCAGAACTTCTGCTTTTCCTCGTCGAGCACTATGGTGTTGGCCAGGTAGTGGACCAGGTCGTCGTAATGGTCTTCGGTGATGGGGCCGGCGGTGAAGCCGCAGTTTCCGGTGACTTCCGTGGTTATGCCCTGGCGGACCTTACTCTCTCCCCTCTTGTTCTGGAAAAGGGTGAAATCGGTATGGCCGTGGGCGTCTATGAAGCCGGGAGAGACCACCTGTCCTTTTGCGTCAATGGCGGGCATACCCTCTTCGGCAAGGCCTGTCCCAACCTTTTCGATGAAGCCGTTCCTGACCAGTATCTCGCCGTTGAAGCGATCCTTTCCGCTGCCGCCCACTATGACGGCGTTCCTTATGACGTACTCCTGCATGGGCGTATCCCTCTATTTATCGAACTTTCTCAATATCTCTCCCGGGAACATGCCGCTGTGCTCGCCCTCGACGATGACGCTGACTCCGTTGACTATTACCCGGCTGATGCCTTCGGGATAGTGATGGGGCGAGCTGAAGGTAGAAACCTCGCGTATCCTGTCGGGATCGAAGATGACCAGGTCGGCATGATAACCGGGCTTGATGAGGCCCCTGCCCTCTATGCCGAAGCGCTGGGCAGGCAGCTGGGTGGACTTGTGTATGGCTTCCTCCAGGCTCATCAGCTTCTTCTCGCGCACGTAGTAGCCCATGATGCGGGGATAGTTGCCGTAGTAGCGGGGATGGACGCTGCCTGAGGAAAGAGGCCCGTAGGTTGCGCAGGCCCTGCCGTCGGTACCGAATATGGCGTCGGGATGGGTCATGACAGTCTCCAGGTCGTCGTCGCACATGGCGTGCCATACGCACTTGACCGAGGCATCCTCGTCGACCATGAGCTTAACTACGGCTTCGTAGCCGGTGATGCCCAGCTCCTCAGCCATCTGGGCTATGGTCTTGCCTTCGAAGCGCTTGTTCCCAGCGGTCTTAAGGCTGGCTATGCTTACGCAGTCGGCCCAGCCCTCGCTCTTCATTATGCTGTCCCACTCCTCAAGGCCGTGCTCCATGTCGTAGAGAGCCTTTGCCTTAAGCTCGGGATCCCTCAGCCTCTCGCACATGATGCGGGGGCCGTCGTTCTTGACCCAGGGCGGTATCAGGTCTATGAGACCCGCGCCGTAGGCGGTGTAGGGATAGACGTCGAAGCAAACGTCGAGACCCTCTGCCTTCGCCTCGTCTATGAGCCTTAAGGCCTCCTTCACCATGCCCCAGTTGGGCTTGAAGCGTGCCTTGAGATGGGAGATCTCCACCTTGCAGCCCGAGTTTCTCGCTATCTCTATGGCTTCCTTCACGTTGTCGATCAGGTGCATGCCCTCATTTCTCATGTGTATGGTGAAGATCTTGTCCCTTGCTTTCAGCACCTTGCAGAGCTCCCAGACCTCTTCGGGATAAAGGGTATTGCAGGGCTCGTACTCGAAGGCTGTGGACATGCCGAAGAAGCCGGCGTCAAGCTCAACGTTGAGCATATCCTTCATCTTCTGCAGCTGGGCCTCGTCGGGCATGCTGTGATCGAAGCCCATGACTCCCACGTGTATCATGCCCATGCCCACCAAAGGAACTATGTTGAAGGAAAGGCCGTCTCTTGCCGACCAGCGCAGGAACTCATCCTGGCTCTTGAAGTGCCAGATCTTCTGGAGCTTTTCATCCAGAACTATGGTGTTGGCCAGGTAATGGACCAGGTCGTCGTAGTGCTCCTCTGTGATGGGGCCTGCGGTAAAGCCGCAGTTTCCGGTGACTTCGGTAGTTATGCCCTGGCGGACCTTGCTCTCTCCCCTGTGGTTTGTGAAGAGGGTGAAGTCGGAGTGGCCGTGGCCGTCGATGAAGCCCGGGCAGACCACCTGCCCTTTGGCGTCGATCGCCGGCATGCCCGGGACGTCGTATTCATCCCCTATGCCCCCGATGAGGCCGTTCTTGACGTAAATAGTGCCTTTGTAGCGGTCCGCTCCCGAACCGTCGATGATCAAAGCATTTTTAATGATGTATTCCTGCATTGTTTTCTCCTTGCCATCTATTTAAAGCCCGGCTTCCTGCTCTTCCCCGCCCTGAACGATACGTTTTTGTCCAGGGGGAAGACCGGCCGCCTGATACGCCTGTATTCGAAGCTTCCGAGATCACCGGCGTGTATGCCGGGAGTCTCCACCGGTATTATCAGACCCGCCCTGCTTTCAAAGTAATCTCTGAAATGGTGGGAGGATTTGATGGCTACATATCTGTAATCGTTGATATCGGCCCCCGACAGGGCTATCAGCCTGTCGTCAAGGGTCTGCTTTGGGACCGAGCCCACCATGACCTCCACGTTGCCCGTCCTGAGCCTTACGGTCTTGCCGAATTCCCTTGCGACGCCCATGTGCATGGGAGCATTGGAAACGGTGTGGCCGTCGCAGACCGAAATGACCCGGGCGTCTCTGAGCATCACAGGCTTTCCGTGAAGGCCTATGCGCTTTCCGCCCACGGCGATGTCAAGGACCGCTCCGGCCCCGGCTCTTGCCAGGGTGTCGGCGGCCTCAGGGTCGCAGATGAAGCAGAATAGGCTTTGGGGAAGGTCCCTCTTTAAGAATTCCGCGAGAAGGTGGGTGCCGTCTCCCGGAGCTCCTCCTCCGGGGTTGTCGGAGGATTCGGTCATCAGCACATAGCCCCCGCCTTTATAGGCAAGAGCCCTGTCAAAGGCCCGGGAGGGGCTTATAAAGCTTCCCTTAAAATCGGACCTTCTTTCCCACACGAAAGAAGCCAGATCCTCCGCCGCTTTTCGGGCGTCCTCTTCATCCCAGGCGACGGCTGCGGCCGAAGCCCCGGTGCGGGGAAGGTCGGCGTAGGCGAAACCGTGAAAGAAGCCGGCGTCTATAAGGCTGTTTTCCTTCACATAGCGGGCGAAATACTCCTTTATGGGGAGCATCGGGGCTTCCTTTGTATACCCGAAGAGAGGCGATATCAGCATCGGAAGCTTTACGACGGCTGTTTTGGGCCTTCTTCTGCTCTCAAGAGCCTCCGCCAGGGTCTTCATGGCGAGCCTTCCCGCAACCGCCTGGTCGCTGTGAGGATATTCCTTGATGCCGAAGAGGCCGTCTGCAAGCCTTGCCATCTCGGGGCTGAGGTTTCCGTGCAGGTCCATGGGGACCGTTATGGGCATATCGGGCCCGACGAGCTTTCTGAATTCCTTCAGAAACAGGGTCTCGACGTCGTCGGCCCCTTCCGCGCAGCCCGCCCCGTGAAGTACGAAGCATATTCCGTCTATTGAGTCTTTGCAGGCCTTAAGCCCCTCGAGCACTGCAGAAAGGCATTTTTCAAGGCAGGCACTGCTCAGGGGAGGCCCGGCTTTCTCGACGCAGAGGGAGGGGACAAGCTCTATCCCTCTCTTTTCTGCCTCTTCTATTATGCCTCCCAGGTACTCCGGGGTCCCCCTGAAGGCGTCCATAGCTTTTTCGGGCCTTATGACGGCCCCCATCCTCTCCAGGTCCTCAAATTCCATGACCCCCGGAGCGAAGCTGTTGCACTCGTGGCAGATCTTTCCTGTAAATACTCTCATGGCTTACCCCTTGGGCAGAGCCCGAAGATCCTTAAAAAAGCCGGCTGCCGAATACGACAGCCGGCATGTTGCTGGACTAATACTTTTTAAACTTCAGGGCTAGTTCTTCCAGCTCCACTCGTAGATCGGGAACTGATGGTTGACGTCGGTGAGGAAGGTGCAGTTGAGGTTCTTATCCCACGCGACGACCTGCTGCTTGTGGAACAGGGGGATGTTCGGGCACTGGTCTACCAGGTAGTTGACCAGTTCCTTGTAGATCTCGGCTCTCTTGCTCTGGTCCAGTTCGGCGTCGGCCTTTGCGAAGGCTTCGTCCACGAAGGGATCGCTGTAGTGGGAACCGTTGCTGCCTCCGATGTTCTTGGAGGTGTAGTGAGCCTGGTTGTAGGTAAGGTCGGTCTTGTAGGCATAGCCGTAGGCAAAGAATCCGTAGTTGCCGCCGGAAATATCGGTGCTGGCGTTGGAGTTGCCAACGATGTTGACCTGTACGCCTATATCGGACCAGTTCTGCTGTACGACCTGGGCGACCTTCTCATAGTAGCCGCTGGTCAGGGTGTTGAGCTCGATGCCGTAGTCGGCGAAGTTGATCCCGTTGGGATATCCGGCTTCGGCCAGCAGGGCCTTTGCCTTCTCGGGATCGTAAGTGATATCCTCGGCTCCGCTGAAGTCTACGCCGAAGGCTTCGGGTCCGGCCATCAGCCTTGCGATCTTGGCGTAGCCGTCGTAGGCGATGTCGATGACGGACTCCTTGTCGATGGCGTAGGAGAGAGCCTTCCTGAGCTTGGCATTGTCAAGAGGCTTCTTCTCGCAGTTGACCAGGATCAGAGTGGTGTGGAGGTTGTCGACTACCTCGGTGTTGTACTTTCCGGAGCTCATGATCTGCTCGGCCATGTTGGTGACCACGTTCATGACCTGGATCTCGCCGGCCTCGAAGGAGACCTGGGCGGAGGAGGCGTCGCTGATGTAGCGGAACTCAGCCTTCTTGATGGCGGGAGCGCCGAGGTGATAATCCTCGACGGCTTCCATTATGCAGTGCTGGGCGGGATCGTAATCGGCGACCTTGTACGGGCCGCTGCCCACGTCGGTCTTGGAGATGTCTCCGCCGGCCTCGTTGAACATCTTCTCGCTCAGTACGGGCAGATAGTAGAGGTAGGAGAGGAAGAGCGGCGATACGTTGGCCAGCTTGATCTCCACGGTGTAGTCGTCCTTGGCGATGCAGGTGTCGATGGGCCCGTAGTAGGTAGCTCTCTTGACTATGCCCTTGGCGTAGTTGATGCTGAACTCCACGTCGGAGGCCTTGACATTGTCGCCGTTGTGGAACTTGGCGTCCTTCACCAGGTGGAAGGTGTAGGTCATGGCGTCATCGCTGACGTCCCAGGACTCTGCCAGCTGGGGGAGGATGTTGTTGTCGTTGTCCATGGTGACGAGGCACTCATAGATATTGGTAAAGATGTAGTTGTCTCCGGTACCGTTGGTCTGATAAGGATCAAGGGTATTGAAGAGGCTCGCGCAGTATACCACGACCGGGGTGTCGTTTACGACCGGTTCAGCCGGGGTACTGGGAGTGCTCGGGGTACTGGGAGTGCTCGGGGTGCTGGGAGTACTGGGCGTACTCGGAGTGCTCGGAGTACTGGGAGCCGGGGCTGCTGGCTGCTCGGTCTTGTTTCCGCACGCTGCCATGCTGGCGATCACCATGACGCATACGAGAGCGAGAGCCAATAATCTCTTTGCTTTCATTGTTTTCCTCCTTAACATAATGTTATTTAAATCATATTTATCATAAAGGCTTACGCCTTATTGAACTGTTCCTCGGCGTAGGGGCAGGCCAGGAAGTGGCCCGGGGATACCTCGTTTAAGGGGATGTCCCCCGCTGTACACCTGTCGCTGCAGTACTCGCAGCGGGCGGCAAAGCGGCAGCCGGGCTTGGGATCTATGGGGGAACTCACTTCGCCCCTTATGACCTTGGCCTTCCTCATGCGCATGGTGATGTCGGGCACCGGTATGGCCGAGAGCAGGGCTTTGGTATAGGGGTGGAGCGGATTCTTGAAGAGCTCCGAGTAGCTTGCCTTTTCGACGCATTTTCCCATATACATGACCATGATGTCGTCGGAAATGTGCTTTACCACCGACATATCGTGGGTTATGAACATGTAGGTGAGGCCTCTGTCCTCCTGAAGATCCATCAGCAGATTTAATATCTGGGCCTGTATGGATACGTCCAGGGCGCTTACGGGCTCGTCGCAGACAATGAACTTGGGGTTGCAGGCCAGAGCCCTTGCTACGCAGGCTCTCTGCCTTCTTCCTCCGTCCAGCTCGTGGGGATAGGAGTTGACCAGGCGCTGGGCCAGACCGACGGTATCCATCAGCTCTTTGGTCCTCTTCTCCAGCTCTGCTTTGCTGCCGCAGATATGATGGACCTTAAGCAGCATTGCTATGGAGTCGGAGATGGTCTGCCTGGGGTTGAGGCTCGAGTAAGGATCCTGGAAGATCATCTGCATGTCTACCCTTATGGGCCTCATCTCTTTGGCGTCAAGGTTCGTGATGTCCTTCCCCTCAAAGAGTATCTGCCCTTCGGTGGGTTCCAGCAGCTTTACTATGGTCCTTCCCAGGGTGCTCTTTCCGCAGCCCGACTCTCCGACGACTCCTAAGGTCTTGCCCCTTTCTATGGAGATGTTGATGTCGTCCACCGCGTGGAGCTTTCTCTTTTTGACGTCGAAGTACTTTTTAAGACCTACGGTCTGTATCATCGGGACGCCGGCAGTGTTCTCGTTCATCAGATCACCTCCTCTTTATTGCCGCCGAAGAGATGGCAGCGTATGGAGTGAGTACCGTTCACATATACCGGGGCCTTGGCTTTCCTGCAGATCTCCATGCAGTGGGGGCATCTCTCGGAGAAGGAGCAGCCCTCGGGAAGATCCGAAGGATCAGGCATCAGGCCTTCGATGGGGGAGAGCCTGGGGGTCTCCTCGTTGAGATTGGGTATGGCGCCGAAGAGGCCCACCGTGTAGGGATGGTGCCTGTCTCCGGTGTAAATGTCCTGAAGGGTCCCGACCTCGATGAGTTCGCCCGCGTACATGACCGCGACTCTGTCGCAGGTCTGGGCGACTATGCCCAGATCGTGAGTTATCATGATCATTGCCATGCCCAGCCTTTCCCTCAGCTCGTCCATCATGGCCAGTACCTGGGCCTGTATGGTCACGTCGAGGGCGGTGGTGGGTTCGTCGGCTATGAGCAGGTCGGGCTCGCAAGAGAGGGCCATGGCTATGACCACCCTCTGCTTCATTCCGCCCGAGAACTGGTGGGGATATTCGCCCTTCCTTTCAGGAGGTATGCCTACGAGGCTCAGCACCTCTTCGACACGGGCTTCCACCTGGTTTCTCGGAAGGTCGAGATTGTGATAGTGGACGGCTTCGGCTATCTGGCTTCCAACGGTCATGACCGGGTTTAAGGCGGTCATGGGATCCTGGAATATCATGGCTATGCGCTGGCCTCTTATGCCGTAGCGCATCTCCTCTTCGTGGAGCTCGAGAAGGTTTCTTCCGTCCAGCTCTATGGTTCCTTTGGTTATGCGGCCGGTGCGGTCGGGCAGCAGCCTCATTATGGTCAGGGCTGTGGTGGTCTTGCCGGCTCCGGTCTCGCCCACCAGGCCCACGGTCTCGCCCTTGTTTATCTCAAGGTTTACGCCGTTGACGGCCTTTACGGTCTCTTCATCGGTGCGGTACTCGACGTACAGATCTTTGATTTTCAGCAGCAGATCGCTCATCTCGCACCTCCTTAATCCTTAAGACGCGGATCGAGAGCGTCTCTTAATCCGTCGCCCACCAGGTTGAAGGACAGGGCCGTTATGACCACTACGGCGCCGGGTATGATGCACATGTAGGGCTCGGTGCGCAGATTCTCTCTGGAGGAGGCGATCAGAGCGCCCCACTCCGGGTTGGGCGGCTGTACGCCCAGGCCCAGGTAGCTGAGGGATGCCGCGGTGAGCATCTCGGTGGCTATGCCCTGGGAGAAGAGGACTATGACGGGACCCAGGCAGTTGGGTATGATCTGGGTCAGCACTATCCTAAAGTCCGACATGCCGGCGCATCTTGCGGCCTCGACGAATTCCCTGTCGGCTATGCCGAGAACGGTGGAGCGGACGAGCCTCGCGTGCTTGGGTATGATGCTTATGCCCAGAGCCAGTATAAGGCTTATGGCGTTGGTGCCCAGGGCGCTGACCACGCACATGGCCAGCAGCGTCGAGGGTATGGCCATCATCATGTCCATTATCCTCATGGCGATCTCGTCAAAGACCCCTCCCGTGTATGCCGCGATGGATCCTATGAGCCCTCCCACCACCGTTCCGAAGAGCTCGGTGATTATGCCTATGGCGAGGGATATCCTGGCTCCGTAGACGACTCTGGCGAAGATATCGCGTCCGTAGATGTCGGTTCCGAACCAGTGGCTGGCCGAGGGCGGCTGCTTCCTTTCCCTGGTCTGGTTGTAGACCAGGTTGGGATCGAGCCACAGGTTGGCGGTCATGGCTATGAGCACCAGGAATACTATGAAGTAAAGGGATATCATGCTGCTCTTGTTCTTGCGCAGACTTCTCCAGATCTGCTGAGCAGGGCTTTGCTTTCCGGTCTTTTTCTTTTTGGCCTTAACGGCTTCGTTGTTTGCCATCGATGTCCACCTCCTTTACTTCTTTGCTGCGGCATACTTCGCCTTGATGCGGGGGTCGATGAACGCGTAGACGATGTCGACTATGAGCATTACTACGGCGAAGAAGAAAGCTAAAAAGAGGACACAGGCCATGACGGTGGGCTCATCCTTGGCCTTGATGCTGAGAACTATGAGGGAGCCTATGCCCGGCAGGGAGAAGACGTTCTCGCAGACGGTGGAGCCTCCCAGCACTGTTCCGAAGGTGCTTCCTATGGTGGTTATAACGGGAAGCAGGGCGTTCTGCAGGGCGTGCTGGTAAATTACCTTCCTGTTGGGAACGCCTTTTGCCCTGGCCGACCTTATGTAGTCCTCCCTGATGCACTCGAGCATCGTGGAACGGGTCATCCTGAGTATTCGGCAGGACGCGACCACGGCGGTACAGGTCACGGGCATTATGTAGCCTTTCCAGGTGAGCACCCCGCTGGCGGGAAGCCAGCCCAGATACAGGGCAAACACCAGTATCAGTATCATTGCGAACCAGAAGGTGGGCGTCGCGACGAACACGGTCGACAGAACACGCATCAGGTTGTCTCCCACGGAGTTCTGCCTGACGGCCGAATAGACGCCCAGCGGAACGCCTATGACGGTCGCCACTATTATGTTCATGGTCGTGAGCCTTAAGCTCACCGGCAGTCTCGGGGCTATATCCTCAAACACCGGCGAGCCTGTCCTCCAGGACGTACCGAAATCCAGCTTTGTCACCACGTTGAAAAGATACAGGGCGTAACGCTCAACGAAGCTCTTGTCCAGACCCATCTCGTGACGGAGCTGGTTGACCTGCTCCACGGTAGCCTCGGCGCCGAGTATGTTTCGCGCCGGGTCGCCCGGAGTCATCTCAAGTATGCTGAATACTATAAGTGATACGCCCAGAAGTATGGGGATCATCAGGAATAATCTTCTTATCACGTATCTTATGATCATCCGATGCTTATTCCTCCTTTCTTTCAGCGATCCATAAGGGGGATGTCACTTCGCGGACGCCCTTGAGCGGGCCTCGTCCACGAAGCGGGTCATGAGCTTTTTCGCCCTCTCATCGAATATCATGACCTCCGGATGGTACTGGAAGGTGATGCAGTACCAGTCGGGATCAGTGGTCTCCATGCCTTCGACCGTCCCTTCGGGACCCCAGGCGTTGGCTATGAAGCCCGGCGGACAGGTCTCGACGTACTGGCAGTGCATGGAGTTGACCATCCACTCCCCGCTTCCCACAATGGAAGCAAGGCGGCTGTTCTTCTCGATGTCGATGAGATGGGTCGGATAATAATATGAGATCTTCTGGCTGTGATTGTCCAGGGTCTTTTCGCTGAGGGAGCCTCCCAGGCTCTCGCAGATGATCTGATGTCCTCTGCAGGAGCCTATCATCGGAAGCTTTATTTCCTTGCCGGCCCTCACCAGAGCGCATTCGACCAGACTCCTCTTGGGCTGGGTCTCCATGAGCCTGGGCTGGACGGGAGCCTTGGGGGAGGTGGACAGGCCGCCTCCCGAAAAGTATATTCCGTCCAGACGGCTTACCATGTCGGCAGCCTCTTCATCGGAGTCGCTTCCCGCCACGGGGGGTATCATAACAGGCCGCCCGCCTGCCTTCCATATAGCCTCGCAGTACCAGGCATACACGTGGAAGAAGGGGTAGCGGGAAAGGTCGGGGCTGCGCTCGCTGCTGTCACAGCAGCTTATGCCTATCAGCGGTCTGTACATGGCCTATTCCTCGACGGGTATTTCCACGTCGTAGAGGGGCGGATACTGCTGGCAGCCGAAGACGTCGCCCTCGCCGAAGGAACCGGAGGGGCGGAGCCTGTTGATGGTGAACTTGATGGCAAGGCCCGGATCGAATTCGACGAAGTCGGCTATCCTCTCCATGGGGATGCCGAAGAGGTTCGCGATGTATTCCTTGTTCAGGACCTTGGAGTTCTTGACCATCTCGTAGGTCTCTTTCTCGCGGAATATGATGTCGAAGGTGATGCGGTCGGTGCCGGCGTTCTTGCTGCGTATAGTCTTAGCGAGATCAACGAGCTTAACTGTTTTCATCGATGTTTCCTCCTTACTCGCCTACGGTGATCATTTTGATGGGGAAGAGCTCGAGGGGATCGTCCACCGCTACGGTGTGGTCCATGGTCCAGGTGTAGGCGTCGGATATGGGGGTCACCTCGTCGAGGATGAAGGCTGCGGTGCCTGCGGTGCCCTTTACCTCGGGGAGCCTGGCGTAGAAGATCTGGCGGGTGCCTATGAGGGTGGCCTCCTGAGCCTTCTTCTGGTCTTTTGAAACGCCCTCGACGACCACCAGCAGCTCGTGGCTCTTGGTCTCTTTTATCGGTTCAAGGTCGCCCATGACGCCGTTCTTTCCGAAGATGCGGTAGCTCAGCTCGTAGCCGCCCTCGGGGAAGCGCTCGGCGCACTGGGATTTGGCCCAGTCTATGACCTTGTCTATGTTCTTGATGGTGTAAGGATCGCGGATACCGGCCATGCCCAGGTAGCGGTAGCCTACCCTGCCGGAGCCCTCGAGCTTTACCTTGATCTTGCCCTCGATGGGTATGAACTTGGCGCCGGTGATGCGGCAGGTCTTCTCGTCATACTGCTCGTATTCGCACTCGCTCATGTCCATCATGCCGCCGGCTACGTACTCGTAGTAGGGGTTGGTGCGCTCGTACATGGCGTGACCCGCGACGGAGGCGATGGTGCAGCGCTGGAAGGGGGCCATGGCGGTGACCTTGACGTCGTCCTTGGTGATGGTGCCTATGACCGACTCCTTGGCTCCGTAGGGCTCGCAGCAGAAGCTGGCGCACTCGAGGACCTTGCCCGCGTAGTAGGACACGTTCTCGGGGAAACCTTCGTAGATGGCGGGAGCGGCGAAGACCGCCACGTCGCTGGAGCGTCCGCCTATGATGACGTCGGCGCCCATCTCAAGGCACTTGATGAAGGGGTGGACTCCTGCGACGGCGACTATGCGGTCGGTGGCGTCCAGCTCTTCCATGGTCAGGTTGCTGCGGCTGTTGAGGCCTTCGATGGCCTCGCCGTTGATCATCTTCTGGCGTATGTATTCCTTGTCGACCTCGGAATAGAAATAGGCCAGCTTAAAGGGAGCCAGGTTGTGCTTCTTTGCCATGTCCTTGATGAAATCGACATACATGTCGACTCTGCTGTTGGTTCCGGTATCGCCGGAGGAGCCTATGATCATGGGCACGCCCTGTTCGCGGGATTTGAGGAGCATCAGCTCCAGGTCGTGATACTGGTGGACGGGGTGGCTGGCGCAGACGTCGGCTCCCAGAGGTACGGGGCCTATGTCATCGCTGCCGCTGTCGCAGCAGTAATAGTCGGGGTGGGTGTCAGCCCCGATGTAAAAGCTTCCCTCCTTGGTAGGGGCGAAGCCGAGATGGCCGTTGGGCGAGATCAGTCTGAGTACTTCTTTTTTCAATGTCTCATGCCTCCATTCTTGGTTCTTTAAGGCCGTATATATTGCGGTCAATAACAAACAAAATATGATCGTGAAATAAAAAAATGAGCGGACATGTTGTTATAACATGTTATTTCCTGATTTAATTATAGAAAGACTATAGCCCCGCGTCAAGTGATTTTTACGGAACCGTTTCGGGGAATCGGGGACTTCGCAAAAAATTTTTATGACATCTTGAACAACTTGTATCATGTTGTTATAATATATAGTAGGTATTAAGCGAACGCGGAAAGGAAAACGGCCATGCTTTCCCACGATTCCTCGAGACCCCTGTACAGCCAGGTGGAAGACGAGCTCAGAAAAAAGATACTCTCGGGCGAATACCCTCCCCACAGCAAGCTGCCTTCGGAGATGGAGCTCTGCGCCCAGTTCTCGGTCAGCCGCATAACCATAAGGCGGGCCATAGTGAATCTTGAGGCCTCGGAAATGATATACACGGTCCACGGCAAGGGGACCTTCGTGAAATCCAACAGGATAAACTCCGACCTAAAGAAGATACGCCCCTTCGGCGAGACCCTGGCCCAGGAGGGCCACCAGGGCTACACCAGGATCAACTCCTACCGCGACTACCAGCTCACTGATTTCGACAAGATCATGGGATTTACCGACTGGAAAGCCGCCACCGAGATAAGCCTCACCGGCTACTCAATGGACGAGCCCGTCGTCCTCTACAAGTCGGTGATAAGGGCTCCTTACGGGGCAATGATGAAAGAAAAGATGTTCGAGATGGAGAAGAACCGCATACCCTTCAGCACCTTTGACCTTTACCCCGAGACAGGGCTGGTGCTTGCGAGGGTCGACCAGAGAGTGCTGGCGATCAACGCCGACGCAGAGCTGTCGGGGGTCCTGAACCTTAAGCAGGGGGACGCGGTGCTGGTGCTGGATTCGTCGCTGGTGGACATAGACAACAGGCTGGTCGAAAGAAAAAAGGGCTACTACCGCACCGACAAATACTCTTTCAAGATATACAGAGAAGTATAGGCGGGGCAAAGCCCGGAATATCAAATTAAAAGAGAGGTCTAGGCCTCTCTTTTTTTCGCGAAATAACCTATGGCGCAGCAGACGAGGGCCGAGCCTATCCCAAGGAACAGGGGATCGAAGGACAGCACGTCCAAAAGTCCGAAGACCAGTACGGTTAGGGGCCCCGCGGCAACGGCGGCAGCTGCCCAGCGCGGAGATACCTTCCCCGAAAGCCACAGGGCGCAGCATAAGGGGGCGAAGACCACGGCAGCCCTGAGTCCCATAGACATGAAGGCGAAGTTGAGTATCACGTCGCCCAAAGAACCGGTGCTGAATACGCAGGCGAGAAGCAGCACGGCCGCTATGACGGCTCTTGAAAAGAGGAGCTTTTTGCCCGGGTCCTTGATCCTGACGAGGTTGTTGCTCACTATGGAGCTTATGCCCAGGGCAAGGCCCGCGCCCGTCCCCACCACCGCGATGAAGAGCGTGGCGAATATGATCCCGCAGATGAAGGGAGGCATGTTCATGGAGATGAAGCGGGGGAAGGCAGTCTTGGCCGAAGCGAGCTCGGGGACATTGAGCCTCATGTAAAGGCCTATCAGTATGCCTCCCACGCCTATGGGAGGAATCATAAAGGCGCTTATCAGGGCGCCCTTTTTCGCTTCCGCGTCTGTCTTTCCCGCCAGCAGGGCCTGGGCGTAGCTCTGGGTGCAGAGCACTCCCAGTATGAGGGAGACTCCCGCGCCCCCGTCGGTGCCTATGCCTCTTCCGAAAAGGTTGAAATATCTTGCGTGGTCCAGGCTGCCGTAGAGCACGTTAAAGCCCCCGCAGAGCTTAAGGGCCGTCGCTCCTCCGAGTATCACCGCGAAGTAGAGCAGCAGCAGCTTGAATATGCCCACAAATCCGGCGCTCCTGACCCCTCCGAAGATCACATATATCATCATGACCGCCGCGGAGATAAGCAGAGAGACCGTGAGAGGCAGGGCGGGAAACAGCAGCTCGATTATGGCTGTCGCCGAGAGCAGCTGGGATATGATGTTTATGAAGGTGCCGAAAGCCGAAAGCACCGAAGCCAGTTTTCCCACCGGGGCTCCGAACTCCTTTGAGATCATGCCCGTGATGGTGGGACAGTCCATGCGCCTCATGGGCTTTACGTAGAACAGGGCCAGAACCAGGCAGGCGATGCCGGCTCCCAGAGTGAACCACCAGGCGGAAAGGCCGTAATTGTAAGCCAGCTGGGCGGTGCCTATGGTGGATGAGCCTCCTACCAGAGTTCCCATTATGCCGCCCGCGACCTCAAAAGATCCGGCTTTTTTGCCTGCGGTGTCGAAGTCGGCGGAAGTCTTGACTTTCCTTCCCGAGTAGATGCTGGCGCCTATTATGACGGCCAGAGTAATGAAGATTCCTGAAAGAAGCATGGGGTTCACCGGGTCAGCGAGGCAGTTCTATGGTTTTCTTATCCTTGTTTTCTTTGTATAACACGAAGCGGCGGCCTATGGCCTGGACGAACTCGGCGCCCAGCTTTTCGGCGGCCTCGTTGGCAAGCTCCTTGGCGCCCCGGCCGCAGCTCTCCTGGACCTTCACCTTGACCAGCTCGTGGGCTGCCAGGTAATTGTCCATCTCGGCGAGGGTGGCCTCGGTTAGCTCGTTCCTGCCGATGTACACCGCGGTCTCAAGGCCGTTGGCGAGACCCTTGAGATACGATCTCTGTTTTCCTGTAAGCATTTGTTTTTCCTTTCCGAGCCTTTCGATTATATCCGCGTCGGCGGGACAAAAGGCGTAGTTTTCAGCGTCCTGCGGCTTTATCCAGAGGAGTTCGCTGTGTTCCAAAAGCCTGGGCTCCCCCTCCTCTATCTCGCAGTTGATGAGCACCAGGTGGATGGAGATATCGGGATAGACGTGGTCCAGCTCCATGTAGACAGAGCCGGGCTTTACGGTGATATCAAGCTCCTCGCGGCACTCCCTGATCAGGGCTTCGTTTATGCTCTCTCCTTCTTCGGCCTTGCCTCCGGGAAACTCGAAGAGGCCTCCTCTGGCTTTATTCATCGGGCGGCGGCATATCATAAAGCGGCCGTCCCGCCATATGAGAGCAGCGGCTACCTGCCTCACTCTGTCGTCGTTCATCGCCCGTCTCTCCTAGTCCTGATCGATGACGGTGACCTGAGGCTTTTCTGCGGCCAGCCACGAGAGGATCCGGTCCTTATAGCGTTTGTCGATGGAGAGCACGAAAGCCGCGGCGTCAGAGCTGAAGAAGCAGACGCAGTCCGAGAAGACCCTGACGAAGGCCAGGCTGTCCCAGCTTATGCGCAGGGCCCTTCCGTCCCGGCGGTTGAGGCTCACTCCGATCTCGTCCATGGTCAGGACCTCGGGCTGCTGCTCGTCCATGAGCCTTTTGCTTATCGTTTTCAGGTTTTTAAGGAAGACAGAGCAGATGACCACATCGAAGATCATGAGGCCCAGGGCCAGGACGGCCAGGGGCTCAAGGCCTCTGTTGATAACTATCATCAGCATGAGGACGGCCATGACCGCGCATACCGCGATGTTCCTCTTCATTACCGTCTGCTGATCCTTGTAATTTGCCGTGGGATTTTTTATGAGGGTCCTGTACTGGCCGGTGACGCTGACCGTCTGCCTGTAGAAGGCTTCGCTCCCCTTTTCGTTGATCTCTATGTTCATTTATATCTCCTTTTCGGGCAGATCCGCCCTATCGACGCTTATAAAGCATATGGGGATTATGCCCCGCTTCTTTTTCATGTCATCTATGGAGGAGAAGACGCTGAAGTCTTCCTTTCCGGAGAAATTGTAGGCCTTAAGGGGCCCGGTGTAAAGCGGTTTCTTTTGCGCCGGCAGAAACGAAAGGCTGCGGACCGGTGTCCCGGCGGGCGTTCTCCCCCTTTCGACCGTGACCGTGTGGATGACGAGGGAGGCGGGGCCCCACCAGAAGGTCAGCACCCCAAGGCCGCAGCTTTCAAGCAGCGCGTCGAAGCCCGGGGCCTTAGAAGGCCCGTGATAGACCGCATTAAGGCCGCTGCCGTTTAAGACATCCTCTATGGCGTGGGGGGAGGCTCCGAATATGCCCCCCAGGCTCGCCCCTTTCTTTTCGAACTCCTTTATGAGCCCGACCAGATCGGGGTCTTTCCCCATAAGGCTCAGCACGTTGTAGGCCGCCA
>JAEEGL010271532.1_pt1 | contig 23946 bp, 20 predicted proteins | sample 9134231 | NCBI WGS metagenome assembly JAEEGL01 (sample SAMN16246548, study PRJNA631951) | gut metagenome | biome: gut microbiome; feature: rumen; material: fiber-attached | host: Bos | place: Iran: Karaj | collected 2018-10
CACCTGGGGGATGTCCCGGATAATGGAAATGAAGTCACGCGCTATGCCGCGGTTCATCTGCTTCAGTTTTACGGAACAGAAGACGGTGAAGCCGCGGCCCAGTTTTTCTGCATCCAGCACCGCGACATACTTTTTGATAAAGCCCGCCTTTTCCAGCCGCTTCATGCGCTCGAACACCGGCGTGGTGGAAAGGTTTACCTGTGCCGCCAGCTCCTTGGTGGTGAGCCGGGCGTTTTCCTGCAGGGCACGCAGGATTTGCAGGTCGGTGGCATCCAATACGATGTCTGTCATAAGAAGATTTTTCTATTTGAGCCCGGAATTACGGGACTAATCGTTAAAATATTCCAATATCTTTTACAAAATTAGAAAGTTTTTCTAAATTATAAAATATTATTGTAATATTTTTCTATTGACTGTAACTTTGCCCAACTTAATCACAGAAAAATGGCAAAGATTGAAACCCGCTGCGTTCACGCAGGCTACCAGCCCGGCAAAGGCGAACCCCGCCAGATTCCCATCATCCAGAGTACCACGTTCAAGTACGAGACCTCGGACCAGATGGGCAAACTCTTCGACCTGGAAGAGGCCGGCTATTTCTATACCCGTCTCCAGAATCCCACCTCCGACATCACCGCCGCCCAGATCAACGACCTGGAAGGCGGCGTTGGCGCCATCCTCACCTCTTCCGGCCAGGCGGCCAACCTTTTCGCCTGCCTCAACATCGCCGGTTGCGGGGACCATATTGTGGCTGCCAACAACATCTACGGCGGAACCTTCAACCTGCTGGGCGTAACGCTGGAGAAGATGGGCATCCAGGTTTCCTTCATCAAGGCCGATTCTTCCAACGAAGAAATCGAGGCCGCCATCCGGCCCAACACCAAGCTCATCTTCGGAGAAACCGTCTCCAACCCCGGCGTGGAGGTATTTGACATAGAGCGCTGGGCGGCCATAGCGCATAAGAACGGCCTGCCGCTGATAGTGGACAACACCTTCCCCACCCCTTACCTCTGCCGTCCCTTCGAATGGGGGGCCGATATCGTCACCCACTCCACCACCAAATATATAGACGGACATGGCGTGAGCGTAGGCGGTGCCGTGGTGGACAGCGGCAACTTCCCTTGGGATGAATACAGCGAGCGCTTCCCCGGCCTCACCACCCCCGATGCCTCCTATCACGGACTCACCTACACCAAGAGCTTCGGAAAAGCCGCGTTCATCGTTAAGGCCACCACGCACCTGATGCGCGATTTGGGCAGCACCCAGAGCCCCCAGAACGCCTTCTACCTGCACCTGGGCCTCCAGACCCTGCACCTGAGGATGAAGCGCCACAGCCAGAGCGCCCTGAAGGTCGCCCAGTGGCTCGAGCAGCGCCCGGAAGTCGCCTGGGTCCACTACCCCGGCCTGGAGAGCGACCCTCACCATTCCCTGGCGCAAAAGTATCTGCCGGACGGCTGCAGCGGCGTCATGTGCTTCGGTCTCAAGGGTGGCCGCGCCTTTGACAACCGCTTCCTGGATGCCCTCAAGCTGGTGACCATCGAGACCCACGTGGCCGATTGCCACACCTGCGTGCTGCATCCGGCCTCCCATACGCACCGCCAGCTCTCCGACGAGCAGCTGCGGGCCGCCGGCATAGCTCCGGATCTCATCCGCCTGAGCATCGGCCTGGAAGATGTTGAAGATATTATCGAAGACCTGGAACAGGCTCTGAAAACCGCCGCCGAATGAACCGATACGAGATTACCGTAGACCTTCCCCTGGAGAATGGAGACATCCTGCGCGGAGCCCGCATCGTCTTCCACGACAGCGAGGCCCGCGGCGGGCGCACCATCTGGATCTGCCACGCCCTCACGGCCAACAGCAATCCGGAAGACTGGTGGCCCGACATGGTGGGCCCGGGCAAGACCATCGACACGCTCAAGGACCGCGTGGTCTGCGTGAATATGCTGGGCAGCGCGTATGGTTCGGAAGGGCCCGCCCGCACCAATCCCGAGACCGGCCGTCCCTGGCTGCTGGACTTCCCCATGATCACCATCCGTGACAGCGTGAACGCCTTTATCGAGGTACGCAAGCACCTGGGCATAGAGAAGATCGACCTTCTCATCGGCGCTTCCAACGGCGGATTCAACGCCCTCGAATGGGCCATTATGGAGCCGGAACGCTTTGGCCGGTGCCTGTTCCTGTGCACGGCTCCCCGCATCTCGCCCTTCCTGGGCGCTACGGTGGAAGCCCAGCGCATGGCCCTGGAGGCCGATCCCACCTTCCGCGAAGCGCGGGATTTGAGCGGCGGCGCAGCGGGCCTCAAATGCGCCCGGGCCCAGGCCCTCATCAGTTACAGATGTTTCGAAGGCTACCGGCTCACCCAGTCTGAACAGGATCCCGACACCCTGTTTGCTGGGCGCGTGGCTTCTTACGAGCGCTACCAGGGAGAGAAGCTGGTGCGCCGCGGCTTCGACGCCTATTCCTACTTCACCCTCTGCAATGCCCTGGACAGCCACAATGTGGGAAGGGGCCGCGGCGGGGTACAGGCAGCCCTCAAGACCATCCAGGCGTCCTGCACCGTGCTGGCCGTTGATACCGACCTTCTTTTCCCGCCCTTCGAGGGACGCGAATGGTCGGCCTGGATTCCCGACGCCCGCTTCACCGAAATCAGTTCCCACTTTGGCCACGACGGCTTCCTCCTGGAAATCGCCAAACTATCGGCCTTAATCATGTAAGCCCCATGCAAGTACTTAAATTTGGCGGCAGTTCCGTTGCCAACGCCGGAGCCATGCTCCAAGTCATCAATATAGTCCGGAAGGCGCTGGAGACCGACCGCACCCTGGTGGTGAGTTCGGCCATCAGCGGATGCACCGACGAGCTCATTGCCATCGGCCGCCTGGCCGGGGCCCGCGACAAAAGCTACGAGACCCGGCTGCAGACCCTTCAGGACCGGCATCACCAGATAGTTGAAGAACTGATTCCCAAGGGTTATCAGGAGAAGACCCTGGAAACCGTGGACAAGCTGTTTACCCAGCTGGCCAGCATCCTCAGGGGCGTTTACCTGCTGGCCGAACTCTCCCCCACCAGCCTGGCCGCCGTGGAGAGCTTCGGGGAACTGTTCTCTACCCGTATTCTTACCGACAAATGCCAGTCGCTGGGCATCCCCTGCCAATGGTTGGATGCCCGCGAGCTGGTGGTGCTCCGGGGAGGCACCGTGGACACCTCCGTCACCTACAAACGCATCCAGGAGTGCGTTGGGAAGCACCTGCACACGCAGCTGTTCATTGTACCGGGCTTCATCGCCCGCGACGAGGAAGGCCGTCCCGCCACGCTGGGCCGCGGAGGTTCCGACTACACCGCCTCCCTCTTTGCCGTGGGGGTACACGCCCGCCGCGAAGAGATCTGGACCGATGTGCCGGGCATCATGACCGCCAACCCTAAGGTAGCGCCTACAGCCCGCACCATCCCCAACATTTCCTACCGCGCCGCGCAGGAACTTTCGCACTTCGGCGCCAAGGTCATCTATCCGCCCACCATCCAGCCGGTGGTGGCCGAGGGCATTCCCATTTACGTCAAGGACACTTTCCATCCCGAAAATCCGGGCACTCTGGTGGAGAAGAACCCGCCGCAGGCCCAGGGAGGCGTGATAGGCCTGGCCCATTCCGAGGGCATTGCGCTCATCTCGCTGGAAGGCAGCGGCATGGTGGGAGTCCCGGGCTTCAGCGCCCGCCTCTTTGATGCGCTGTACCGCAAGGGCATCAACATCATCCTCATCACCCAGGCCTCGTCCGTGCATTCCATGTGCATAGCCATCTCGGCGGCCGATGCCGAAAAGGCCCGCCAGGCAGCCGACAACTGCTTCGCCTACGAAATTTCCCTGGGCAAACTGAACCCGCTGAAGGTAGAGACCGGCTTCTCCATCGTCTGCGTGATTGGTGACGACATCCTGGGACACAGCGGCGCCACAGGCCAGATGCTGGCCGCACTGGGCCACCACGGCATCCCCGTCCGCGCCACGGCCCAGGGCTCTTCCGAGAGAAACATTTCCGTGATTGTCCCCTCGGCCCAGGCCGATGAGGCCATCCGTGCCATCCACCGTGTATTCTTCGACAAGCAAAGCGAGGATGTGGTGCGCGTATTCATCGCCGGATACGGCCGCGTGGGCAAGGAACTGGTTCGCATGCTCCGCGAGCAGGCACCCGTGATTGCTGCCCGCACCGGCAAGGAACTGCGCATCTGCGGCCTGGCCAACAGCAAGCGCTATCTCATTGACACGGAAGGCATTGAATCGCCGGAGAGCCTGCTGACCAGCGGGAATACAGGCTCCTTCATAGACGCTCTCTGCGATCTGTCGCTGGAGCATCCCGTCTTCCTGGACTGCACGGCCAGTGAAGAGATTGGTTTCCGTTATCCCGACCTCCTGCACTGCGGCTTCAGCGTTGTGGCCTGCAACAAGATTCCCTTCTCGGGCACCTATGCCCAGTATGCCAACATGCAGCAGGCAGCCCTGGAAGCCGGTGTTTCCCTGAAGTATGAGACCACTGTGGGTGCCGCCCTGCCCATCCTGGCCACCCTGGAGCGCGTGGTGTGCAGCGGAGACCGCCTGGTAAAAGTGCAGGCCGTTCTCTCCGGCACCCTCAACTACCTGCTGGATACTTTCGAGGGAAAGGACTGGGATGCCCTGGTGGAAGACGCCCGGCAGAAGGGCTACACCGAGCCCGACCCGTCCGTGGATCTGAGCGGCCGCGACGTGCTGCGCAAAGTGCTCATCCTCTCCCGGGTGGCCGGCCTGCCGCTGGAAGAGACCGCCGTACAGTTGGAAGCCATTCCGGCCGATATAGCCGAACGCTACGCCGCAGCCGCAGCCAAGGGCTGCAAGCTCCGCTACGTGGCAGAGGTGGACGGTTCCGGCCAGGCCACCATCGGCCTGAAGGAGGTGGGTCCTGACAGCCCGCTCTACGCTTTGCGAGGCACCGACAACGCCATCCTCCTCACCACGGACCACTACCCTTCCCCCATGCTCATCCAGGGCGCCGGTGCAGGAACGGCCCAGACCGCCAGCGGCCTCCTCAACGATATCCTATTAACGCGCTAAGTCCTAAGCATTTACACAAAGGGGTGCACCGGTAAGTGCACCCCTTTATAGTTATGTCGCTAATTCTAGAGGGAACTCATTCTATCTACGCAAATCTCTACCAGGCGGCGGACCGATGCGCGATAGTCCGGATTGGAGCTCTTGAGGTAGCGGTTGGCAACGGCGCAGCACACGGTGCAGCAATTGTGGCCCAGGTGGGCACCAAAGCCGGCTAGCGGAGCGCCCTCCATCTCGTAGTTGGTGATGCGGTATTCCTCTCCGCCCTCCATAAAGCGGAAGCTCTCGATATCCTCCAGCATATTGGGCATGGCCAGCTGCAGGCGAACCACACGGCCCTGGGGACCGTAGAAGCCGGGAGCGGAAATGGTGACGCCCTTAACGGTGATGTCCCTGAACAGATTAACGAGGAGCGGGGAAGCCTTTACGAAATAAGGAGTGGGAAGGGTGGGATTCCAATTCATGTGCTGGACAAAATCTCTCTCCACCATGGGAAGGGTTACCTTGTCCCGGTTGGCGTACCAGTTCATGACCCCGTCGAAGCCCACGCTTATATGCGAGAGAATGTAGCTGCCCAGCGGAATATCCGGATGCAGGGCGCCGGAGGTGCCGATGCGCAGGATGTTCAGGGTGCGGTGCTCCGGTTTTTCCTCTCTTGTTGCAAAGTCTATGTTGGCCAGGGCATCCAGCTCCGTGAGCACAATATCAATATTGTCCGGGCCGATACCGTGGGACAGCACCGTCAGGCGCTTGCCGTTGTGCCATCCGGTGACGGAGACAAATTCACGGGAAACGCTACGGAACTCAATGTCCGTAAGGAATTCCGAGACCATGGCCACCCGGCCGGGGTCTCCCACCAGGATTACGTTGTCGGCCAGCTGTTCGGGCCTCATGTGGATGTGGAAGGCAGAGCCGTCCTTATTGATAATGAATTCAGATTCGGGAATTCTCATAACAAAGCATTTAATAAGCAAATATACGAATTATTTACTAATTTTGTACAAAGCATTAATTCGCATGAAACGATCCATTTTCCTTGCTGCGCTCCTTGCGCTTTGGGTAATGCCCGCCAAGGCCGATGAAGGCATGTGGCTGCCCGCCCTTATTTCCCAGAGAATTGAAGACATGCAGGCCAAGGGCTTCAAGCTCAGCGCCGAAGACATCTACAGCATTAACCAGGCCAGCCTGAAGGACGCCGTGGTGCTGTTCGGCAGCGGCTGCACCGGAGAACTGGTGAGTGACGAGGGTCTCCTCTTCACCAACCACCACTGCGGCTACAGCTTCATCCAGAGGCACTCCTCCGTAGAGCACGACTACCTCAAGGACGGCTTCTGGGCCAAGAGCCGGGCCGAGGAACTGGCCAACCCCGGCCTCACCGTCCGCTTCCTGGAAAGCATGGAAGACGTGACGGACCTGGTGCTCAAAGGATACAAGCCCAAGATGACCGAAGAGCAGCGCCAGGCCCTGATTGAAAAGAACGCCAAGAAGATTCAGGACAAAATTGTCAAGGAAGGCAATGGTCTTAAAACCAGCGTGGAAGCCCTGTACTACGGCAACCAGTACTTCCTCTTTGTCTTCCGCGAGTACCGCGACGTGCGTCTGGTGGGTGCCCCGCCGTCCTCCATCGGCAAATTCGGCGGAGAGACGGACAACTGGATGTGGCCCCGCCACACCGGCGATTTCTCCATCTTCCGCATCTACGCCGCCCCCAACAATATGCCGGCCGATTATTCCGAAACCAATGTTCCCTATCGGCCCAAACGGTCCCTCAAGATTTCCCGCGCCGGCGTGAAGGAAGGCGACTTCACCTTTGTCTACGGCTGCCCCGGCAGCACCCAGGAGTATGTGCACTCCGAGGCTGTAAGATACATCCAGGATATCTCCGACCCCGAGAAGATCGCCCTTCGTACCATGCGCCTGAACATCATGAAGAAGTACATGGACCAGAGCCAGGCCGTACGCATCCAGTATTCTTCCAAGTTCGCTTCCGTAGCCAATGCCTGGAAAAAGTGGCAGGGTGAGGAGAAGGGTCTCCGCAAGAACTATGTGGTTCCGGTGAAGCAGGCCTATGAAAAACGCTTTGAGGAATGGGCCCAGGGCACCCGTTACGAAGGAATCACCCAGCAGCTGGCCACCCTGTACGCCGCCCGCAACCCCATTTTCCGCGCTTATGAGTACTACCGGGAAACCGTCCTGACCATAGAAAAACTCCAGATGGCCCGCAACCCCCGCTTCAACATGAAGGACTACTACCAGCCCATTGACGAGGAGATGTTCGTGGCTATGATGACGGCCTTCGACCAGGCCCTGGATGATGTGTACAAACCCCAGTTCTTCCTGGACAGGCGGAACCAGTACAGTTCCATGGAAGCCTGGAAAGATGCCGTCTTTACCTTTGACAGCGAGGCCAAGGGGCTGGCCGATGCCCTTAACGACTTCTTCTCCACCGTCATCGCCCCGCCGGTAGCCGAGTTCAACAAGAGCATCAATCTGGTGTACCGCGACTATATGAAGGGCCAGATGGAGTTTGAAAACGGAAAAGTCTTCTATCCCGATGCCAACCTGACGCTCCGCGTTGCTTATGGCCACGTGGAAGGCTATCGGCCCATTGACGCCGTATACTACGATCCCGTCTCCACCTTGCGCGGTATCATCGAGAAGGACAATCCGGACATCTTTGACTACAACATTCCCCAGGTCCTGCGGGATATCTATGCCCGCGGCGGGTTCGCCAGCCAGCCCGTCTGCTTCCTGGCCACCAACCATACCACCGGCGGCAATTCCGGCAGCCCGGTGCTGAATGCCGAGGGCAACCTCATCGGCATCAACTTCGACCGCGTGTGGGAAGGCACCATGAGCGACCTCGTCTTCGATCCCGAGATTTGCCGCAACATCTCCCTGGATGTGCGTTACCTCCTCTTTGTAATAAAAGAGGTAGGCCATGCGGACTACCTCTTTAATGAAATGAAGTTTGTGGATTAGAGTTCAAACTCCTCTATCTCCTTTACAAGCTTCCCTATTATGGACATCTTCACGTCGTACAAGGCGTCGGAGATGTCCACTTTGTAATAGTGGGGGTTGATGAGACGGCGCTCTCCGGGAGAGAAATGATGCAGGTTGTCCTTGTAGAAGATCTTCTTCTGCTGCAGGGTGTGCTGGGGCACCACGCGCTTGCCGGCGGCAATGACCTGGTGCTGCAGCGGACGGGCCTCATACGTTCCCTCTTCAAAATGCTTGTACTTGTAGGAATCGTACTCGTCGCGGACCGTTATGGTCTTGCCATGCTGGATGGCCAGGTCCATGCTGTCACCGCGTAGGCAAGTAACATCCACCTTGAAGGCGTACCCGTCAATCCGGTTGCCCTTCACGCTGTCCTGGGCCGATATGCGCCAGGTGATCTGGAAGCCCGGGTTGATGAGCTTGATCTTGTCCTCGGAGCGCTTGAGCACCGGCTGTCCGTCAATCTGGACCAGTTTGTACACATTGCCGAAGCAAGGGGCCGCCTTGGAAGTGGCGATGGCATCGCCCACGCCATAACTGTCTATGCGGGCGCCCTGGCGCTCCAGGTCTGTAATCAGATACTCGTCCAGTCCGTTGGTGGCGAAGATCTTGCACTGGGTGAGGCCGTGCTCGTCCAGGATGCGGCGCACCTCCTGTGAGAGGTAGGCCAGGTCACCACTGTCCAGGCGGATGCCATAACCGGGGGCATAGGAATCGTCAATGCCGTTCTCCTTGAAGGAACGGATGGCGTTCTTGACTCCGCAACGAAGGGTATCGTACGTATCTATGAGGAGGATCAGGTTCTCTCCCTTATGGGTTCTGATGTAATCGCAGAAAGCCTGGTGCTCCCCTTCCACGGTGCTGCCGTAGGAGGTAATGAAGCTGTGGGCCATGGTACCGGTGGAAGGCACGTCATTGAATGCTCCCGTCACAATGTTGGAGGAGCTGGCGCAGCCGGCAATCTGGGCCGCCTTGCCGCCGTAAACGGCCGCCCAGGGACCATGCGCCCGGCGGGAGCCGAACTCGGCAACCGGCTTGTCCGTAGAACGGCACACGCGGGAAGCCTTGGTAGCCACGGCCATCTGGTGGTTCAGGATGCACAGCATGGGCGTTTCCAGCACCTGGGCCTCAATAAGAGGGCCCACTACCGTCACAATGGGCTGGTTGGGGAAGGCAATCTCTCCTTCCCGCATGGCATACACATCGCCGGTAAACTTCATGGTGGAAAGGTACTGGCGGAACTCCTTGTATTCATCCCCCGGAAGGAACTTCTCGTAGAACTCCGGGGTTTCCGTTCCCAGGGCCTGGACCATCTCGATCACTTCTTCCGTACCGCTTACCACGGCCCAGTTGTTGTTCTCCGGGGCCTGGCGGTAAAAGAGGTTGAAGACAGCTATCTGGTCCTTCTTTCCACAATCCAGGTAGGACTTTCCCATGGTGTACTGGTACTTGTCCGACACATATGCATTGTTAATCTGCTTCATTCCAGAGCATTAAAGAGTTTTTACCTTCAGGTTGCGCCAGCGCACCTTGATGCCGCCGCCATCGTGGATCTGGAGGGCGATGCGGCCGTTGCCGGCACCAATCTTATCGTCGGTGATGTCCACCATGGGCTCGCCGTTGAGCCAGGTCTGCACACGGTCTCCTTCGCAGAGGACGCGCAGGGTATTCCACTCCCCTTCCTTAAGGATGTTCTCCTTCTCTTCGGGAATCTGGATGAGCCAGCCGCGGCCGTAGGACTCGTAAATGCCGCCGGTGTCATTGCCCTTGGGAGCCACTTCCACCTGCCAGCCGCTTACCTTGGTACCGTCCACGGTGGAGCGGATGAACACGCCGGAATTGCCGTTGGCCTCCTGCTTGAATTCCAGGGAAAGGTCAAAGTTGTTGTAGTATTTCTCCGTAGCGAAGTAGCCGTAACCCTTGTCGGGACCGCTTTCGCAGACGAGATTGCCTTCCTCATCCACATACCAGAGCTCGGTTCCGTAATTGATCCAGCCCGTGAGGTCCTTTCCGTTGAACAGTTCTTCTTCTACGGATTTCGAAGGGAGTTCCTTTACCTTGATGTTGCGGAACCAGGCGGGGTATCCATGATCCTGGAAGCACATCACGCCGCGGCGGGAGACGCCGTATTCGGGAGCGTTGTTCCACTTGCCGCTGTCCTTGCGGGCGAACCAGTCCGGCGTCCAGGCGTCGAATTCCACCGTAACTTTTCCATTGATGAGATAAGTCACGTGTCCGTTGTCAAAGATAATCTCGGAAGTGTTCCACTCGCCGGCAGGCTTGATATAAGGAGCCGTGTCAAAGTCCGGAACATACATTGCGTAGTCCACGGCACATCTCTGCCAGGGCTCGAGCACATAACCGCCGTTCATCTCGGCGTAATTCTCGTCGTCAATGATCTGGTATTCCGGGCCGGTGACATACGGGACGGAGAAGGCCGGGCCTTCCTGCACGTGGTAGATCATACCGCTGTTGCCGCCCTTGCTCAGTTTCCAGTCCCACTTGAGGTCGAAGTTCTCGAACACTTTCTCGGTGACAATATAACCGTGGGCGTCGTCGCCCTTGCCGGTGGTGAAGATGGCGCCGTCTTCCACTACCCAGGAATCTCCCAACAAGGTGGGAGCGTTGAAGCTGCGCCAGCCATTGAGGGTCTGTCCGTCAAAGAGAAGTTCCCAACCATCGGCCATCTCGGCCTTGGTGAGGGTGTTTTCCTTGGGAGCCGCACAGGCGACTGCCGCAAGGGCCGATAAAAGAATAAGTACCTTTTTCATATCCGTTTATTTTTGATCACGCAAAGTATTTCGGGTGGTATCGTCATCATCTTCATTGACCTGGCCGCGCAGGCGCTTGATTTCCTGGGCGAGGGGGCTCCCGGACTGGATGCACTGATTCAGCAGGTCCTGGTTGTGCTTTCCGCCCATCTGAACGGCGGCAAATACGGCGGCCAGGGAAGCCTCACCCACCTGCGCGGAAGAGACCTCGTCATCGACAAATTTCTGAAGAGCCGTCAGTTTATTCCGGCCGATCCAATAGAGGACATCGGCCTTGGCGGCATCCGAAAGGGAAGGATATACCTTCTTGACCGCTTTTACGAGGGCCTTGGCACCGGCCGTCTCATCGGCATAAGTGAGCACCGCATTGGAATACTGGCGATTGCCGCTCTGAAGAGCCGCCGTCACCAGTTCCGGGGCAAGGGCGGGATTATTCTGCAGCTGCGCACAGGCTTCCTGACACAGGATATGGGTTTCCTTTCCGGTGGGGAAGGTTTCCATGGACCTTTCCATGGGATTCTGTCCCCAGGCAACGACGACCAGGGACAGGGCTACAAGTATAGAAACTATCTTTTTCATAACTATACGCTCATGTATTGTGCCCAGGGTGCGCGCATGGGCTGGTTAATAAGGGCATTGGCCTGGTCGTCGCCGATAAAGCGGCAGGTCTTGGGATCGAAATGCAGGGTGCGGTTCAGACGCAGGGCCGCCGAGCCGATGTTGACGATGGTGCAGCTGTGGTGGCCGATAATCTCGTCCAGGGCGAAGTGCTGCCGCGTGCGGACGCAATCCAGGAAATCCGTATGGCGGGGTGCGGGGGCCGGGAGCTCGTTCAGGAATTCCTGCACGTTCTGCACGCCCGGGATGTCGCACTCGAAGCCTTTGTAGACCTTCCCGTTCGGGCCTTCCAGATAGGGCACCTTGCCCTTCGATTCAAACCCTTCCCCTTCCAGGATAATCTGGCATCCGTCCTCGTAGGTGTAGGTAATCTTTTTCCAGATGCCCACGGCGTCGGCATCCTGCACCGGGGCGTCCACCTCCACCTTCACGGGATAGGTGTCGTCCTTGCCCAGAATGTACTGCACGGGGTCTATATAATGCTGGCCCATATCTCCCAGTCCGCCGCTTTCATAGTCCCAGTAGCCGCGGAAGGTCTGGTGTACGCGGTGGGGATTGTAAGGCTTGTAAGGGGCCGGTCCCAGCCACATGTCATAATCGAGTTCCTCCGGAATGGGTTCCTGCGTGAGGCCGGTCTTGCCCGTCCAGTAGAACTTCCAGGCAAAGCCCGTGGCTCCGGAAATCCGGACCTTGAGCGGCCATCCCAGAACGCCGCTCTCCACCAGTTTCTTAAGGGGTTCGACCGTGGTTCCCAGACCATAGAAGGTATCCGTAAAGCGGAACCAGGTATCCAGGCGGAAGATGCGGCCGTAGTCATGCACGGCCTTGACCACCTTCTCCCCTTCCCCGATGGTACGGGTCATAGGCTTCTCACAGAAGATGTCCTTTCCAGCCTTGGCGGCCTCCACGGCCATGATTCCGTGCCAGTGGGAAGGCGTGGCGATATGCACGATGTCCACATTGGCGTCATGCACCAGATCCCTCCAGTCTGCATAGGGCTGCATGTGGGTGTCAAACTTCTCCACACCGGCATCCAGGGCCTTGCGAAGGTGATACTTGTCCACATCGCAGACGGCTACCAGGCGGCAGCGCTGGTCGCTGGCAAAGTGCAGGCCGCTCATGCCGATGCCTCCGGTTCCTATGATGCCCCGGGTGAGCTGATCGCTGGGCGCCACGTAGTTGTTGTTCCCGCCCATCTTTCCGAACACTTCGCGCGGAAGGATGGTGAAAAGGCCGATGCCGGCGGCAGCCTTTTTGATGAAACTTCTTCTTGATTGAGCCATAGTGTTATTTCTTGAATAGAAACGGGTTATAGGCCGGATTCCTTCCGGTCTCTACAAATTTACGCTTTCTTTGCTATTAATCAAATAACCATCCAGTAGAAAATTTCTTAACTTTGCGGCATGAAAGACAGCGCCCTCATTGTCGTAGACATGATCTACGATTTCATCGATGGCTCCCTGGCCTGCCAGGAGGCCGATAAGGCCCTCGCCAACACGGTAACCTACATTGGCGAAAAGCACCCTTACCCCATCCTCTTCATCCGGGATCATCACCCCGCCGGCCATTGCTCCTTTGCGGCCCAGGGCGGTCCCTGGCCGCCGCACTGCGTGCAGGGCACCCGAGGAGCCGAGATTCATAAGGACCTCCTTCCCTTCGTAGAGGAAGACCTGTGCTTCTACAAGGGTGAAGATCCCACCCAGGAGCAGTACAGCGGTTTTGAAGGGAAGAACCAGGCGGGCCAGAGCCTGGCTGAAGTGCTGGAACTCATGGAAATCCGGAACCCCATTGTGTGCGGAATCGCTACGGAATACTGCGTGCGCAATACTGCCGAAGACCTCATGAAGGCCGGCTTCAACGTTACGGTTCTCAAGGATTGCCTGGCTTACGTAGACGCCCAGGGGCATAAAGAAGCCCTCGAAGCCATGAAGGCCGAGGGCATCCGTTTAATCTAAATCGTCCGGGTCGGTCACGGCCGTGCCGGTTCCCATCAGATAAGTCTTCATAAACTCGTTCAGGTCACCGTCCAGGACGCCCTGGGTATCGGCTGTGCTGCAGCCGGTCCGGAGGTCCTTCACCAGTTTGTAGGGGTGCAGGACGTAGTTCCTGATCTGGGAGCCCCATTCGATGCGCTTTTTCTGGCCTTCCAGTTCGGCCTGCTTTTCCTGGCGCTTTTTGAGCTCAATGTCGTACAGACGGGATTTCAGGATTAACAGGGCCCGCTGGCGGTTGTCCTGCTGGCTACGGGTCTCCGTATTTTCCACCATGATGCCGGAAGGCAGGTGCCGCACGCGCACGCCAGTTTCTACCTTGTTTACGTTCTGACCACCGTGGCCACCGCTGCGGAAGGTGTCCCACTCCAGGTCGGAGGGATTGATTTCAATATTGATGGAATCGTCCACCAGAGGATACACGAATACGCTGGAGAAAGTGGTCTGTCGCTTCCCCTGCGCATTGAAGGGCGAGATGCGGACCAGGCGATGCACGCCGTTTTCGGCCTTCAGGTAGCCGTAAGCATACTCTCCTTCCACCTCTATGGTGCAGCTCTTGATGCCGGCTTCTTCGCCTTCCAGAAGGGAGGTAATGGTATATTTGTAACCGTTTCGCTCGCACCAGCGGGTGTACATTCGCATAAGCATAGCGCTCCAGTCGTTGGCTTCCGTACCGCCGGCGCCGGAATTGATGGTGAGCACGGCGCCCAGGTTATCCCCTTCATTGCCCAGCATATTGCGCAGTTCCAGGGCCTCCACGGCATCCACGGCCTGCGCATAGGCGGCATCCAGTTCCCGGCTCTCGGCCGTTTCCAGGGTTTCCTCGTCCTGGCCGCCCAGGCTGTCTTTGGCAAAATCGTACAGGACCTCCAGATCATCGGCCTGACCTTTGGCCTTGTCAAAGTCCGTAACCCAGGACTTGACGCCGGAGAGTTTCTTAAGGAAGGCCTCCGCCGCCTTGGGATCTCCCCAGAAATCGGGGGCCAGGGTTTCCTCCGTCTTCGCGGCCACTTCTTTGCGCTTGCCGGCAATGTCCAGACAGCCTTCCAGGGTGGAAAGCCGCTGCTGCAGGTCCTTGATCTGTTCGAGGGTTGTCATATCATGCAAAGATAACAAAAAAGGAAGAATCTACGGCAAAGTTTTACCTGTTATCTTTGCCCTACGGGCTTTCACGTTACCCCCACCCGAAACCCCTCCCCTCGGGGGAGGGACTTAAAAAGCCCGGCTTTTGGCCGGGCTTCTAAATTAACGCGGGTTTTAAACTAATGGTAGATGTTGTATTGGTTGTACAGCGAACCGTACATCTGACCCAGGACCTCCAGGTAGGGCTCTCCCTCGAAGACGGTGGTGCGGTAAACCGTATTGTCCACCAGGTAGTACTCGATCCCGTCCATGACGATGATCTCGTAGTCGTCCGGCAGGGAGGTGACCAGGGCGCCTGCAGGAGGCACGATGGTGGAATACACGCCGGAGGCGGAAACGGTATAGAACACGCCGTCCTGGTAGAAGTACTCGGCATTGGCGTAAGCGTAGCTCTGCACAAGACCCAGTCTGTTAGCCAGCTCGTAGGCCGATAAGGCCCTGTTGGAGTTGATGGCGTAGTTGGAATTGCGGGCGATGATGCGGGCATTCTGCTGCGCGATGATGAGGTTCTGCCGTGCAATGACGTTGTAGTAGTCGAACACGCTCTCGTAGGTACGGTAGGTGTCGTAGTAGTAGGCGAAGCGGATGGCCCGCAGGATAGCGCGGTCAATGGCATTCTCCAGGGGAGTTCCGAAAGGAGGACGGCAAATCACGTAGGCACCTCCGTAAGGACGGTAGTAAATACCATTGTAGTAATAGTAGTCTATGCCCCAATGGCTGATGCGGCGCCAGGTAGGAGGAGGAGTGGTGATGCGGTATCCATAGTAGTGAGGATGGTCTCCCCAGAAGTAGCCGGGACGGTCCCAGGCCATAGGATTACGCTGACGGGGAGGTACCCTGTACATATTGTGCCGGTCATCCACTCTGATATCGTCGTTGTAACGATAGTTGTAGCCGTTGTCACGATAAGCCTCCTTGGTCTCGCGGTGAGGATCCACCACCTCGGTACCGGTAAGACCGCCGCGGGTCACGTTGGAAGAGCGGGTCTGAGTAGAGCGCTGATCCAGGGACTGGGTGCTGCTACTGGACCGTACAGCGGCATTGCCGTCGACGGAACGGGTGGTAGAAGCTACGCCGCTGGAGGAACCATTGGAGCGGGTGGTGCTGCTGGAGCGGGCCGTGCTGCTGGCCCCGCTGGAACGGGTGGTAGAAGTGCTGCTGCTACTGGAGCTGCTGACTCCGCTGGAACGGGTGCTGGAAGAGCTGCTGCTGGAGCGGGTGGCACTGCTATTGCGGCGGTTGTTGTCCTGCTGGCTGCTGCTAACACCGGTGGAACGGGTGGCAGAAGAAGAACTGCTGGTACCACTGGAACGGCTCACCGAGGAGCTGCTGCTGGAACGGGAGCTGGAGCTGCTGCTGGAGCCGCTGCTGCTCCGGCGGTTATCCTGCTGGACGGCGCTGCTGCTGGAAGAGCGGGTACTGGTGGACCCGCTGGAACGGACCGAAGAGCTGCTGCCGGAAGAACTGCTGCTGGATCGGGAAGTGGAGCTGCTCCCGGAAGAACGGGAATTGCTGCTCTGCTGGGTGGTGCTTCCCCCGCTGGAACGGCGGGTCTGGGCCCCCATATCGGGTGCGATGAGCATGGCCAGGGCCAGCATCATGGAAGCTGCAAATGTCATAAACCTTCTCATAGCACTAAAGTTTTTAAGTTAACGGTATAAATAATAAAGCTGGGAAAGCCGTTTGAAAGCCTCAACATCCTTGTTCCAATAATCAACGATATCCGCGACCTTCAACTGCTTTCCAAAAGCCCTTCTCACATAATCCGTGCCACAGACCTTATCCAGCATCGACGTGTTCTTGAGCGGATAGGGATTCCGGTCGGGATAAAGTTCGTTAACTGCCTGTAAAACATAGAACTGCACCAGACTCACCGGACAGGCCTCATAATCTGTAAAAGTAAACTGTACGCCGTGCAGGAGCATATCCTTTTTGCTGCCGAAGACGGGCTTGTAGTGGATGGTGCGGAAGGCCACGCCGGGGATCTGGTAGCTGTTAAGCCGGTCCAGCAGAAGGTCGGCGTCTATCCACTCGGCCGCAAAGGTCTCGAAGGGGATGGTGTACCCTACTCCGACATTCAGATGGCCAAACTCGCCTGCAATGCCCGAAGCACCATAGCAGAGGGCCGATTGCATGGACGGGATGTTGGGGGAAGGCAGGATCCAGGGAAGGCCGGTGTCCTTGTACAGCATATCCCGCCGCCAGCCGCGCATACGCACTACGGTAAGGTCGCAATGCAGGTGCTCCTGCTTACCGTTCTGGCCGCAGTTAAGGCCTTCCAAATTGATGAACCGGGCCAGTTCCCCTACCGTAAGGCCATAGAGGAAAGGAATCTTGAACTGGCTTACGAAAGAATGGTAACCGTCTTCCACCAGGCAGCCTTCCACTTTGTTGCCTCCCAGGGGATTGGGCCTGTCCAGGACCACCACCTCAATTCCGGCCCGGGCGCAGGCGCGCATCACCAGACCCAGGGTAGATATGAACGTATAGCAACGGGTGCCCACATCCTGGATATCGTACACCATCACATCTATGCCTTTGAGCATTTCGGGCGTCGGTTCCCGCGTGGCTCCGTACAAGGAATACACAGGAAGGCCGGTGCGGGCGTCGGTGGCATCGGCCACGTGGTCTCCGGCATAAACGTCTCCCCTTACACCGTGCTCGGGGCCGTACAGGGCCACCAGGTTCACTTCGGGCGCTTGGTACAGGATATCGATGGTAGAACGGAAATTCCGGTCTACGCCGCTGGGGTTGGTAACCAGCCCCACGCGCTTACCCAGCAGGGGTTCGAACCCATGTTCCACCAGGACCTCGAGACCGGTGGTTACCTGGGCCTGCAGGCCTGCAGCGGCCAAAAGGCCGATAGCAATAAGGAGGAAGCGTCTCATTGGACCAGTTGGTATATGCGTTGGAGGGACTCCGGCTCACCGGAGTGATAGAGGTCTATGGAGAAGGGACCTTCCCCGGTGGAAATGCCCTTTTCCTGAAGCACGTGCAAGGTCTGTCTGGCCACGGCAGGGGCGGGATCGATGACCCTGACCTGCGGACCGGCCAGCCGCTGGATGACAGGCTGGAGGAAGGGGTAATGGGTGCAGCCCAGGACTATGATATCGGCCCCCTGATCCAAAAGGGGCTGAAGGGAACGGGCTACGGTTTTCTCGGCCTGAGGGCCATCCAGGACGCCGTTTTCCACCAGTTCCACGAAGCCCTCCCCCACATGCTCCACAATGCGGACATTGTCTTCGTACTGGCCGCGGGTATGAAGGTATTTGGAACCTTTGAGGGTGCCGGCGGTGGCCAGGACTCCGATGACACCGGTCTGTGTGCCCAGCGCGGCGGGCTTCACCGCGGGTTCCATACCTATGAACGGGACGTCGGGATAATCCTCCCTAAGGCAGGCTATGGCGGCGGCGGTGGCGGTGTTGCAGGCGACGACTATGATATCGGCCCCCATTCCCAGAAGGATGTCCGTGATGACGTGGGCCCTTTCCTGGATATACTCTGCTGTTTTTTCCCCATAGGGGCAGTGGGCGTTATCCGAGAAATAGATATAACGCTCCTGAGGGAGCAGTTTGACGAGTTCCCTGTAGACGGACAATCCTCCGCTTCCGGAATCGAAGATACCGATGCTTGCCATAATTACACAAATATAGCAAAAATGACGGAAAAATGCGTAACTTTACATCCATGGCAACAGATATCGACAAATTTGTCCACGACCAGCTGTCGGTGTGGCCGGCGGTGGCAGCCAAGTACCGGAATCTCAAGAGCGCCCGCACGCGGACGCTTCCGCTGGGCGGCATCCTGGTTACGCTCCAGTCCAACCCGGGGCGGGTTCCCATCTTTGACCACGGCTGCCCGCTGTGTGAGGAGAATTACATGGAGCACCAGCACACCCTGCCCTTCGAGGGCCGCAAGGGCCGCAAATACAATATTCTGGTGAACCGGGCGCCCATCTTCCCCAACCATCTGGTCATTACACGCAATATCCATGCCCCCCAGACCATCTGGCACCGTTTCCCGGATATGCTGGACCTGGCCTCCTCCCTGGAGAATTACGTCATCTTCTATAACAGTCCCAACAGCGGAACCACGGTGCCGCAGCACGCCCATTTCCAGGCCTGTCCCAAGGGGTATATGCCTCTGGAGCGGGCGGCGGAAAGGCTCCTGCGCGGTGCCAGGGCCGGACAAACGTCGGAGGAAATGGAGTTCATCGCTTCCGTAAGGGACGCCGAACTTTACCACTACAAACGCTTTAACCGCGGCATCTTCCTGCTGCGCGCCCAGACGTCCAAGTCCATGGCCAAGCTCTTCTACAGGCTCCTGGACTGCATGAATCTGGTGGCCGAGGAAACCGAACCCCGCTTCAACGCCTTCACCTATTGCAGCGAGGGTGAATTCCGCACCATCGTAACCCTGCGCGGCGCCTCCCACCCCCAGTGCTACTTCGCCCTGGGAGACGCCCATTTCTCCATCCTTCCCGGGGCGGCCGATATGGCAGGCTTCGTGGTAGTGCCCCTGGAAGAGGATTTTGACCGCCTGGACGGTGAGGCACTGAAACAGATCTTTGAGGACGTAACCCTGCCGGCAGTCCAGGAAGAACGGCTGCTGTGGCGCCTGGTGCGCACCCAGCCCCGCCTGGAAGTAGAGATTGAGTCCGGAGAGGAGATTACGTTCGAGATTGTTTCCGACGGTGCCGGGCCGCAGAAAGTCCGGTTCCAGGACGGGCGCATAGACTACAATGGCGTGCTGTACGACGAACTGGTCTTTGAAGCCGTCACCATCTCCACCCTCTTTGCCGAGCCTTCCTTCCTGATCTATGACGAGGGGACGCGCCGCTATGCCGGCACGCTCAAATTCCTGGTCAAAGACGGAAAGGTGCAGGCCGTAAACATCCTGGGCATGGAGGACTATCTTCTGAGCGTGATATCCCTGATGCCGCCCCAGGAGCAAAAAGAAAGGGCCCTTGCCCTTCGCAAAGCCCTCCTCAAGGGGGAAAAGATTTCCGATCCTTACATCGGCCTCACCGAGAAGGCCGATTCTGCCGCCCGCGCCGCCATTGACGAGACGTGGGGACAAATCCTATAGCATAGCCAGCAGCCGGTCCCTGATGCGCCCGAATTCGCTCTCGAAGTTGGGCGTAAGGACGTTCTGCCCCATGGCCCTGTCCAGTTCCTCGAAGGTCCACCATCGGCCTTCCGACACCTCTTCGGCATTGGGGTGAAGGGTGGGATGCCCCAGGATGGCGTGGACGAAGACATATTCGTTGTCCCGCTGCGTCTGCCAGATGTACGCGCCCAGGCCTATGGGATTGAAGGCTGTGAGTCCCAGTTCTTCGGAAGTTTCCCGGTAGAGGGCTTCCAGGATGGTTTCCCCATAACTGACGTGACCGCCTACCGCCGTGTCCCAATAACCGGGCAGGAGGTCCTTGGTCATGGAGCGCTTCTGCAGATAAAGCTTGCCGAAATGGTCTATGATGTGGAGATGCACCACCGGATGCAGCACGTGCGAACCGCTGTGGCAGTACTCACGGGTAGCCTGGCCATACACCAGGCCGCTAGGCTCCACCAAAGGGAGCATTTCGCCGGTGGGAACGGGCTGTTTTCCGGGGTTGTCAACGGACGGCCGGGGATACAGCGGCGCCGGGGAGGAAGGATAGACCAGGTCCAACATAGGCTAACCCAATGCGAATACGATAAGAAGCTGCGCTACCAGCACACGCATGAACATGGACAGCGGATACACCGTGGCGTAGTTGATGGAGGCATAGTCGCTTCCGTACATGCCCTGGGAGAAGGCCAGCACGGGAGGATTGGTGCAGGAGCCGCTGATGAGACCGCAAATCTGGTAGAAATTGAGGTGGAACACGACGCGGGCCACAACGAAAGTGATGCAAAGCGGCACTATGGTGATAAGGGCGCCGTACAGAATCCACCAGTAACCGCCGCCCACGATGGAACTCCAGAAATTACCGCCGGCTCCAATTCCTACCGAAGCCAGGAAGAGGGAGATACCGATTTCGCGGATCATCAGGTTGGCACTGGGGGTGGTGTAAGTGGTTATCTTGTACTTGGGGCCCCAGTGTCCCAGCAGGATGGCAATGATGAGCGGACCGCCGGCAAGGCCCAGCTTGATGGCCTGGGGAATGCCGGGGAAACGGAAGGGAATGGAGCCGAAGATGACACCTACCACAATACCCAGGAAAATGGGCACCAGATAGGGTTTGTTGAGGGCTGCACTGGAATTCCCCAGAATACCGGTAACCTGATCGATGTTCTCCTGGGTTCCCACACAGATGAGGCCGTCTCCCATCTGGAGATAAAGGGAGGGACGGGCTACCAGCTCCACGCCGGCACGGATGACGCGGGTCACGCTAACGCCATAGGCACTGCGAAGACGCAGGTCCTTGATGGTTTTGCCGGTGAGCTTGGAGTTGGTCACCGTGATGCGGCGGGTAACCAGGGTATGGTCTTTTTCCTGCCAGTCCTGAACATGCAGCGGCACTTCCTGGCCGAAGAGGATGCGCAGGCGGTCCACCTCACCGGGCGAAGTCACCAGCAGGAGCTTGTCTCCCTCGTGAAGGACCATATCGGCCGAAGGGAAGAGCACCTGGTCTCCCTTCATCACGCGGGAAACCACATAGTCTCCTTCGAACTCGTGAAGGATGTCATAGAGCTTTTTGTCAAAGATGGCGGGATTCTCCACGGCCACGTGCATGCGGCGGGCGTGCTCGGCGTTTTTATCGGCATCTTCCAGCTTCTGCAGTTCTTTCGTATGGTCAATCTTGAAAAGGGAGCGGAAGACGATGATGACGGCAATAACCCCGATGACGCCAATGGGATAGGCCACGGCATAGGCCGATGCCAGGCTCTCGGAAACCTGATCTGCGGCCAGGACGCTGCTGCCTCCGGACACCGAAAGATCCGAAAAGGTCTGCTGAGCTGCACCCAGACCGGGCGTATTGGTGACGGCACCGGACATCACGCCCACCATGGTGGTAAGCTTTTCACCGGAAACCAGGGAGATGACATAGGTAACGACTACAGCCAGGAGAATGTTCATCACGGCCAGGAGATTCATCTTGATACCGCCGCTGCGGAAAGAGTGGAAGAATCCGGGACCCACCTGCAGGCCGATGGAAAAGACGAAGAGGATAAGGCCGAACTCCTTCACGAAGTGGAGGATGGTGAGGTCGGCCTCAAAGCCCAGGTGACCCATAAGGATGCCCATGAACAGGATCCAGGTGGAGCCCAGGGAGATGCCTTTCACCTTGAACCGGCCCAGATAGAGGCCGACTCCAATCACGAATGCCAGCAGCAGAATGGTATGCGCTACACCGTAGCCAAAGAATAGTTCATGCATAAGTTTAGTATTCCAGTTTTACCACGAAACAGGCTTTGCCTTCAATCCGGCCCTCTATATACCAGGCGTTGCCTTCCTTCAGGCGGAACAGTTCCACCTTCTGGCCGTGGGTAGTCTCTTTGTTAAAGTTGATATACAAGTCCTTAAGGGGCTTCTCGGCGTCTTCCAGGGGGAGGCAGTCCATAGCCCATACAACGTAACGGACATTATTGGTGTGGCCCAGGAGATCCAGGTCGGAATAGGCCACGGTGTGCTCGCCGGCAGCCTCGGGCTGCGCCTCGCGGGGCAGCTGGATCTTGGGGGCGGGCGTAGCGATGGCGTTGTCCACCTCCTCTACCGACAGGAGGTTCTGCAGATCCTCGGGGCGTACGATGCGGCGGGTCAGCTCGTCAATCACCACCCAGGAACTGGTTCCCTGGATGATGGACTCCCCTGCCGCGTTCCGGAGGTCGAAGTCTCGAAGATAGAAGAGGCCATCGGCTCCTTTATGCCAGGTCTGGATGCAGGTGTCTTCCCTCCATTTGGGGAAGGAATCGAAATGAAGGTGCATGCGGCTCAGCACCCAGGCGGTGTGATGGACATGCAGGGTGTCATAGCCAAAGCCCAGTTCACTGGCCGCCCAATACGCAATCTCCTGGGCCATATCCATGAAGGCGGCCGGTTTCAGGAGGGTCTGACGGTTGGTCTGGTAACAGGGAACCCGGAGATCTTGGCAAAACTTATATCCTTCTCTTCTGACAGGAGTCATAGCTTGTTAAATATTATGAAGGATATCGTATTCTTCGGGGCTATACAGGAAGGAATCCAGCCACTCGGGGAAGAAAGTACCCACGGCAACCAGCGCGATGGCCAGCACCAGGGCGATGATTACCAGCACCAGGATGAAAACCCAGAACTTGCTCCAGCCGCTGCTCTTCTTCTTGCGGGGAGCTTCTTCGGGCTCTTCCTCCACCACCGGTTGGGGTTCCGGTTGGGGCTCCGGTTCCGGTTCGGGAGTAGGCTCAGGCTGCGGTTCGGGCTCGGGTTCTGCAACGGGCTCCGGTTCCGGCTGAGGCTCGGGTTCAGATTCGGGTTCAGGCTCTACCACGGGCTCGGGTTCAGGAGTCGGTTCGGGCTCCACTACAGGCTCGGGTTCCGGTTCAGGCTCTGCAACGGGTTCCGGTTCAGGTTCAGGCTGCGGTTCCGGTTCTGCCACAGGTTCTGCCACGGGTTCCGGCTGAGGGACCGGTTCGGGCTGAGGGGCCGGTTGGGCTTTGGGCTCCTTCCCCAGGAGGCCGGCCAGGCTGGCCATGGCTTCCGCCACCTCTTCCTTGGTCTCTTCGTGGGTCTTGAGGGAAATGGGCTCCAGGCCGAAGCCGGAGGGATAGATATCCAAATCTTCATCGGCCACGAAGAAAAAGTGATTCTCCATGGTGGCCCTGAGGCGGCCGAGGCCCGGGAAAACGATGGTTTTCTTGACCTTGAGCACTTCCTTCATCTCGGCCAGGAAATCCGTAAGGATGCGGGTGGCATCGGCCTGCGAAATGCCGTTGGAGGCAGCATAGAGGTCTGCCAGAAGCGTATCGTCCCCTTGCTTGGGAGAGAAATAGAGCTTGCGGTAGGGCGGCATGATGGTGTATCCGCGGTCGGCGAAAGTGGCCGGTACCAGCTCTGCAACAAAGCTGCCCACTCCGGGCAAGGTGACAACATCGTGGTCCATCACCACTTCTTTCACCATTTTGGCAAGGAGGTCAATATCCATACTAGTAAGGCATTTACGGATTATCGTACAAAGATAGTAAAAATATACGTAAGTTTTCTTATTAAAAAAATCTCAAAAACCTTTGGAGAATTCAAAAAAGGTTGTACCTTTGCAATCCCGTTCCACGAGAGCGGAAACATTCCTCCTTAGCTCAGTTGGTTAGAGCATCTGACTGTTAATCAGAGGGTCGTTGGTTCAAGTCCAACAGGGGGAGCAAAATTTAAGCACTTGCCGTTTTGCAGGTGCTTA
>JAEEGL016486429.1_pt1 | contig 23946 bp, 22 predicted proteins | sample 9134231 | NCBI WGS metagenome assembly JAEEGL01 (sample SAMN16246548, study PRJNA631951) | gut metagenome | biome: gut microbiome; feature: rumen; material: fiber-attached | host: Bos | place: Iran: Karaj | collected 2018-10
ATGACAGACGGTGCTCTACGTTGATAGCCACGGAGCCGTTTTTCTCCGCAGGGCGACTGTATCGATTCGCGAAGTAGTCGGCCTCGCGAAGGGAAACGACCTCAAGCAGATAGTGGAACTTCCTGCCCTGAATAGTACTGAGTCGAGAGTCGCAGTTTCAAGCTTGCTTGAAACTATGGCCGGGACTGTGATACGGACGCCAATGGCGTCATTTTCTCGGTGATAGCAGGATTAACTGAATCTACTGAAATGAATATACAAACTTTTGCGGATGATGGCAATAGGGGGAGGTAGGGGATGATTTTTGCTATTCCCGCACCAACCGGACAGAGAACTTGTAATCCGGGGCGCGGTAATTCTTTTCCCATCCGTGCTTGCACAAAGACAAACTGTTGACGGCGTGGAGGCCTTCGCTATCGCAATCCGTTGAACTGTCGGCCCAGAAACACGTCACCTCGGAATCTCCCGATTCTGCAACATAGACGGATTCTCCAAGGATGTCGACATAGCCCGCGGCGTAAATTCCGAAACCGAAATTGTCAATAGGGTACACTCCGTCGGTACCTTTCCAGCCGTCCTTATGCATAAGCGACCTGGTGGAATTGCACGTGATTTCATCGGCAAAATTGATCAGGGAATCCCAATCTTCAATCGTGGGGAGCCGCCACCCCTCGGGAATGTATTTCTTGGCGTCATGGTAAGTGTACAGTAGACCGAAAGTGTCTTGATAAATGTTGTTGTCATCGAGAACGACGCTATTTCTGCAATGGAATCGCAAGTTCTCGGCAAACCATTCCCTGCCATCGATAGTGACCGTCTCGTAGAGCTCGCCATCGCGCGGGTCCTCGAATAAGCCTTGTTCAATGTGTAGCGCAGACATTGCGGGCTTTCTCTGGAAAATCTCGTCGTCAAGAATATCGGTAATAATGTCGTCTCCGTACAAGTCAAAATAAGGCGACAGGAACTTGTTGATGTCGCTACGGATGTCGTCAAGAGATTTCTTTACTTGGTTCTTGCAAAATGGGCAGTACTTTATCGCTTCGTTTTCGCTGTTCATAAGAATCCTTTGGTAGGGGTAGATAAATATACCTCTGCTATGGTGGGACTCAAATGCGTAAAATTTCCGGGTTCCAGAAAGTGGAACTTTTATAGAAAAATGGCTCTTTGCCTTAAAAAGATGTATTCCAAGTTGGAATAAGTTTTTTTTGGTAAAAAGATGTTTTTTTTGATATATTTTGTTAATATAGGTCATATTGGTAATTGTAAAGATTTCATATTTTTGTAGGAAGGTGCTAGAATTAATGTTTTATTCAGAGGCAAAAAAATATGCTCTGCAGAGGCTCAAGAATAAGGAGGCTGAGTACAATGATTTAGTTGTACGAGGAAATTCATTGGCTGTTTCTCTGTATCAACATCGAAAGAGTGCCTCTCATCGAATAGAACAGGTTCAAAATTTTGTAAACGCGTTGGCAAATACACCTAAGAGTTTTCAAGAGGAAGTGGAGCAAGTTGGTCTGCAATTGCGCCCTTTTAGGGAGAGTTGTGTTATAGAACAAAAGTCTGCTAGGGTCAGTGTGCAAGGGGCTGGCATGGCCGTTGCAGGGACGGTGGCTGGAGGTGCTATAGCATCTCTTTCGCCAATGGCTGCGATGGCCTATGCGACAACATTTGGGGTTGCTTCCACGGGAACGGCTATATCAACATTATCTGGTGCTGCAGCAACGAATGCCGCATTGGCGTTTTTAGGAGGAGGTACAGTCGCTTCTGGTGCGGGTGGCATTGCCGGTGGTCAGGTGTTGCTTTCTCTTGCTGGCCCTGTGGGGTGGGGAATTGCAGGTTTACTTGCGGTTGCAAGTGGTGTGGCTGTTTCGGTGAATAATAAGAATACGGCGGATCAGGCGGCATTGATGTGTACTCAATTGCAAAAGAAAATCTCCACCATTAGACCTAAATTATTTGCCTTGGAACAGTTATTTGACAAAACGAAGAAGTTGGTATCTGCGATAAATCTGAACCCTTTTTGGTATTTATATCCCAAGGATTATCAGCAGTTTGACTCGGAACAGAGAGCGGCTCTTGCGACATTGATAAACAATACTCGTTCATTAGGGAAGTTGGTTAATGAGCGCATTGTATAGTTCTAAAAAGACTGGGGCTTTTGAGTCGCAGCTGTCTGCGGGAATCGTTTCCGAAAGTATCCGGAGAAAATTTCTGGAGCAGGCGTTTGCCGTAAACCAAATTCATCAGACTGCACTGACAGAAACTCAAATTGCAAATCAGTCTTTTGCCGATGCAATGAAACATATTGAACATGTTGCAAGTTTTATAGGAGATCCCTCTCATATTTTAGGCACGAATAAAACGAAACATGGTGAAATCGCGGAACAGCTTGAAGTTGGAATTCAAAATGCTTGGCGGGTTATAAAAGGATACAAGCCGTTTGCTGAAATTGATAATATTCCAAGACTTGGTCCTGTGGATTATACTATTAACGGAATTCCAATTCAGTCAAAATTCATTGAATCCTGCCAAGGAACGTTAGAACATATTTCCACGCACCTAGATAAGTATCCTGGCTTTACCACGGATGCATCGTGCTATGGTTTTGTTAACAGACAGGGGGTCTATCATGTTCCCAAGGATATCTATAACGAACTGCTCTCTGTTAAAAATGGAGGGTCTATAGCAGGTTTCCGTTCTGCGAAGGTGGACAGAATCCGCGCAATGATTGCAGATCTTGAAAAGAAGACTGGCAAGAGTTTTGAAGAAGTTGTCTATCCTTCTGTTTCCAAATATAAGGAAGTCATGCTAGGTGTGGTAGATAAGACTTTAGATCGACATAAAAGCGAACTTGAAGGGTTTCATCAGAAACGATTAAATGATATTTCCAAAAGGGAGAATCGGCAGCTAAATGCTGCAAGGTCTATAACAAAGCCATCTTTTTCTGAAGCATTAAAAAATGCCTCTTATTCAGCAACTTTTGCTGGATTTGCTTCTGCAGGATTTATAGCATTTGAAAAAATACGTGGTGGAAAACCAATTTCATTATGGACGGCGAGTGACTGGCGCGATGTAGGGTATGATTTCGCTGAAGGAAGCATTAAGGGTGGAGTTTCTAGCCTTGGTATTTATGGATTGACAAAGATAGTGGGGATAACTCCTACTTTTGCAGGTGCGATTGTGAATAGTTCCGTGGGGATTACATCCCTTGCGCTGGATTATCGTTGCGGAAAAATTTCATATTCAGATTATACAGCAGGAGCATGCGCCATTTGTGTTGAATCAGGGCTTTATGCGGTTGGGTCGGCAATTGGGCAAACTGTGATACCAGTGCCTGTTGTGGGTGCTGTTGTTGGTTCCATGGCAACTAAGGCTGCGCTAGAAATAACGAAGTATATCGCAGAAGATGCGGAAAAGAATATGATTCAGAAGATGGAATTGGAGTTTAACCGGCTTGAGTCAAGCTTGAATGCTACCGAATCTAGTGAGCTTTTAAAAGTAGAACGGTTCTTTGATCATTTGGGCGGTCTTATTGAAGGCGCTCAGAATGCTAATGTGGCCGTGAGCTGGTTGAATAGTGTTCGATTGTGCAAATTTGTTAATGTTCCTCAAAAGGATATTATTGAATCTTATGATCAACTAGATGATTTTATGTTAAATTAAAAAAGGCGACGACGTCAAAGGAAAGGAAAAAGATGGAATTTAAAACAGTTAATGAAATCAAGAGTATTCTTAAGGAAAAGTGTGCTTCTTTAAAAATGCTTATTAGCGAAAATAGCGACATGAACTTAAACCAGTCCATGATTGAGAAAATAGACGAGTTCGTCAAGGAATTTGAACAGTGGCGTTACTGTATCTATATGATTGGCGAGTTCAGTTGTGGTAAAAGTTCGCTGCTTAATGCTTTTTTACAAAAACCTAACTTGCTTCCAAAGGCGAATACTGCAGAAACTGCCGTGACGACAGAAATCTGCTATGGACCGGAAAATCGCGTGACTTATTGTTATCTCAATGATGCAGAGGAAACGGAAGACAATTACGATGATCGTGTTGCTGAGAAAATCCGCCAATTAGGAAATGACCGGAAACTGAAGAAGGTTGTTTTGCAGTTAAATCTTCCTGTATTGAAAAAATATGAAGAGCTTTCATTTGTTGATATGCCGGGATTAAGTTCGACCAATGTAGCCCACGAGGAATCCTTGAATCGTTTTATTCAGGAAGGAGGTCTTGGTCTGATATGTGTTGCCATGAAGAATGGCAATGTTCATAGCTCGCTGTTGAATTTCTTGCGAAGAACAAATAGTTACCATTATGAATGTAATGTTGTCTTGACCAAGATGGACGATTGCCCTTCTGCAGAACGCGACAGTGTTAGAAATAAAATTGTGTCTACCATTGAAGAGAATTTAGGTATATCCGTAGATAGTGCTATGGTGTCAACCTACGATGCTTCTTTGGATATCTCAGAATTTGAAGCGATGATAGAAAAGCTTTCTGCAGACCAGACGGAATATTTCTTGAATAGATTTAATCAACGTTTCCAGGAGCTTGTGTCTGAATCAGCGGCACCTATCGTTATTGCTCTGCGTGAAAAATATTCAGATGGCAATCTTGATGAAATGATTCAGAAGGTTCAGATGGAAATTGATAATTTACCTTCTTTTTTCAATGATTTGTCAATGGATATGGAACATTCTGCACGTCAGATTGTTGATAAAACACTTTCTTATGCCCGAATGGTGTTAAGTAGCGGGGCGTCTGAATATATTCAAAGCGCAAAGGCTGGAATGAACATTTCTACAGAAGTGCGGAGTTCTTTGAATACTGCAATTCAGAGTAAACTTCGTGAAGAATTGGATGACATGACTCGCAGAATTGTTGATCGTGCAAGAGAAAAATTGGAAAATGTAATGGAGGTCCCTCACGACGAGGCTTATGTCGATGTGGGCGGGTGGACTCCAGAAAGGGCAAATAGCGGCTCAGGGCATCCTATTGCTGGTGCTGCCGTTGGTGTTGTTTCTGGAGCTGCTGCTGGAGCTGCGATAGGTTCTATTGTTCCTGTAATAGGAACGACAGTGGGTGCTGTTATAGGTGGTATAATTGGTCTTCTTGGAGGGGCTGTTGCTGGTAGTAGCATAGACCGCAATAGCGAGGTTGAAAGTAAGGTAGAGGAATATCTAGATAATTGCATTGAGCAGGCTAGGTCTAGTGTAGAAAGAATTTGTCTTGCCGCGATTGAAAAAATTAAGACTAGCGTTAATGAAGGCGTGTCATACAGGATTCAAGCCTACAAGAATCAATTGGAATCTTTGAGGCAAGAAAAGCTTGCTGGTGAAAATGAATTTAAGGAAAAACAGATTCATCGTGCTGAAGTTAAGGCTCGGTTTGATGAATTGGCTCAATTCTAGAAAGTAGAAGTATGGGAAGATTTAGTTCTGAAAATATTGATAGTATTAAGGTTGAATCCGCTGGTTTGTCATCGGCGGATTTTGACCTGCTTGCATCGTTGGTGCGTTCGCAACAAGAATCCTCGGAAGGAATGAAAGCTTTCCTAGAATTTGAAAAGTATATCAATGACTTTTTTTTGCATACGATGGATGGAGCTTCTATTGCGGGACAGTACGCGTATTATCAGGAAAAGCAGAACATTTTATTCAATTTAAGAGAACTGGTTGATTTTCCTTTTTTAGCTAACAAAAAGGTTGTTGCGATCGGCGGGGCCTTCAGTAGTGGTAAGTCAAGGTTCTTGAATACACTTATGGGTAAGCAAATTTTGCCTGTAGGGAATAAGCCGACAACTGCTGTTCCGACTTTTTTGACAAATGGTGAAGAGTTGTCCATTTTGACATTCAATGCGTTCAATAACATTCAATCGGTTTCTGTTCAAGAATTGGAGCGATTGTCGCATTCTATGACGGCGCAAAATTCATCAGTGGAATTATCGACTTTTATCAAGGAAATTCAAGTTAAGACGCCAGATATTCCTTGGAAAAATGTAGCACTGCTAGATACGCCGGGTTATTCCAAAACAGAATCGGGTAGAAGTAATGATACGGATGACTATGCCATTGCACAGCGTCAGATTGCCTCGGCGGATCATTTGATATGGGTTGTTAGTGCGAAAGCGGGAACCATAACAGCATCGGACATTGATTTTTTGAATGAGAACAGTATTGCAAGGGATCGTCATAGACGCATTTATATTTTAGTTAATCGTGCGGATGACCGAAAAAGTGATATCAAAAGTGTCATGAATCGGATAGAGATGGATTTGGATCGTGCAGGATTAAGTGTTTATGATATTTCGGCATATTCTTCATTAGAAGAGAAACTTTACATTGGCCGACATCCCCGTAGTTGGTTAGATGATATCAATGGCGAAATCAAGTATGTTGACTGGCAGAGTGTACTTAAGAAGTTTTGGAATGAAGTCAAAAATAAAGTGAAGGACGAAATGTCTGTTTATGCAGCAATTAACAAAAATCTTCGTCCACTATTTCTACAAAGTGAGATTGATGGTGATGGACTTTTGCAAGTACAGCAGTCCTTGATTCAGATAAAGACTAAGAAGGAAATCTATTCCAAGCTGCTGAATAATCTTGAAACTGCAAGTCAGGAATCCGATGAGATGCTGTCTAACCTCTTGAAAAAACTGCAAATTAAAGATAGCATAGAACAAAAGAAATCGGCCAAAGCCATATTGACTGACTGCGATAATGCCTACACAGATTTAAAGGATGATCTCAGATTGTATGGACATGTCGTCTTAAAAAATGCGTTTGGAATTTATGTGAGAATTGATTCAATGAACAAGGTTGCGCGAATTTCTTATGAAGAGCTAGATAAGTTCTATACAAATTCAGATGTGTGGGAAATTGGGGCGGATGTTGAATTGAGAGTTTGTGCTGTGAAGAATGGCTGTGTTGAATTTTTTGCAGAATTGGCATAGGAAAAAGATGAGAGAAGAAACCTTAAAAAAATTACGTATGATGGCGCATATGAATACGGACATTCCGTCTTCGTTGGCTCCTGTAGTGCTAAAGAACTTTCCAGTAGATACTCCGATTCTAGATGCCTACATTGCTGGACTTTTTGTCATTAGGGCTTTGTGGATAGAAAATGATGCTTTAGATGAAGAGACCCTATTGGATTATGAAGCCTATACGGATGGCTTTATACAGAAAGTTGGAATGGATATGGGCATGCCTATTGGTGTGATTGATGATTTAAAATTGAGTGTGTCCAAGGGGGGAGACAAGCTTGACTTACTTGATAAAGATGTGGCTGGATTGTTGAAGGAAACCGCTTTAGACAAAACAAAGAAATCAACCCTTGTTGATCGGAAATTTTTTTCCTTGGCGTTTGCTTTTGTTCGCGATGTTTTGACTATTGTTGATTTTAAGAATTTACATCCGAAAATGGTGACTAGTTTTGTCAATGAGGTTGCGGGGATTGTTGGTTTAGATGACTCTGAGAAGAAAAAATTGCAGGAGGTTCTTTAATGCCGTATTCTAAAATCATTCCTATAATGGATTTGCTTCAGATTGATTTCCCTGACGATGTGGAATTGCTAAAGAATGATATTCAATCTTTTGAAGCGGGACGAGAACAGAAGAGGCGGGAAAATAGAGACCTTTCAATTTCTTGGATTGGCCGTGTGAAGGGTGGTAAGTCTAGTATGGTGAATGCCCTTTTGTTTAACGGAGATCAACGTTTGCCAGAAGCGGCTATTCCTCAGACCGCATCGCTAACTTATATCCGCTATGCGCCGCAAACGCATGCTGTAGTCCATTTCTATTCTTCTGCAGATTGGGAGGATTTTAAAAGGCTTTCTCGAAATTTGGAGGCAAAGATTACAACTTGCCGAAACCAATTTGAAGCTGAAGAAGAGGAAGCGGCGCGTCGTAGCGAGCGTAAAGGAATTCGTTACCAAAAGCGTGTTTTGACCAAATCTATGTTGTTTTCAAGAGCCGGGGTAACGGATGCGGAAGAAGCTGCAAAAGAAATATTGGAAAATGCCGCGAATAACAAAATTGACGTTGAGGAATTGATTGCAAAAGGGAAAATTGAAATTCAGGAAGAGTCTGGTGAAAAGATTGATTCTAAATTGGAATCTTATGTAGGTGCAAATGGAAAATATACGCCTCTTGTTCACCATGTAGAACTGTTTGTGAACGATGAAATGATGCGTGGCTACGAAATCGTTGATACCCCAGGGACAAATGATCCGATTGTTTCGCGAGGCAAGATGACTATGGATAGTCTTGCAAAGACGAGCGTAGTGATAGCCTTGAGCCCTGCAGATAGTTTCTTTGATATAAACGATCTTCAAATGTTATCAATGTTGCCCAAGAATGGTGTTTCCAATCTTTGTCTTGTGGCGTCGCAATATGATAGTGCTTTGAAAGGTGCAAAGGATAATATGGCCAAGGATGGTGATCCGGAACATCGATTGATTGAGTTTATGGCGAGGGAAAGAGCGGATATCAAGGCTGATTTTAGAAGGCGAATAAATGAAATTATTGCCAAGTCAAATGAGGCTGATAAAGGGATCCTAAACATTTTGCTGAATCCCGAAAATGAACCCATTTTTTGTTCCGCTAAATTGTATTCTATTGGCAAACATTGGGGACATCTCACTGAAGGTGAAGAGGAAATCCTAGAATCCTTGAAGTCTTGGTGTCCGGTAGAATTGACTGCAGAGGACTTATTGGATTTGTCTGGAATAAAATCTTTGGAAAAGAAGTTGGAGCAAGTCAAACAGAAAAAGAAAGAAATTTTGGAAAAAGAGCTGGCCGACTTGGAGGCTGGTGCGCAAAATCACGCCAAGGAGTTTACCGACAGAATTCGTGGGGTGGTGGATAACAGGATTAGAACCCTCGAAACGACCGATATCGAGAAACTGAAAGCGAAGTCGCAGGCTCAGCGTCAGCGCGTGGATTCCAGCAGGAACTTGCTCAATTCGTCAATTAATTCGGCGGCGGATGGCTTGGATCAGGGATTTGCGCAGCTGCGTTCCGCTGTTTCGGAATTGAAGAATAACTACTCCCAGTTGTCCGTTTCGACTCAGACATCGGTAGAGTCTTATACCGATTTTGAACATCGAAAAGGCTTCTTTGGAAAGATTGCAGAATTTTTTGTTGGCCCCAAGGAAGTGGAAAAGAAGCGTGTGGTCCGTACCCAGACAACCGATGTGGTTGATGCTATCCGAATGGTTGAAAATTTTGCGGAAAGGGCCTCAAACGAATTTCGCAGGGCAGTCTTTGATAATGTGCAGAAGATGCGCAAGGACTTAAGGAATAATCTAGGATCTGCGGTAAACTCTATTTTTGATGGCGATGAGGATGCCGATATCTTTTCGATGAAGATAATTCTGGAAGAAACACTCCAGAAGGTAAAAATCGAAAATGTTGATTTTACCCTGACTGCAACCGATTCCATTTCTTCAAAGTTCTCGGGAACCGTTCAGGATGACGATATTGCTGCTTTAAAACATGCCCTGATGGAATCTTTGCGGAGTGTCAGTAGCGACCTTGAACGAAAGGTGACGGGCATTATTTCTACTATTCAGGGGCAAGTGGAAACCCTTAAGACGTCCTTTGTAGACAATTTTATCCAGGATATTAAAATTTCCTCGGATAAGCTGTGCGAGGAACTCAAGGACAAGGAAAATAACTTAAAACGTTTACACCAGATTCAAGATGAACTGGCTGCAATTTAGGAGAAAAAAAATGGAAAATATTCATGAGCGAGTCCGTCGCATTTTAAAAGACCTGAACAAGGGTGTTATGGAACGTGAACGCGAGTTGCAGTATGCGTTTCTTGCAGCAATAGCGGGGGAAAGTATCTTCTTGATTGGTAAGCCGGGTGTTGCAAAGAGCTTACTTGCACGCCGTCTCAAGTTCGCTTTCAGGGATGCGGTTTCGTTTGAATATCTGATGAACCGCTTTAGTACCCCCGATGAAATTTTTGGACCGGTGGATATCCAGAAGTTGAAGGAAAAAAGTGAATATGAACGAAAAACTGAAGGGTATTTGCCGAGTGCCGATGTAGTGTTCCTTGACGAAATCTGGAAGGCGGGTCCGTCTATTCAGAATACCTTGCTTACGATTATCAACGAAAAAATATACCGTAACGGAACGCAGACATTGAATGTGCCAATGAAGGCTCTGATTTCGGCGTCCAATGAACTACCCGCCGAAGGAGAAGGCTTGGAAGCCCTTTGGGACCGTTTCCTGGTTCGCCTTGAGGTTTCGGGAATCAAGAAGACAAAACTGTTTCACGATATGCTTGTCGAGGACTTGGAATCTGCTGCTACGGAAGGCGTTTCACCGGATGACCAGATTTCAAATGAAGAGTATGCCTCCTGGCATAAGCGGATTAACCAGATTAAGGTTCCCGACATTATTCTTGATGTCATCGACGGTATCCGAGCAAAGATTAACGAATACAACAAGGTACAATCTAGTCAGCAGGTTCAGGACCCGGAGCAGGATGTATCCCTTATCTATATTTCGGACAGACGATGGCGCAAGATTGTTCATCTTTTGCGGGCATCCGCTTTCCTAAATGGCCGTGACGAGGTGGACTTGATGGACTGTTTTTTGATTAAGGACTGCCTGTGGGACAAGGTGGAACAGATTAAGCTTGTCGAAGAACTCGTGTCCGGCGTCATTGTGAACAAGAGTGATCAGCCGCCAAAGGAATTGGCCGATTTGAATAGTCGCATTCAGCAATTCGCGGCTGAATACGCACCGCGTACTGTGAAGTCTTCAAAAAATAATAAGTTGACCTCAATAGCAAAATCTAGACCTAGTACTAGCAGTAATCCGCTGATTGCTGCAAAGTTGCGCATGCAGGCTTCGCAACAGCAGCTGACCCCTGCCCCAGCGCCTGAACCTGTCGCAGAATCTAATCCGGATGAATCTAGTTCGCTGCAAAATCGTATGCGTCAGCGGAAAAAGGAACAGCTTGAATCAGATTTGAACTCGTTATTGGCAAGGGCGACGCAATACAAGGAAAATATGCTCAAGAGCATCGATGACAACCTGTTTGTCCATCGCAATGCCCAGATGGACAAGATAAAGGATAATCTCGATGCGCCTATTCGCGAAATCATGAAAGCGCAAACGGAATTGGATAGAATTACCCAGGGAATGTAATTGTAGATGTCTGATGAAGTCAAAGACTGGAGCGCTAGGCAGGAGGCTATCAACGATATCCTCCTAAATGGAGTTGACAGTGCCGAAGTGCCTGCGTCGAACCCAGAAGAAAAGCATTACGCTGATGCGGCGAAGGAATCGGCTTCGCAGCAGGATGTCCAGGATATATGCAATGACAACGAGGCTTTCTCAGAACAGATTGCCGAGGAAATTGAGCAACAGTTGCAGAAAGTCTCGGAGCAGATGGCGAATACTCCTTCTCCGTATCAGGGGGAGTTTGACTTGCTTGACAAGTTTGCAGATTGTTCTCCGGAAGAATTCCCAAAGGTTTGGCCTTCTGTCAAGGATTCCTTGGGACAGAAGTATCCTGGCGAATTTGACTTAGATTTTTACGATGATAAGTTCAAGTCATGCTTAGAAGAAATCAGTAAACTCCAAGCTGGTGAAGAAAAAACTGCTTCTGATGCTGAATCATCTAGTGAAAACGGGGGGGATGGGGAATCTGCTTCAAAGAAGGATTGGCAGGATTCGCTAGAAGAAAAACTGAATCGATTTGAGGCTGTCAAGGAGCAGATTCTTGAACGCTGGGAAGAACTCCTAATAAAGAAACAACTCCGCTGGGAGCGTGATCAGATTAATGAAGAAATGCGCGACTTTAACGAGGGCTTGGCGCAGAAGGCGAAAAAGGTCAAAGAACTCAAGAAAAAACTTGGGGTGTTTGGTCTAGATGATGAAATTGGTAGTGGGACATTTTGGGGACTTGCGGATGGTGACTTTCATCGGGTAGATTTCAATGTCCTGGAACGTTATGCGAATCTGTTGGAGCGCGATCCGTCCATCAAGAAACTTGCGGAAATGTTGGGCCGTATGCACCAATCCGAAAAGGAACTTGACGAGGAGATCTATGTCTCGACCGAACAGCAGGTGGAATGGAAGTACAAGACCGCTATCAAAAGCGAACTGGTCGGGATTCGCGAAAGCAATGACCTAAATAGCCTGCTTCCCTCGGAAGTGGCGTTCCTTTCGGATCCGGAACTAGAAATCGTCTTTTACAAGAAGCTTGCGGAAAAGAAGCTTTTGACGTATGACTATTATGCCAAGATGCAGGAACAGTACGAAAACATCATTGAAGTTGAAAAATCAGATGTACGTCAAAAGGCGAAGGAAAGTGAAAAGGGCCCCTTTATAATTTGCGTTGATACGAGCGGCTCGATGAGTGGAACGCCGGAAATGGTTGCCAAGACTTTGAGTTTTGCCATTATGAAAATAGCAGTCCGAGATAAGCGCAAAGCATTCCTGATTTCCTTCTCAACAGGTATTCGCACGATCGAACTGACTGATATGCGGCACTCCTTGGCAAAAGTTGTTGATTTCTTGCAGATGAGTTTCCATGGAGGAACGGATGCGACTCCGGCTTTGGAGAAGGCCTTGTCAATGCTCAAGACGAATGACTACAAACTTTCGGATGTGATTATGGTTTCGGATTTCTGCATGGGTGATTTGGGGACGGACCTGACTCGTAAAATCAAGTCAGCGCAAAAGGAAAAGACCAAGTTCCATAGCCTTGTGATTGGATATGGTATGAATGGTGGCGTCATCGACTGTTTCGACAGCAACTGGTTCTACGATGAAAGCGATCCGAACGGTTCTATTAAGCGCCTGACGAAGGATGTTCGCTCGCGTTGGCTATATTAAGTTTCTTGATTGAGGAAAATCTTCACAAATTTTTTTGTCATTTTAATAAAAAAGTTTATATTCTAAAAAGGAGGTATTGTATCATGGGTGTATTTGTTATGAAAAAGTCTTATGCAAAAAAGGCTCCGGCCAAAAAAGTCGCTCGTTGGGGAACGTTAAAAGAAGATCCTGTCGCTAATCAGCAAAAGGAATCCCTGGCTTCGTTGCGACTGGTTCTTGAAAAACTCCAAACGGATCATGGAAAGAAGATTTTTACGGATGACGATAAGTTGTTTGAGGCTTGCGCAGTCTTGGAAGATGCTTCCTATAGCGCAGGTCGTGATATCCTTTTGACCCTTTTTATGAAAAAACTTCCCCAGCAGTATGTTGCGGCAATTGGTAACGATGCCGTGCTCAAGGATGTGAAAAAGGCTTTCAAGACCCGCTTGCAGGGAGAGCTGGGCATCTCCCCTGAATTTGCACAGCGCGTTCTAAACATTTTCATAAAAATATTTACCAAGTAAGGAGACTGTATTATGGGTCTATTTGATGGAATAATCGGGAACGTAAACAGCGCTTATTCGCCGCGTTCGATCGGCAGTGCATTCTCTATAAGCGTTGACAAACGCACTCAATCATCTCAGAACAATCGAGAAGCCATTGATTCTGATGTTCTTTCTGAAATGCAGAAAAAGACGCTTACGTCGTTCTTGAATGTTGTTAAGGATATAGCATGGAGGCATGGGATTAAAGCCTTTGCCGAAGATCAACAACTTTATGAGGCGTGTGCGGAACTGGAAAGTGAAACGTATCGTTGTGGGCGAGACCTCCTGTTAACGATTTTTATGAAAAGGATTCCGCAGCAATTTGCACAAAAGCGCCTGACGAGCGGAAAAGCCTCTTGGGATGACGATACCGAAGATGTTCTGACGGATGAACTTGGGATGGATCCTTTTTTTGTGAAAAAAATGTTAAGTATCCTCCAAACTCAGCTTGAAGAGTGCAAGAAGGGCTAAACTGTTTCCGTTCTAGGGAATCAAAAACAAGGAAATTTTATGTTTTGCAATAACTGTCACAAGAATCTAGAAGAATTTGGTGCGCTTCTTGACAAGATGGAAAATTGCCCGCTTTGTGGTGGTCATCTGATTAAGGAACCGAAGGCAGTTCCGCAAGAATCCTTTGGGTCGTTTTGCAATTGTTTGGTGGAATCGTATGGTAAGGATGTATTTGCGTCAGAAGAGAATTTGCTTCCTGCACTTGAAAATGTAGAGCCATGCTATGTTGATGCGCGCGATAGAATGAGTCTCTTGACTATTAAGCAGATTCCTAGCAGGCTCTATGCGGCCAAGGACTTTCCCGAAGAAGCGTCCTATGTCCTTAATCAGTGTCAAAAAATGTTGATGCTGAATTTAGGCGTGTCTTTTGATGTAAGTAAGGAAATGATTCTTGCCTTGCAGAAGGTCTTGTTCAATAAGGTGATTCCTATTTCTGCCTATTATGTGGGCGATTCCTTTGTGGACCCCCGCGATGGAACTTCGTATAAGACGGTAAAGATTGGAGAACAGATATGGATGGCTGAAAATCTAAAATATGAGTGCGAGGGGAGCTCTATTTATGGAGGAACCGATTATGCAATTTGGCTAAAGTACGGTTATCTATATAGTGAGGAATCTTTAGAGCATGTTGCACCTGAAGGTTGGCGCATTCCTACCCAAGGTGATTTTAGGAAGTTGTTTGCATATGTGGGAAAAACAAGCAAAAAAAAAGAATGGCACAAATGCTTGCTTTCCAATGACGATTCCTGGATTGATGGTGGCGGAACTGATGATTTTGGCTTTGCCGTTTTGCCGGGTGGATATTCTGATTTCTATGGAAGCGACAAAAATCTTGGAAATTATGCGTATTTTTGGGATTCAAGTTCAGAGGCGTTTCGATTTTCTGTTTATGAATGCCAAAATGAAAATTTTTTCAAAAAGTGCTCCATTCGCCTAATTAAGGATGATTCCAAGCCTTCAAAATAAATAAAGGAAATTTTATGTTCTGCAATAACTGTCACAAGAACCTTGAAGAATTTGGTGCGCTTCTCGACAAGATGGAAAAGTGTCCGAGTTGCGGCGCGGTCCTTATCAAGGAGCCAAAGGAAGTACCGCAAGAATCCTTTGAAAAACTCTGCTCCCACTTGGTTGAATCGGATGGCAAAGATATTTTTGAATCGGATATTTCCTTGATTCAGCGGCTTGATTCCGTGGATCCGTCTTTCGTGACTGCCCGCGATAAGATGAGTCTTCTGACAATCAAGCAGATTCCGAGTAGGCTCTATGCTGCTAAGGACTTTCCTGAAGAAGAAATTGCCCATATCATTAATCAGTGTCAGAAGCAGCTGGTTATAGATTTAGGTGTTTCGTTTGATACCTGCAAGGAAATGCTGCTAGCATTGCAGAGAGTCATCTTCAACAAGGTGATTCCAGTTCCTGCCTATTACGTGGGCGATTCCTTTGTAGACCCCCGCGATGGCAATATTTACAAGACCGTAAAAATAGGTGAGCAGATATGGATGGCCGAAAATCTAAAATACGAATGCAAGGGATGTTCAATTTATCAAGATGATTACTCTATTTGGGCTAAATACGGATATTTGTATAATCAGGAGTCTTTAAAGAACATCGCTCCCAATGGTTGGCGCATACCAAACCGAACTGATTTTGAAAAATTATTTTCATTCGTTGGGAAAAAAAGTAAAGTTAAAGACTGGCAAAAAGGTTTGCTTGCGAAAGATGAAGCATGGGGAAAGGAATGTATGGGAACAGATGAATTTGGGTTTTCGGCGTTGCCAGGTGGCCAAAATTATTACGGGTATTCGAGTCTTGGCGCATCAGCTTTTTTTTGGTGCAAGGATGGATATTGCGAAATGAACATTTGCGATTGCAAATTATCAGAGGGTTCAATTGGTTTGAGGTCCATCCGCCTTATGAAGGACAATTCGCTAAAGGGGCAAAATGAACATTAATCTTGAAGAACTGACTCAAGAAGTCAAAATGATTAAAGGCTTGGCAAAAGATGCTGGCTCTGAGGGACAAGCTTTGTTACAGAAGGCAAAAAAGGCCGAGACCTTGCTTGACAAGGCTAAAATTGCGAACGCGAAGGGCGATAGCAATAAAGAATTAGAGCTTGTTTCACGAATTTTAACGCTAATCCACTGATGGTATTTAGTTTCAAAAAAAAGAAAACGCAAGAATATTCCTGTCCTAAGTGTGGAAGGAAATGGGTCGGTTCTGCGGGTGGATATGATCGAAATAATCCATCCAAAGATATGGAGTCAACCTATAATTATCTAGCCGAAATCGAGGGAAAGAAATGCCCTTTTTGCGCTAAAATGGAAACTAGAAAACCTTCTTTACAGAATGCCAAGGATATGATGGACCAATCGAAGGAAAAAACTTTTGTCCTACAACACCCAAGATTCGCTCTTGAAGACGTGTACTTAATGCCAAAGGCAAAGATTCAGATAGAAGAAGCTCTTTCAAAAATTAAGAACTACAAAAAAATCTATCTGGAATGGAATTTCAAAAGTGCTGATCCCGATGGAGCAGGGACTGTTTTGAATTTTTACGGTAAACCCGGTACTGGAAAAACATTGACTGCCGAAGCCTTGGCCGGAACGCTCGGAAAAGAAATGCTCTGTCTTGGCATGTCTGATGTCGAAAGCAAATTTATGGGAGAAACCGCACAGAATATCCGGTTGGCTTTTGAATTTGCACAGAAAAAAGATGCTGTACTTTTTTTTGATGAAGCTGACACACTTCTTGGAGCAAGACTTTCTAATGTTACGCAAGGCATTGATAACGAAGTCAATTCTTTACGCTCCACGTTACTTATAGAGTTAGAGCGATTTGAAGGAATTGTCATATTTGCAACAAATTTTGAGAGAAACTACGATAAAGCTTTTGTAAGCCGAATAACACAGCATGTGTGTTTTGAACTTCCTGATGCAGACGGTCGTCGCCATATTTGGGACAAGTTCCTTGTTTCGGGCATTCCTTTAGGGGACGAACGCGAATCGTTACTGTCTAAGTTAGCCGACAATTCAGGTGGTTTTTCTGGACGAGATATTCGAACCTGTATGCGCCTCGCGCTACCCAAAGCAATCCATCGATGTGGAGATGACGAAATAAAAGTCTCTTGGACGGATTTTGATTCCGCTATTCAAGATGTCAGAACGCAGAACTATTCCGTTGGAACGGAAATAGGCAGTTCTCGACAGGAAGAGAATCGAGCTGCTTTGAAAATGCTCGGTGCAAAGATTTCAAATGAAAATTCAACCAATAAATAATCGGAGTACATAATGGGATTCTTCGGAAACATATGGAATGGCGTAAAAACTTTTGCTGTCAAGGCGGTTAAAGTTGTTGGAACAGTCTTAACTAAAGTCGCTGAAGTAGGGGAAAAGGTTATTAAAACAGTAAAGGAGGTTTGGCCTAGAATAAAGCCCTGGTTGGAAGAATTTGGCAGTAAGTTAGCTGAAATACCTGGAATAGGTCCTTATTTGGCTTCTGCGGCACAGGGCCTTTTAGCATTAGATAAATCTCCTCTTTTAAGAGCTGTCGGATCGTTGGCAGAAAAATGGTTGCCTATAGTTGGTCGCATCGGTGAAAAACTGAAGGATTGGGCTGAGATCAAGGAAGCCGAGGCTGCTAGAAAAAAAGTAGAGGAGGCAGAACGAGAAGAAATGACGAATCGACAGAGAGAAGAACTTCTCGTTTACAAGATTCTTCTACACCACAAGATATTAGTGTCTAAGGTTGCTGAAAAGATAAAGGAAAATGATGTTAGCTATATGGATAGTTATTTGCAACTTCGTGCGGCAAGTAGGATACTAGAACAAATGCAGAAGAAATGGAGCGCTCATGAATTGAAAGCCTCGGATTTTACAAGCGAAGATGCGTTTGTGTTAAAATTTACAGAGAATTTGATTGTTGGACGGGAAGTTTCTGAAGCTGAAGCGAATAAATTTGGCGATATAGTTGAATCTATGTTTGGAAAGCCAATTCTTGCGATTGTATTTGATGAAATGGTAAAGCAATGGGCTGCAGACTTGGAGTTGGATAGAAAGAAAGAAGAAGAAATCTCTGATACAATATGCGATATAGAAATAGACAAGGAAACTTTAGAGGAATATCGTGAATTTGGCAAGATGGATGAAATGAAGGAGAATCGTTATAAGGAATTAGTTGAGAAGCTTGATGCTCTTACAAACGAGCGGGAATTACTGAAAAAATCCATTAATCATAGGCAATGTTATATTGAAGCTGCTGAGGGAATGCTTTTGGTTTACGAAGGTGATGATGCCTTACGTTCTGCACTTGAAGGGCAGATGGACTTGAATAGGCTTGTTGAGGCTATAAAGAACCAGACTGAAAATGTTGCTAATGCGATTCTGCAGTGTATGGAAGGTGGAAAAAATTGGGAGGATCTCTCTGCCGAAGAAAGGATATTGATTCAAGATTTCTCAAATATTTTCAGAATAGCTGCTGCAAAACGAGCTGAAGAAATTGTAAATGTCGTTGTCGGGGTTGCATAATGAACGAGTGCATTGAATTTCTCTTTCCTCAAAATGGTATCGAAAAGCTTTTCTTATGTGTAATTGTAGTATTGTCTTTCGGAACTATGCTAATCATTCATTTCAAGGCAAGAAGGAAATGCTTGAAATTTATAGAATCATGGGAATTTAATTGGATTGGCAAGACACAAGATACCACAATGGATGATTTGAATGTGGAACATGGCTCTGTTTTTGAGTTGTCAGAAGCTATCGCTACACCAATAGAAAAATTTGCAAATGCATTACCTAGTATGCTTTTGATTATTGGTTTACTAGGTACTTTTTTAGGTATTGGGCTTTCTTTGAATGAGGCGGCAGGTATTTTCAAGAGCCAAGCTTTGTCAGCGCCGCAAAATACGAAAGAAATGCTAGATAATACGAATGTAATGCTAGATAATATGAATTCGGCGTTGGACAGTATAACGGAAATGCTAGACAAGATGGGAGCATTGTTTAAGTCCTCCATATACGGAATAATCTTCTTTTTCCTATTCTCTGCATGGCACAGCAAATTTGGCACAGATGGGAAAAGGTTAAAATTTTGCATAGAAAAGTGTAATGCATTGCTTGCAAAGAAAAAAATGGATGAAACTGAACCCATAATTGGTGCTTTAAATAATGTGTCCCAAAGTTTGGGAAATGACTTGAAAGAAGTGCTGATAAATGTGTTGAATGAAGGGATGCGTCATATTAACGATTCTTTATTGACGATAAATAAAAGTCTAGGAGAATCTATGAAAGAAACTATATCTAAAGGTTTTGAATCGACTAAAAGGAGTTTAAAGAATGTTGCGGATGATACTGCAGAAACAGCTGAGTCATTAAGAGAATTAAACCAGACAATGATTAGCTCATTTAATTCTGTTGCAGATTCTGCCAAGGAAATGAGCGAGGCATCTTCATCATTGAAAAAGTCCGTTGAAAATTTCACGCCGGCAGTTCAAACAACTTTAGACAATATTCAGAATAAATTTGTAAGCAGTATAAATGATAGTGGCCAAATAATGGAACATGCTGGTGTTGACATCCGAAACGCAGTTGAGGAAATGTCAAAGAAAACAGAAGAAGGACAGAGCTCTTTAAAGTCCTCTTTAAATGATTTCCAAATTAAATTGACTGAAATTATGTCAAAAATTTCGAAAATGACAAAAGATATAGGTAGTGAGGCAAAAACATCAAAGGATGAAATGGCCAAGATAAGAGAAGATATTTGTAATCGTTTGGGCAGCATTGCTTCTTCCAATATTATGCTGAAAGACGTCATTGATCAAATACCTTTGAACAAAATAAATGAATATATTGATCTTTCTTTGAAAAATGCAATGCAATCAACTGATCCAAGAAATAAATCAACGCAATCTATAGCTCTAGGACACGAAAAGGCTGGTAAATAAAAAGTTTTATGCGTGAAAAACCAAATCCATTCGTTTCTATCTCCGACTTGATGGCTGGAGTTTCTGCAGTAATCATGTTGATGCTGGTTGTTATGGTTGTTCGGACGATGGTAATGTCTGCACAGGCAGAATTAAACCAAAAAAAAGGTATCTTCTATGCGATAAAAGAAATTAGTGATAGTTTGGATAAAGGTACACAAAATGTTGAAGTGACTGATAGAGGCCTTACTTTAAAAGATGCTGCGTTTGAGCGCGGAAGTGCATGTTTGAGTGAAAAAATGGATTCAATACTCACGCAAAAAATTGCACCAATCTTATCAAAGAAGATGAAAGAATACCCGAATATTCGAGTGTATATAGAAGGACATACGGACAGTTTGCCTGTAAAAAATATATCTACGGACATTAAAGCAAAATGTGCCCTTTTCGATGACAATTATAGCCTTTCTGCTGGTCGTGCCAGAGAAGCGCGCAAAGCCATTTTGAATGCTGTAGACAATGATAAAGAGATTGCCCAGAGAATTGCTGTAGTCGGTTATGCTTCCGATAAGTTAAAGATTAAAAAAAATCCTGAAGCTGCGGAAAACCGCCGAGTAGAAATTCGTTTAGTTGTGCAGGAGCCGGAAAAAGATGATGCTGAATAATTTCGGATTTGTTTTTTCAGGTGGTGGTGCAAAGGGCGCTTGGCAATTAGGTGTATGGAAGGCATTTGAGGAAAAAGGGTATAGGGCGAAAGCTGTATCAGGCACTTCTGTTGGTGCACTAAACGCTTGTCTATATGCTCAAGGAGATATAAAAAAAGCGACATGTGCTTGGAATGAAATAGACTCCTGGAGACTTTTGCACCCCGATCTTTTTAACATTATTATGAAGGGTCTGCCAACAGCTCTGGCAAAAGCTTTTTGGACATGTCACAATTTTCCTGCAACTACAATTATGGAATTGTTAGGAATATCTTCAAAAGAAGATGGATTTTGTTTGCAGGATGGGTTACAAGAATTGATAGAACACCATCTGAACTTAAATAGGCGAAATCTTTGGCTTCCTATTTTTGTTTGTGCACATTCCATTGAAAAATCTTGCCCTGAATATTTCGCGATTAATTCCAAAGATGATTGGTCGCCAAAAGAAATAACAGATATTTTATTGGCATCCGCGGCTATTCCCGTAATATATTCTTCTGTAAATATTCGGGGGAAAGAATATAATGATGGTGGTGGCGGAGTTCTAAATTTTTTGTTTGACTATGAAAGCGATGAATATGACAATGCCCCTAAAGCTCCTCTGCAAAGGTTGCCGCTTGATCTAATCATTACGCTGGAATTAGATTTTAAAAACAATAATGATTGCATTCAAAAGACAAAAAAAGGTTTCCATACTGCTAAAATTGTTCCATCTAAACATTTGGGCGATTTTATAGATGGAACGATAAAATTTGAACAATCGTTCGTGAATGAGTTAATAGATCTTGGGTATAAAGATGGTTTAAAATGGTTGAACCATAACGAGGTTCAATTGGACTTAGAGAGTTTTTTAAGCAATTCTACGATATTGCCCAAAATTATATTCGACTGATGTTTTAAGAGTCCGTTCTAAACTGGAACTTTTACATATCCTCAAAAGTTCCAGAAAAATGGCTTAATTTAAAAATCGTTCCTGAAGCATCCCTTTTTACCTAGATTTGCCTTAAAGCAAAAGGTAAATCACTTAAAAAAGGAATGCTTATGTCCGTTATAGTTATGGCCAAGAAGCCCGCCCAGCCTCAAGCTGAAGGTGAAAAGACTGCAAAGAGAACCGCCGCCGAAATGGGGACTTTCGTGGACCCGCGCGACGGTACTGAATACAAGACCTGCAAAATCGGTAATCAGGTCTGGCTGGCCGAGAACCTGAAATTTGAGCTGGATTCCGACGATTGCGTCGTCAACGATGAGGATTACCAATATTTTGACAAATACGGTTATCTGTATAGCGAAAAAGGCTTGAAAGAAGCGATTCCTGAGGGTTGGCACTTGCCGACCAAAAAGGAATGGGAAACGATGGTCCGCTTTGCGAAGAAGGATTCCCGTTGCAAGGACGTTCTGAGCGTTATCGCCTCGGAAGAATGGATCAATTCGAGTTCCGACAAGTACGGCTTTTCGATGGTACCTGGCGGAAGGCGCGATGACAACGATGATTTTGAACTGATTGATTTTTCGGCTCATTTTTGGTGCGTCGAAAAAACGGTTGACCCGATAAGCCATGCGATTGGTCGCGAAAAATTCTACACGTGTGTGCGTTTCGAAGACGGCTGTGACGAAATCGATGACGAAGATTATCCAGAATACGCTTCTGTCCGCCTGATCAAGGATGCGGAATAACGAAATCCATTTAACATTTTGTAGTATACAAAATGTTAAATGCCCTTATATACTCCCGCAGCCTTCTCGAACTGTTCCTTGAACCAGAGGCGCAGTTCTCGCGGGGCGAGGACATCGGCGTCGCTCAGGAACTGCGGAAAGTATACCTTAGCGAGTTTCTCGGAGCATTCGAAGGTGTAGGTGCCGGCGCCGTTTACCTCGGCGGTTGCGGCAGCTTGCGCTGATTCGCTTTCGCCAAAGGCAATCACTTTCGGGCGGTTGGTGGTGAGCTTGTTGTAGCGCCTGGCGCCTTCTTCGGTGAGTTTCACCTTTACCTGCTGCCCATAGCACAAAAACGGGTCGAAGTGTTCGCGGAACACTTCCGCCTGGTGCGAGAGTTCAAAGTTTTCGCAGTGGAACGCCTTGCTTGCGGTGTCGGGGGCGACTCCCCGGATGTGGCAGAGCCGCAGTGAATGGAATCGCGCGCCGGCCGCGGCACACTCTACTTTGTCGTCGCACACCACCACGTATGCCCTCACCTGCGACGGCGAAAACGCCAAGAAGCAGGGCGAAACGCACTTTCGTTCTCCGCGGTAGGTGAGCGAAACGTTGGTGCGGGCCTCCGCGGCGGCGGTCAGCTTGTCCAGTTCGTCGCGGAAGATAAAGCATTCTCGCTTGCCGCGGGGCATGTTCACGTAGCATTCGAAGTAGTAGCGGCAAAGGGGCGCAATCTTGGTGCCTACGTTCTTGGCGAAGGAATTCGCGAAGTTCGCAAAGCTTTCGCCGGGTTGGTTCAGCGTGAACTGGAGCGGGGGCACGTTCTTGTACAGCGTATCGTCCGTACCGATTTTGGTCGGATCGGGCGGCGTAAATTCTGCATAGCGGGCGAGTATCCTGTTGCAAAGATCGCTCAGGCTTTTCAGTCCGTAGTCCTTGACGTCCAATTCCATCTGCGAACGCAGCAGGTGCGACACGGCTACCTTGATTTTTTGAGAGATGCTAATCATACCTTAAAGATAGTTTTCGCAAGCGAAAAAAGGAATGCATCGACCCTAAAAACGAAAGTTCCATTTTTGAAGTTGCCGTTTGCGTTTTTTCAATAAAAAGGGCAAAATCCGTAAATATGCGGTTTTTAAAGGTTCCGGCTTGTAGAACAAAAAAATAATGCCTATTTGAGCAAAGAACGCTCGTGGCTAGATTTATTCAAAAACAAAGGAGTACATTATGGCTAAAAATGCAAACACCAAACCGATTGAAGCTGTAGAAGTCGAAGAGGAAGAATCCGAAGGCCTGCTATTCGGCATTATGGACGATATTTATGACATTGCTCATGACCTGTTTCCCGATGCCGTCGAAAAGTTCCATGCGAAGGTGGGTGATGCCCTGGAACGCGCTGCCAATTATATGGAAGAAATTGGCCCCTCGTGGGAGGCCGGCTGCGACCGTATCTACAACAAGGTGATGAATTTTCTGGATGGTGCCGAAGAAAAGACCATGAAGACGATCGATAAGGTTCAACACAGTCCTATCGGTGCGGCAATCGACCAAATTTACGAGAAAAATCACCGATAAAATCCATATCCTTTGCGCCTTCCCATTATTTTATATATATTCTAGGGGAGGAACACTTTCTATGGGAGGCTGAAAGGATGAAGCGTATTTTGCATTTATGGATGGGCTTGGCCTGTTTGGGGGCGTTGCTGCTGGGGTGTAACGACATTCCGGCCACCCCGTCTTATTGCGAAAGCCACCAGTGCAAGCCCTCGTCCGAGGTGCGTCAA
>JAEEGL013035294.1_pt1 | contig 23945 bp, 22 predicted proteins | sample 9134231 | NCBI WGS metagenome assembly JAEEGL01 (sample SAMN16246548, study PRJNA631951) | gut metagenome | biome: gut microbiome; feature: rumen; material: fiber-attached | host: Bos | place: Iran: Karaj | collected 2018-10
CCGCTTACGACCACCCCGTCAAGAAACTTCGAACGCCGCATTATATCCGAAAAGATATCCTCAAGCAAAAGCCCGGGTTCCGATAAAACAAGCGTGCTGTTGTGGCACCACGGACAGCGGAAATTGCAGCCGCAGCAGAATATGACTGCCGATACCCTGCCGTCCCAGTCCAAAAAAGAGGCGGGAAGATACCCTCCCGCCTTTATGCCCGACAGTCCGGACATTTAGCTTTGCATCGTGACGGGACGGCGCGCCCGGTCCTTAAGTTCGCCGCGCTTGCCGGCGTTCCATGATGACGTGCGCGTGAAGTAGCCGGTAACGCGGGTTATGCCGTCCACATCCTCCGAGCCGCAGAGCGAGCAGTGATCAAGAAGCCCGCGCTCGATGTGGTTGCATTCGTTGCATATCGTGAATTCGGGGCTGAATGCCACCTGGGCGTTCTCCGAATATTTGAAGGTCTTGATGACGAATGAGGCAAGCGCCTGAGGATCGGGCTTGTGCTCGCCCATCCATACGTGAGTGATGGCTCCGGCCTTTATCATCGGGTGAAGCTCTCCTTCGCGCATGACCTTGTCTATAGGATCCTGAACGAGCCCGTAGTTGAGGTGCGTGCTGTTGGTGTAGTATATCTCGCCTGTCGCGAAATCGCCCTTTACGTAATTCTTCGCGGTATCCGGCCATGCCCGCATATCGAGCTTTGCAAAGCGCAGCGCCGTGCTCTCGGCCGGCGTCTGCTCAAGCACGAACTTCAGGCCGAAGCGCTCTGAGAGCTGCTGGCACTTGAGATCCATATACTGAATCACCGCCCTGCCGAGCGTTGCCGCCTCTTCGCTTTCGTGGAGCTGGGCGCCGGTCATGGCCTGCACCATTTCGTTCAGGCCGAGTATGCCGATAAGATGGCTCGCCTTGCGCATGCGGAGGTAGGGCTCGTCGTCATGCGAGACACAGAGCGCCGCAAGCGGCCCTCTCTCCCCGAGGTCAAGTATGTTCTTTATAAATGCGCGTTTCTGCAGATGCGCTTTTGCAGCAAGCTCCATCTCTTCATCTATTATGTCGAAGAGAAGGTCGTCGCTGCCCGCTGCGCGGTATGCGGCGCGCGGGAGGTTGAGAGTGACGTTCTGCAGCGCGCAGTAGCGCATCTTCCATGGATGCTTCGCCTCGTCCAGGTCCTCCGGCGTGAGCTCGAAAGAGAGACGGCAGCATTCGGAGAGCTTCGCCACTCCTCCGCGGTCGAATACATAATAGGTGTTTCCCTTTTCCGAGGAGAGGCGGCAGGCATGATCGAGGCATTCCTCCCAGCCCTCTTCCTTGAAGAAGTAATCGGTGATATGCAGCAGCGGCTTCGGGAAGAAGAAGGGCTGCCCGCGGCTGTCGCCCTTCATATAGACGTCAAAGAGGGCGCGCAGGAACATCTTTGATTCTTTCGCGTAATCCCCGTAGGTCTTGCCGGTGAATTTGCCGCCCGGTCCTATCGCGGGGACTTCACGGAAGTGGTTGGGGATCTCGTAATAAAGGTTGACGTCGGTGAAGGCCACCTGGCCGCCGCGTCCCCCGGCCAGCTGGTTAAACTCAAAGATGAGCTGCTGAGCAAGCTGAAGATACTGGCCGTAATCCCAGCCCACAGTGTAAGGCGCAAAGAACATATTCACCGCGTCCCAGCCTATCGCTCCGGCAAAGTGGTTCTGCAGCACGGAAGTCATTTTCAGCATATGGGCAAGAAGGACGTCGGCATGTTTGGCGGGGTTGGAAACGCTGGTTATCGAAGGTATATTAAGGCCGTAGCGGGCGACGTAGGCAACGCTCTGCCCGGAGCAGTAAGGACGGTTCACCATGCCGAGGTCGTGCAGATGGATGTCTCCGCTCAGATGGGCGTCCGCGACATCCTTCGAGAAGACTTTCGTCAGCGCATATTCCTTAAGCACCATCTCAGCTATCGAAAGATTTATAGATTCAGGATTATGGCTGGTATTGCTGTTTTCCTTGTTTTTATTGAACATCATCGTTTCAAGGTCGTGGACCGGAAGGCCTATGCGCGAGTGATCCGCCAGCTTTGACGAGAGCCCGCGGCGGAAGAGCTTGACGTTCACCATCTCGCGTATCAGCGACGTCGTGACCTTCGTGCGGCCGTATTTCATAAGGTCCTCTTCGACCTCTATCGCGATGCTTCCTGCTGTCGCCGGATCGACTCCGGCCTCTATGATCAAAGCGTCACGGATTCTGCCGGCATCCCAGGGAGAACGCTCTTCCTGTGCCAGAGCGTCGACCATAAGGGCCAGATCCGTAGATTCGCCGTTGTTTTTAAATAACTGTTCCTGCTTCCCGATAAGATCCTCAGACATTGCGGTGTGCCTCCTTGTCATCTAAAAGCCGTGCTATTTCCTGGGTAAAGCTTGATACATCAGTAAATTCCTTATATACAGATGCAAATCTTACATAGGCTACTTTATTGATTCCTCTGAGTTCTCCGGCAGCCATCTCTCCTATGACGGCGGTCGGGACCTCTCCCTGCCCCGTGCAGCGGACGCGCTCTTCTATGCGGTCTGCGGCTTCTTCGAGGGTCTCAAGCGGTACCGGCAGCTTTTCGCATGCATGCTGGAGACCTCTTATCAGTTTTGCCCTGTCGAAAGCCTCGCGTCTCCCGTCTTTTTTGATCACCCAGAGGTAACCCTTCTCCTCAAGACGTTCATAAGTGGTGAACCGCGCCGCGCATTCCGGACATTCGCGCCTTCTTCTGTTGACACGCCCCTCGTCGGAGCTGCGTGTTTCTATTACTCTTGTTTCAGGTGCGCCGCAAATGGGGCATTTCATATCCTGTACCCTGTCCTCCATCCGCTACATATACCGTAGCCAGCAGATTATAACACTATATATAGTGTTACGGAAGGGCTTTTTTCAAAATTTCATAAAAAATTTCAAAAAATGTATGAACATATGCGGAAAACAGCACGGCATGCGGCAGGCACAGGCGCTTCAGCGAAATGCCGGCGTTTGACGCAGCGGTATATTTTAGTATATCATCACTATTTGCTGATATACATTTTCCTCGTACAGAAGGAGGAAGGAACTTTGAGAATAGCTGTGCTTGTCAAACAGGTGCCTGCCGTGGACACGGTCAAGATAGACGAAAAGACCGGCACTATGATAAGAGACGGGGTCGAAGCCGAGCTCAACCCGCTGGATCTGCATGCTGTAGAGGCCGCGGTCAGGATAAGGGAATCAAGAAAAGATGCGTCGATAACGGCGATCAGCATGGGGCCGCCGTACGCGCAGAAGGCTGTCCGCTATGCGATAGCAATGGGAGCGGACGACGGAGTGCTGCTCTCCGACAGAAAGTTCGGCGGCGCAGATACGCTTGCCACAGCACGCACTCTTGCCAGGGCGATAAAGAAAACCGGGCCTTTCGATCTTATCTTTGCCGGAGAGCGCGCCACCGACGGCGAAACAGGACAGGTAGGGCCGGCCTGCGCCGAGATACTCGGAGTTAGCGTGCTTTCCTATGTGAGCGCTATAGAAGCGATCACGGAGAACGAGATACGCGTCGTACGCTCGATAGAAGGCGGACATGAAACAGTCGACGCAAAGCTTCCTGCTATGGTCATTCCCGTAAAGGAGATGAACATCCCGCGTCTCTGCACGCTTTCCGGCAAGCTGCGCGCAAAAAAGGCCGATGTGAAAATAATGACGGCGGAAGACATCTGCATGGCGGCCGATGAGACAGGCCTTACCGGTTCCGCTACCCAGGTGATAAACGTCACATATCCTAAGGTGACGCGTTCCGGGCGCAGGGTGATAGCTGCCGAAGGCCTCAGCGCCGCGGTAAGCGAAGTCATGAAGCTGCTTGAAGAGAAAAACTGTCTGGAAGAAAGCGGAGGGAATGTGAAATGAGCGCCGAAGTATGGACATTGGCTGAAGTACGCGGCGGAAAGATACACCCTGTATCACGCGAACTTCTTGCCTGGGGAAAGGAGCTTGCCGATGCTCTCGGGGCGCCTCTTGCAAGCGTGGTGATCGGAAGCCGTATAAAGGAGCAGGCCGCTTCGCTTGCGGCCTACGGGGCCGATAAGGTCTATGTGGTCGATTCTCCTGAATTTGAAAACTTCCGCGCCGACATCGCGGTATCCGCTCTTGCCGAGATAACAGACAAATACCGTCCCTCTATCCTTATAGCGTCGGCGACAACACAGGGGCGCACGGCGATGCCTATGCTCAGCGCGCGCCTCGGCTGCGGACTGACGGCAGACTGCACGGAGCTGTCCATCGACAGCGAAACGAAGCGTCTTGTCCAGACGCGCCCGGCCATCGGCGGCAACGTAATGGCCGATATAAAGACCAAGGGACGCGATCCGCAGATGTGCACCGTACGTCCGAAATCAAAGCGCCCGCTTGCGGCGGATAACTCCCGCAAATGCGAAGTTGTCGAATTCAGACCGGTCAGAGAGAAACTTGCCTCCCTTCTCGAATTCATAAAGTTTGAGCCGGAAAAGAGCGTAGGCCTGCCGCTGCAGGAGGCTGAGATAATCGTATCCGGCGGCAAGGGAATGAAAAACGCGAAGAACTTCCTGCGCCTTGAGGAACTGGCGAGGCTTCTCGGCGGCACAGTAGGCGCGTCCCGCGTCGCCGTGGATCTCGGCTGGGCGCCCTATTCCGCTCAGGTGGGACTTTCCGGTAAATCCGTTACGCCGCGCGTTTACATCGCGTTCGGCATCTCCGGCGCGGTGCAGCATATAGCCGGAATGAGCGGCGCCGAGACCATAATCGCCGTAAACCAGGATCCGGAAGCGCCGATATTCCGCGTCGCAGACCTTGCCGTCCAGGGAGACGCGATGGAGATACTGGAAGCACTGATAGAAGCGGTGAAAAAATATAAGGGTGTCAGATAATGTACGGATACGGTACACTGACAAAAGAGATAATAGAAGAACTCATTTCGGCAACCGGGAAAAACGCCGTAATAGCGGATAACAACGAAGCTCTGGAGAACTACGCCTACGACCAGGCGGGCCGCATATGGGGAGAAAACATGCCCGATGTCGTCGTAAAGCCGAAAGACACGGAGCAGGTATCGGCCGTCATGAAGATAGCATCAAAATACCGTATCCCGGTGACCCCGCGCGGCGCGGGAAGCGGGCTGAACGGAGGAGCCGTGCCTCTTGCCGGAGGCATAGTGCTGTCGCTTGAGCGCATGAACCATATCCTCGAAATAGACAGGATAAACCGCGTTGCCGTAGTTGAGCCGGGAGTCATAACGAATGACCTTTGCCGCGCGGCGGCCGCGGAAGGCTTTCTCTACGCCGGCTACCCGATGAGCACCGAGACCAGCTTTATAGGAGGCAATTTCGCGACGAATGCCGGAGGCGGAAAGGTCGTGCGTTACGGCAACACCAGGCGTCATATCCTGGGAGCCGAAGTCGTGCTTCCTTCCGGCGAAGTGCTGAACCTGGGAGGGCGCTTCCGCAAGGACAGCTGGGGCTACAGCCTGCTCAATCTGCTTATCGGAAGCGAAGGAACTCTTGCGATCGCTACGAAGCTGACAGTCAACCTTGAACCCAAGCCTGGAAAGATAGTCAACCTGCTTGCATGCTATCCTGATATAGAAAAACTGGTAGAGAGCGTATCAAAGGTGATAGGTTCCGGACGGCGCATAATCTCCTGCGAATTCATGGACAGGAACCTCGTGAAATACACGACGGAATATCTTGGCTGCACTCTGCCGGAGCAGGAAAGAAGCGAGGGCTATCTCCTGATTCAGGTGGAGGAAGATACCGAAGAGCAGCTGGAGGACAGCTATGAGATCGTAGGCAATATATGCCTCGAAGCAGGCGCATTTGAGGTATTCGTAGCCGAGAGCCGCACAGATTCGGCCGCGATGTGGAACGTGCGTCAGAACGGCCTTGAGGGGATGCGCGCCCGCGACCCGTACGCCTGCGCTTCAGGAGATCTTATGGTCCCACTTTCCGAGGTCCCCGAGATGCTCAGACGCATAAAAAGAATCAGCAGGGAATGGAATGTGGAGATAGGCATAATATCCCATATCGGCGACGGCAACCTGCATCCGATACCGCTTAAGCCCGAAGGAATGACGCCGGAGCGCTGGGGCGTATACGCGGAAGAGTTCTTTGCCGTCCTTATCAACGAGGCGATATCGCTAGGAGGCGTCGGAAGCGGCGAACACGGAGTGGGATATATCAAGCGCAAGGTGCTGGCTGAAAGCAAAAAACCTGCCGAGCTTGAGATCATGAACGGGATAAAGAAGTCGTTTGACCCGCTGAATATCCTTAACCCCGGCAAGATGTTCTTCCCGCTGCCGTAAAGGAGCCGCCGTTTTTCCGGCTGATAAATCAGCCATACGTTTTTTAAAACAGAACGCAGTACAACGCGGACGCGCCCCCCGAAAGAAGCGCGTCCGCGTTTTTGTCCAAACAAAACAGCTGTGTTTTACAAAGCACCTAAAATATGCAGCGCGGCGCATCCCGCCGCTACCGCGGTGCTTGCTCTCATTATGCGGCTTCCGAGCGTTACTGGGATGAAACCGTTTCGCAGCAGCGCTTCGGTCTCTTCCGGGGACCAGTCCCCTTCCGGTCCTATCGCAAGCACAGTTTGTTCTGCGATCTCTATCTCGCGCAGATTGCGCGCGTTTTGATCCAGCATCGCGGCAAGCCGCTGGGGCGGCAGATCGCGGAACGGAAGATCAAAGAAGCGCACAGGCCCGTGGAGAACAGGGGGAGATGCCGCGCCGGACTGCTTAGTGGCTTCGTCAAGTATCCTCTCCCACCGCAGCATCTTATCGGCCAGCCGGCTGCCCTCGTAGCGCGGCACGCTTCTTTCGCATGCCAGAAGATGTATACCGGCTGCGCCGGTCTCTGCGCAGAAGCGCAGCGCGTCGTCCATCTGATCGTTCTTCAGCACTCCGAGAAGCAGCTCGATGCGCGGCCGCGCCTCCTTTTCCCTGTATCTTGCAAGCTCTTTTGCCGTTACTTCGTTTCCGCGGCACTCAAGGCGCAGCGTTATCTTTTCTCCGTTCAGCAGCCCCTCCGCGACAGAGCCCGTGTAACATCTGCGGACATGTATAAGATGATGCGCCTCATCCTCTCCGAGATGCCATACATCACCGTCAAAGAGGCAGTTCTCAAGCCTCAGTCTTGGCAGCGACACCCCACCATTCACCTTTCACAAGTTCTTCCGAGACCGTCATGCCGGCGGCCGCAAGCGCGGAAAGAAAAACGTCCTTTTCCTTCTCAAGCATCCCGGAGAATATCGCAAGGCCGCTTCCGCCTATAACGGCGGGAACGTCTTTAAGCATTGAAGTGAGCGGATCCAGAAGAATGTTTGCGGTCAGGATGTCCGCTTCATGCCCGAAATCTTTCAGCAGATCGCCGACGGCAAGATCCGTCACGGACGGTTCGATCTCATTAAGCGCAAGATTCTTGCGCACTTCTTCTATGACGGTGGGGTCGATGTCCCTCGCATATGCAAACCCGGCACCCATTTTGAGCGCCGCAATCGTAAGTATGCCGGAGCCAGTGCCTATGTCGGCTGTGACGTCTCCTTTTTTTATATACTTTTCAAGCAGCTCCAGCGCTATCTGAGTGCTCTCATGGTAGCCTGTGCCGAACGCGCTTCCCGGATTAATATAAAGGGGCGTCCTGCCCGCCGGCTCGTTTCCTTTATGCCATGGAGCCAGCACTGTAAGGTTCCTGCCGACAGGAAGCGGAGGAAAAGCCTCTTCGACAGCGACATGCCAGGGCTGGTTTTCTATCTTTCCCCAGTCCTCGATCTCCACGCCCGGAAATTCTTTCATCGCGGCGGCAAGTTTCCCGCGCCATACGCTTATATCTTCACTGTTTCTGTAATATATGCGCAGGCGCAGGATGCCGCTTGGCAGTTCCTGCATCTCTGTGCCTATGCTGCCTGATATATCCGCGATGGAAAACAGATTGTCCTCCTGGGACGCATCTGCTTTTATCGTTATATACCACCAGTAATTGTCGTCCTTCTGCATAAGCCGGGCCCCTTTCGTGATTCTTTGCAAAAACAGCCGCGTCATGCGCCGCTGCGGTCAGATATTATTATAGAACTTTAACGACCCTCCGCCAGTCAGATCTGCGCCTTTGAAAAGCAAACTCTGCGGGATCAGTCTGTCTCTTTTCCTGCCATCATAAGCGCGAAGACTTTCGCTTCATTTATGATATGGCTGATCTCGGCATATTCATTCGGCATATGCGCACAGTCGGCCTCCTGCCCCCACACCGCAGCGGGTATTCCCGCTTTCCTGTAGTAGGCGCCGCAGGTGCCGCCGCCGACGCCGGCTGTTTTTATCTCAAGCCCAGGGAATACCCGTGAGATCGCGGCGCGCAGCTCTGAAACGACAGGCGCGTCTTCCGGCGTAGGCGGCGCCGCCTCAACATACTGCGGGAATTTACAGCTGATCTTCACGCCGTATTTCTGCTGCGCTTTCGCGGTCTCGGCGTCAACGACCTTCCTGACCGCATCAAGAGGTATCGAAGGCAGCACGCGGCAGTCAAAGCAGAAGATCTCAACTCCGGGAACGGTATTTATATTGGGCACGTTAGGCCCGCGCCGGGTGGGCTCAAAGGTCGAGAACGGCGGGTCGAAGAGCGGGTCTTCGTCCGGGAAAGCATCGTGAAGCGCGGCGTCCAGCGATACCGAAAGAGCATTTGCCGCACGGCATGCATTCACACCCAGATGGGGCTGGCTCCCATGTACCTGGACCCCTTCCACTGTAAACTCCATCCAGCAGATGCTCTTCTCCGCAACTTCGATGATATTGCCTTCTTCAGAGCCCATATCGGGGACGATCACAAGGTCGTCTTCACGGAAAAGCCCCTCTTTTATAAGATATTTTATCCCGTGAGCGCTGCCGACCTCCTCATCCGCGACAAAGGCAAGGCAGACTTCGAATTCCGGAGTGACAGCGAGCTCCTTTACCGCGTAAAGTGCGTAAAGCGACGCGACGAGCTCCTGCCCGTTGTCGCTGACGCCGCGCCCGTATATGCGCCCATCTTTCACCTCCGCGCGGAACGGGTCCGTATTCCACAGAGAAAGTTCTCCCGCCGGCACGACGTCCATATGGGAAACTATCCACAAACGGCGTTTGCTCCTGCCCGGGAAAGAGATTATTATGTTTGGGCGTTCGCCGCCGTCGGCCGCGGGGTCAGGCGAATTGTATACCTTCACATCACTGAAGCCGAGATCTTTTACCTTCTGTAAAATATAGCGGGCTTTGCGCCCCTCGCCTTCGCCTCCGGCTTCAGGGCTTATCGCGGGGAAAGCTGTCATTTCCGCGAGCGTCTTCAGCATTTCCGGCTCAAGAGCCTCAACTTTGGCAAGAAGCTTTTTCTTCATCGTGTGCACCTCGTCTCCTGTTATCATGCTTATTGAACGCTTTTATTATACCAACTCGAATGACAGAGCCTCAACAGCCGCGGCGGAAGAAAAACAGTTGTGACGGGCAGGCAGGGGTGAGCAAAAAAGGCCGGCGCACGGACGTCAGCTCCGCGCGCCGGAAAAACGCAAATATGGCTTTCTGTTGTGCCGACCGTGCGTCAGCCCCTCAGCGCAGCTTTTGCGCCGGCCTCGAGCGCTTTTATTATTTTGTCCGTATCTTCGCTGCTCATTCTTATATTAAGGCCGAACATAACCGCACGAGAAAGCTTTTCGTCGGCGCCCGCAAACGCTTCGGGCAGATATGAGCGCGTCTTCGTTCCGAAAAAGTCTTTTTCACTCATTTCCGCAAGGGCTTTCCAGTGCTTTGCATAATGCCATGTATTATCGGCGATTATGCCGCAGCCGCAGCCGGCCTCTTTGGCGGCTGCGCTGAATTCCCTTGCCGCCGCTGCGGTCGGAAGGATAAATACAGCATGTGTGGCTGTATCTCCTTCCTCATCATGCACAGGACGCGGCTTGAGCCCGAAAGCGACGCCGGCTTCCGTTATTTTCTTTTTTGTGCAGCGCAGAGCCGCGACAGCTTCAGGCATTTTGGAGAGCGCAACGACGCCGAGCGCACCCTGCACCTCGCTTATGCGGAAATTGACCCCGAAGCCGTACTTTCCCTCCGCACCGCGGTCGTGCTCCTTGCTGTGGATATGTCCGTGATCGTGGTAGCAGTCCATCGCAAAGTAAACGTCGGGATCGTCGGTGAAGACTACGCCTCCTTCACCTACAGTAAGCGTTTTGTTTGGATCAAAGCTCCAGGCGCCGCAGTCGCCTATTCCGCCGAGCGCCCTCCCCTTATAGCTGCCGCCCACTGTCTCGCAGGCGTCTTCCACGACGGGGATACCGTACTTTTTGCCAAGGCCTGTAAAAGCATCCATATCTGCCGCAGCACCGAACATATGTACAGGCATTACCGCTTTGGTGCGCGGGGTGATGAGCTTCTCAGCCGACGCCGCCGAAAGAGATAGCGTGTCGTCTATATCCCCGAACACAGGGACGGCATTGCAGGCGATTATCGCTTCAACGGTCGCTATGAAAGTGAAGGGGGTGGTGATCACCTCATCGCCGGCTTTTATCCCTATGCCCTTAAGCGCTGTGATGAGAGCGGCGGTTCCGCTCGACACGGCAAGAGCATAACGGGAGCCGGTTATCTTTTTTGCTGCCGCCTCGAATTCCTCCGCGCGGTAAATTCCTCCGCGCTGCGAATGTGAACCGTATCTGTGTATCATCCTGCGTTCGATAACATCAGCCACGGCCTTTATCTCTTCTCTGTCAAATATCTCGGTCCCTGCCACTTTTGATCACTCCCCGACGATTCTTCTGTATATATCTTCTATATAGCTTTTTGTCGCCCTTGCACGCCACTCTTCCCCGAAACAGCTGAGCCACAGCTTGTCCATGCCGAGAGCAGTGGCGGTCATCCTGTCAATTTTTTCGGCGGTGACGCCGTATTCCGACGCCTTTGGAACGGAAAAGCCGTTGGCTTCGAGAAACCTCATCGTCTCCGCGCGCTCTTTTGGGTAAATATCCTCCAGTGCGCATATCGAAATAGTTACCGCTACGCTGTGGGGCAGATGCGGGGCGCTGTTGCTCAGGCCGTATGATATCGCATGCGCGGCCCCCACCCTGCCTGCAACAGAACTGCTGCCCCCGAGCAGAGAGGCGGCCGCCGATTTTATCGCAGCAGGCATACTGTAGTGCGTCAGATCCTGAGAAAGTACGGAGCGCGCGATCTCAAGCCCCTCTTTGGAATCGGCCCTGGCCGCCGCGCAGCTGGTTTTGCTTGCCGTTATCTCGCAGTGATGGAAATAGCAGTCCATCATCGTAAAAAAACGGTTGAAGTGCGGCGCTCCCTCCGAAAGCTGCGGATCGATGACCGTCACCTCCGGCTGGACATAGGGGTTGTTTATGCCAAGTTTTTTCTCGGGGCCGCGAAGCACCGCTATCGGCGTTATCTCGGCGCCGGTGCCGTTCAGGGCCGGCATCGTCCAAATATCCGCTCCCTTGTTCATAACAAGGTCGAAGCCCTGATAGCATTGAGCCGGTCTCGGATTGGCAAGGCATATAGCTGTCGCTTTCGCAAGATCCATTGCAGCGCCCCCGCCCACTCCGACCATCGTATCCGGTATTTCAGATCTTTTAAGAAGTTCAGAGCGCAGCGCATCTACATCCTGCGTACGGGGCTCGGAAAAAGATGCGTCAAATTCAAAAATATCATCCTGCTCAAAAAGCGCGGAAAAACGCGGCTGCGCCTTAAGCGCGGAGTCCAAAACAAAAAACGCTTTTTTTTCTCTTTCTTTAAGCATCGAAAGCAGCGTACCCACCCCGTCGTCTGAAAAAACTACGTCGGCAGGCACGCTGACATTCCAGAACGGCTTCATTTCGGTAAATTCTTTTATGTTTTCGGCGATCTTCAGCATTATTCTTCTCCGTTTCTTTAAAAAAGCACTTTTGCGCCCTTGCTGATCTCATCTTCTGGATGTGGATATGCGTTTTTACGGTATCCTTTTAAAACGCAGAATGCTTCCCCCGGAAATATCAGGATGTCAGAGGCCTGAAGAATAATATTTTTCGATCTTTGCCAGGTCTTCGGGAGTGTCTATTTCTATAGTATCGCGCAGCGCCTCGACGCATTTTATCGAGCTGCCGCTTTCTATGACCCTGAGCATTTCAAGGCTTTCTGTTTTTTCAAGCGGGGTCTGCTCCATCGCGGCAAATTCAAAAAGAAAATCCCGGCGCCAGCCGTAAGGTCCGATATGCTTATACCATACGCCTCCCTTTTCGCTTAAACGGGGTATCGGAGAACGGCTGAAATACATCGCGCGTTTTCTATTGTCAAAAACCGCTTTTACGATGTTTTCGGAACAAATTTCTTCCTCTTTTTCGATCCTCTTAACCAGAAGAGCCAGTTTGACCGAACTGTCAGCGGCCAGCGCTTCCACGAGAGGATCTATCATATCGGCGCCCACGAGAGGATCGTCCACCTGGACATTAAGGACAAACTCGGATTCTACCCGCTTTGCGACATACGCTACACGGTCGCCGCCGCTCGGCAGCTCCGACGGAGTCATGAAGGCCTCTCCGCCTGCTCTGCGCACGGCTTCCGCTATACGTTCGTCATCAACAGCCACTATTACCCGGTCCACTGAGGAACAGGCGCGGACATTATCAAGCACTCTCACTACCAAAGGGATTCCGGCGATCAGAGCAAGCGGCTTGCCGGGCAGCCTTGTACTGGAATATCTGGCTGGGATCACTGCAAGGGTTTTCATCCCTCTAACCCTCCTCACACGGCGCCTATGCAGTGTATGGCCGCGTACGCGGCTTTCTCGGCTGCCGATTTTTGGTTAGATGCAGAGAGTACACCCAAATTTTCTTTTTGTCAAATTTTTCTGACGCTTTTCCCTGCTGCCGATTTACGGTACGGAGCCGCCTGCCGCCGGCAAAGAGACAAAAAGCGCGGCGGGACCTTCCGGTCCCGCCGCGCAGTTTTATAATTCATTATACGCGGTTACCTGCTCTCAAGCTGGTATATCGTCCAGCGCAGGGATTCGGCATTTTTACAGAGCTTGTGATCGCCCTTCAGATAGAGGTTGTGAAAGACGGCTTCGCCGCCCGCTTCTATTACTGTCTTTTCGATATAGAAATCTCCAAGCTCTTTCCGCCGCGGGCCGATAAACGTTACCGCGGCATTGAACACCACCGCTTTATCGCCTGTGTTGCGAAGCACTATGGTTACGCCGTTCTCTGTGACTTTTAGCCCCGAATATCTTATCGGGTCGCCTTCCGGAACGTATCCTTTCTTGCTGAAAGCCGCAAAAGAGGCGGTCGCAAAACAGAGTATTATCAAAACAGCCGCAATTATTTTTCTCATACTAAAACCTCCGCAGCAGATAGCTTTATTGCCTTAATAATATACAGAACTTTTTCCGGTATTGCGCAGGATACTCTTAAAAGCCGTTCAGATGCTGATATGCAAAGGCGGACGCCTGTTATTTTGTGTCGGACACAGTGCCGTCTGAGCGATAGTATTTTGTCATAGGCTTCGCCGCCGTACCCGCCCGGGCTTCGGCTCCGCCGCCCCAGGATATCAGGGTCTTTGCGGGGTTTCCGTATCTTACGCGCAGGGGCTCGGTACCGTCCGGCGAAAACGAGCGTACTTCGTCTTTTTTCATAAGGCCTTCAAAGAGCACCTTGTTCCCCGTGGAAAATTTTATCCAGATCACGCCGTCTGCTCTCACTGTCAGTTCCGGCACAGCGGCGCTGCCCTGACCGGCCGGCTGTGCGGCAGGCAGTCCCTGCTGTTCCGCATTGTCCGAAGCTTTTGCCGCCGGTTCTTTGCCGTCCATCCACCCGAGGTCGATCGAAGACCCCGGCGACGCCGGCGCTTTATCCAAAGAGGGAAGTATCTCAGCGGAAACGTCCTTCGAGGCATCTTCTATGACAGCGGCTGTACCGCCGTCAAGCGGGGTCGTTGCGTCCTTTGCTATCTCTCCGCGGTAGCGAAGCGTTACCCATGCGGCTGCGGCGATCGAAAGCAGCATGACGGCAAAGATAAAGATACGCAGCAAAGGACGGCGGCGGTACGCCGTCTCCCTTTCCACGCCCGAGCGAACTATCTCTTCGCCGTTTGACGCGCTTTTTGTGCTGTTTATGCTTTTCAGAAGCGGGTCATAACGGGCCCAGAGATCGTCTGCTTTGAGATATTCGCAGTACTGCTTTATAAAACTCCGGCAGAACGGTCCTTTGGGTATGATCTCTGTCCTGCCTTCTTCTATGGCTTCGATATATTTTTTCTGTATCTTTATTGCGGCACGGACGTCTTCAAATGTCAGTCCCTGCGCTTCTCTCAGCTTGCGGAGCTTGTCTCCGAGTTCCGCGGCAGCTTCCTGTACACTGTTTTCGTTGTTTTCCGTCTGTGCGGCACCAAATTCGACCGCCATGCGCATTACCCCCTTCCGGACAGTATTCGCATCTCCTTAATAACAGCAGCCGGCGAAGCCTGCCGGAAAACAGCGCTTCCGGCGACAGCCACATCACAGCCTGCGGCTGAGACCTGCGCTATATTCTTCGGCCCGATGCCGCCGTCCATTTCGATCAGATAACCATAACCGCGGCTGGCGCGCAGTTCAGAGAATATGCGCGTCTTTTCAAGGGTCTCGGAGATGAACGACTGCCCGCCGTAGCCCGGGTTGACCGACATCACAAGCAGCAGATCGGCCATATAAAGGACCGGCGTCAGCAGTTCTTTTGACGTCCCCGGGTTTATCGCGGCTCCCGCATAGATCCCCGCGTCTTTAAGCCTCTGCAGCACACGGTGAAGATGCTTTGTGGCTTCGGCGTGGACCGTTATCAGAGATGCTCCGGCGGCTATGAACATATCGAGAAAATCTTCCGCCGGCTCCACCATTATATGCACGTCCAGAAAAGCGTCTGCGTATCTTTTGCGCAGGGCCCTGACCAGATCCGGGCCATAGGAAAGATTCGGCACGAAGTGTCCGTCCATGATATCGACATGCAGCCAGTCAGCCTCTCCGCCGAGCCGCGCTATATCGCCTTCTATGTTGAGGACATCAGCCGACAGCAGCGACGGAGCTATCAGAATGTTTTTATCTTTCTTTAGTTGTAGCGGTCCTGCCATACAAAGTCACCGCCAAGGAATATCGTTATGCGGGCTTCTCCGCTGTAGGGAACGTTCATCGAAATATATTCGCCGCTCTTTGCGACCCCGTCCTTGAGCACGCGTGTCCCCATCTCATCGGCCATTTCTATCTTAAGCGACAGCGGCTTTGTCAGAGGAGGCACCTGGTAGCGTACCTTTGCCGTCTTTGATCCCTGTGCGGGAGGCACATTGGCAGGGGCGGTCTCCCTGGGAGCTTCCTGTTTCGGAGCCTCTTTCACAGCCGGCTCTTTATTCGCATCTTTAGGCGCAGCCGCCTGAGGCTGCTGTTTTGGCTGGTCTTCTTTTTTCTCTGTCTTCACCTGCGGCTTCTGAACTTTTACCTCGGGGATCTTGGAAGGTATCGTAGTGGGGGCCGTCTCTTTTACCACTATGCGGCGGACAGCCGCAGCACGCTCCTTATCGTGATCCTGCTGCGGCGGCGTATCATCAGCCAGCTCAGATTCGAGCGGTTTTCTCGCAAACGTCAGGTTTACGGCCGAACCTGCCGGGACCTTTGTGCCGCTCTTCGGGCGGGAAGCAAGAACGCTCCCCTCAGGTATAGATGATGACGGGGCTTCCGCGGTCTGGCCGAGCCTCAGCCCAAGCTGTTCCAGCATTTCGACCGCCGACGCCCTGTCGCTGCCGCGAAGTTCCGGTATAGCCACGAACTGGTTTTCACCGTTAGCTCCGCTGCTTACCAGCAGGCTTACCATGCACGATGAAGAGACCTGCTGCGGTGCGGAGGGGTTCTGCGCGATTATCGTTCCCGCCTGTTTCAGCGCGTCGGCGACACGCTTTACTTTATTTACTTTAAAACCGGCTTCACTCAGCTTTTTGACGCCTTCTTCAAACTTCATGCCACGTACGTCGGGAATCGGCTGGATAGCTCCGCCTTTGCTGACACGCAGCAGCACCACCTTGCCGCGCGATACCTTTTCCCCGGCCTGCAGGTTTTGTGAAACCACGGTGTCTGCCGGCATTGCGGAATCGACCTTGTCGACCTTGGCAAGCAGCCCTTTCTCCTGCAAAGCGTCGACGGCGTCCACGATCTGCATGCCTGTTACGGACGGCACCTCAGAATCCTTGTCTTCGACAAAGACCATTCTTATTCCCATGTAAGCACAGCCGACGATCACAAGAAATGCGAATATCATTCCCCAGCGGTGAAATTTTCCCATTAGCCTGCCTCCCTATTTTCTCTTTGCGAGAAGCGCCGTATAAAATCCGTCGACCCACGGCAAAGCCGGGAAAATGACAGTTCCGTAAGGTTTGCCCTTACGTATGAACGAGGCGCTTCTCAAATGCGGCATCTCAAGCAGTTCCGGATGACGGGACATCACGTCTGCGACAACCTTCTCGTTTTCTTCGCGGAAAAGACTGCATGTGCTGTAAAGCAAAAATCCTCCCGGTCTAAGCATCGAAGCTGCGCGCTCCAGCAGTTTTTTCTGAAGCACGCTGTTTTTCTCTATATCCTCCGGAAGCAGACGCCATTTGCCTTCCGGGTGACGCCCCCATGTTCCGCTTCCGGAGCAGGGAACGTCAAGCAGTATCGCGTCAGGCTCTTCATCCGGGACTAAAGAGAGCGCGTCGCCTGTCTTAAAAGTCACACGCTCCTCCGATCTCATTCTCATGATCTCAAAACGCGCCGCGTTTATTTTCTTTTCCGAAAGATCCCATGCCTCGATGCGGGCGTCAGGCATTATATCGGCGAGCTGTCCCGTCTTCACGCCGCGCCCGCAGCACATATCAAGGATCCTTCCTCCCTTTGCGTAAGACGCAAGAAGCTCCGCGGCGATCATGGATGATTCGCTCTGCGGCATTATCGCGCCTTCGCCGAAGCCGGGCAGGTCTACAGGATACGGATTTGAGGCAGTGCGTACGGAGAACTCCAGAAAGGGCGACGCCCACGCCCTGCGCCCGGAAGCGCTGTACTGCCTTATATATTCGCTGCGGTCGATTCCGCGTGACAGGCGCAGCGACAGGTATCTTTTCATTCCTACGGCGCGCACAAGTTTTTTCGCTTCCGGGATGGAAAGTTCTTTGGACCACTGCGCCGCGGCCCATCCCGGGACTCCCCAGTAGAGCGCCTGATCGCGCAGCGCGCTGCTCCTTTTCAGTTCGTCGAGAAAGCCTGCGGCTTCGTCCGACACTGTATGCAGCACTGCGTTTACAAGCCCTATGTCCTTGGCTTCACCGCTGTTCTTTATTGCCTGCACGATACCGTTCACAAGGACCGGCAGAGAAAAATACCTGAGTTCGACTATGCCCGCTATACCTACCATAAGCGCGTTTACTGTCGTCTGCGGCAGCGCACGCGGCTGCCGTCTGCAGTATTTCAGCAGAATCGTCTTCCACAGGGTCTGACGGCGGAGCGTACAGTAAAGCAAAGTGGCGGTAAGCTTCCGGTCTCCGGGTGCTATATCGTTGTAGACCCGCCTGAGCGCTTCAGAGGCAAAGGCCCCTTTCTGCACCTCGCCGTATATTGAAAGAGCGGCTTCCAATCCTCTCATCGAACAAGCCCCTCTTTGCAAAGAGGCAATAAACTCACTCCTTCTTTCATTTTACACTATAGCCGGGCAGGCAAAACGAAACCGTATCGTCAGCTGCGGCGCGAATTGCGCAGCGCCAGAAGCCTTACCAGCTGCAGTATCGTCATCACCAGCGCGGCGACATATGTAAGGGCGGCGGCGTCAAGTACCGATTTAGCCCCTGAGAGCTCGCCCTGGGTAAGGGTGTGCGTTTCCGAAAGCAGTTTCAGCGCGCGGGCGCTGGCGTCAAATTCAACGGGAAGCGTCACCAGATGGAAAACAAGCACGCCGCAGAAAAGCAGTACCCCGATGTTCAGGAGGTTCATATGACCAAAAATAAGCCCCACGAAGAAAAGCGGCATCGAAAGGGTGGAGCAGATATTGACTGCCGGTACTATCGAGTTGCGCAGGCGCAGCATGGAATAGCCCTCCTGGTCCTGTATCGCGTGTCCGACCTCGTGCGCCGCTACTCCGATGGCGGCAATGCTGCGGCTTCCGTTTACGCTGTCCGACAGGCGCAGGACCTTGCCGCGCGGATCGTAATGGTCGGTAAGCTGACCGGCGACACGTTCGACCGGAATATTCGAAAGACCGCGCATATCAAGCAGCATGCGGCCGACGCGGTCAGCGGTCACACCGCTTGCCGCAGCCACTTCACTGTACCTGGCAAACGTGCTCTTGACCCTGTACTGCGCCCACATTGAAAAGAGCAGAGCGGGTATCAGCAATATCATCGTGGAATCAAAATACGGGTACATCATTCCTGCCACCTCCTGGCTGTATCGCTTGCAATATTATAGTTTAATTTAGTCAGATTTTTATGCTTTGCCGTAAAATTTCGCTATATCAGAAACGATGCGCTCCTGCTCCTCGGGCAGCAGCTCCGGGAACATCGGCAGCGCGAGTACCTCATCCGAAAGCATCTCGGCAGCGGGCAGATCACCCTTTTTATATCCCAGGTACGAGAAGCATTTCTGCATATGCAGAGGAAGAGGATAATAAACCCGCGTGGTCACGCCGCGTGACGCAAGAAATTTCTGAAGCTCGTCACGGCGCGCGGCACGTATAACGTACTGATGGAAGACATGACGTCCGCCCTCTGCTTCAACAGGAGGAGTCACGAACTCCAAAAGACCTTTTTCAGCGAACAGCGTCTCATAACGTTCGGCGACTATCCTGCGTTCTTCGTTCCAGCCTTCAAGGTGACGCAGCCGCACGCGCAGAATGGCTGCCTGAAGCGCGTCGAGACGGCTGTTTATGCCAACTTCCTCATGCATATACGTCTCTCCGGCCCCGTGGACGCGCAGACGCCTGATGCGGGAGGCCAGAGTTTCATCTTCCGGAACGGACACCAGACCGCCGTCTCCGTAACAGCCCAGGTTCTTTGTGGGGAAGAATGAAAAACAGCCTATATCCCCAACCGAGCCGCTCCTCGCAATGCGCCCGCCGATAATCCGGTGCGCACCTATGGCCTGTGCGCAGTCTTCGACTAAAACGATTCCGCGCGCCTTGAGCTCACTTTTTATTTCCTCGAGGGGACACATCTGCCCAAAGAGATGCACCGGCAGGACGGCCCTCGTGCGCGGAGTTACCTTTGAGAGTATCTCTTCGCTCTTTATATTGTATGTAGACGGGTCCACATCGGCGAACACGGGAGTGCCGCCGCACCTCGTGATGCAGCTTGCTGTGGCAAAGAATGTAAATGGCGTGGTGATAACTTCGTCGCCAGGTTTAAGATCAAGCGTCATCATCGCCAGGACCAGAGAATCCGTGCCGGACGCACAGCCTATGGTCTCCTTTACCTCAAGGTAAGAGGAAAGCTCTTTTTCCAGAGCCTCGACCTCTGAACCGAGAATAAAGTGCTGCGTGTCAAGCACCCTGAGAACTGCTACGTTGATCTCTTCCTTTACACGTGCGTAATTTCTTGTAAGATCAAAGGACGGTATTTTTGCAAAATCCGACATCGTTAACATCTCCTCGCTTCAGATGCCCTTCTCCTCCGCTGCGGCCAGGCTGTTGTAAGTATGGACCAGATGCTCTTTCATCTTTTTCTGTGCGCTTTCCCTGTCGCGTTTTGCTATCGCGCGGAGTATCGCACGGTGTTCCGCAACGCACGATTTTCTTTCCTCCTCAAAACAGCCGGAGAAAAATACAAAGACATGAGTGCGTTTCATTATGCTGTCTATATGTTCGCAGAGGACCTGGTTTCTTCCTGATTCGGCTATGAGTCTGTGAAACGCGCTGTCGGCTTCAAGGAACGCATCGATATCGCCGCTGCCGCAGGCGTTTTCTTCTGCGGCAAGCGCGCTTTCGATGTTTTCCACCGCGCGTTTGTCAAGCCCGTTCAGGCATGCCAGCTCCACGCTGAGATTTTCCAGATATTCACGTACGCTGTAGGCGCTTTCCATCTCCTCAGGCGAAGGAGACGCGACCCTTGCTCCGCTGTTGGGAACTATCTTTACCAGGCCTTCATTTGCAAGCCTGCGCAGGGCCTCGCGCACAGGAGTCCTGCTCACTCCCATCTCAGAGGCTATCTTTACCTCAAGCAGTCTCTCTTTCGGTTTAAGTTCTCTGTTTGCTATCCTGTCGCGCAGGCCGAAATAAACGTAATCCGAAGATGTACTGTATAATCTTGGATGCTGCATCATTAACGAAAATCCCCCTAAATATCGCTTTGCTGCAGTGCCGGCAGGCCGGCAGTAGATCTGACCATCCGCAGAAGCGGGCCCGTATCCGCAACTGAAGGACACGAACAATTTATGATATCACAAGAATAAATAACCGCAACATTACACCGTCATGGGAAATGTCTGACTGCCTCTTCAGGAACATTTTCCGCTGCCGCGGTCTTCCCTCTTCTTTCATTCAGGTTGAACAGAACGATCTTTATAGTCATAAGGATTATTTTTATATCCAGCAGCACGGAATATGTCTGTATGTAGATAAGGTCGAGCTTTAATTTTTCTTCCGGAGAGGTGTCATAGCGTCCCATTACCTGGGCATAGCCGGTCAGGCCGCTTTTTACGCTTGTGCGCAGCGCGAACTCGGGAACCTTTTTTATATAAGCGGCAACAAGTTCCGGACGTTCGGGCCTCGGCCCGACAAAGGACATGTCGCCTGACAGTATGTTGAAGAGCTGCGGCAGTTCGTCGAGGCGGAATCTTCTCAGGAATGCGCCCACGCCTGTCACACGCGGGTCGCCGGCGACGGAAAGCTGGACTCCGTTCTCTTTCTCGGCCGAGACTATCATGCTGCGGAATTTATATATAGTAAATATCCTGTCGTCCTTTGTGCAGCGAAGCTGTTTATAAAGCACCGGCCCCCAGTCTTCCAGCTTTATGAGAACAGCTATAACGATCATGACCGGCAAAAAAACCAGTATCGCGGTCAAAGACATCACAATGTCCATTATACGCTTTACTATGATCTGTTCCGGACGCAGCCCTTCGTTCTTTGCGACGTAGAGCGGTGTGTCGAAGAGGAAAGTCGTTTCAGAGGTCTTGAGGAGGATATCACCGACCGTGGGAACAAGATAATCTCTGAGTTTCCTTGCCAGGCACATTGTCATTATCCTGGCGGATTCTCCTTCAGAAAGGTTATAGAGTATCACTCCGTCAACATTATCCAGCATTACGTCGATATTCATGGAGCTGCCATAGAGGCACATATCCGCAAGCTTGAACTTTTCAGGTCTTTCCTGGATCTTCTTCAGCACATGCTCCGGGAACAGCCCGCCATAAAAGCAGACGACCCTTCGCGGCGGAAACAGACGGAAGTACAGCTTGTTGGCCGCATACGCCCAGCTGATAAGGATGATCATCTCTGAAAAATTAAGATAGAATATCAGCGAAACGCCTCTGTTGGCGTCCGTGACCAGTACAAGTACTATAAATATCAGTATGTTTGATATGCAGACAGAGAGCCAGTTGGAATAAACTATATCGGTGAGCCGCTGGCTGCCTATGCGGTAGCCGCTGTACAGCCTGTTGAAGAGGTGAAAAAACACAACGTACAGGAAGAGAAGGAGCCAGTCCTGATTGCCCCTTGCATGGAAAGGTTTCCCCAGGTAGTCGTTGTAATAGTTGTTCCACACGAAGCCGGCAGATACTGTCACAAGGATTATATTCAAATACCTGACGAAAAATATTATTAGTTTTTTAAGCCATATAATCTTGTCATTATCTCTCATGCACATATCCCCAACAACAACACGGACACTTTTATGCCCTCTAAAATTATAACAGCCGTTTCAAAAAAAAGCACCCTGTCCCCATATTTGGGACTGGCGGCTATAAAGTCATTTGTAATTGCCTCTGCTATATTATAAGATTATCCATGCGGCGCTGCCGTATAAAAAACATGCCGCCGCAGCCGTGACACAGGAAGCGCCGCTGTGCGGGACATCTGCAGCCCGCAGCGGGCTCCTGCCGTAAACGGATACTGATTAAGATCGGAGAATAACAAAATGGCGCTGGTAATCAAAAATGCGATCATAGCAGGCATAGAACATTCGTTTCGCGGAGACGTGCTTATCGAAGGAGAAAAGATAGCCGCCGTGGGCAGCGCCATACACGCTTCAAAAGCCGGCGTGCTGGATGCTGCCGGAAAGTATCTGTTTCCTGGCGGCATTGACCTGAACCTGAGCATGTCCGCGGGGGCGGCGGACAACGTTGATCTTGCCGCGGCCCTTTACGGCGGCACGACCGCGGCAAGCATTGCCTGCTCTGCAGACCCCGGCTGCGGGCAAACGACAGACTGCTCTTATATCGATCTGGCACACTCCGGGACATCCGGCGTCTTTGCCGCGCTGGAAGCAGACACGGACGACAGCGAGATCTTTTCGCTTGCGGCGGAAGCGGCAGAAAGAGGGGTGCCGCTTATCTGCCGATGCGAAAACGGGGCGCTGACTGCAGGGATCACAGACATAATGCAAAAACAGCAAAAGACCGATTCTTCAATGTGGCCGGCAGTCAGGCCGGCATATGCCGAAGCCGGGGCCGTTAACCGGCTGCTCACGACAGCACGCGCTGCCGGAGCCGCGGTATGCATTTACTGTATATCGGCGGCCGATACACTGGATGAGATCATTTCGGCTCGCCGCAGCGGGCAGACTGTATACGCGGGAACGTGTCCGCACTATCTTATCCTCACGGATGAACTTTACAAAAGCACGGACGCCCTGCTCTTCACCGCGGCTCCTCCGCTGCGCGGGCAGCGGGACTGCGAACGCCTTTGGCAAGCGCTGGCACAGGGAGATATAGACTGCGTAAGCTCAGATCATCATGTGTTTTCCGCCGCCGACAAAAGTTCTTCCGGGGAAAACATCTTTACATGCCCCGCAGGCATGCCGGGAATCGAGACGCGCATCGCGCTGCTTTTCTCTGAAGGCGTCATGAAAAACAGGATATCGCCTGAACGCTTCGCGGCAGTAACAGCCGGTACGCCGGCTGAGATAGCCGGATTGAGCGGCAAGGGCAGAATCGCAGCCGGCATGGACGCCGACCTTATTCTCATCGATCCTTCGATGAGAGCCGTGATCTCCGCGCAGCGGCTGCATCAGAAGTCGGATTATACTCCGTATCAGGGGATGGAGCTTGAAGCTCTTGTAACAGACGTATGGCTGCGAGGGCGCCACCTGATAGAAAACCGTGTTATGACCGATGAAGCGCCGCACGGCAGGATGGCAGCGACAAACGCGGCGGGAAAGGCTGATCTTAATGACTAAACGCCTGTCAGTTCTTTTTTTATCATTTGCAACTATAATATGCTACGGCTATGCGCTTGGAGGGCTCGGAAGCTATGCTCTCGGCGTGCCGAAGCCGGTGCCTACGGCGGCGGGACTTGTCTGCGGCACACTGTGCGCGTTTCTGGCCATTAAGATCTGGAGGCGCTACATCGAAGAGATAGAAGAAGAGCAGAGAGCCCGCGAAGCAAAAAAGAGCTGTAATGCCAAGGAAAAGGACGAAGATTAAATGATCATTGATTTTCACACGCATATATTCCCTGACAAGATGGCAGACGCCGCTATGGAAAAGCTCGCGTCAAACGCATCTGAGAAATATTACGCCCCGGCAAAGGCTTCCGCTCTGACAGAGATCATGGACAGAGCCGGCGTGGACAAGAGCGTGGTGCTGAACATCGCCACAAAGGAGAGCCAGCACGAAAACATACTCAGATTTGCAAAAAAAACAGACTCAGAAAGGCTCATAGCCTTCGGCTCCGTTCTCCCCTTTTCGGTCAGCGCACTCGAATATGTATGGAAGATATCAGACGAAGAGCTGAAGGGGATGAAGTTCCCTCCC
>JAEEGL015656245.1_pt1 | contig 23945 bp, 20 predicted proteins | sample 9134231 | NCBI WGS metagenome assembly JAEEGL01 (sample SAMN16246548, study PRJNA631951) | gut metagenome | biome: gut microbiome; feature: rumen; material: fiber-attached | host: Bos | place: Iran: Karaj | collected 2018-10
TGTATTATTACTAGATGTTACACCATTATCATTAGGTATTGAAACATTAGGTGGTGTATTCACTAAGTTAATTGATAGAAATACAACAATTCCTTGTTCAAAGTCACAGGTATTCTCAACTGCAGCAGATAACCAGCCAGCAGTAGATATCCATGTATTACAAGGTGAAAGACCAATGGCAGCTGATAACAAGACATTAGGTCGTTTCCAATTAGGCGATATTCCTGCAGCTCCAAGAGGAGTTCCACAGATTGAAGTTAAGTTCGATATCGATGCAAATGGTATCGTTAACGTATCTGCAAAGAACTTAGGTACTGGTAAGGAACAAAAGATTACTATTCAATCTGGTTCAGGTTTATCAGAAGATGAAATCAATAGAATGGTTCATGAAGCTGAAGAAAATGCTGAAGCTGATAAGAAGAAGAAGGAAGAGGTTGACTTAATTAATGAAGCTAACCAATTAATCTTCCAAACTCGTAAGGCATTAAATGACTTAAAGAATGTTGATCCAACTGAAAAGTCTCAAGCTGAGACATTATGTAATGAATTAGAAAAGGCATTAGAATCTAAGGATATGGCTCAGATTCGTGCTAAGAAGGAAGAATTAGAGAAAGTTGCTCAAGGTATTGCAACAAAGGCATATCAACAGGCACAAGAACAGAATAATAACAACAATGGCGGTAACGCAAATGGAAATGGCGGCCATGGTGATTCTGTAGACGCTGATTTCTCAGACGTTCAATAATTAAAAAACTAAAAGACGAAGGGTAGTGGTACCCTTCGTTATTGTGTATTGAGGAGGACTCTTTATGGCTCAGAAAAGAGATTATTATGAAGTACTAGGCTTAAGTAAAGGTGCATCTGATGATGAAATTAAGCGTGCATATAGAAAGCTTGCAAAGCAATATCATCCAGATGTAAATAAAGAACCAGGTGCCGAAGAAAAGTTTAAGGAAATAAATGAAGCATATGAGACATTATCTGACCCTAATAAGAAGGCAAGATATGACCAGTATGGCTTTGAGGATCCAACACAAGGCTTTGGTGGTGCAGGATTTGATGGCGCAAACTTTGGTGGATTTGATGATATTCTAAACGCATTCTTTGGTGGTGGAAGAAGTCAAAGACAGAGTTCAAATAGCCCAAGACGTGGTAGAGATGTTGAACACCAAATGAATATTACATTTGAAGAAGCAGTTTATGGCTGCAAAAAGAGAATAAGATTATCTGTTGATGACAACTGTCCTCATTGTGGAGGAAATGGTGCTGAGCCAGGATCTACTACATCTACATGTGCTAAGTGTGGAGGTAGAGGTAGAGTTATCATGCAAACAAGAACATTATTCGGCATGAGTAGAACTGAAGCTGTATGTCCTGATTGTAATGGTAGAGGTAAAACATTTACTCATAAGTGTAGTGAATGTCATGGTACAGGTAGAGTAAGAAGACCTAAGGAAGTTGAAATTACAATTCCAGCTGGTATTCAGTCTGGTCAATCATTAAGAATGGCTGGATATGGTGAAAGTGGCTTTAATGGTGGCGAAAACGGTGATTTATATATCGAATTCATTTGTGGTGAGCATGAATCATTTAAGCGTGATGGACAAGATATTATTCTTGAAATTCCACTTTCTATTACACAAGCTGCTTTAGGTGATACTATTAAGGTTCCTACAATTGATGGTGATGTTGAAGTTAAGATTCCTCAAGGTACTCAGCCAGGTACTAAATTAAGATTAAGAGGAAGAGGTACAAAGAATCCAAAGGGTGGTTCATCTAGAGGAGATCAATATGTTATTTGTAATGTAATTGTACCTAAGAGTCTATCTAAGAAGGAAAAGCAAATCCTAGAAGAATTCCAAAAAGAAGAAAAAGAAGAAAAGCAATCTCCATGGGATAACTTCATTAATGGATTTAGACGTATTTTTAACGGAAAATAATTATATATTTTAAATGAGGACACTTCTATATTAGTAATTTTATAATACTTATAGGAGTGTTTTTTATCACCATTAATTAATTTCTTGTATAGAGTTTAAAATTTTGGTATAATAGTAGAGAATTTTAGGAGGATTTATAACTTATGGAACAGAATCAATTTGAAGGATTAGAAGACATCGAAACAAAAACAATTAAACCTGAAGATGAGATTGAACATCCAAAGGAATTTGAAAAGCTTTTAAAGCTAGAAGCTGATAGAAAGAATTATGATAAGGCAGCTACATTAGTAGAATTTGGTTGCTTCCAACAAAAGGAAGTTACACCACAGGATATTAACTTCCAAGTTTTAGAAAAGGGAAGCTATGAAAAGAAATTCAAGAATTCTTATGACCTATATAAGAATATTGAAACAGGTGAATTATTATTTATCTTACCTTTAGTTGAAAACAACCAAGGGGATGAAAAGGAAGATAAATCAATGAAGCCTTATGCATATGATGTATTATTCGTGGAAAATGTTAGCGAAGAACAATATAAGGAAGTATTAATTGCTGGAAGAAATAATTTAAAGGTATCTTCTAAGAAGTTATTAACATTATCTTATGTTTTAGCTATTGCTAACGCTGTACTTGCAGTAGTAGTTTATTTTGCAGTAGTTATTTATCAAACAACTGTTTCAAGTACTTCTTTAGGACAGTCATTATTATTAGCATTTATGTATGCTGGACCATTAATTGCTGGTGTTGCAATTTCAACTCCTTTAGTTTGTATTGCAAATATTCAGCAAAAGAAGTTTGCAGAAGGTAAGTGATATGCAAAAATACTTCATAAGTGATGACGATTTTAAAAATAATAAAATTACATCAGATGACGCTTTTCATATATCTAATGTAATGCGTTCTAAGCCTGGGGATGTTGTTTTAGTTGGAAACAATGGTAAAACATTAAAGGTTAGATTAACAAATATCACTAAAAATGAAGTATCCTATGAAATAATTGAGGAAGAAACCGGTAATAATGAATTGCCGGTTTTTATATCAATTTTCCAAGGATATCCAAAAGGTGATAAGATAGAGGATGTTATTAAATATGGTACAGAGTATGGTGTTGCTGAATTTGTACCTACAATAATGAAAAGAAGTGTTTTTAAATTAGATTCTAAGAAAAAAGAATCTAAATTAAAAAGATTCCAAACAATTGCTAAGGAATCTAGTGAACAATCTTTTAGAAACAATATGTCAATTGTTTCTGATATCAAATACTTAAAAGAAATTGATTTTAGTCAATATAATGTAAAAATATTATGCTATGAAGAGGATGCTAAAATTGGTGAGGCATCTAACCTAAAAAATATCATTAAAAATCTAAATTTAAATGATAAGGTTGCGGTTGTTATTGGACCTGAAGGTGGAGTTGATGATACTGAAGTTGAATACCTTACAAGTAAGGGATTTATAAGATGTGCTTTAGGACCAAGAATCTTAAGAACTGAGGTAGCATTATATTATATTTTATCTGCAATTAGTTACGAAATGGAGCTTAAATAATGTCAAAAATTGGTTTTATAACTTTAGGATGTAAAGTAAATATTTATGAATCAAATGCGTTAAAAGAAGAATTTATGAAAATGGGCTATGAGGTTTCAGAGGCTTCAAGTGATTGTGATGCTTTTATCATTAATACTTGCTCTGTTACAAATCAAGCTGATGCCAAATCACGTCAAATGATTCACAAGTGCATTAAGCTTAACCCAAATGGAATTGTTGCTGTTATGGGGTGCTACTCACAATCTAATCCTGAAGCTAAAACCATTGAAGGAGTAGATATTTTACTTGGAAACAATAATAAGCATGAAGCGGTTAAAAAGATTGATGAAATGCTTAAAAATGGTAGATATCGCTATGTTAATTTATTAGATATATTAAGAGAAAAGGAATATGAACCTTTAGGTGTAACAATGTTTGACCATACTAGAGCGTTTGTTAAAATTGAGGATGGTTGCCAAAACTTCTGTACATATTGTGTTATTCCTTTCGCAAGAGGCCCTGTTAGAAGTAAGAAGGCAGATTCTGTTATTGAAGAAATTAAGGCTGTTGCAGAAAAGGGTTATAAGGAAGTTGTTTTATCAGGTATTGATACTGGTAAATATTATGATAAAGAAACTGATACTAATTTTGCAAAATTATGTAAAAGAATTATAAATGAAATTCCTAAAATAAAAAGACTTAGAATTTCATCAATTGAAATAACTCAAATAACTAGTGAATTCTTAGATGTATTAAAATCATCTAATGTTATTGCTGACCATATGCACCTACCTATTCAATCAGGTAGTGATAATGTTTTAAATATGATGAAGAGATTCTATAATACTAAAGAATTTAAGGAAAAAATTGATTTAATAAGAGAAGTTAGACCTAATATGGCAATATCTAGTGATGTTATTGTAGGCTTCCCTACAGAAACAGATGAAGACCATAAGAAATCAATGGAATTTATTGAATCTATTGGTATGACACATCTACATGTTTTCCCATTTAGTAAGCGTCAAGGCACAAGAGCTGCAGATTTCCCTGATCTAGACCCTCAAATTAAGAAGGTTAGAACAAAGGAAATGATGGATTTATCATATAAGCTTGAAAGAAGATATAATTCTAATTTCATTGATAAAACATTAGATGTGATATTTGAACAAAAGGATAGTAAAGGAAGAATAGTAGGACATTCTTCAAATTTTATTGAAGTAGTTGTTTTAGGTGATGAATCATTAATAGGTAAATATGCTAATGTACATATTACAAAAGTAGAAGGCATAAAGCTTATTGGTGAGATAACATCATTTATAGATTAAACGGGAGTGAGCAATCACTCCCTTGACTTTTATTTTTTTGTATGCTAAACTTTATGTAAAGTAAACTTAACATTCATAACATAGGGAGGAAGAATGTATGAAAAAGAAATTGGGAGTTTTTATAATTCTTTTAGTAATTGCATTAGTAGTTTCAACTAATATTACATTTGCTGAAGAGGTTATAACAACAGAAGAAACATGGATAGATAAATATATAGTTAATGGACTAAATGCTTATTTTTCAAAAGAGTTAAGCTTTTTAGGATTTTTATTAGCAGCTGCGTTAGCAGGTACTGGTATAACTGCATTTTCATTTGGAAAGGCATCACTTTCATATACAAATGATAAGATTAAAAATTATATTTTAGGAATCTCTATTTGTCTTTTAGTTATAGGAATTTCAGCAATAGTAGGATATTTAATTCATTATTCAAATAGATACCTTGGAATGCCTTTAGTTATAATTGCAACAATTATGATATTTACATTATCATTACTTGATCAAAAGAATTTTAAATTAATTGTTATTGGTTCAAGTGTTGCGTTAGGATTCCTAACAATATTTATCTTATTAACAATTGTATTAACTGCAAATGGTGAATTAGATTTCTTTGAAGAGAATAGTGTGGTAGATGGATTATTTTCTTTTTCTGAATTAGGTGTTGTTGCTATGAACGTATTAGCATTAATACAAATGATATTCTTAAAAAAGAAAATAATGAATAAATATGAGGAAGAAAAAGAAAATGTAGAAAATGCTAATGATCCAAACCCTAAATTTGATCAAAAGCTACCTAATGAAGGAGAGCCTAAGGAATTTATAAATCCTGTTCCTGCAGTTGATCCACTTAATAATTCAAATGATAATAATTCTTTAAATGATATAGATAATAAAAATGAATAGAAAAAATGCGGCTTTTTATGAGAAAAGTCGCTTTTTAATAATTTTTTACAAAAAAATGTAAATTAGTGCTTTACAATAAAATATGATTTTGATATAATTACTACCGGAATTCGTCCCAAGAAGGAGGCTTAGACATATGCCAAAAGTAGTTGTACGCGAAAAAGAGACAATTGAAGACGCACTACGTAGATTCAAGCGTGATGTATCTAGATCTGGTAACCTTCAAGAGGCGAAAAAGCGTCAGTACTATTTAAAGCCTAGCGATGTACGCAAGCAAAAGCGTCAAGAAGCTAGAAAGAGATTTAAGTAGGAACTAGCTAATAGATATAGATAGCATTTCGATGAGGAGATTTTATCTCCTCTTTTTTTTCTTTTTATATTATAATAATATGTGAATTGGGAGTGATAATATGAGCATTAAGTTTTTTTATAATAGTTATAATTTAGATGAAAATAAAGTAGTAAAAATAGAAATTAAAAATAATAAATTAAATATGTATTTAATAATGAATGCTCATTTAGAACTTATCGCAAATGGTTATAGACCAGAAATGGATTTAGATATATCTAATGTATTTATTTTTAATACATATAATGATGATATTATATTAGATAATATTTCTAATGTTTATGTTATCAACTGTAATGATAATGAAATTACATTTAATGTAGATGGTAATATTATTAAATGCTATGGAGATATTGATGTTTTATATAAAACATATTCTTATTAGAATTAAAAGGTGAGGATTTTATGCAGAATCAATTTTTAAGAACAAAGCTATTATTTGGTGATAATGGTATGGAAAAACTAAAAAATGCTAAAGTAATAGTTTTTGGTGTTGGTGGTGTTGGTGGATTTGTTATAGAAGCACTTGCAAGATCTGGTATAGGTAATTTAACTATTGTTGATAAGGATACTGTTTCTATAACTAATATCAATAGACAAATTATTGCTTTAAACAGTACTATTGATAGATATAAATGTGAAGTTATGGAAGAAAGAATAAAGGATATTAATCCTTCATGTAATGTAGATAAAAGAGTTTGCTTTTATTTGCCTCAAAATAAGGATGAATTTGATTTTTCTTTATATGATTATGTTGTTGACTGTGTTGATACAGTCACAGCTAAAATAACAATAATAGAAGAAGCTAAAAGAAATAATGTTAAGGTTATTTCAGCAATGGGTGCTGGTAATAAGCTTGATCCTACTATGCTTAAGGTTTCAGATATTTATAAAACTAAAGTAGACCCTTTAGCGAGAGTAATGAGAACAGAACTTAAAAAAAGAAATATAAAGAAGCTAAAGGTTGTTTATAGTGAGGAAGTACCTATCAATATTCCTTTAGAGGATAGAATAGTTGATGAGGTAACAAAGAAGGTAACTCCTGGCTCTAATGCGTTTGTTCCATCAGCAATGGGCTTAATAATTGCAAGAGAAGTTATTATGGATTTGTTAAAAAAATAGAATATGTATAATAATGTTCAATTAACAAAAATTGTGTTATTGGACATTTTTTCTTTAAAGTTACATAAAATTATGGTAATATAGATATTCGAAAGGATGGTTATTATGATAAAAGGTTTTTTTGCAATGTCTTTAATAACACTTCAGGTTGGAACATTATTTTCTTGTGTAAGCTCTGGAACTCAATATGATAAAGCAGTATTTTACACAAAAGAATATTATTTAGATCAAGAAACAAATCAAACTCTTCCACTTGAGGTAGAAAATATCGTAATAGATTTACCTGAAAGTGGTAAGATAAACTATCCTTATACTGGTCTTATAACATATCAAATATATGGAAGCCATAAATATGAAATAGATTATTTCTATGTTTATGGAGATTCTACTAAAGCTAAGGTTTCATTCCCTTATACTTATGATGAAGAAAAGGATATTACAGATAGCTGGAGTGAGCTTGATAGTTATGCAAATTCAGTGATTTTTATTGCGGTATGGAAAAAGACTTATTAAAAAAGGAGATAATCTTATGATAAGATTAGTTGTTGATACTTCATGTTCAATTAAAAATAATGAGCTTAATGATTATAGAATTGATGGAATCATTCCATTAAAGATATTATTAAGCGGAAAAGAATATACAGATAATACTATAGATATTGATTCATATTGGAAGGAATTCTTAAAAGCATCAGATTTCCCTAAGACATCACTACCTAATTTAGTTGAGGCAGAAGATTTAGTTGAAGGATTTACTGATAATGGAGATGATGTAATTGTACTTACAATATCATCATTCTTATCAGGTGAAAATAATGCATTACATATGTTATTTGATGAAAATCCACATGTAAGAATTATTGATTCACTTGGATGTGTAGGTATGTTAAGAATTTTAATATCAGAGGTTATAAATAAGAATCGTGATGATAAGACTATTGATGAGATAGTTAAGCTTGCCTTAGATTTCATTCCTAGATTAAAGGTTGCAGCTGTACCTGAAACATTAGAATATCTTCACAAGGGTGGAAGATTATCTAAGATTGAATATATCGCAGGTTCAATATTATCAATTAAGCCAATCTTAAATATTGAAGATGGTAAAATTAAGAGTATTGCAAAAAAGATTGGTCTAAAGAAGGCAAAGAGATATTTATTAGAATTATTAAATACTGATGCTGACCTAAATTATCCAATTGTTCCATCATATTCTTATAATGATGAACACTTAGTTGATATTATTAATCAATGTAGTGATGAAGTAAAAGCTAAGATGACAGTAGAAGATAATTTAATCCCTTCTATTGCAAGCCACTGGGGACCAAATTGCTTTGGATTTATTTACGTTAAAAAGTAGAAAAAGAATTAGTGCCATCATATGGTGGCACTTTATTTTTGGACATAATCATATAAAGCGATTTCAATTTTAATCTTAATTTTATTGAAAATAATGTTTTCATATGTTATAATATTTTAGAATTAAAACGATATTTTTTAGGAGGATGGAACTATGGCAAATGTAACAATCTATGATGTAGCTGGCGCCGCAAAAGTTTCACTTGCGACAGTAAGCCGTGTAATGAATAATCCAGATAAAGTTAATCCTGAAACTCGTGAAAGAGTATTAAGGGTAATAAAAGAATTAGGTTATCGTCCAAATGCAATTGCAAGAGGATTAGCTTCAAGAAAGACTACAACTGTTGGTATTATGATGGCAGATGTATCTCGTGCAGCTACTGCAGCAATTCTTGGTGGTGTTATTGATATTGCTAAGAAATATAATTATGCATTAAAGATTTTTTCTATGTCTGATGATGAAGATATTAAGGATGTTATGTCTACAGTTGTTTCAGAACAGGTAGATGGTATTATTTTTATGAATGACGAATTAGATTCAAATCAGATGAATACTGCAATTACAAGAATTCAGGATGCTGGTATTCCTGTTGTATTATGTAATGCAGTATATGATCAATTTAAGGATGTTCCTTTAGTAGCTATTGATTATGAAAAAGCTACATATGATATTACAAAGAAGCTTTTAGAAAAAGGCAAGAAGGATATTTATCTTGCATCTACAGTTCATAAATATACTTCTAATTTTAAGAAGGTATTAGGTTATGAGAAGGCTATGAAGGAAGCTGGATTAGAACCATTAGTATTCCGTACATCAGGAGATGTTTCTATTAATTCATTACACTTCACAGAATTTGTTAAGAATCGTCATATTGATGCGTTAATAGGTGTACGTGATTCAATTGCTATTTCATTTATGAATATTGCAATTAAGCAAGGCTTTAGAGTGCCTGAGGATATTTCTGTAATCGGTTTACAAAATATTAAATATGCAGTTTTATCAAGACCTAACTTGACATGTATAGATACTCCGGGTTATGATATAGGAGCTGTTTCAATGAGACTTCTAACTAAGATTATGAATAATGATGAAGTTACTGAAACAAAGGTTTTCTTACCATACTCAGTTGTTGAAAGAGAATCTGCATAATAATTTTATAGTCTAGTGATAAAGACTTAGTAGAATAATTTATTATGTTTTAGAGAATAAGCGGTTGGTGAAAGCTTATCTAATATATTATTTGAATTACAACTTTTGAAGACATATTACTAAAGTGCAGGAGAAATCCTGAATTAAGGTGGTACCGCGTTTAATGACGTCCTTATGTTAAGGGCGTCTTTTATTTTTAGAAATACTAAAGAAAAAAAAGGAGATATTATTTATTATGGGTATTTTTGAGGAATTAGAGTGGAGAGGATTAGTTAAGGATGTATCTGATCCATCAATAAGAGAGAAAATTAACAAGGGTGGAATGAAGTTTTATATTGGTACAGACCCAACTGGTGATTCATTACATATTGGTCACTTTTCATCATTCCTAATTTGTAAGCGTCTAAAGGATGCAGGACATTTCCCTGTTATATTAGTAGGTGGTGGAACAGGCTTAATTGGTGATCCAAAGCCAAATGCTGAACGTCCTATGATTACATATGAAACTGTTGAGCATAACTATAATTGCTTAAAAGCACAGTTAGAAAAGATGTTTGGTGTTGAAGTAGTTAATAACTATGATTGGTTATCAAAGATTAATTTCATTGATTTCTTACGTGATTATGGTAAATATTTCAATGTTAACTACATGCTACAAAAGGATATAATCGCAAGAAGAATTAATTCTGGTGAGGGTATTACTTATACTGAATTCTCATATATGATTATGCAAGCAACAGATTTCTTATATCTACATGAACATAATGGAGTAGATATGCAGGTTGCAGGTCAAGATCAGTGGGGTAATATTACTGCTGGTATTGAGCTTACAAGAAAGAAAACTGGAGAAGAGGTATATGGATTTACAATGCCACTTCTAACTAAGAGCGATGGTACTAAATTTGGTAAGACAAATGGTAAAGCTATATGGCTAGATGCTAATAAGACATCTCCATATGAAATGTATCAATTCTTTATTAATTCAGAGGATGAAAAGGTAATTGATTACTTAAAGTTCTTAACTTTCTTATCTAAAGAAGAAATAGAAGAATTAGAAAAGAAGAATCAAGAACATCCTGAATTAAGAGAAGCTCATAAGGCTTTAGCTCATGAAGTAATTAAGTTCATTCATGGAGAAGATGCTTATAACGAAGCAGTAAAGATTAGTGATGCACTATTCTCAGGTGATGTTAAGAATCTAACTGCAAAAGAAATTGAAATGGGATTCAATGGACTTCCTACAATTGATGGAGAAGAAATGGGAATCTTAACTGCCTTAACAAAGACTGGTCTTGCAAAGTCTAATAGTGAAGCTAGAAATTTCGTTAAGTCAAACGCAGTATTAGTTAACGGAGAAAAGGTATCTGATGATCATTTCACATTAAATAAGGATGTTGCAATAGAAGGTAAATATATTGTATTAAGACGTGGTAAGAAATTATACGCTTTAATTAAATTCTAAAATGAATAAAAAATATTTCCCTGCAATGTAGTTAGAGATATTCTATCTACTTTGCAGGGGATTTTTATTTGTAGATGCAAAATATAATAACTTTGGTTTACTTTAAAAATATAAAAAAAGATGTTAAAATAAAATTGTTTACTTTCAATAAAAAAATAAAAATAAAAGAGGAGAAATAAAAATGATAGAAACAAAAAAATTAACAGATACTACTTTAAAAAGAATTATTAAGTCAGATAATACAACATTAGATGTACATATTACAGATGTTCCTGAAAATGTTATTAGTAATGGAACTGTAATTACTGATTCAGTATTAGCAAATATCAATTATAAAGATGATAATAAAATTGAATTTTCAATGTCAAATACTGATATAACACCAAACCCAAATAAAGCAATTCTCTATGTAAAAAATGGTAAGCTTTATTGTGCAATAGATGGATATTCTCCTTTAGAGATTTCATCATTATCAGTATCAAATTTACTTCCTAAGACAGGTATAACATACGCATGTAATAATGAATTAAAATATTTTAATATAAACAGTGGCATTAAGTTATTTTCAACTAATACGAAGGTCGGCGCAATCCCTTTAAGATATGAGGAAAGCGATAATATAAATGATGCTACTTTTATTGATTTTCAAGACGGAAATATAAGTGCTAAAATTAATAATCAAGAAAAACTAAAAATAAGTGAAAATGTTGAATTAAAAAATACTAATTCAAATATTACATTAGGTACTAATAGTATAGCTATATCTAATTCAGTATTTAATGTAGAAATGAATAATCAAGCTGTAAAAATTAAAAAACAGAATAATACATTGTTTGAAGTAAGAAGTAGTGGAAGTATAATTATTGGAAATAAAACGATAGAAGAATTAATAAATGAAAAAATATATCAATATGATTTAAAAATACTTTTATCAAACCAAGTAAGTAATAAATTATACTATGCTCTAAATGAGGTTAATAAGGAATATACAGTTCATTTTTCTGATACATCTTCATCAAATATAATAATGAGTATTACATTTGATGGCACTAATATAGATAATCTTGGAATATTTTATAAATCATCTACAAATTCATACTATGAAATAAATCAACATTATCAGGTGGATGAAGAAGATGATGATTATATTGAAATAAGAAAAGTAACAGAGAGTGGTAGTTTTATTTCAAATGTGTATTTTAGAGGCATATATTACATATATAAATAGTTGATTGGAGAATAGAATATGAAATATAAAACAATTAACTATTTAATTAATGATGGTGCCATAAATTATAGATTAAATGATAAAAAACTATATTTAGTTTATAATGGTATCAAACATATAAAAAGCAAAATAAATACTAATATAGATTTAATAATATCAAATGATGGAAGTATATGTAGTAATCTAGATATTAATATTTCTAAAAAAGATATAGATACATATGAAATTACATATCCAGATCAAAGCATTGAACAATTAGATATTTTATATTATTATAAAAACTCTTTAAATGAAAGAACATATGTAACTAAAAGTGATGTTGTAATTGATATTGATGGTGTAATGAAATATGAAGGACACATTATAAAAACATATTATAAAAGTGAATCTGGATTATCATTATATGGGGATTATAATGATTTTATAAATAGCGATAATTATAATTTTAAAAATGAAAATATTACCTCATTAGAACAAGAGATATTTAATATTAATTCAACGATAGAAGATTTATTATATCAAAGGAATGAATGTTTAAAACTAAATGATCAAGTTTATAATAACTATGAAGAAGCAAAGAAAACATATGAAAGATTGACAAGAGAATTATCTCAAATTCAAGTCAATATGAATGAAGCCTTAAAAGATAATTATGAAAGCTATTATTTTTATAAAGATTCATATTATAGCCATACAAAAAAAGAGTTAGGGCAAGCATATGGAATAATTGAGGATCCATCTAATATAGATGATTTATGTACAAACTCTAGTATAAATCAATTCTTATATACATCTGAAAATGGACGCAATATGGAAATAAATAATTTGAAAGGATTCTATTATGATAGACATCCTGTAACAAATTATTATAATAATACTGCAAATGTTACGCCATTTGAAAATTTAACACCTAGTTATAGAAAAGCTAAATATTATGAGCAATTATTTACGTATGAAGCTGAAGCATTAACAAATCAAATACAAAGCTATTCTAATTTAATAGAACAAATTAGTTGGACATATCAAAAACAGATTAATAATAAAGCACAAGAAATAAATACCGCAAACATAGATTTAAATGACAAAAAAACTATTTATGAGACAAAATACAATAAATTAGTTAAAGATTACTATGAATTATGTGTAAGAAGATTTAATTTACAAATAGAATATTACAATAAAATTTTATTGCAAAAACAAGAACAATTATCTATTTTAAAAAAGCAAATACCAGTTATCTATTTAGTAAATGAAGAAAAAACATTAATATATGGATTTAATGAATATAATAAATTATGTATTATATTTGATAATTATAACCATCAATTATTAATTAATTATGATGATACTAAAATAATATCTCTAGTTGATCAAGATAATAATAAATTAGAATTAATATATAATGATAACAATAAATTAATTAAGCTAATCAATGATATAGGAGAAGAAATATCAATTAATTATATTGACGATAAGGTATCAACTATTGTAAAAGATAATAATATAGTTAAATTAGAATATTTAACTGATTTATTATATAAAATTATTGATACAAATAAATTAGGATATAAATTTGAATATGATAATAATTTATTAGATAAAATATATAAAATAAGTAAAGAAAATAATATAAAAGACTTACATGAATATTTATATTTAGATAATGAGGTTACAATAATTGATAAAACTAAATATATATTTATAAATGATGAATATATATATTCTGAATATGGATATATATTTGATAATACTAATTCATTATTAACTGAAATAGAATATAAAAATAATGAAATAGAAAATATTTTAGGATATGAATATGATTCGAATCATTGTAATTTTAAATTTAATACAAGTAAAAAGGATAAAACTATATTCAATATAGAAAGCCAAGAATTTAGTGGTATAAAGACATATAATGTAGAATTACCTGAGGTAATAAAAACAGATTATACATTATATGCAATATTAGAAGCTAATTCATTACCAAATATAAATGAATATAGAACTACTTCATATTGTAGTCATATATATAATGAAAGTAATATCAAATATGAAATGAGGGTTGTTATATCATATCAAGATCTAGATATTACATATGGAGTATCTTTTAACCCTAATATAGAAGGGAAAAATCTAGCTTCAATCCCAATAACTTTAAAAGAGGATATAAATGGTAGTGTAATCCGTCCATTAGATATTAATATTTATGTTGATTATACAAATAATAATGGAATATGTATGATACATAATTTAGTATTATCAGAATGTAGTTATCAATATATAGAATATAATGATTCAAAACAAATAAAAGAATTATATTTAAGTGATGTTACATATCCTTTGTTAAATAATTCAATAAAGACTGGATATGTAATTAAATCAATTTCTAATAAGTATTCATATAATATTAATGAATTAAAAGAAAAAGAAGAAACAATTACAAGGTATGAAAAATATAATTTAAATGATGAATTAATTGATTTAAAAGAAGAAAAATATATTAAGAATTATTCATATGATAGTAAATCTAATATTACTAAGATATCTGATTCTAAATTAAATATAGTATTAAATGAATATGATGATAAAGGAAATATAATAAAGAATATTACATATAATGATACTAATTCATCTAATATAATAGTAAAAGATTATCAATATGATAATGATGGGAATTTAATATCAGATTCTAATATTTTAGGATTTAATAATAAATATAAAGAAACATTAAATGAAATATTTGAAGAAAGTCCTAATGGATTTATAAAAACAGTATCAAATTCATATATTAAATCTGATTTATTATCTAATTCTATATATGGAAATAATGATAATATGTCATATGTAAATGATAATATAAATTATAGATATGAATATGATGAATGGGGACTAGAGAAATCACTTTATATTAATGATAATCTATATATGGAATTTAGTTATAATGAATACTTAGGTAAGAAATATTATTTATCTAAATATAGTAATAATAAAGGTTATCTAAAGGTAACTGATTTATATGATAAGTTACTTTATATTAAAAAGATAAATAATGAAGTTAGTGAAATATTATTGAACTATAATTATGATTTGGATGATAATCTAATATCAATAAAAGATAAAGATAATAATACAATAGAATCTTATTTATATATTGATAATACATTATCTGAAATAACAAATAATAATTATATAAAGAAATATTCAAATGATATATATGGAAATATAACTTCAGTATCTTATGATAATGATATATATAATTATAGATACAATGAAGATAAAAATATAACTATGTTATCGCATAACGGCTTTAATGAAGAATTAAAATATGATTCATTAAAAAGAATAATAAGCAAAAATAATAATATAATTAATGAATCATATGAATATTTAAATGTTAATAATAGAAGTACTAACTTAATAAAATTAATAAAACAAGATATAAATAATAAGGTTATATATAATAAATTCTATTATGATAACTGTGGTAATATTATAAAGTCAGTAATAGATCATAATCTAGATAGATATTATTATGATGGCTTAAATAGATTAATTAGGTTTGATTCTAGTGAATTAAATCATACTTATACATATTCATTTGATGATAGAAATAATATTATTTCAAAAGGTATACATGATTATACTAATGATGATTTATTATTAAATAGTGAATATATAGATTATAATTATGACAATGATAATAAATTAATATCATATGATAATAATGAAATCTCATATGATAGTTCATTAAGACCAATTAATTATAAAGGTAATACATTATTATGGGATAATAATAAATTAATACAATATGGTAATAATAATTATTTATATGATTACAATGGATTAAGAATAAAGAAAATATTAGAGAATGAAGAAATTGAATATGTAAGAGATGGTACAAAGCTATTAAAAGAAATACATACTCTATATAATAGTAGTATTACTTTAGGTAGAAGTATCTCAAATGGAGAAGAAGCTATATCTAGTGATGAAAATGTAATAATATATAATTATGGTGTTAATGGAATTATAGGATTTACATTAAATAATATTAATTATTACTATATTAAGAATATATTCAATGATGTTGTAAAAATAATAGATGATAATTATAATATAGTTAGTGAATATGTATATGATGCATATGGTAAGTGCTATATTACTAAAAATATCAATGATATAGCAAATATAAATCCAATAAGATATAGATCATATTATTATGATAAAGAAACTGGATTATATTATCTTAATAGTAGATATTATGATCCAGATACAATGAGATTTATATCAATGGATGATATATCTTATTTAGAATATCAAGTATTAGGTGGCTTAAATTTATTTACTTATTGTAATAATAATCCTATTATGAATATTGATCCCGAGGGGACATTCTTTATTAGTCTTACAGCATTGATTGTTGGTGCTGTAGTAGGTGCTACATTAGCTTTTGGCACAGTAGCATATATGGATTATAAGGATGATGGTTATGTTTTTAACGGAAGTATAAAATGGTATGATTATTTAGGCGCAACTATACTTGGAGGAGCAATTGGTGCAATATCAGGAGCTGCTATAGGTGGTATAACTGGAATGAGTTTTACTGCAACCATTCCGACTTTTGGCTTTATTAATGCTGGCGGTGCTTTGTCAATTGGTATAACTGGAAGTGTGACATTAACAGTTTCAGGAACTCAAATATTAGCAGGCGTTGGTTTAGCTGGATTGGGAATAATGGCTATAATTCCTAAACATGGAGCTCCAAACACTAAGATTAAAGATGGTGGCTCATTTGGCGAATATGATGAAAATGGTAATTTATCATATAGAGTTGATACAACAGGTAAGCCGCATTACATAAAATCAGAAAAGAGGTATGCACTTCCTCATATTCATAAATTCACATGGAAATTAGTAAATGGTGTTTGGCGTTATATTGAGGAGGTACTATCATATTTCTTATGAGTAATATTGTATTGTTTTCAATAGTTGATAATATAAGTTATAAAAAAATGCATAAATTGTCTAATTCTTTAGTTAAGTTAAGTCTATTAAAAAAGAAAGGCATTATTTTTAATTTTTTGGGCTATGATGAGGAATTAATTAGGCGATTTAATTTAAGGTTTTATTTTTCAGTTTCTGATGATTTTTTACAACTTAATTCTAATTTTTGTAATGTTTGTGATATTTTGCATTTGAAGTCAAAAAATGGAAAAAACAAATTCAAAAAAAAATTCGCAATATTTGATGATATTTATTTACACTTGCTTAACAACAAAATAAATGAATTTATTTTAATAATTTCGGATCAAGATGCTGAAGTATGTGATTTTACTGAGTTAACTTTTAATCAAGATTTGCCATCAGATATACTCTATGATTATATTTTGACAAAAGAAAATGATTCCTATTCTTTTGGAGCAGTTATTATTAGATTCAAAAAAATTGAAAAAATTAGGGAAATGCACTAGTCAGTAGAAAGTAGATACTTTTATTGATTTAGGGGGATAAATTTATTTAAATTGCTTAGGCGTTAAATATTATAAAGAATATGATGGTCTCTCTTCATTAAAATATTTAAAATGATCATCAACCACCACATGTTCATGTCTATGGAGATGATATTCATAGAGGTTCACATGGTATTAGAGTAGGAATAGATGGTAAGCCTTTGAAAGGAGAACCTGAACTTCCTTCAGGTGCCCGAAAAGCAGTAAAAAAATTATTGAATGATATAATTGATGCATTAAAGCCATGGATAGGATGGAAGTAAAATGTATGATAATTTAAATAATGTTTATCTTAAGGTTTTCATGACACATATATTAACTTTATTTCTGTGAATGATGATGAAATAATTGTTTATAAAAAAATGGTTTATATAGCTTGAATGCTGATAAAAATGAAGTTGAACTGGTTCATAATATAAAAATGATGATAATAACTGAATTGTTTTATAAAGACAAAAAAGCAGGTTGCAACATTAATGTTTGGGATCCAAGACATGGTGAACTATATTTAAATGTATATTGACATTATCAAAAAAAGTAGTTAACTTATTTTTAAGAAAAAAACGCGAGTTGTTTGCTCATGTTGAGAGTGTTACTCTTTAGTCAAACGATAATAAAATGAAATAAGTCAACCAAATAAATGGCTTTGCTATGCTGATTTATCTGTTTGTTGGTCTGCCATTGTAAATGAATTTCGCAATTATGTGGCATATAATGATTATAAAGAAGATAACATTTGGTTTAATAGGGATTGGACAAGTTATGTCGGTGCTATATTAGGTGGAGCAATATCAGGTGCTGGTCTTGGAATTGCCAATGTTTTAGGAGTTGGTGCTGGTTCTGCTTTGATCTATGGATATGGATTAGTTGTAGTTCATTCATCAGTTACTATAAGTTCTGCACTAGTATATGCAGTAGGAGTAGCAGCTATTACTAGTGCTGTTGGATATACTACAAGAGTAACTATTGATTCAAAAGAAAACTTTAACGTTTATAATTTGATATATGAATCATTTATTGGAGCTTTTAGTGGGGAAATGTCATTTTTCACAGGTGCGTTAACAAGTTATTTTGGATTAGGATATACAAGTGATTTTATAATGAAAAATAGATTTGATGCTATCATTTATAAATCTTTAAATTATTTGAAAGGATTTTCTCTAAAAAAAATTATAGAGTTTCCTTTCAAACTTATTAATTATTTCTTAAGGAGATTACAAAATGATTAGAATAGATATTCACTCAAGATATAGATTAAAATTTATGATTTCTTGGCTGTATATTTTTATTCCGATTCCAATTGTTTCAATTATTTTACTTATTCTTTCAAAGTTTTATTTAGTTTCAATATCTTTATTAATTATTTATCTATTTATTGCATTAATTACTTTTTATATTGGTAATAGAATATCTAAAGGATTAAAATATCAATATATTATTCTTGATGAAGATTATTTTGAGATTGAAGATAAATATGGAAACACAATACGTTTAGAAAAAGTAAAATTATATCCAGCAAAAAATGGTTTAATTTCGATATTTCTATATATATATAGTTTGGCAATGGTTACCGATATATTATTTGTTGATAGTGATATTACAATCGATTATGATAATGAGAAAATAAATTGCTACATATCATTTAAATCATACAAATTATTAACGAAATTGGATTTTAAATATTTATATAAATATAAATGATGTTGATCATCACTTGTTGAAATAGTCTTATAAAAAACAGATAATGCATAATGTGATTTTTACACTAATTTATGTTTAGTAATAAATATTATGATTTTTAAAGAAATTATTTGAATTTAATTTATTATTTTTAGAAAACTAAAGATTTAAAAGAAACTAAAAAAGACAGATCAGAAAATGAATCTGTCTTTTTGAATTTATAATGTATATTAAAAAATGATTTATATTGATTGTTATTTTAAATATAATGGTGTTTTATCATAATCATTTAAGAAACCTTGTGGTTTATATGTAACACCTTTTATTTGTTCTTTAGGATATCCAAATTTAGCATTATATCCAAATAGATTAATATACTTATCTATATCATCTTTTTCTTTAGACATTTCTTTTAATACTTCAAAGCAAGCAAGCGTATCATCCATTGCACGATGTGAATTAATAACCTTTCCATCAAGATTATAATGTGATACAGCGTTTAAAAGCTTTGTTGGGTATGGTGCTCTATCCTTATATATAGTTAATATATCTAAGAAATCTAGGTTTTGGAATTTACATCCTCTTAAGAAATATCTTAGGAATGATAAATCAAATTCAGCGTTATATGTTGCAATGATTTTTTTATCATCATTTTCTAAGATCTTCTTAAATTTTTCTTTAACCTCATCATATGTTTCGCCTTTCTCATTTAGCATAGATAAGGTTATATGAGTTAATTCCTCAATTTCTTTTGGCAATGTATTACCTGGTAATAATTTAATTAAAGAATTTATCTCATCTACCTTAGTAATAATACCATTAATATTTTTCATGACAATAACACCTAAATCTATTATTTGACAAGTTTTAGGACTAAGTCCTGTTGTTTCTGTATCAAGACAAATAATAGTGTCATATTTACTAAAAATTGAATTTAATTCGTTCATAATTCCCTCACTTATATAATAATTATACATTATATTTTTTAATATATCACGAACAAATTAAAATTCTAAAAAATGTCAAAAAACCTATGTTTTCTTTCGATAAAGTGAAAACGTATAAAATATTATAAGATAGTTTGAAATTAATTTATTATATGATATAATTTTGATTGAACATTTAAAAAAATTAGAATATCCGGAGGAAGAAAAAATGAAAGAAACTCTAACTTATAAAATCTTAAATGCTCATAAGGTTTCTGAAGATTTAGAAGGAAATACAATGAGTATTAGAATTGATCAAACTTTAACACAGGATGCGACTGGTACAATGGCATATCTTGAATTTATTAGCTTTGGTCTTGATAAGGTAAGAACTGACCTATCAGTTTCTTATGTTGACCATAACACATTACAAAATGGATTCATGAATGCAGATGACCATAAGTTCTTACAAACTGTTGCTGATAAGTATGGTATTGTATTCTCTAAGGCTGGTAATGGTATTTGCCATCAAGTAAACCTAGAAAGATTTGCTGTACCAGGAAGAACAATCTTAGGTTCTGATTCACATACACCTACATCAAGTGGTGTTGGTGCAATTGCAATTGGTGCTGGTGGACTTGATGTTGCATGCGCAATGGCAGGTAAGCCTTTCACTATTGTTAAGCCAAAGGTTGTTGGTGTTAAGCTTATCAATGCATTAAGACCAGGAGTTTCTGCGAAGGATATTATTATACATTTACTTGGCATTATGACTGTTAAGGGTGGTGTCAATAAGGTTATTGAATATTATGGTGATGGTGTAAAGACATTATCAGTACCTGAAAGAGCAACTATTGCAAACATGGGTGCTGAACTTGGTGCAACTTCATCTGTATTCCCATCTGATGAAGTTACAAAGCATTTCTTAGAAATCCAAAAGAGACCTGAAGATTATAAGCCTTTACAAGCTGATGAAGGATGTACATATGATGAAAATTATACAATTGATTTAGCTGAATTAGAGCCAATGGCATCATGCCCTAACTCTCCAGATGCAGCTAAACCAATTAGGGAATTAACTAATATTAAGGTTGATCAGGTATTAATTGGTTCATGTACAAATTCAAGCTATTATGATTTTATTAAGGTTGCATCTATCCTAAAGGGTAAGAAGATTCATCCAAATGTATCATTAGGTATTGCACCTGGTTCACAGCAGGTATTACAAATGATTACAAGAGATGGTATTTTAGCAATTCTACTTGAAGCTGGTGCTAGAATTTTAGAATCAGCATGTGGTCCATGTATTGGTATGGGTCAATCACCTGCAACTGATGCAGTATCATTACGTACATTTAACCGTAACTTCTATGGTAGAAGTGGTACAAATTCAGCTAAGGTTTATTTAGTATCACCTGAAGTTGCTGCAATTTCAGCTGTTAAGGGTTATATTGCATCTCCACTTGGAATGGAAAATGATCCTTGCTTCTCACTTGATGTTGATTATCCAAAGTGTGATTCATTATTATATAAGCCAACATTTACACAAGAAGTAGTTATGGGACCAAATATTAAGCCATTACCTAAGTTTGCCCCAATTGGTCATAATTTCAAGTCACAGGTAATGATTTCTTGTGAAGATAATATTACAACAGACCATATTATGCCTGCTGGAGCAAAGGTTTTACCTTATCGTTCAAATATTGAAAAGATTAGTGAATTCGTATTCTCTAATATTGATGCTGATTTCGCTTCAAGATGTAAGAAATATAATGGTGGAGTTATTGTTGCAGGACAAAACTATGGACAAGGCTCAAGCCGTGAGCATGCAGCAATCGCACCTCGTTATTTAGGTATTAAGGCTGTTATTGCACCATCATTTGCAAGAATTCATAAGAAGAATTTAATTAACTTTGGTATTCTTCCAATTGAATTAGGCCTTAAGGCTTCATTATTAGATGAAATTGAAGTTTCATACGATAGAAACGTTATTAGAGTTAAGAATTTAACTACTGGAGAAGAGTTAGAAAAGATGAATGATTTAACAGACGATGATTATCATTTAATCGAAGTAGGCGGACTTTTAAATACATTCTAAAATTTAAATCAAAATAGAATTGGGTGATTTAATGAGCTTTTTAGAAGAAGAATATAAAAGATTAATTGATGAACAATCAATTGATCAATCTTTGTATGATACATATAAAGTTAAAAGAGGGCTAAGAAACAATAATGGTACTGGAGTTTTAGTTGGTTTAACTAAGGTTGCAGAGGTATCAGGTTATACTGTTGATGATAATTCTGTTAAACAGCCAAAGCGCGGAAATCTTTATTACCGTGGCATAGATATTAGAGATGTATCTATGCTATCAGGTGATGATTTTGGATATGAAAACACAGCATTCTTATTATTATTTGGTCATTATCCTTTAAAGGAAGAGGAAATAGAATTTAAGAAATTAATATCTAGTCAATATGACTTACCTGAAGGATTCTTAGAAAATATTATTTTAAAGAACCCATCTAAGTCATTAATGAATCATATAACAAGATCAATATTATCTTTATATTCTTTTGATGAAGACCCAGATAATATTGAACCTTATGAGTTAATTAAAAAAGGAATTAAAATTATGGCTGCAATGCCAGCTATAGTTGCATATTCTTTGCAAGCAAAAACTCATTATCTAGATCATGATTCACTACATATTCATTTCCCTAAGAAGGAATATTCATTTGCTGAAAATTTATTATATTTAGCAAGAAATGATGGTAATTTTACAGAGCTTGAAGCAAAAACATTAGATAGATGCTTAATGGTACATGCTGACCATGGCGGAGGAAATAATAGTGCATTCGTTGGAACTGTTGTTGCAACAACTGCAACTGATATTTATTCTATGATTTCTGCATCAATGGCTTCTTTAAAAGGACCAAAGCATGGTGGAGCTAATCAAGCTGTATTAGATCAAATGGAAGAGGTTATTAAGCTAATTGGTCTTGATGCAACAGATAGTGAAATTAAAGATGCTGTAAGAAAGATATTAAATAAAGAAATATGTGATAAGTCAGGTTTAGTATATGGTATAGGACATGCAATCTACACTTTATCTGACCCAAGATGTGAAGTATTAAAGCAAGAAGCAGAAAAGCTTGCTAATGCTAAAGAAGAAACTAAGAAGAAATTTGATTTCTATTCTAGATTTGAACGTATAGCAATTGAAGTATTTAAGACTGAAAAAGGAAGAGAAGTTTGCGCAAATGTAGATTTCTATTCGGGTTTAGTATATGAAATGCTTAATATTCCTAGAGATTTATTCATTCCAATTTTTGCTGCAGCAAGAATAATTGGATGGGTTTCTCATGATATAGAAACAATTCTTTATTCTTCAAAGATTGTTAGACCAGCTACTAAATATGTTGGTACAAGAATTGAAGAATTTGATAATAATAAATAAGATACTAA
>JAEEGL013217664.1_pt1 | contig 23943 bp, 18 predicted proteins | sample 9134231 | NCBI WGS metagenome assembly JAEEGL01 (sample SAMN16246548, study PRJNA631951) | gut metagenome | biome: gut microbiome; feature: rumen; material: fiber-attached | host: Bos | place: Iran: Karaj | collected 2018-10
TAGAGCGAATAGACTGTCCACCGACCCCCACATACACCTGCATGATGCTGGTCTTCAGCTGAGTCTCCAGCTTGTTGACAATGGTGGTGATGCACTGAGCAGTCTTGTCGATGTTGTAGACATACCCCTTGCGGATGCATGCCGTTGCGTCCTCCTTGACACAAGCGAGCACCTGAATGCTGCCGTCAAGATTCTTGCGTCCTGCGATACCGGTCATCTTGGATGACCCCAGTTCGATTGCTACGATAAAATCCTTTGCCATATATATTGTATTTACTTGATGCTAATAGCTAAAAGCCAATGGCTAACAGCCTTTTCTCTTTTTACAAATAATCTGATTACTAAACTCTATATTGATATATGAGTATTTGTTCCAGCCAGCCTTGGAGAGTCCATAGCGATAGAACTTCTCCAGTCGTGCCAGCTTCTCTTTTAACAGGACGGGCTGTCCCAGATATACGATATGGTCGCCTACGCGTGGAACCATCTCGATAGACCCGTCCTGCAGCACGTTGAGCTGTTCAATCTGACTGCGCCAGAAGGGGTCGTCGAACAACAACAGGCCAAACTGCTTGAGGGTTGTCTGAGCATACTTGCGTTTAATGTCGCCTGTAGCCACCACCAGATCCGTAGAGTTGTTCTGGCTGGGAATGATGGCGCCAAGGTTGTCGATATAATAGCTCTCTCCGTTGTTGGCCATCACACGCATCACGGCAATGCGCTGGGTTAGATTGATGTAGACACGTCCCGTCTGTGTCTTGTAGCACTCTACCTTCTCTACCAACGGACTCTTCATGAGCGTCTCTTCTATCTTGCGTGTGCATACCTCACTCATGCGGTCACCTACGGGATAGACCTTGGCATGCTGGAGTTGTATCTTCACCTCATTGATGTTGAGGAAGCCGTTGCCAGCACCGTCTGTGATGTTGATTCTTACGTCACGGCACACGGCGTCCTGCTCGTCAGGGCAGTTGAATGCCGTGATGGCCAATACCAGATAGACACCTAAGACGATGTCGGCTATCAGGATACCGATTTTCTTCCAGTTCATGCGCTTATTATCCTAATTATTTTCTCAATTTCTCATTAAGAATTGCCGTCATTTGCGGCACCAGATTGTCGAGGTCGCCAGCACCCAATACGATGAGTACATCGAACGGACGGCTTTTGACCACTTGTAACACATCATCCTTCTGAATCATCTGTTTCTCGATATCAGGACGCAGACGGTCGTAGATGAGCTGTGAGGTAACACCCTCGATGGGCAGTTCACGGGCGGGATATATTTCTGTCAGAATGACTTCGTCGAGCAGACTCAACGCATCGGCAAAGTCCTGATAGAAGTCGCGAGTGCGGGTATACAGGTGTGGCTGGAAGATGGCCGTAATCTTACGGTCCTTATACAGTTCACGAATGCTACGTGCACTCTGCAGAATCTCCTTGGGATGGTGGGCATAGTCGGAGAGGAACACCAGTCTTGGTGTCTTAATCTTATAGTCGAAACGACGGTCCACACCATCGTATGTCTTCATACCGATACGCAACTCATTGGCCGTACAACCAGCCAATTGTGCCATAGCCATCGCGGCAATACCATTCTCGATATTGATGGGAACGGGCTGGCCCAGTTCGATACCAGTCACCGTCTCTATGGGTGATACAAAGTCGAACGTAATCTCGCCATTCTCTATCTTGATGTTCTCAGCGTGGAAGTCGCCCTCGTTCAAGGCATAGTCGTAGCGGCGTACACCCTGCGGCAGGTTCTCCTTCATCTCCAGGTCGCGGTGGATAATCAGTGCACCGTCGGGCTGGATGAGTTCCGTGTAGTGACGGAAACTCTCAAGATAGGCATCCTTGGTACCATAGATATCCAAGTGGTCGGGATCGGTAGAGGTGATAACGCTCATATAGGGTGACAACCAGTGGAAGGAGCGGTCGAACTCATCGGCTTCGATGACGACGAAATCGGAATCGCTGAGGATATAGTTGGTGCCGTAGTTCTTTGAGATGCCACCGAGGAAAGCGTTGCAGTCGAGATGGCTTTGGTGCAGGATGTGGGCACACATGGTACTGGTGGTCGTCTTACCGTGAGTACCAGCCACGCAGAGTCCTTTGTGCTGACGGGTCAGCGTGCCTAACACCTGTGCACGCTTCTGTATCTCAAAGCCGTTCTCGCGGAAATACCGAAGTTCTTTATGATTCTCTGGAATAGCAGGCGTGTAGATGACCAGACATGTTGCCTTGTCCTTGCAGACAAAGGGAATCTCGTTGACATTCTCCTCATAGTGGATGAGCATGCCCTCACGCTCCAACTGACGGGTGAGGGTGCTGGGTGTCTTGTCATAGCCGGCTACGACAAGACCTTTCTTGATGAAATAGCGGGCAATGGCACTCATACCGATGCCACCTGCTCCTACAAAATAGACGGATTTGATATCTTTCAGTTCCATTATTACTTTATCATTTATTATTTATCATTTAGCGAATGCGCCAACTTGATGACTTCCTTAGCGATAATCTCTGCAGAGTCGGGCAAAGCCATCTTGAGGATGTTGGTGCTCAGGCTCTGAAGCTTGGCATCGTCCTTAACAGTTTCGATGGCCAAAGGCAGGAGTTGCTTGGCGGCCTCGACGTCCCTGACGTAGAGCGCTGCCTGCTTATTGACCAATGCCAGGGCGTTCTTAGTCTGGTGGTCTTCAGCTACATTAGGACTTGGCACGAGGATAACGGCCTTTCCCAACAAGCAAAACTCCGAAATGCTGCCTGCACCAGCACGACTGACCACGAGGTCGGCTGCCTTATAGGCGGTGGCCATGTCACTGACGAAATCAGTGATGACAAGATTGGGCATTTCGTGCCCCTTCATACGTTCGGCAATCTCTGCACTGTAGTATTTGCCCGTCTGCCACACAAACTGTACACCGCTCTCCTTGATCTCGTTGAGATGAGCCAGCACGCTCTCGTTGAGGGTACGTGCACCTAAGCTACCACCAACAATCAGAACGGTCTTCTTTTGCGGGTCGAAGCCAAAAGAACGTACGGCATCGTCGTGGCTGATATTGCTATCCAGCAACTGCTGGCGAACAGGATTGCCTGTGAGCATGATTTTCTGCCCAGGGAAAAAGCGCTCCATGCCCTCGTAGGCCACACATATCTTCTTGGCTTTGCGGGCCAATGTCTTATTGGCTAGTCCCGCATAGCTGTTCTGCTCCTGAAGCAGGGTGGGGATGCCCAAGCTGTTGGCAGCACCGAGAGCAGCACTGCTGGCATAGCCACCAACACCGACTGCAACTTGAGGATTGAAGTCGCGAAGGATTTTCTTGGCCAGCCATTTGCTCTTCAGGTAGTCGATGGCCACACCGATATTGGCTGGTTTCCATAGTGGACGGAAGAAGCCACGGATAGGCAAGCCCTTGATATCATAACCTGCGGCGGGAACACGTTGCATCTCCATGCGTCCCTTAGCACCAACAAACAGAATTTTGGCATCAGGGCGTAAAGCCTTGATGGCATTGGCTATCGATACAGCTGGGAAGATATGACCTCCGGTACCACCGCCACTGATAATGACTCTTAACTCCTTGTCTTCCATATGCTTCTTAACTATTCACTATTCGCTTTTCACTATTCACTTTTTAACTTCCTCTTCCTTCTTCATCTTTGCCGAACGGCTGACACTCAGGATAGCACCGATATAGGCACAGTTGATAATGGTCGACGTGCCACCCTTGGAGATGAGCGGCAACGGCTGTCCGGTAACTGGTGCCAGACCCACTGCCACCATCATGTTGAATGTGGCCTGAATGACCAGTAGCAAACCCAGTCCCATAGCCAGGAAGGCTGGGAAGTTGTTCTCGCATCGACTGGCAATACGGGCACAGCGGTATAATAAGATAATGTACAGGAACACGACGGCAATAGCTCCTATGATACCTAACTCCTCAATGACGATGGCAAAGATGAAGTCGCTGAAAGCCTGTGCCAGGAAGTCACGCTCAGTGCTTTTGCCAGGTCCTTTGCCGGTGATACCACTTGAAACGATGGCGATATTGGCGTGGGCTACCTGTGCGTCTTTGTCAAGGTCGTACTCCTTAGGCGTTGGGTCGCCCTTACCGAAATTCAGGATGCGGGCTTTCCATGTGTCGGCACGGTGGAGCATTTTTTCTATCTTGCTCTTCTTCTGGGGCTTCTCGACAATTTCTGTTTTTGCCACTTTCTGCTCTTCTTCTCCTGTACGGTCGTGGCCAACAATCATAACCATTGAAATGGCGAAAATACCCATAAAGGCTATGACAGCAAACAGTTTGCCCAGCTGGCGCATCGGAACTAGTCCGATGAACATCATCAGGAAGACGACAGCAAAGAGTAGGGCCGCGGTGGAGAGGTTTTCGACACCGATAGCCAAACATACAGGGATAGTGAACCACAGAATATACTTGAAGGCCTTACGGTCGGCACCGTTCTCCCTTTGCATGGCTGCCAGAATCTGTGCTACCGTCAGCACGATGGTTCCTTTGGCAATTTCAGAAGGCTGTATGGTGAACGGACCTAAACGAATCCAGCGTGAAGCGTCGTTGGTACTCTCGCCACCACCCAGTAACACCACCAGTAGCATGAGTCCACTGAGTAATAGCAGGAAAGGCGTGAGCAGTTTGAAGTAGCGGCACGGCACGTTGAGTGTAGCGATGGCTGCCAACACGCCGAGGAAGATAGTGAACGTATGGTAGGCAATGGGGCCAACGTAGTTCTGACTCTTATACGTCAGTCCACTGGAAGCCGAGAAGACTTCCACGATACTGATCATGCAGAGGAAGAAGAATACCATCCAGATGACCTTGTCGCCCTTGAAGAGATTGCCTATCTTTTTATTCATATTTTTTATTCTAGTTGTTCTAGTTTTTCTAGATATTCTAGATGGTCTAGATGATCTAGAGATTCCTTGCTAGTTCCTTGAATTGTTCACCACGGTCTTCCATATTCTTGAAGAGGTCGAAGCTGGCACAGCAGGGCGACAATAATACTGTCATGCCCGGCTCGGCCATTTCGTAGCAGGCCTGGATGCACTCTTTCATCGAATGGGTGTCGCGAACGGGAATGCCCAGTGCGTCGAAGTTGTCGTGTAACTTCTGGTTGTCGGCACCGAGGTAGACGAGTCCGGCACACTTCTCCTTTACCAATGGTATGATGGGTGCATAGTCATTGCCTTTATCCTTACCACCAATGATAAGAATGGTCTTGGTCTTCATGCTCTCCAAAGCATACCAGCAGGCATCGACATTCGTGGCCTTCGAGTCGTTGATATATTGGACACCACGAACAGTGCACACCTTTTCGAGGCGATGTTCCACACCAGGGAAGTCGCTCAATGACTGGCGGATGACGTCCTTCTTGATGCCGGCTACGTCGGAGGCAATACCAGCTGCCAGCGAGTTGTAGATATTATGCTTGCCCGTCAGACTCAGTGCCTCCTGTTCCATATTGAATGGCTCTGGCTTCTCAATCTTATACTGGCCTTCCTCGATATAACCGATACTGCCTTTTTCCTTCAGTTCTGAGAAGGGATATTGGATAGCCTTGATGTCGTATTTCTCCAGTTCCTTTTTAACCACGGGGTCATCGTTCCAATAGATGAAGGCATCCTGTGGCGTCTGGTTCTGAATGATACGCATCTTCGAGTCTACATAGTTCTGCATCTTGAAGTCGTAACGGTCCAAGTGGTCGGGCGTAATATTCAGCAGAATGGCAATGTTGGCACGGAAATCGTACATATTGTCGAGCTGGAAAGAGCTGAGCTCAATGATGTAGTATTCGTGTGGTTCCTCGGCCACCTGTAGAGCCAGTGAGTTACCAATATTACCAGCCAAACCTGCATCGTAGCCGGCAGCCTTGAAGATGTGGTAGATGAGGCTGGTGGTCGTTGTCTTACCATTAGATCCCGTGATGCAAATCATCTTCGAATTGGTATAGCGTCCAGCAAACTCTATCTCGCTGATGATATGAATGCCTTTCTCCTTGATTTTGACTATCATCGGAGCATTATCGGGAATGCCCGGACTCTTGATAACCTCGTTGGCATCCAGAATCTTCTCTTCTGTATGATGGCCTTCCTCCCACTCAATCTGGTGGTCGTCCATCAGCTTCTTATACTTGTCGTTAATCTTTGACATATCGCTGACAAAGACCTCAAAGCCCTGCTTCTTGGCCAGTACAGCAGCTCCTGCACCGCTCTCGCCAGCTCCTAATATTGCAATCTTACTCATATTATCTTTAAACTATGAACTATGAACTCTAAACTATGAACTATCTCACCTTCAGTGTGATAATCGTCAATGCTGCCAAAATAATGGTCACAATCCAGAAACGGAAAGTAATCTTCGATTCATGGAACTGACGCTTGGGCCAGTCTTTCAAAATGTACGTACTCGTGGGGTCGAGCTGAGAGTCCAGTCGACGGAAGTTGTCGTGAATGGGTGTGGCGCGGAACACACGGATGCGCTTACCTTTCCTTTTCTGTATCTTAAACCACTGTGTCTGGATAATCACGCTCAGACTCTCGACCAAGAAGATACCGCAGAGGATGGGCAACATCAGCTCCTTGTGGATTATCAGGGCACAGACACCAATGATACCGCCAATGGCCAACGAACCCGTGTCGCCCATGAATACCTGAGCGGGGTAGGCATTATACCACAGGAAACCAATCATGGCTCCGATGAATGCTGATAGGAATACTACCAGTTCCTCGGAGTGGGGAATATACATGATGTCGAAGTAGGCCGCATAGACGATATGTGACGATACGTAGGCAAATATCAGCAAGGCAATACCGATGACGGCTGAGTTACCCGCACACATGCCATCCATACCGTCGTTCAGGTTGGCACCGTTTGATAAGGCAGTGACGACGATGATGGTCATGAAGATGAACAATGCCCAACCTGCGGCAACCTTATATTTGCCGAGGAAACCAAGAACCTCAGAGTAGTTGAGGTTGTGGTTCTTGATGAACGGAATGGTAGTCTGTAGCGACTTGACCGCTTCTGTCTTGTGCTTGATGACGATCTCCTGATTCTGTTGTGCCTCAGAGACATTCTCGCGTACCACGGCATCAGGACTTAGCCACAATGTTAAGCCCACAATGAAACCGATAGATACCTGTCCGATGATTTTATAAATACCTCTCAGACCCTCCTTGTTCTTGCGGAATATCTTGATATAGTCGTCCATGAAGCCAAGGAAGCCCAGCCATATGGTAGTGCCAATCATCAGCAACAGATAGATATTACGCATACGTCCTAACAGCAGGACAGGGACAAGTATCGACACAATGATGATGATACCGCCCATCGTGGGTACACCTTTCTTCTCGACGCCGAACGGGTCGATGCTGGCGTCACGGGCTGTCTCAGAGATGTTGCGACGCTTCATCCACTTGATGAAATACTCACCAAACCATGCAGAGATGAGCAGCGACATAATCAGTGCCAACAGCGAACGGAACGAGATATACGACCAGACATGTGCGCCGGGGATACCGAATTGTTCTAAGAATCTGAAGATGTAGTATAGCATAATTTCAATTTACAATTTGACCATTTACAATTAACAATTTAGGCTACGCCGAAGATTTCTCTTACAATCTCGCGGTCGTCAAAGTGATGCTTGACGCCCTTGATTTCCTGATAGTCCTCATGACCCTTGCCGGCAATAAGGATGACGTCACCCTTCTGAGCCAGCATACTGGCGGTCTTGATGGCTTCCTTGCGGTCGACGATACTTACCGTCTTCTTCATCTGCTGAGGCGTCAGACCTTCCAGCATGTCGTTGATGATGTCCTGCGGTTCCTCGAAACGGGGATTATCGGAGGTGATGATGACGCGGTCGCTCTGTTTAGCTGCCTCCTGAGCCATCAGTGGACGCTTGCCCTTGTCACGGTTGCCACCAGCACCGCAGACGGTGATGACTTGTCCGCCCTTGCCTTCCAACACTTCGTGAATGGCATTCAGCACATTCTCCAAAGCATCAGGGGTATGGGCGTAGTCGACGATGGCTGTGACGCCTTCTTTCGAACGGATGGGTTCCAGACGTCCGGCAACACTCTTCAGAGTGCTCAGTATGACAAGGATGTCTTCAGGTTTCTTGCCCAGCATGATGGCAGCACCATAGACAGCCAACAGGTTGCTGACATTGAACTTGCCAATAAACTGGACACCGACCTCACGGCCATCAATCTCCAGATACATACCTTCGAAGTGGCACTCGATGATACGGGCGCGGAAGTCTGCCATCGAACGTGTTGAGTATGTCTTCACCTTAGCCTTGCAGTTCTGCACCATGACGCTGCCGTTCTTGTCGTCGGCGTTGGTAATGGCGAAGGCCTCTTTGCCGAGTCCGTCGAAGAAAGCCTTCTTCGCGTCTCGGTAGTTTTCGAAGGTCTTATGATAGTCCAGATGGTCACGTGTCAAATTGGTGAACAAACCACCAGCAAACGTCAGTCCGCCAATACGCTTCTGGGCGATAGCATGACTGGAACATTCCATGAAGGCATATTCACAACCAGCCTCTACCATCCGTGCTAACAACTTGTTGAGCTCGATGGGGTCTGGTGTGGTATGGTCGGCAGGCACGGCCTCGTCTTCGATATAGTTGCAGACGGTAGACAGCAAGCCGCACTTATGTCCGAATTTGCGGAACATATTATATAATAAGGTGGCAATGGTGGTCTTTCCGTTCGTGCCTGTCACACCCACCAGTTTCAGCTTGTGTGAGGGCTCGCCATAGAAGACAGTTGCCACAGGTCCAACGGCCTCCTCCGTAGATGCCACTTGCACGTATGTCACGCCACTATTCTCAATCGTGGCAGCATCGGGCAAATCTTCGCACAGCACAGCCTTGGCCCCCAGCTCAATGGCTTTGGGAATGAAACGATGACCATCTGTCTGCGTGCCTTTGATGGCTACAAAGAGATGTCCACTCTCAATACGACGTGAGTCAATGTTCACACCGGTAATCTCTGCTTCGCTGTCGCCGATGATGGCGATGGGCTTTACATACTTCAGCAGTTCACTTAGTTTCATACCTTATTATATTATAGTTCACTTATTTCTTCTTAATTCTCCAGTGTCAGGATGCATTCTGCCCCATCAGTAATGGCTTTGCCGGCAGGGAAACTCTGGCGTTTGACTTTGCCACGACCCTGTAACTTGACCTTTAGTCCGCGTCGCTCCAACTGATAGACGGCATCACGGGCACCCATACCTGTCACGTCGGGGGCTACCGTCAGGCTGTAGCTGTCCTTCGATTGAGCTTCGCGCTTGTTGATGCCTAACTTGTTGAGTACGGTATTGGCAGCTCCAGCATTACCTCCTTTTACGTCAGGAATGACAACGGAATGCTCATCGTGGGCATCATCCACGCTTAGTTTCAGGTAGCGAGCCATCACTCCTTCGGCAATATGATGGAATACGACACCACTCATACCACCACCAGAGGCGGGCAGTCCAGACTTCTTGATACATACAATGCACGAATACTTGGGATTGTCGGCAGGGAAGTAGCCGGCAAACGACAGCCAATAGCGTGTGGTTCCTGAATGATAACCACCATACTGGTCGGCAACCTGTGCCGTACCGGTCTTACCGGCTACCTTGAACAACGGAGAACCTGCTCGACGACCCAATCCTTGACTGACCACATGTTCCAGAATAGTCTGCATGGTATGGAGGGCTTTGGGTTTGGCAATGCGCTCCTTGATAACCTCTGGCGGATATTCTGCGATGGTCTCGCCATTCTTCATCACCTTTTTGACAAAGCGTGGTCGCATCATCTTGCCGTTGTTGGCAATAGCATTATAGAAGGTCACCGTATTAATCGGCGCAATCTGCGTCTCATAGCCTATCGACATCCAGGGAAGGGCGGTCTTGCTCCAGTTCAGATATTGTCCGCGTTTGTTCTTCTCGGGCATACGGATGCGAGGAGGCAGATAACCTACCAATGGCAACTTCAAATCTTCGTGGATGCCCACACGGTACAGTCCCTTGACATAGCGCTCGGGCTCCTTGCCATAATACTTGTCGATAACGTGACTTACACCAATATTGGAACTGACTTCCAATGCACGGGCTACATTGATGTCACCATATCCGCCTCGACGCCAGTTGTGATCCTTCATCGGACGACCATGCATCATTTCCACACCACAGCCCGTATGGATGACGTAGCTGGTGTCGCCCTCTATCACCTCGTCGTCAAGGGCTACCAGGAAGGAGGCCACCTTGAAGACGGAGCCTGGTTCACAACGATAGCTGATGGCAGAATTGACACCTTCTATATATTGTCCGTCTTGATTCCTGATCATATTGACAATGGCCTTGACGTCGCCCGTAGCTACCTCCATCAAGATGGCAACACCCATCTCACCGTTTACCTGCGGACTCTTCAGCATGTCGAGCAGGGAACGTTCGGCCAAGTCTTGCATGTTGACATCAATGGTGGTCACGATGTCACAACCGTCAACAGGTAATGTGACGGGGATGTTCATGTACTTATTTAATATCTTACGGCGTCCAGTGATACCTGGCGTTCCACGCAGAAGACTGTCGTACGAAAGCTCGATGCCATAGTAGGCTGAGTCTTTGGCGCCAAACATACCACCAACCGTACGCAATGCCAGTGAACCAAACGGGCGACGACGGGCATTGAACTCTTCGGTATGGAAGCCGCTCTTGTATTTCGGCATGTTCAAGAAAGGCAACTGGCTGACTTCCACATACGTGTTATAGTCGATACGCTTGGGCCAGATAGGCCAGTGACGGGCACCAACGGAACCATTTTTGTTGACTTTCTTCTTACCGGTTTCCAACCATACCCTGAACTCGTGGGGTGTAATGGTGGGGAATATCTTGCTCAGACCTTCGCAGATGCTGTCTGCCTTGTCGAGCCACAGCGAGTCGCCATCAACAAAAGCAGCGGCCTGGAAGTCCATAAAGATTTTGTATTCAGGTATCGAGGTGGCCATCAGTTGTCCGTCGCAGCTCAGAATGTTGCCGCGTGTGGGCTTCACGCTTACTGAGTCACGCTTCAGACGGTCGGCAACCTCCGTCCAGTATTGTTTCTTGACCGTCATAATATAGAAGGCCTTGCCGATGACGGCAATTCCAATGAGCGTCAGCACTACAGCGATTATCATGTAGCGCGGCATTACTTGGTCATTACTGAACTTGCTCATTCTGGTACTTCTATAATATATGGGGGCTGGTCTGCCTGATGAAGCAGAGAATCCTGGTTTTGTTTCAATATTTCAAGCACGTGGCTCTCGCGGCTCTTGGCAGTCAGGGTACTACTGGCCGACAAGGCTTTGAACTTTGCATCCTTCAGCTTTTCTTCCAACTTGTCAATCTTGATCATGTCTTGTTGACACTGGTAACGGAAGGCCACGTAGACAAGACTAAACGCCACAATCATCACAAACAGCCAGATTTGTGAACGTACCATCTGCGTGGTCAGCAAATCACCACCCAGAATGGTGCGCAGTTTCAGCTTCCCCGATGGATTCGGGTCTTCCTCGCTGGCTGTCTGCTTGATTTTCTCGAGCGTTTCCTTGATTGTCTCTTCGGCTTGCTTTGCCTTCGTTTGCTCCACAGCAGCGTCTGCTTCGGCATCCGTTGTGGGGATGCTGGTCAAGTCAATTTGGATCTGCTCGTCCTCAGCAGGTGTTATCTTGTCGTTTGTATTCATTTTCTCATCAAATCTTTTCAGCAATTCTCAGTTTGGCACTGCGACTGCGTGGGTTGCGCTCTTGTTCGTCTTGGCTGGGCGTCACCATTTTGCCTACCAGTCGGAAGGGGGATGACACACGGCCATAAAAGTCTTGTTCTACTTTCCCCTCGGCATTGCCCGCTTTCATCACGTTCTTGACGATGCGGTCTTCCAGCGAGTGATAGGTGATGACACTCAGTCGTCCGCCTTCGCCCAGCAACTCTGTAGCTCCTCGCAACATGTCGCGCAAGGCATCCATCTCGTGGTTGACTTCTATACGCAATGCCTGATACAGGCGTGCCAGGTCTTTCTTTAATTGAGAATTGAGAATTGAGAATTGAGAATTCTCTTCTTTTGTCTCAATATTTAATGCCTTCAGCAGATGGCCCGTGGTCTTAATAGGCTCCTTGTCTCTTGCTGTGACGATAGCCTTGGCTAATCGGCGAGCGTTCTTCAGTTCTCCGTAGAGGTACAGCACATCAGCCAATTGCTCTTCCGTATACTCGTTCAGGATGTCGGCAGCTGTCTGTCCGGCACGTTTGTTCATGCGCATGTCCAGTAGGGCGTCGAAGCGAAACGAGAAACCGCGTGTCTCATCGTCGAAGTGGTGGCTTGAAACGCCCAAGTCGGCCAGCAGCCCGTTAATCTTCTCCACCTCGTAGTAGCGCATCCATTGACTGATATATCTAAAGTTGCTGCGAACGAAGGTGAATCTATCATCAGCAACGATGTTTTTTTCTGCATCGGCATCCTGGTCGAAACTGTACAGGTGGCCTTTCTTTCCCAGGCGTGACAGTATCTCACGAGAGTGTCCACCACCACCAAAGGTAACGTCAACGTAAATGCCGTCGGGCTGGATGTCCAGCCCGTCGACACTCTCCTTCAGGAGAACAGGAACATGATATGTTTCTGCTGTGACGATCATCTATCTCTCAACTTTCAGCTCCGAACTGTCATTTCCTATCAGCTCTTCCAGTGCTGCCTCGAAGTCCTCGGGTTTCATCTGTTGCTCTTCGGCTTTCTTGTTGCTCCATATCTCTATGGTGTCACCCATGCCTACAAACTTGATGTCTTGCTCTATATCTGCCATCTTCTGGTAGCGCTTCGGAATCAGGAAACGTCCGTTGCCGTCGAGTGTCAGCAGTTCCACTTCACTCACAAACTGACGGAACACTTGTTGGTGCTGACGGTTCCAGCGATTCAGCCGTGCGCGCATCTGGTCCATTTGTTCGTTCCAGACGCTTTCTGGATAGAGTACCAGGCAAGGCTGGAAGACATCCTTGCGCAGTACCAGACGTTCTTCGCCGCTTATCTGCAGTACTTTTCGGAAGACTGCAGGCAGGAAAGCGCGACCTTTCACGTCTGTTTTGGCCTCTATATTACCTAAAAATCGCATGCGTACTTATGTGTTATTTGTAACTTTGGGTGCAAAGGTAATCATTTTCCCCCACAATTCCCCACAATTATCCACTTTTTTTTATGCTTCAATATTTAAATTATGTGAAATTGATGTTAAGTAACTGATAATTAGGTGTTTGCAATTTTCTTACATTGGTGGGGCGTTGTGTTGTTATGACAAGCAGTAGACCTTCTTGTTCGAGTAGTTTTACTTTTTTTGCACATTTTATGATAAAAAGTGCAAGAAATACAAATATAATGCTTACCTTTGCACGTTGTTACGGAACATTTGAGAGAAGCATGGGACAAATTTTAGAAAAGACGATAGATATTGACAGTATCTTGAAGAGTAAGATGGGCGCCAAAGCAAAATGGGTGCCTGGCTTCTTTGTGTCATGGCTTAAACGCATAGCCCATCAGGACGAAGTCAACAAATTCTTGTGGGAATCACGTGACAAGACTGGTACTGAATGGCTTGAAGAGTGTGTCCGTTACTTGCAGATGACGCTGATTGTGAAGGGTAAGGAGAATTTGCCTGACCCCAATGACGGCAAACTCTATACTTTTGTGTCGAATCATCCGTTGGGTGGTGAAGACGGTGTAGCACTCGGTGCCATCATAGGACGTCATTACAACTCTCGTTTCCGTTACCTGGTCAACGATCTGCTCATGAATCTGCCAGGATTGGCTCCGCTATGTATTCCCATCAACAAGACGGGACATCAGAGTCGTCAGTTCCCTGCAATGGTGAAGGCAGGATTTGAAAGCGACAACCACATGCTGATGTATCCCGCAGGCATATGCTCGCGTAAAAAGAATGGTGTGATTCGTGATATCCCTTGGACGAAGACGTTCCTTGTGAAGAGTGTAGAATGCCACCGTGATGTCGTGCCCATTCACTTTAGTGGCCAAAACTCGAAATTCTTCTATCGCCTGGCCAACTTCAGCGACCGTTTCCTGCCTTTTAATCTGGCTATGCTCTTCTTAGTCGATGAAATGTACAAGAATGTGGGCAAGACGTTCGAAGTGAAAATAGGAAAGCCGATTCCTTGGCAGACCTTTGATAATAGTAAAACTCCGTTGGAATGGGCAAAATTTGTCCAAGACCAAGTGTATTCCCTGTAACTCTCAACTCTAATCTCTAAAACCCAACTCAACATGGAACTACCCATTATCCAGCCCATCAGTAAGGAAGTGCTCAAAAGCGAGCTGACATCTGACAAACAGCTTCGTATGACCAACAAGAGCAACAACGAAATCTATGTCATCACAGCACATAATGCGCCTAACGTGATGAAGGAGGTAGGGCGATTGCGTGAGATAGCCTTCCGTGAAGCTGGTGGCGGCACAGGTAAGGAGATGGATATTGATGAGTTCGATACCTGCGAGAATTGCTATAAGCAACTCATCGTGTGGAATCCTGAGGAGGAGGAGATTATTGGCGGTTATCGTTATCTGTTGGGTACAGACTGGCAATATGACGAAAAGGGACAACCTATTCTGGCTACCAGTCACATGTTTCACTTCTCTGAAAAGTTTTTGAAGGAGTATGCTCCTTTTACCGTTGAATTGGGGCGTTCTTTCGTTAGCTTGCCTTATCAGTCATCGCGTATGGGTGCCAAGAGCCTGTTTGCACTCGACAACCTATGGGATGGTCTGGGTGCCTTGACGGTGATTCGTCCTAATATCAAATATTATTTTGGTAAGATGACCATGTATCCCTCTTATATCCGTAAGGGACGCGACATGATTCTTTACTTCCTCAAGAAGCATTTCGATGACAAGGAAAACCTGATTATCCCGATGAAACCGCTGGAACTGGAAACTGACGTCAAGGAATTGCAGAAGTTGTTCTATGGTAAAGACTTGAGGGAAGACTACCTTATTCTGAATCGCGAAATCCGTAATATGGGTTATAATATCCCACCATTGGTCAATGCCTATATGGGCCTGTCGCCTACGATGAAACTTTTTGGTACTGCCATCAACTACGGTTTTGGCGATGTTGAGGAGACGGGCATCCTGATAGCTGTCGATGAAATCTTGGAAGAAAAGCGCAAACGCCATATCGATTCGTTCATCCAAGAGCATCGTGATGAGTTGGAGATTACTTCTGGTGCCAACAAACTGATCTACAAATACAAGGACTAAACTTTTTGACGAATGCGTCGAATTTCCCTTTTATGGGCTCTAATGCCCTTATTGGCTTTTGCTGAAAGCCTCGATTCGCTTCACATCATGATAGATGCTGAGGCTTCTGTTCATTCTCCCTTTGTATATAAAACCTTTCAGGATGCAGCTCCTCACTTTTGTGAGGGTATCACGGTGTATATCAATCCTGGTGTCTATTGGATAGACGATCCTAATGATGCTACCGTCAAAGTGGGTAAAGACGGTCGTGAGCCTTTTGGAATGGTTGTTAAGTGCAAAAAACTCCATTTCATCGGAAAAGGCGAGCATCCGGAAGATGTCGTATTAGCCAGTCAGCGGGGACAGACGCAGGGTGCCATTGGTAATTTTACAATGTTCGACTTCTGGTGTGATAAGTTGGAAGTTGAGAACTTGACAATGGGGAATTACTGCAACGTTGACCTTATTTACCCTAAAAATCCACGTTTTAATCGTAGAAAACGTAGCGATGCCATCACTCAGGCTCATGTAGGCTATGTGCATGGAGACAGTCTGATAGCCAGAAAGGTGCGCTTCATCAGCCGTTTGAATCTCAATCCGCTGAATGGTGCCAAAAACTCCTATTATGAGGATTGTCATTTCGAGTGTACTGACGATGCACTGAATGGCACAGCAACCTATCGCCATTGTAATTTTGATTTCTATGGACAAAAGCCTTTTTGGAGCACGTTTGGTAAGGGTGCCTTGTTCATTGACTGTGACTTTAACGTGATGGGAGAGAACCGTGAGATGTATTTCTGCAAACAAGGAGGTCCTGTGACGGTGGTGGATTGCCGCTATCACGCACCCTCAGATAATATTTATATAGGATGGACAGCCTATCCTCAGCCTTGGCTCCGTTGTTATCAGAAGAATTTTACACTGAATGGAAAGCCCTATTTAATCGGTAATGAGCGTCCTGCAAATACAATTATCCTCAAGGACTATCAGGGAACGATGCCTCCATATTTGCCAATAAGCAGTCATGAGGCAACACTCCTGACAGGTCAAGACTCGTTGTTGATGATTACTTCCGCCTCAGTAACGTGGAAGGTGGAGCCTGGTTATGAAGATATAGTATCACTACGACCAATAGATAATGATAAAGTGTTAGTGATACCAACCAATAATTCTGATGAAATCGCAGATTTTTGCATCCTTGCTAATGCTGAGGATGGTCGAGAGGGTGCTTGTCATCTTGTGGTGAAACCGTCTCTTTTGCCTGCCCCATCCTTCATCAAGGCTCCACGTATTACCTCTAATGGTCAACAATTGCAGCTTGACTACCAACTTGACTTGCAAGGTCGTCGTGACGAGTCGCTGATTACATGGTATCGTGATGACATTCCTGTGGCTACCAGTCATAACAGTCCTGTTCGTACTTATTTACTCAGCGATGCTGACAAAAGCCACACGATTAAGGCTGTCATCTGGCCAAAACATCAACGTAGTAACTATGGCTTGGAACCAGCCTCTGCCACAATAAAGGTAAAGAAGGCACCTAAGCGACAGGAACTCGAAACAGACTTTCATGCTTTCTATTGCAATTGGCAACCTGTTGTTGCTGAAGGCGTGTGGACGGTTGATGGCTTCAAGCCCGCTGATACTGCTGAATACCCTTGGTCGTTCAATCGTGAAAAGCCTATGTGGGAATATGGCGAAGGCTATAATGGTGCCGTTGGAATGGGACTTTTACAAGCCCAACGGGGTGCACGCCTCATGTATACGCCTACTAAACGTGCTTATAATAATATGTCGCTGACACTTGATGTTGACCCCACCAAGACGGCAGGTCAGGGCTTCGGATCTGCTACTGGTCAGTATATGGATGTCTGCTTGAAGTTCGACACCAAGACACTCACGGGTTATGGTCTTCGTATCATCAGAACCACGAAGCATGCCAAAGCTGTTGACTTCTATTTGGTACGTTACGATCATGGTACGATAACGCCTCTCACTGACCCTGTTTCTTCCACCTGTTATCGCACTAATTGCACCATTTTGCTCTATTTCAACGAAGGATTACTCTCTGCTGATGTCACCACGAAGACGCCTCAGCCAGCCAATTCCACCCTTCCTCATGAGGTGCACCTGCGTGTAAAAGTCGATGCAAACCCATTTGGTGGTATCCACATCCAGCATACTGGTTCGTGTGGCGAAAGCACCACCATGCTACATCGTCTCAAGGCTCTTTGGCAATAGTCTCAAGTCTTTCCGCTTCTTCGTTTAAGGCGTGCTGGTATTTCCCTTAGTGGTCACTCGTGCTCCCCTTATAGTGTACCGCTCCTCCCCATGTTGGTTACCATCTGTTCCCTTCTTGGGAACCAATAGTTCCCATTGTGGGAACTACTAGTTACAACCGTTGGAACTGCCAGTTTCCTGCGTATAAACCATCGTAGAACTTATGATTATGGCATGACGGCAACATGATGGCTTATATACCATACCGTCATGCTTTAATCGATTTATTATCAACATATTAACTATAGCTATGACGGCTTATGCCTTTTTTGAACTTTTTTGTATTGTATTATGCTTGCTATTATGCTTGCTATAGACTCCTTCCCAACTTTTTTCTCTTTTTTTTGGTCGTTTCAAAAATAATCCGTATCTTTGCAATCGTAGTGTGTCACTACTTACCAAAACAGAAGATATTATATTAAAATAGAACAATTATGAAAAAGAAGATTTTATTGATTATTTGCCTTGTTATGGCAAACGTAGCTACATTTGCGCAGACAGCTTCTGTCATGCTGTTGCACGAAGGCGGGGACCCTCGTTTCTTTAATCCAGCACATATTGCAGATGCTTTGGAAGCGGCTACAGATGGTGATATGTTGTTGCTAAGTGAGGGAGCCTTTTCTGGCAATTTCACCATTACGAAACATGTTAGTCTGATAGGAACTGGAACGAAAACTGTGATAACGGGCAGTATTAACATCGAGTTGATAGACTCGTTGATGAATGACACCTATATGTTGGACGCCTTATATATAACAGATGATATTAATGTGAATCAATCCATAAACGGATTAAAAATGCGCAGGTGTTCATTTCGCAACATAAGCTTTAATGGTCGTACAGATTATTCTGTTATTGAAAACTGTTATTGTAAAGGCACGCTTCTTTTAGGTCCATGGGAAAGTAATGATAAATCAAAACTAGTTGGACTTACGGTAGTAAACTCTAAAATAGAAAATCTAACGGGTGATTCTAGTGCCGATGGCGCGGCAGTCTTTGAACATTGTAACATTAGGTTGATTACCATTGGTGGAAATACGACTGACAACCGTTGTACGCTTCAGGGATGCATTATTGGTGGATGGAGTTCTGGACTTGCGGATTATTATGGCACTCCCTATGGCGGTAAGACAATTTATATCAACTGTCTCTGTGATGGTGGCAACTACAAGAGTGGTAATCCTGCGCGATATACAGATTGCTGGGATTTCTATCATGAAACCACACAACAAAATGCAAAACTGTCAGAAGAGTTAGATTACAAAGGCTATCCCTTATCCAATTATATCTGTTCTGACGGTACTGAAGTTGGTATTACAGGTGGTGCTCTGCCATTTACCCTTTCGCCCACATTGCCAACAGTTTCCGAGGCCAGCTATAGTGTAGACAGTAAAGAGAAGAAGTTGAAGGTTACGCTGAAGGTAAAGACCAACTAAATTATTTCGTACGCGTATGAAACGAAGACGAATCATTAATACCTTGCTGCTCCTACTGGCTACGCTGACTGCAATGGCTCAGCAGTCTGTTTGGTGGATTGACAACGACTATGATGGTCGTGCCACTGTGACAGCCAATGAGCAGATAGATTTGGAGATTGACATCAGCAGGTTGACGCCAGGTGCTCATATCTTCAACTTCCGCGCCACGAACAGCGACGGTACTGAAGGTGCTTTGCATCGTCATGGCTTTGTAGTTGCTCCTGATGCTGCAATGTACGATTATTGGATTGACAATCGTATAGAAGAAATGAAGACAGTCGATGTCAATGACTTTGATGTCGACCTCAATGGATTGTCTGCTGGCGTACACTATTTGAACGTGCGTCCGCGAAATCTTGATGGAACAATGGGTGCTTTGTCACGTAGAGCCTTTCAGGTGGCTCCGAGTATTACCGCCTATCGTTATATGTTTGCTTCTGACTCACTGGATCAAACAGTAAACGTTCCGCCCACTGCTGAATTGACGATGCAGGAGCAGGAATTCGACATTCCTGTATCCAACACGTTCTATGATATTAGTGCTGAGACAGCGTTTCACTTTGATGCAGATGAGGTCTCATTGATTCGTACTGACACGACTCAGTTCTCTATGCGTTTCCTGACTGATGAATGGCAGCAAAGTGCCCCTTGGGAGGTTGAGGCGTGCATTGCTGACACAGTAACACAACAGTTGATAGCACTAAGGGCTGATACGATGTGTATTGTGGAGAAAGGCGGTAGAGGTGACTTCCGCGCTTTTAGACTTCTTGCAGAGCAAGAGGGTACCTATCAATTCAGTGTGACACAAGATTGTGACTTACGACTCTATCAACAGACTGACAGTCTGCCTTTTGGCGTGCGACGTATGACTGCTGATGAGGTGCTCACTCTTCGTGGAGAAGGCGGCCAGTCACTCTATGCTCTTATCTACAATATTGCTCGTGACGCTTTGACAAATAGTAGTGACAATATTGGCATCCGCTATTCAGCTCTAACATCAGAGGCTTATGCAGTATTGGAAGAGGACAATACTATCCTGACGTTCTACTACGATGGAAATAAGACAGCAAGGAATGGTATGAGCATTGGCCCGTTCGATTATCCGGAAATGCGCCCTTGGCAGGATAAGATTGCTGATATCAAGAAGGTGGTATTCGACGAAAGAATAGCCAACGATACTACGATTACGAGTACGGCGTTCTGGTTCTATGAGTGTAGCAATATCACGGAAATTGAAGGGTTGCAGTATCTGAATACGTCGAATGTGACGAATATGGCAGGCACATTCAGTAGGTGTTCGTCGCTCTTGAGCCTTGATGTGAGCCACTTCAATACGGCTAAGGTGACTAAGATGAGCGACTTGTTCAGCTATTGCGCAAAAGTATCGCAACTCGACGTGTCACGCTTCGTTACCGATAATGTGACAGCTATGGACAATATGTTTGGTGGCTGCGAGAGCTTGGAGGCTATAGACGTAAGTGGTTTCAAGACTGACAACGTGACGAATATGCTGGGCATGTTTGAGGATTGTAAGAAAGTGAAGGTGATAGACGTGAGTGGGTTCAATACGGCGAAATGTACGTATATGCGCCAGATGTTCTCACACTGTAACAGCGTGGAGGTTCTGGATGTCTCACACTTCGATACGTCGAACTCCACGAGCTTCGGAAACATGTTCCTCGACTGTTCAAGTCTGACGAGCCTCAACGTGAGCAGCTTCAATACTGCCAAGGCAACAGACTTGAGCAGCATGTTCTCTGGATGTTCTGGTCTGACGAGTCTTGATGTCAGCAACTTCGACATGAGTGAAGCAAAGGACATTCGCACCATGTTCAGCGGTTGCTCGAACCTGACGGAGCTCGACTTGAGCAACTTCTATACACCCAATGTGGAGCGCATCAACTTTATGTTCATGGACTGCACGTCGCTTGTGGCAGTCGACCTGAGCAATATGACGACTGCCAATGTGCTGCATATGAATAATATGTTCTATAATTGTCCTAGACTGACCACTATCTATGCTGGCAATTGGGATTTGAAGAGCATGGAGGCCAGCAGCAGTATGTTCTATGGCTGCGCAAGTCTCGTAGGTGGCAAGGGTACAGTTTACGATGTCAACCATGTTGACCACGCTTACGCCCACATCGACGGCGGAACATCGAATCCAGGCTACTTTACGGATAAGAATGCACCCACCATCGATGTTACCCTTGACGATTATGGCGTGCTGAGAGTGAATAGTGACGTGACGATGGCTGAGGCGTTGGAGGAGGCCAGTAAGAAGCATAATGTAGAGAAATGGATTACCGCTATTGTCTGGAACAGCAACAAGCCCATCATCAATAGCGAACTGCAAAGTCTGACCAATCCGAATATGCTGATATTCGTGCCTGCCGACTCGCTGGCACCGCAGAACCGCGACAATGTGGTAGTGGGCGACCTTGCTAAGAACATCGTGCTGAAGGACGTGACGGAGGGCAACGGAAGTTTCTACTGTCCGAAGGCGTTCAAGGCCGAGATGATCAGCTATACGCACGAATATCGCCAGCAGACCGAGATTGGTGTGGCTCGAGGCTGGGAGACCATCGCCCTGCCGTTCGGCGTGCAAACCGTGATGCACGAAAAATGGGGTAGGATAGTACCGTTCGGCAATGGTGACAGCGGTTCGAACTTCTGGTTGCGACAGATGACCAGCAATGGTCTGCAGCGAGCTACGAAGATAGAGGCTAACGTACCTTATCTTATCAGTATGCCTAACAACGAGGCTTACTATGCCCAGAACAATCTGGCAGGTCGCATCACCTTCTCATCGCAGGACGCCTTGGTACCTGTGACGGAATACACCGCTGTACACATGCAAGTTGAGGGAGGCATGCTGATGTTCGTGCCTTGCTTCCAGGGGGCTGCGGCTGGTAACATGATATATGCCCTGAATGTTGGCGAACAGCGTGGTAACTATCCAGAGGGCAGTGCCTTCGAGGCTAACTATCGTGACGTTCGTCCCTTCGAGGCCTATACCGTTCATGAAGGCAACGGACCTGCTCCGCAGTTCATACCTGTCTTTGACTTGAACGAAGCAGGCTTTACGGGCATTGAAGATGTCAGAAGTAAGATGTCTGATGGAAGAAGTGAAAAGTGGTACGACCTGAATGGCCGTCAGTTGCAGAAAGAACCCACGCAAAAGGGCGTCTATCTGCATAACGGTCGTAAGATCGTGATCCAGTAGAATAGTGAGCAATAGGCTATTTCAGCAGATGATAGGTGCCACCAGCCAGTGGTTTGATGACACCTTTCATCTCAAGCGAGAAGAGCAGGGCCGTCAGTTGGCCAATAGGGATATTGGTTTTGACACTGATGATGTTGAGTTGCAGGTCGTTGGTCTGTTGTAACAGACTGACTACCTGCTGCTCTTCAGGTGTGAGGTCAGGAAACAGCTGGCGCTCTACGGCTTCCGGCTTCTGCTGAACGGTTTGCCATCCCATATTCTCCAACAGGTCCGCGGCACAGGTAATGAGTGCTGCCGTATTGTTACGAATCATCTTGTTGCACCCCTCGCTGTAGGGCATCCCTACGGCACCTGGGAATGCGAAGACGTCGCGCCCGTACTCCTGAGCAATGCGACAGGTGATGAGTCCGCCGCCCTTGATGGCACTCTCGACGAGGATGGTGCCATCTGAAATACCTGCCACGATGCGGTTGCGCTGGCGGAAATTATTGGGCAGTGCCTCCGTCTGACTCATATACTCCGTCAGCAATCCACCCTGCGTCAGCATCTTGACGGCAATATCGCGATGGGCGTGTGGATATATCTGGTCCAGTCCGTGAGCCAATACGCCTACCGTCTCGAAGCCCTGATGAAGAGCATTGCTATGTGCACAGACGTCAATGCCGTAGGCCAGTCCACTGACAATCAACACCTGAGGACACATCGTGCGCAGGTCGGCAATAAAGCGTCGTATCAGGTCCTGTCCGTAGGTCGTGCAATGACGTGTGCCCACAATGTTCAGCACATAGCGCTGGTTGAGGTCGGCACTACCTTTATAATATAATATGATAGGTGCATCAGAACATTCCTGAAGCCGTTGAGGGTAGTCTGGATTGCCCAATAGCAGTGCACGGATATGGTTCTTGGTGATAAACTCCATCTCGGCAGCCGCCCGTTTCAGTGCATCATCCCAGTGCTTCATGGCCTCGCGCAGTCGTGGGGTACTGTCAGACACAACGTCACCAATGTCGTTTCGATGTTCGTAGACAGCCTGGCCACTGCCCAGTGTCTGATACAGTTGCAGAGCCATCTGCTGGTTGAAGCCCGTCATGCGGGTGAGGGCTATGGTGTAGTATATTTCGTCAGCGTTCATTTATCATTTATTACTTATCACTTCTCACTTAGGGCGTAGCCCTTAAAGGCCTCATCGTAATCAGGGCTCGCAGCCAGTCGTCCGTTAACCAGACAGACCAACGTGATGTCGCCACGGAAACAGAGGGCTTCGTCGCTGGCACGGAAGATGTCCTGGTGGAATACGTACTTGATGCCTTGCTTCTCAAGCCATAGGCGCGAGATGAACTCGTCGTCGCAACGCAGAGGCGTCTTGAATTGCAGATTCATACGGGCCACCACGGCATCGACACCCTTTTCGTGCATCTCGGCAAACGAGAGACCGCACTCCTTCAGAAACAAATGTCGGGTGTGCTCAGTATAGTGGAGGTAGTTGGCGTTGTTCACAATGCCTTCGATGTCGCACTCGTAGTCGCGCACCTCCATGCGGGTTTCAAAAATATATTTATTCATAGTCTTTTCTTTTGCAAGGACTTAAGGACTTTTTTCTTGTGTAGAGACAGTCCTGTTAGTCCTGTAGTCCGTTGCTTATATTCTCTTTAAGTATTCGTAACCAATGCGACA
>JAEEGL016974601.1_pt1 | contig 23943 bp, 15 predicted proteins | sample 9134231 | NCBI WGS metagenome assembly JAEEGL01 (sample SAMN16246548, study PRJNA631951) | gut metagenome | biome: gut microbiome; feature: rumen; material: fiber-attached | host: Bos | place: Iran: Karaj | collected 2018-10
ACCCGGCGAACACGGCTCCACCTTCGGCGGCAACCCCATCGCTGCCAAGGTCAGCATCGCTGCCCTCCAGGTCATCAAGGAGGAGCACCTCATGGAGAACGCCGAACGTCTCGGAAAGATCTTCCGTGAGGAGATGTCCAACTTCAAGAGCCCGATGATTGAGAAGGTGCGCGGCAAAGGTCTGCTCAACGCCATCATCATCAAGCCCCGCAACGGCAAAGAGGCTTGGGATGTGTGCTTGAAGATGCGCGACATGGGCGTACTGGCAAAACCGACCCACCAGCACATCATCCGCTTCGCTCCTCCGCTGGTCATCACCGAAGAGCAGTTGCGCGAGGCTATCGACATCATCAAGAAGGCTATCGCCTCGTTCGAATAATACTTGTCCGCCAACAGAACTGTCCGTGGGACAATATGACGTAAAGTCAAGCGAGGTCGCTGCTAACGCGGCGGCCTCGCTCTAGTTAAAAAAACAACATAGATGAAAAAAAACATTATCTTTATGGCATTCACGGCGCTGCTGTGCACAGCGGTGGCGCAAGTCCCAGAGCCCGACAACAGTACGAAGACTGTGCGCAACTTCACCGAAGAGCAGATGGACGAGACCGACCCAGTCATAGTTCACCGTCTCGACGAATGGCAGGACCTGAAATTCGGATTCATGGCTCACTGGGGCATATACTCGCAATGGGCGACAGTAGAATCGTGGGGACTGTGCAGCGAGCCTTGGATTGATCGCAAAGACGCCCCGTACGAAGAATACAAACGCCAATACCAAGCGCTAAACACCACATTCAACCCCAAAAGCTTCAACCCTGACCGATGGGCTAAGGCCGCCGCCGGAGCGGGAATGAAATACATGGTGTTCACCACCAAACACCACGATGGTTTCTGCATGTACGGCACCGACGAGACCACCTACTCTACGGTGAACAGCAGCTGCCCGTTCTTCCGCAACAAGAACAGCGACATCACAAAGGCTCTCACCGAGGCTTTCCGCAAATACAACATATGGATAGGTTTCTATTTCTCCAAGCCCGACTGGCACTGCCCCGACTACTGGGCTCCGGAATGGGCCACCCCCGACCGCAACGTGAACTATAGCATCGCCGACAAGCCCGACCGCTGGCGCCGCTATTGCGACTTCACATACAACCAGATTCAAGAGCTTACGCACAATTACGGCGACATCGACATCCTGTGGCTCGACGGCGGATGGATACGCCCGGCATGGAGCGTCAACGACGAGACTCGTCCCTGGCTGGGCTGCAGCGGACAGATTCAGGACATCAACATGCCCCGCATAGCCCGCATGGCGCGCGAGAACAACCCCGACTTGCTTATTGTCGACCGCAGCGTTGGCGGCAAGTACGAGAACTACCGCACCCCCGAAAAACAGATTCCCGACGCACCGCTCCCCTACCCTTGGGAGACCTGCATGACCATGGGCGACAGTTGGTCGTATGTTCACGACGACAACTATAAATCGACCAACGAACTTATCCATATGCTGTGCGACATCGTCGCCAAAGGGGGCAACCTACTGCTCAATGTCGGCCCCGACGCCAACGGCGAGATACCGCAGCCATGTCTCAAACGCATGGAAGAAATAGGTGCGTGGCTGAAAGAGAACGGTTACGCCATCTATGGCACCCGTCCACTGAAACCTTACGCCGAGGGACGTGTGCGCTACACTCAGAGTAAAGACGGACAGCACCGTTACGCCATCTATCTGCTCGATGACGGCGAGGTACCTCCCACACGCATCGAAGTCGACGGACTCGTCTACCGCATCAAAAAGAAAACCAAACACGCTGTAGTAGTGGAACTGATGTAAGAGAGACAGCGGGGGAAGGAATTGTGCTACGGCTGGCGAGCTTGACGAGCCAACCTCCGACCTTCCCGAAAAATAAAACGGACAAGTCAACAAACTTGTCCGTTTTAGGTAGCGGGGGAAGGAATTGAACCTCCGACCTTTGGGTTATGAGCCCAACGAGCTACCACTGCTCCACCCCGCACTATATCAATTTTGAAAGTTGAATTTTGAATTGTTAAACTCGCTGATTCTTGTCTCAAAATCGGAGTGCAAAGGTAGCAACATTTTTCGAACTGACAAAACTTTTGACGTAAAAAAAACAGCCCTGCGTCTGTAAATATTTAATTTACAACAATGCAGGACTGTTTAAAAATTATAGTCTAATTCATACTATCGGGACAAAAAACCGCTGCCTCGATGTATGAATTTTTATTTTTTGCTATAGTTTTCCGCACCTTCTTTCAGGAAGTCGAGGAATTTGGCGGGGTCGGGATTGTAGGAGAAATTCTCCTTGGTCATCTGGTTGCCGTCGACGTCAATGATAACATAATAAGGCTGGGCATTCATATTGTAGTGCGTGCGCTGGAAGAAGAGGTTGCGACGGCCGAGAGTCTTGATGGTGCGCTCGCCGTCCTTGACCCACTCGCTCTCGGGAAGGTCGATGTCGTTCATATCGCAATAGAGTTCACAAAGCACAAAATTGTCGTTCATAAACTGCTTTACATCGTCGTTGGAGAGCACATACTGCTCCATCTTGCGGCAGTTGTTGCAGTTGATGCCAGTAAAGTCGATGAATATAGGCTTTCCTGTCTGACGGGCATACGCCTTGGCCTCCTCAATGTCGAAAAAGCCCTTATAGCCCAGCGGCTCATGCAGTTTGTCGGCATACTTGCGGTCGGCGGGAATGCCGTCATAACTTACGGCGCTGACAGCAGCGCCCCTATTGTCGACAACTATTTTCTCGATATTGAAATCCTGAGTGTGCATAGGCGGCAGGAATCCGGAGATGCCATTGAGCGGAGCGCCCCAGAGACCAGGAATCATATACACCGTGAACGAAAGGCTGGCAATGGCGAAGAAGAGTCGCAGAACACCAATATGCTGGACCTCCTCGTCGCCTTTGAACTTGAGCTTGCCAAGCAGATAGACACCCATGAGTCCGAAGATGACAATCCACAACGCCAGGTAAATCTCACGGTCGAGTAGGCGCCATCCCCAGTAGAGGTCGGCCATCTGGAGGAATTTGAGACCGAAAGCCAACTCGAGGAAGGCAAAAACAATTTTGACCGAGTTGAGCCATCCGCCCGACTTCATGTTCTTAAGCACCGAAGGGAAGAATGCCAGCAGTGTAAACGGCAGGGCAAAGCCAATACCGAAACCCAGCATCGAGACGAGACTGATCCAGCGATTGGTGGTTGAGGTCGCAAGTTCGACGAGCGCCGCTCCAATGATAGGACCTGTGCAGGAGAAAGAGACCAGCACGGTGGTCAGAGCAATGAAGAACGGAGCCAGAAGTCCGCCCTTGTCGGCTTGGGCGTCGCTGGCGTTAACCCATTTCTCGGGCATTTTGATTTCGAAGAGACCGAAGAAAGAGAGGGCGAAGACAAAGAAGATGATGAAGAAAACAAGGTTGGGTATGCCGTGGGTTCCGATGACGTTGAGCGACTCGGGGCCAAGGAAGAGCGTCAATATGGCTCCCAGAACAGCAAACATAAAAATGATAGAAAAACCGAAAAACAGCGCCTGACGGCGGTTTCTGCGCTTGTTGTCGCTACCATGCATAAAAAAGTTTACCGTCATAGGTATCATGGGGAAGACACAGGGCGTGAACATGGTGACGATTCCGGCCAGCAGGGCTCCGAAAAAGAGGCCGAGCAGCGACTTGTGCTCTTCCTCTCCTTCCTGCGGCTCTGCGGCGGGCGACACCTCGGTAACTTCCGCGGGAGCCGTTTCCGCGACAACGGCGGTGTCATCCTGGGCAACGGCCATAGCGTCCGTCTGCTCACCAGCGTCCTCCACAACTTCCGCCGGCATAGATGCTGCCGGCACCTTGAAGGTGAAGGGTTTGTCGTCGGGAGCTATGCAACTGCCGTCGTTGCAGAGCTGATAGTACATAGAACCTTTAACCTCAAAAGCCTTGTCGGTGTTGCGTTTAATCTTCTGGCGGAACGTGACATTGCCGCTGAACGAGCGCACCACGCATTTGAAGATGTCGTCCATCTCCTCGTGGGCCTTGGGCTCGGCGACGCCTCCAACACGCTTGTAGTTGGCGTTCTCCTCAAAAGTGTATTCTGAAGGAATTGGTCCGTTGGGGTCGGATTTCTGCGAATAGATATGCCATCCGTTGTCGAGTTTCAGTTGAAACTGCAGTTCGACCTCCGTGGCCGACAGCTCTTTGACATTGAATTTCCAATGTGCGGGGTCCAGTTGGGCGAAAATCGACGACAACGGGGCGAGACATAAAGCCAAAAACAGCGCTTTAATCGTATTCTTCATCTTTCTAATAAGTTACAGTATTATGCATATTTTTAAAAAACGTTGCAAAAATACTAACTTAAATTAAAAAAAATTAGACTTTAATTAAAAAAAATTAGAATTTGTTTTTGTTTTTAGTTTTTTTTTATAATTTTGCAGCATTAAATGGGGCAGCCGAAAACCATTCAGAGTAGGCTTAATCAACTAAATAACAGGATAAAATGAAAAAAGTTCTTTTGGCAATTGCCGTTATCGCTACCGTTGCTTGCTTCAGCAGCTGCAACAAGACCTGCACCTGCAAAACTCCTGCCGGTACAGTTGAGTACAAACTCGATGACCTTAACAGCGCATTGAAACAAGCTGGTTTTAAAGAAATTGATAAATGCAGCGATCCTATCACTTGGGAAGCCGCAGGTATGACTCTCGAAACCGGATGGGCTTGCGAATAATCCAATCGAAGATTAAAAAAAAGCGTTATTCGTAACTACGGATAACGCTTTTTTCATATCATACCTATGTTAAAACACGGATTTCCATGAATCGTCCATGAATTATTTCAAGGTATTAGAGGTTTAAAATGTTTTACCTTTAAAGATGTCTAGTCACAATTCACGATTCACAACAATTCGTATCAAAAAATGTTTTCCATAATGTCTGTGTATATAAAAATTTTATGTACATTTGCATCAAAAATGGGGTAGCCGAAAACCATACAGAGTAGGCATAAAAACAACAATCAGAATTAATTAGAAATGAAAAAAGTAATTTTGGCCCTTGCCGTTATCGCTACCGTTGCTTGCTTCAGCAGCTGCAACAAGAAATGCAACTGCAAAGTTTATGTAAATGGTATTTCTTCAGAGCAGGAACTCTCTATCGATGAACTTAATGAGAAGTATAACCTCGACATTAAGAAGTGCAGCGACATGAACAACGTCGTTGAGGTGGCTGGTGTAAAGATGGGCACCGACTGCTCCTTCACTCTTTAATCATAATTGGTTATTGACAAAAGCCGCCATCTTGGCGGCTTTTTTTATTTCAAGTTGAAGAGAAGTTTCTTCTCCCCTTTGGATGTCCGGATATAGAGAGTGTAGTTGCTCTTTGGCATCTTGCTGATGGTGATGCGAGCCTCGTTCTTGTACTGGGGGATGGTGCGGATGCTCTCTCCTTTGGCGTTGACAAACTCCACCTCCGCAACCGGACTTTCCATGCTGATGGTTATGTAGCCCTGCTCCAAATAGGGATTGACAACGACGCGCTCACCCGAGCTGCCCTCGGCCACCATGCCTGACGAGGCAATGAAATCCTGTCCGAACAGCGCTCCGCTGATCATCGACACCTTACGGCTGACAGGTTCAAAGGTGCGGCTGTCGTCGTCGGGCTTGATAGTCATTGTGGCGTTGGTCGGCATTTCAAGATAGTATTCGCCGTTGGCGTTGGTCTTGGCCTCTATTCCAGAGCAGTTGATGGTTATCCCCTCTACGGGATGGCCTTTATCGTCAATCACCCGTCCCATTACGGGCTGGGCGCTGAAACGAGTCAGCCCATGCAGGCTGCTGCCGAACCATTTGCTACCCTGTCCGTCGACCATGATGCGACGATGGACATCATTGGGGATAACGGTGTTCTTATGGTTGAAGACATGCCAGTTGTCCTTTCCGTCGAAAAGGGCGACGCCTTTGTCGGTGACCATCCATATAGCCCCTGACGGGTCGAAGGCCAGGTCGTTGACCGAGTCACATGGTATCGGGCTGTTGGCGGTGTTGTAGACCGTCCACTTGTCCCCTTCCAGTCGCACCAGGCCGCCAAGGGTGCCCATCCATTTCACATCGTTCTTGTCGATAATTATCGCCGGCACAATATTGTCGGGCAGTTTGGAGTTGTTCTTGGTGTATGATATCCACTGGCGGCCGTCGAATACCGATATGCCGTCGTTGGTGCCGATCCATTTGTTGTTGCGGCGGTCGATGGCCACACAGAGAATGAAGTCGCTCTGCAGGTCGGAGTCGGACGAGGTGTACTTCTTCCATTCGTTTCCGTCATACTTCACCAAACCGCCAAGGGTCACGCCAATCCATTTGACGTTGTTGCGGTCGATGGCGATTTTGGAGATGAATTTCATCTGCAACTTCTTCATCTGCTCCTTATGCTCGGTCCATCGCGAGCCGTCGAACTCAATAACACCGTAGTCGTCGGTGCCTATCCAAAGCACGTTGTCGCCGTCGACGGTAAGGCAGTTGACATACTGTCCCTTCAGTTTCTCGTTGAACATCGAGAAGTCAGTCCATGTCTTGCCCGTCAGGCGCGCCATACCGAGGTCGGTGCCGAACCACTTGTTGTTCTTTTTGTCGCTAGCCATGGCCAGCACGGCGTTTCCGAGCTCGGAATTCTGCATGGTGAAACGTGTCCAGTTCTGGGCTGAGCAAACAGAGAACTGAGAATGGAAAACAGAGAACAATAATATAATGAGGAGTAGTCTTTTCATCACGTTTTATGTTTTTCTTTTTTAGCTGCGGGGAAGAGAATGTTGTTCAGTATAAGTCGATATCCCGGCGAGTTTGGATAGAGTGAGAGGTCGGTGGGCGGGTCGCCTACAAAGTGGCGGTAATCCTCGGGGTCGTGACCGCCAAGGAATGTCCATGTGCCTTTGCCGTATTCGCCGTGCAGGTAGCGTACCTCGCCCAGCTCCTTATTCTCAGCGAGAATCAGGGCGCTGCTTTTAACCGTCTCGCGGCGGAATGCGGTGGTTTGACCCATAAAGCCATGAATAATGCGGGTGTGGTTCTGTGTCAGCATGGTCGGAACCCAGTCCCATTTGGCCGAGAACTCAAAGAGGGTGAAGAAATCGTTTTTCTCGTTGACTTGACGCTGACGGCTGCGGTCGTCGATATCTATTGTCGAAATCTCGTACTCCGACGGATTTGTGCTTATGCGGAAATCCTTAAACGCGAAGCATTTCGAGTAGTCAAGCAGTTGTTGGGCGTTGGGCTGCATAGGGTCGCCGTCGAACATCACGTCGCAAATGTCGACATTCTCGGCCGCAAGTGCCACATCGTAGCTGTCGGAGGCTGAGCACATGGCGAAGAGGAAACCGCCGCCCATCACAAAGTCACGTATCTTGTGGCATACGGCCAGCTTCAGTTGCGATACCTTGGAGAATCCCAGCTTGTGGGCGCGGGCTTCCTGGTCGCGTACATCCTCTATATACCACTGGGCGTTGCGGTAGTTGCCCCAAAACTTGCCATACTGTCCGGTGAAATCCTCATGGTGCAGGTGCAGCCAGTCGTATTTGGGCAGCACTCCGGCAATGACCTCCTCGTCGTACACCACATCATAAGGTATCTCGGCATAAGTCATCACCAGTGTCACAGCGTCGTCCCATGGCAGTTTGCTTTTGGGTGAATAGACAGCAATCTTGGGGGCTTTCTGCAGCCGTACAGCGTCCTGGTTGACCGATGCGTCGGCGATGGAGGAAAGGATGGCTGTCGACTGTCCGTCAGCGATAGCCTCCACACTAACGCCACGTAGCCTGCATTCACGTTCTATGGCGTCGGCATACTTCATCATGAACGAGCCGCCACGATAGTTGAGCAACCAAGTGACCTCCACATCGCGCTCCAGAGCATAGTAGGCTATGCCGTAGGCCTTGAGGTGGTTTCGCTGAGTCTCGTCCATCGGGACAAGCAGATAAGTGGCCCTTACCGAAGGGATCAAGACAGATATGGCTAGTATAAATAGTATTGTCGCTTTCTTCATATAAAACCAGTGTGCTGAAATACTGCACATCGGATAACTATAATTATATGATTTTATTGTGTCGCCACCTAACAACATGGGCACTTGTGGCGAAAGTTTTTTTTGTCCATTATGCGATTTTTATTACTTTTGCAAAAGTTTTCACGTTGGATTTCTTGCGCAAACACATAAAAATCAACGTATAAACACTATGCGGATATGGCGTAATTGGTAGCCGCGCTAGACTTAGGATCTAGTTCTTCACGGAGTGGGGGTTCGAGTCCCCCTATCCGCACAAAAAACGAAACAACATCTCCAACCTCGGGGATGTTGTTTTTTTATAAACAATGCAACGAATATATTGGAAACTTTGATATGAATGAGATTTCAACAGACAATGTGTGTAAAAAACGTCGGTACGCAGGCGGTAATAGTTTTAATTTTTGTATTTTTGCATTCGAAAAACGTCGCTCATGCGGGGTTTAATTCTTGATTGACACATCTTTGAACTGTATTTCACAATATGGAAGAATATATTAATGCGCCTGTGACCACCGAATACGACGAGTCGAGCATGGTCCATCTCGAGGATATGGAGCATATCCGCCTGCGTCCAGGTATGTATATCGGCAAATTGGGCGACGGCTCGAGTCACGACGATGGCATCTATGTACTTATAAAAGAGGTTATCGACAACTCCATCGACGAATTCACATCGGGATACGGCAAACGCATAAATGTCAAAATCGACTTCGCCGAACGGCGTGTGACCATACGCGACTTCGGACGTGGTATACCGTTAGGGAGCATTGTCGAAGCGGTGAGCAGACTCAACACCGGCGCAAAATACGACAGCAAAGTCTTCCAGAAGTCAGTGGGTCTTAACGGCGTGGGTACAAAAGCCGTCAACGCCCTTAGCTCATATTTCAAGGTGATGGCTGTCCGCAACGGGCAGTGCCGCTATGCCGAATTCGCCGAGGGCCAGCTGACCAACGACAGCGGAGTGATACCATGCAACGAGGAGAACGGAACCATGGTCGAGTTTATTCCCGACAGCAAACTCTTCGGCAACTTCCATTTTGTGAACGACTATGTGGAGGAGCGTGTGTGGAACTACGCCTACCTCAACAAGGGCCTCACACTCTATTACAACGACCGCCGCTACTCCTCAAAGAACGGACTACTCGACCTGCTGGAACACAATATGGACAGCGAGGGTCTCTACCCCGTGGTACACATTAAAGAGGGCGACTTCGAATGCGCCTTCACTCACGTCAACGGACAAAGCAGCGACTACTACTACAGTTTCGTCAACGGCCAGCATACTACCGAAGGCGGCACGCACCAGAGCGCATTCCGCGAGGCTTTCTCGCGAGTGGCCCGCGACTTCTTCAAAAAAGACTATGAGCCCGCCGTTTTCCGCCAAGGACTTGTCTGCGCCCTCTGCATACGCATCCAGGAACCCGTATTCGAGGCTCAGACAAAAACAAAGCTGGGTTCCACACACATGGCCCCCAACAACGCCGACGGCACCAACGACAGCCCCTTCCTCAAAACCTACGTGCTCGACATTCTCAAAAGACACCTTGACAACTATCTGCACATCAACGCCGCCACAGCAGAGGCAATGCTGCAGAAAATCAACGCCAACGAGAAAGAGCGCAAAGAGATTGCCGGAATAAAGAAAGTGGCCCGTGAGAGCAGTAAGAAGGCTAGCCTCAACAATCGCAAGCTGCGCGACTGCCACATTCACTACAACACCAACCACGCCCGCAGACTCGAAACAACAATATTCATCACCGAGGGAGACTCCGCATCGGGATCGATCACCAAAAGCCGCGACGTGGAGACACAGGCCGTTTTCTCGCTAAGAGGAAAGACGCTGAACATAATGAAATTCAAAAAGGCGGACGTGTACCAGAATGTGGAGCTCAACCTGCTGCACAACGCCCTCAATATCGACGAGAGCATTGAGAACCTGCGCTACAACAACGTAATCATCGCTACCGATGCCGATGTCGACGGCATGCACATTCGCCTGCTGCTTCTCACCTTCTTCCTGCGCTTCTACCCCGAACTGATACGCACGGGACACGTATACATACTGCAAACACCGCTCTTCCGTGTGCGCAACAAGCAAAAAACACAATATTGCTATACCGACGAGGAACGCATAGCGGCACTGAAAAACATCACCAATGCAGAAATCACACGATTCAAAGGTTTGGGCGAGATCAGTCCCGATGAGTTCAAGAACTTCATTGGCAAAGATATGCGCCTCGACCCTGTGCTGCTGCATAAAGATTTCGACATAAACGGCGTACTACAGTTCTATATGGGCGACAACACCATGGAACGACGCGATTTCATCATGGAAAACCTCCGCGTTGAAGACGACGAAAATATCGTTGTAAGCAACTGATAAGACTATTGTTGGAGGCCTTTTCGCCACGGCAAACAAAAAAAATTTTGTCCATTTGTGGAAACTTGCTATACTTGCACAAAATTTCCGAACAATGATAGATCATAGAAATCGAAAGAAGAAACTGATTATCAGCTATAAAAACCTATCCGAAGACTTAAAGGAACTGTTCAAAGAAGCCTATCCCGACGGCTACAAAGAATACCTGCAGAAAACAATAAAACCCAATGGTGAGGCTATTTTTGTGGTTCCGATGGAAACCGACGACACCTCATACATGATCAAATTCGATGTCAAAATCGACACCGGACTTGTGGAGGAAGATCTCGACAAAGACCTTTACGGCGAAGAAGAACACGAGGAAAGCGAGTTCGCTCCTCTCTCGGAAGCCATTGACAAAGAAGAGGGCAACAACCACGCTGTCGGCAAGATGCGCCACGGTGCCCTTGAGGAGGTTTTCGAAGGACTGCCCGAGGACAAGAAAGAGTTTGAGATGGCCGATGCCGACCTCGACAGCGACTACGACGACAAGCCCGACGAGGATAGCTATATCGACGACGACAAAGAGGACGAGGACGAAGAGGATATAGAGCCCGACGACGACGAGCTGCTCGACATAGAAGCGCTCCTCAACGAAGCCGACGCCGGCGAGGGACTGCTCCGCGAAGATAATCCCCCCGAGGAGAAGAGAGGCCGCAAAAAGAAAATAGTGAGTCCCGACCTCAAAGCTGTAAAAGCTGTCGGCGACGAAGTGCGCAAAGCCAAGAAAAGCCCGGCAAAAGAGACCAAAGCAAAAATAGCGGAACCCAAAAAACCGGCGCCTAAAGAGACAAAGCAAACCAAAATCAGCAAGACAACCGCAAAAAAAGAGGTTGAAAAGAAAGCCGCCGCAAAACCTGCCAAGGAGAAAAAAACCGCTATAAAACCTGTGGTGGAGAAGAAGACTCCCGCAAAAGCGACTCCTGTAAAGAAAACGGCAGTCAAACCGACCGTCACAAAAAAGAGTGCCGCTAAACCGGCAGTCGAAAAGAAGCCGACCGCAAAACCAGTCGCAAAGACAGTCGCAAATCCAGTGGTTACTAAAAAGCCGGTGGCAAAAGCAAAGGCGGAAAGCAAACCCGCTGCAAAACCTGTAATGGTAAAGAAAGCTGCCACGAAACCAGTGGCAGTAAAGAAAGCTGCCGCAAAACCCGTGACGGTAAAGAAAGCCACTGCAAAACCAGTGGCAGTAAAGAAAGCCGCCGCAAAACCGACCAAGGCAAAAACCACCACGAAGAAAAAATAGACTCTATCAAGGTTATAGTATTACGATTAAAGACCGCCATCAAAAATCTATAACCTTATTATTAAACACCGCCTATACGTATAGATTAATGACAAATGCCGGCAAATTGCCGGCATTTGTGGTTTTATACATCTTCTATTGTTTGGTTTCGTAAAAATGCATCTCTGTGAGATACTTGAACACTGGTTCTGTCAGCATGTAACGCGGAGGATGTCCCTCGGCGATCTGCTTGCGTATATAACTTGACGATATGTCCATCATAGGGACTTCGACAAGGTGTACATGAGGATGCGAGGTCAGCTCGTCGGGCTCGCTGCCCGGACGAGGATAGACATATATGTCGTAATTCTCCAGAATATGCTCGTAGTTGCGCCAACGACGGAAATTCTCCAGATTGTCGCCACCCATGATGATAGAGAAACGCTTGTCGGGATATTTGTCGGCAAGGTGAGCCAACGTCACCACGGTATAAGAAGGCATGGGCAGGTGCATCTCGACATCGCAAGCCCGCATCCGATAGTTGTCGTCGATTGCCACACGCACCATCTGCAGCCTGTGGTGGTCGGCCAAAAGGGTGCGTCGCTCCTTGAAAGGGTTCTGAGGCGACACCACGAACCACACCTCATCCATATCGGTCAATTCGAGCATCGAGTTGGCAATAATCAAATGGCCCACATGGATGGGATTGAACGACCCGAAAAAAAGACCGATATTCTTCAATTAACCTTTTGTAATTAACTATTCACCATTCACGACCCACCATTCACGATCAATAGTATTTATATCTCGAGATGATGCCTATATGGCGCAATTTGTTGCCCCGGAATGTGTAGATCTGCCCTACCTCGCCGGCACCGCTGATCACTTTCAGCACGCTGATATCCGACACGTATGATTTGGGGAAACGTTTGAAGATGATGCGGAATACCTCTTCTTTGGTCATGCCGACATGAACGCCGTTGTCGAGCACCACCTCGGGGTCGGTAATCTTGCCCGCAATCATCTCGACACGGCCTGTTGTGATGCTGCGGTACATGTCGAGATAGCTGTCGTCGAGGCGGCGCAGTGTGTTGACCGACACCGACATCGAATCGAAGTAGCGCTTATAGCCAACCTCACGGTACCACTGCAACTGCGTGTTGGTGATATACTGCTCCACATTCTCCCACTTGCCTATGGGGTATATGACATAGTCCGCCAATGAATAAACCGTCATTGTATCGGCCAGGACCTTGATATCCTTCACCATATATTCCGGCTTGGAGAAAGTCATCATACGCATCGCTTTGGCGCGCGAGCTGATTTCCTGAGCCTGCAAAGAGAACATTGTTGCCGTAAGAAAAACTATAAGTAGTGACTTCTTCATCTTCTTATATCATTAATAAATTCCATCTTATAACGTCTCTACAACATTATTATTATACCGACGACATTTTTTTTTCATTTTCATTTCTCAACCACGAATTCTCAACTTCTTCTTATCTTTGCATATTGGCAGAGACACATCGTCATACGCCAACAGTATTGACACACAGACAAAAACAAGTCTATCGGGCTCATTTAATCTATCACTTTACACATACAACCATGGACTACGCACAACATATAGCCAGTCAAATCAACGTCGGCGTGCGCCAAGTGGAGAAAACCATCGAGTTGCTTGAGCAGGGAGCAACGGTGCCTTTCATTGCCCGTTACCGCAAAGAGGTTACCGGCAACCTCAACGAGGTGCAGATTGCCGTAATCAGAGACCTGCTACTAAAACTCAAGGAGATCGACAAGCGTCGCGAAGCGATACTGCAAAGCATCGAGGAGCAGGGCAAACTGACCGCCGAGATCAAGGCACAGATTGAAAAGGCAGAGACGCTTACCGAACTCGAAGACCTATACCTCCCCTTCAAGCCCAAGCGCAAAACCCGCGCAACAATGGCTGTGGAGAAAGGTCTGCAGCCGCTTGCCGACGAGTTGTGGAAGCAGTATAGATGCGATGTGGAACAACTCGCGGCGCTGTTTGTCAACGAGGAGAAAGGCGTGGCCACCACCGACGAAGCTCTCGCCGGCGCCCGCGACATCATGGCTGAACATATAAGCGAGGATATCGCCGCTCGTAACAAGGTGCGCAATATCTTCCGCCGCACCGCCATGCTGTCGTCCAAAGTGGTCAAAGCCAAAGAGGAGGAGGCCGGAAAGTTCCAGTCGTGGTTCGACTGGAAGGAGAACGCCATGCGTGCCCCGTCGCACCGCATCCTCGCCATGTTCCGTGGCGAGAGCGAGGGAATGCTGCGTGTGAAGATATCCCCCGACGACGACGAAGCCACCATAGAAGCCCTCGAGCGCCAGTTTGTACGCGGAAACTATGAGTCGTGCGAACAAGTGGCGGCCGCTGTTAAGGACGGATACAAACGACTGATAGCACCCTCCATCGAGACGGAATTCTACAACATTTTGAAAGAAAAAGCCGACCGCGAGGCAATAAAAGTCTTCGCCGAGAACCTGCGCCAGCTGCTGCTTGCCTCCCCACTCGGACAGAAGCGCACACTGGCCATCGACCCCGGTTTCCGTACAGGATGCAAGGTGGTATGCCTCGACGCACAAGGCCAGCTTCTCCACAACGAGACAATATATCCATTCACCTCTGTGCGTGAGGAGCGGGCCGCCGTTTCCAAACTCGAGGCTCTCGTCGAAGCCTTTAAAATAGAGGCAATAGCCATCGGCAACGGCACAGCGGGACGCGAGACCGAAGAGGTCGTGAAACGCTGCCGTTTCAAGAACAAGGTCATCGCCGTGATGGTCAGCGAAAGCGGTGCCTCGGTATACAGCGCCAGCGATGTGGCGCGTGCCGAGTTCCCCGACTATGACGTCACCGTGCGCGGCGCCGTGAGCATCGGCCGCCGTCTTATGGACCCATTGAGCGAACTGGTGAAGATAGACCCCAAAAGTATCGGCGTGGGGCAATACCAACATGACGTGGACCAGAAGATGTTGCACGACAGCCTCGAGGATGTGGTGGTCAGCTGCGTCAACAGCGTCGGTGTCGAACTCAACACCGCAAGCCGTGAGTTGCTCTCATATGTGAGCGGCATAGGTCCCGCACTGGCTGCCAAGATTGTCGACTACCGCAACCGCAAAGGGGCTTTCCACAACCGCCACGAGCTGCTCAATGTCGAGCGCCTTGGCGACAAAGCCTTTGAACAATGCGCAGGATTCCTGCGGGTACGGGAGAGCGACAACCCGCTCGACCGCAGCGCCGTTCATCCCGAACGCTACGCATTGGTACAGCGCATGGCGGAAGGAGTGGGCGCCTCGGTCGAGGAGCTAATGAAAAACAAAGAGCTGCGCAGCAAGATAGACATCAGCAAATACATAACCGACGACTGCGGATTGCCGACACTGCAGGACATCATGAAAGAGCTTGACAAGCCGGGACTTGACCCGAGAGCCAAATTCGAGGTGTTTGAGTTTGACAAGAACGTCACCCGCATGGAAGACCTGCAGGAAGGCATGGTGCTGCCAGGCATAGTGACCAACATCACCGCTTTCGGCGCCTTTGTGGATGTGGGAGTGCACCAGGACGGCCTCGTCCATATCTCGCAGATGGCTAACCGCCGTGTCAACGACCCCAACGAGGTGGTACACCTCCATCAGCATGTGCAAGTAAAAGTACTCGAAGTCGACCTCAGACGCCACCGCATCTCGCTTAGCATGAAAATATGAAACAGATTCTCCTCATAAACGACGTGGTAGGCCATAGTCACGTGGGCATGGTGGCCATGCTGCCTATACTCACCTATCTTGGTCATGCCACATACAACCTGCCGACGGCACTGGTGTCGAACACCCTCGACTACGGAAAGTTCAACATTCTCGAGACCACCGATTATATGCAAGGCGCCATACCCGTCTGGCAGAAACTTGGGTTCCACTTCGACGCGGCCTGCACCGGCCTCATGTTCAGCGAGGAGCAGGCGCGAATAGTTATCGACTACTGCACGCAGCTGCGAAACGACGGCACCACCATATTCGTCGACCCCATTATGGGCGACGCCGGAAGACTGTATAACGGCATGGACAACAGACAGGTGGAGCTGATGCGGGAGATGGTCAGCATCGCCGACCTCACATTCCCCAACTACACCGAGGCATGCTACCTCACAGGGCTGCCCTACAGCAAAAATGGACAGACCTGGGACGAAGCCAAGCTGATGCTCGACAGAATCATCGACCTAGGGGCGAAATCGGCCATCATAACCAGCGCCAACATCGACGGTGAGAACTGCGTTGTTGGACGCCGTAGCCAGAAACCCCTCAGCGGCTTCGCACAAAATATCGAGGAAGGTCCTTATTTCAAAATCGGCTACACCGAAATACCCGTGCTGTTTCACGGCACCGGCGACATATTCTCGGCCGTGCTGATAGGTCACCTGATGAACGGCAAAACCTTGAAGGAAAGCACCCGGACAGCCATGGAGGTGGTCAGCAAACTCATTGAGCGCAACCGCAACCAGGAAGACAAATGTCTCGGCATACCCATCGAGAAATGCCTCGACTTACTATAAAACCACCATTACAACTACTCCTCCTCGGCCGCCATCGGTAGTTGTGTCTCGTCCCCGCGGGTATTGTATGCCACTGGCTTGTGTCCCCTGTATAGCGACAACAGATTTTCATTCAGCAGTACCTCGACCTCAAGCATAGTCTGCTCTATTAGGGCGGGTTTCAGCTGGCACTCCCATATCACTATCACACGCCATCCGTTTTCCGTCAGCACTTGATAGTTCTCCTGGTCGCGTTCCCGGTTCCGCATGATTTTCGAAATCCAGAAATCCCTGTTTGTTTTCGGTATCCTACAACAGGAGGAGTCTCTCGGGCCACTTTTTGCTTTTACCCCTACTGTCAGTCCGTGACCATGCCAGAAACATCCATTCACAAAGATTGCCGTCCTAAACTTCCGCATCACGATATCTGGCTTCCCTGGCACAGAGGGGACATTCAACCGATACCGGTACCCATGGGTCCACAGCCACTTCCGTACCTTCAGCTCAGGCTTCGTATCCCTGCTGCGTATATGCGACATACACTTGTGCCGCTGGTCCGGAGTCATTGTATCGGTCATAGGTCAATTTTATAATTCCATTATCCACAAACGGATACAACAGGGTATTTACCAAATCATTCTAATCCTATCAGCTTTTCAGAGTGATGAACGGTATCAGTGTCTCCTCCATGGAGATGCCGCCATGCTGGAAGGTGTTCATATAGTACTGAACGTACTGGTTGTAGTTGTTGGGGTAGGCGAAAAAATCGTTGTTGTGCGCAAAAATATAGGGTGAGGTTATATACCGCTTGGGGAGGAAGATCTTGCGAGGCTCTTTGACCTCGAACACTTGCTTGGGATTGTAGTCCAACAGACGGCCCTGCTTGTAGCGCAGATTGACCGAGATGTCGCGGTCGCCCTTCACACGCACCGGGTTGTCTATCTTGACAGAACCATGGTCGGTAGTTATCACCACATTGGCTTCATGCTCCGAGAGGAACTTTATTACCTCGAGAAGCGGCGAATGCTCCAGCCATGACAGCGTCACCGAACGGTAAGCACGCTCGTCCTCGGCGAGCTCGCGCACTATGTTTGAGTCGGTACGGGCATGCGACAACATATCGATAAAATTGTAGATAATGATATTCAACTTGTTGTGCATGAGATTCGGCAGGCTGTCAACAAGTTTCTTGCCATGCTGGGCGTTGAGGACTTTGTTGTAGGTGTGCTTGATATTGAATCCATGACGCTTCAGGTTCTCGCCCATCAGCTCACTCTCAAACTGGTTTTTGAATCCCTCCTCGTCCTCGTTGACCCAATACTGCGGATACTTGCGCTCTATCTCAGCGGGCATAAGTCCAGCGAACATGCTGTTGCGGGCGAACTGGGTGGTTGTGGGAATGATGCTATAGTAAATCTCGTCCTTCTCGACATGCAGATACTGCTCCACCAGCGGCTGTATGTATTTCCACTGGTCGTAGCGGAAATTGTCGATAACAATCATGAATGTCGGCTTGTCGTCCTCAAGCAACGGGAAAAGGCACTCCCTGACCACAGTAGGCGACATCAAGGGTTTTTGCTCCACGTCGTTGACCCAGTCAATATAATGCTTCTCGTAGAACTTGCAGAAGAGCTGGTTGGCTTCGGATTTTTGTGACTTGAAGATGTCGTGGATATTGTCGTCATCGGCTGATGCCAGTTCCAAATCCCAATAGACAAGTTTCTTGTACAGCTCTATCCACTCGTCGGCGTCGAGCCTGTCGGAGAGCCGCATGCTGATATCCCTGAACTGCTGCTGGTAGCTGAACGTCGACTTCTCGCTCACCAGACGCTTGGCCTCGGTATGCTTCTTCACCGACAGCAGAATCTGGTTTGGATTCACCGGCTTGATAAGATAGTCTGATATCTTGCCGCCCAGCGCCTCGTCCATGATATGCTCCTCCTCGCTCTTGGTAATCATTATGACCGGCACACTGGCATATCGGCTTTTTATCTCCGTCAACGTGTCAAGCCCGCTTAGTCCAGGCATATTCTCGTCGAGGAACACTATGTCGACACCTCCGTTCGAAAGCTCGTCGAGGGCCTCGGTTCCCGATGTGACGGGAATGACATTGTAGCCTTTCTCCTCAAGAAAAAGAATATGCGGTTTCAATAGATCGATTTCGTCGTCCGCCCAAAGAATGCTTATTTTATCCATTATGTAGTTATGTATAAAGAGGTAAAGGTTAAAGATTATAGTTTAAAGGTTAAAGACGCAACCATTATTGCTCACTTCAACTTCCTTCTACTAGTTCCAGTTTAACTTTATAATTCTTACGTTGAAAATACTTCCGAAAATAGAATAACGCATTTTTCTTTTTTTTCGTATCTTTGAATTTTGTTTATCCTTAATAGTTTCCGACTATATATTTAAATATCATAAAATTATTTTCAGCAACATACAACCTCCATCCCCTATACTTTTTATCTTTCATCACTTACCAACCGCCCACCGATGCTCCTTACCGACATATACAACGAATCCGCAATAATCGACAGTCTGCGCGGCGCGTTAAGCCAAAACACAAACCGCATCCATATCAAAGGACTTTCCGGAAGCCTTACCGCCGTTTTGGGCGCCTCGTTGTCGCTCCAGTTTCCCGACCGCAGTTTTCTGTTTCTCACTACATCGAAAGAAGACGCCTACTACCTGCAGAACGACCTGGAGACCCTCCTCAACGAGAACGGGGCCGAGATTGACAACAAGAGAGTGCTTCTGTTCCCCACCACCTACCGACGCCCATACCAGACCGAGGAAACCGACAACGCCAACGTGCTGATGCGCTCAGAAGTTGTCAAGCAACTCAATTCGGGACGGGCAATGGTGATTGTCTCCTACCCGGAGGCAATGGCCGAGAAAGTAGTGTCGCCACAAAGCCTCAACCGCAATATGCTGTCGATAGCCAAAGGAGCGCGGTTCGACATGGACTTTGTAATCGACGTGCTTCAGGAGTACAATTTCGACCGTGTGGATTTCGTTGTCCAGCCAGGCCAGTTCGCCGTTCGCGGCGGCATTATCGATGTCTACTCTTACGCCAACGAAAATCCGTTCCGAATCGAGTTTTTCGACGACACTATCGACTCGCTGCGAACCTTCGACCCCGTCAGCCAGCTGTCGCTGCGCCACCACGACCAAGTCAGCATAATTCCAAACCTCGAAAGCGCCAACCCCTCAAACAACATACAATTCACAAACTCCACCGAATCCCAAAAGGTAAGCCTGCTCAACTATTTCAGCAGCGACGACATTGTGTGGGCGCAAGGGCTGATGTACTGCTGCGAGACTATCGAGAAATGCCACGCCACAGCAAAAACTGAATACGACAAGATACAAAACGACAAAGCGCAGGGCATAGTTCGTATACAAAACACAAAACCCGACGAGCTCTACTCGTCGGCCAACGACTTCATCAAGGCTCTGATTAACTGCAGAGTCATCGAGTCGGGCAACTCGTACTTCTTCACATCCGCCAACAGTTTCGTTGAATTTGAGACTCACAGCGAGCCACAACCTTCGTTCAACAAACAGTTCGACCTGCTCAAGAACTCTCTCTCCGACTATTTCGAACGTGGCTACCAACTCTTCATCAGTGTCAGCAGCGAACAGCAGAGAAGACGACTCGACAAGGTCTTTGAGCATGAGGACAATTTCCAGTTCTCGATTTTCGATTTTCAATTATTCAAAGGATTCATAGACCACGACCAGAGGCTGATCTGCTACACCGACCACGAGATCTTTGAACGCTACCACAAATACACAGTCCGCGACCTGAGCCAGAACCGTGAGGCGCTCACGCTGAAGGAACTCTTTGAGCTCAAACCCGGCGACTATGTCACCCATATCGACTACGGCGTAGGCCGTTTCTCGGGTCTCGAGAAGATTGAGACTAACGGCCACCAGCAGGAAGTGATAAGGCTTGTCTATAAAAACAACGACACCCTCTATATAAGCATCCACGGCCTGCACAAGATAAGCCGCTATGTGGGCAAGGACGGCGTGACACCGACCCTCAACCGCCTGGGCAGCAACACATGGCAACTGCTGAAACAAAAGACCAAGAAGCAGGTCAAGGACATTGCAAAGGACCTGATACAGCTCTACGCCAAACGAAAGGCCACTCTCGGCTTCGCCTTCAGCGCCGACAGCTATCTGCAGAACGAGCTCGAGGCAAGCTTCATGTACGAAGACACCCCCGACCAGCTGAAAGCCACCATCGACGTGAAACACGACATGGAGTCGCAAGCGCCTATGGACCGCCTCGTGTGCGGCGACGTGGGGTTCGGCAAGACCGAGGTGGCAATCCGCGCCGCCTTTAAAGCGGTGTGCGACTCAAAACAGGTGGCTGTCCTGGTACCGTCGACAATCCTGGCCTTCCAGCACTACAACACCTTCACCGAACGACTTAAAGGACTGCCCGTAAACATCGACTACCTTAACCGCTTCCGCACCACCAAGGAACGCAACCAAATAATCCGCGACCTGGAAAACGGTAAAATAGACATACTTATTGGCACACACGCCATCACCAACAGCAAGCTAAAATTCAAAGACCTCGGACTCCTCATTATAGACGAGGAACAGAAATTCGGAGTCAGCATAAAAGAGAAGCTCAAGCAGATGCGCACCAATGTAGATGTGCTGACACTCACCGCCACGCCCATACCGCGCACACTACAGTTCTCTCTCATGGGGGCCCGCGACCTCAGCGTAATCCAAACGCCTCCACCAAACCGCCAACCCATTCAGACCGACCTGCTGCCATTCAGCGAGGAGGTGATACGCGACGCCATCAGCTACGAGCTGTCGCGCGACGGACAGGTGTTCTTCATCAGCAACCGTGTAGAGAACCTGCCCGAGATGGCGGGACTTGTAAGCCGCCTAGTCCCCGACGCAGTGGTGGCCATAGCGCACGGCCAAATGGAGGGACGACAAGTGGAGGACACCATGATGCGTTTCATAGAAGGCGAAATCGATGTCCTTGTGGCTACAGCCATCATCGAGAACGGACTCGACATTCCCAACGCCAACACAATGATCATCAACAACGCCCAACAGTTCGGACTCAGCGACCTCCACCAGATGCGAGGCCGTGTGGGGCGCAGCAACCGAAAGGCATTCTGCTATATGCTGATACCTTCGTTCAGCATACTTACCGACGAGGCGCAAAAACGATTGCGGGCCATAGAGGAGTTCGCATCGGTGGGCAGCGGCTTCAACATAGCCATGCGAGACCTCGACATACGAGGCGCCGGCAACATACTGGGGGCGGAACAGAGCGGATTCATCAGCGAGATAGGCTACGACATGTACCACAAAATACTCAACGAGGCCCTCGAGGAACTAAAAGAGACAGAATTCCAAGAACTCTTCGCTCCCCAGGAGACAGCGAAACCTAACCAGGACAACGCCGCTCTGATGAACGCCACCGCAAGTCCGCAACCTCCACTCCCCACAACCCAATTTGTAAAAGAGTGCCTCATCGAGACCGACCTCGAAGTGCTCATTCCCGACGACTACGTGTCAAATATCGGCGAGCGTCTGCAGCTATACAAAGAACTGAACGACCTGGCCACGGAGAGCGAACTTGACCAGTACCGCGAACGCCTCATAGACCGTTTCGGCCCCATACCCGTCTCAACACAGGAACTCATCAACACCATCTCGCTCCGCCGCATGGCCAAGGATTTTGGCATAGAGAAGATTGTCCTCAAACAAAACAAGATGGTATGCTACTTTGTGGCCAACCAAAACAACCCATTCTACCAGTCGGCCAACTTCACACAGCTAATCAAATACGCGCAAGACCATCCCCGCAGCGTACACCTGCGCGAAACAACCGAACGGCTCTCGCTTGTATGCGACAATGTCGACAATATATCGTCCGCAATGGAAAAAATTAAGACACTTATTTCCGCTTTTTAAATATTTTTAACTATCTTTGCATTTTACCACTTAAAACCACCACTTCCACACACACTTGACAAATATACACTTAGACCGTTAAACACTACTTGAGCATGGAAATAGAAATCACAAGATTATTCGACCTGTTAGACCACATCGTTGTAAACCATCCCAAAGACGACCTCCTCGCCGGGAAAGTTAACGGTGAATGGGTCCGATACAGCTCACACGACTACTACAAATACGCCCATTTCATGGCCTACGGCCTTATGGAATTAGGCATCCAGCAGGGCGACCGTGTCATCACTATCTCCAACAACTGTCCCGAATGGAACTTTATCGATATGGCCCTGGCACTCATGGGCGCCATCCATGTCCCCGTCTACCCCACCCTCTCAACAGAGAACTACGTACATATATTCAAGCATAGCGGCGCCCGACTCATCCTTGTGAGCAGCAAAGTGCTGCTTGGCCGCATTCGTCCCGCCCTGGATCAGCTGGAAGAGAAACCCGACATCTATACTCTCGCCAACATTGAGGGCGAGCACCGTACACTTGAAATACTGAAACTCGGTATAGCAAGCCGCGAAAAGCACCTTGCCGAACTTGAACAGCGCAAAGAGCAAATAAAGCCCGACGACTGGCTTACGCTGGTATATACCTCTGGCACAACCGGCGATCCCAAAGGCGTGATGCTCTCACACCGCAATATCTGCTCCAATTTCCTCGCACACGCCAAAGTCAACCCCATGACCTCTGACTATCGTGTACTCTCTTTCCTGCCTCTCAACCATGTCTTTGAACGCTCGGTGAACTACCATTTCCAATACCTTGGATGCAGCATCTATTACGCCGAAAGCATGGGAACCCTCCAGCGCGACATGCAAGACATCGGATGCGGAGGTTTCTGCGCTGTGCCCCGTGTGCTTGAGATGTTCTACGACAAACTGTATGCGGCCGGCAAGGACTTCCCTGCCATCAAGAAAGCCATCTACTTCAGAGCTTTCAAGCATGGCATGCGTTTCGACAACGGCATCATCAAACGTGTATCCATCTGGTACCAGATCATGCACAAATTCTACGACTATATGGTCTACCGCCATTGGCGTGAGAAATTTGGAGGACAGCGCATGATTATCATCAGCGGAGGCAGCAGCATTCCCGAACGCCTTGTCCGCCTTTTCAGCGCCGCAGGCATGAACATATACGAAGGTTATGGCCTGTCGGAGACTTCGCCTGTCATCGCCGTGAACAACCCCGTCGACGGACTGGTCCGTTTCGGCACCGTCGGTCCCATGCTCAGCGGAACCGAATTGAAAATAGCCGAGGATGGCGAGATACTGACACGCGGACCACATGTCATGCTCGGATACTACAAAGACCCAGAGTATACAGCCGAAATCATCGACAGCGAAGGTTGGTTCCATACAGGCGACATCGGAAGAATAATAGCAGGACGCTACCTCAAAATCACCGACCGCAAAAAAGACATCTTCAAACTCTCGGCAGGCAAATATGTGGCGCCGCAGGTGATTGAAAACAAACTGCGAGAGTCGGAATATATCGACCAAGTCATGGTTATAGGCGAAAACCAGAAAATCGCCGCAGCCATCATCTCGCCAAACTTCAACACCCTCCACTACTGGGCTTTGAAGCACCACCTCCACTACCGCGACAACCCGCAGCTCATCTCCCTGCCCGAGGTGAACAAAAAGATGCAGGAGGTCATAGACCT